>Ga0315273_10003999_pt1 | contig 17910 bp, 8 predicted proteins | sample YL17G02_0_MG_FD_205753 | JGI IMG/M metagenome (GOLD analysis project Ga0315273, IMG submission 205753) | Sediment microbial communities from Yellowstone Lake, YNP, Wyoming, USA - YL17G02_0 | ecosystem: Environmental > Aquatic > Freshwater > Lake > Sediment | place: USA: Wyoming | collected...
CCGCCCGGCGCGGAGCAGATGCTCCGGTGTCGCGACGCCGCGGCGGACCAGCTCGGGGATCCGCTCATGGGAGAGCGTGTCCAGCACGTCCTCGCCATCGTCGAAATGCAGAATCACCCGCTCGGCGGCACCAAGCGCTCCTCGCACCGCCGGCAGCACCATCCCGGCCAGACGCTTCCGCTCCGCGGGTGGCGGGACCGGCCTCCGTGCCGGTCCCAGCACCTGCTTGCCGCGCCGTGACGCCGCGAGATACGCCTCGATCTTTCCGACCGCCCTGAGCATCCGGTCGTATACCTGCCGGACGTCGTCGCCGAAGATCACCAGCCCATGATGCGCCAGCGTGAGTCCGATGGCGGTGGGCGGGATCTTGCCGACCATGCCGCTCACCGTCCGGGCCAGCGGGAAGCCGGGCCGCGTGTAGGGGACGTAGACGATCTCTCCTTCGAACAGCTCCTGGACCAGCCGTTCCGCGGTACCATCACCGACATTGGTGAGGCTCATCGTCGCCACATCGTGCGTGTGGGCGATGACGCGATGGGGAAGCAGCGAGTGCAGTGGCGTCTCCACGCTCGGCGCGGGTCCCTCCGCCAGCATGCAGCCCGCCATGAACCGCATCATGTCGGCATCGCTCATCTGGTCGGCCTTGCCGAGCGGCGCCAGCCGGGGCAGCGAGAGGCGGGTGAAGCCTGCGCGGCCGATGGTGCGGAGATCGGTGCCACTCCCCTTCACGAGGAGTGCGTCCGCCTCCCCACCATCCTCGGACGGCAGCTTCACCTTGATCGAGGTGTTGCCACCCCCCGGCTGCACCAGCCGGGTCTCGAGGCCGATGAGGTTCGAGAGGTGAACGAGACCGTCGAGGGGATCCGTGCCGGCCGGAGCCTTCTCGTTCCAGCGGTCGGTCAACCGAGAGGCAGCGTTCGCATCAGTCATGGGGGAGGAATCTGGGGAGTCCGGTGTCCCGACGCGAGCGCCGGCCCGGAAATCAGTGCAGGTGCCAGCGCGCGGCCTCGTTGAACACGGCCTGGCCCGCCAGGCCTTGGAGCCGCCGGGCGAAATCTCCGGCAATGCCGTCCGGGGCGGGGAGGCCCTCCGGGCTCATATGAAAGAGCGTCGCATAGAGCACACACGCCGTCAGATAGGAGCCCGCAAGCGCGGGATGACTGCCGTCGCCATCCCACAGAGGGACACTGGGGTGCTGGGCCACCGCGAGCTGCCACGCGGCGCCCGCGGGGGCGACGCGCAGGTCGAGTTCATCTGCGATCGAGAGGTACCCGGCCGTGAGGGCCGCCTGCATCGTGTGAAAGTCGGCGTAGCCGGCCTCGTCGCTTCCATCGCGGCGACCCCAGGTAAGGAAAAGCACGGGCTCACTACCCCGGGCACGGATCAATTGCGTCAGCGTCCGCACCGCGGGGTACATGTACCCAGTCCTCGCTGCCGGGACAGCCGGCATCAGACTCTGCTCCTGAAGTACGACGTAGTTCCATGGGCTCCCGGTGATCTTCGCGCGGGTCTCGGGCGAAGCCGCGTGCTCCGCCAGGGTCCAGCCGCTGGGCGCCGCCATGTCCACCACAACCGGGTGGTGCCCCGCTTCCGCGAGCGTGGCAAAGAGGTGCGGAAGGTCGTTGACGTAGGTAAAGCTGTTGCCCACGAACAGCACGCGGGTCGGGGGGGCGGTGGGCTGGGCGCAGCCCGACAGCAGCGCCGTCAGCAGGCAGATCGCGAGTGAGGAGTCCACGGAACAAAAGTGGCATGCCCCTGCCCCTGCCGCCATCTTCTTCACAACTCAGATGGCGGCGGGGCTCGTCCGCAGGAGCCCTTCCGGGCGCTCGGCTTTGCGCGCATCTGCTTGCCGTCTCGAGGCCAGCTACGCACGCGCCCTCCAGGACTCCCGCGGCCTCGCCCCCTCCGCGACCGATCGAGCTTCCGCGGAGAGCCGCGCGGTCGCAATGGAGCGCCGCCCACCGCATATTCAGCGGCAATGCCTCTCCCCTTCCCGGCCCTCGCTGCCACCCCTTCGGCGCATCGCGCTTCCGCCGCCCGGCCATGAGCATGGAGCGCCTCAGGGCAAGCCTCGCCGACCGCTACCGCATCGAGCGGGAACTCGGCGCAGGCGGCATGGCCACGGTGTACCTCGCTCTGGATCTGAAGCACCAGCGCAGGGTCGCGGTGAAGGTGCTCCGCCCCGAGCTGGCCGCGGCAGTGGGCCCGGAGCGGTTCCTGCGCGAGATCGAGACCACCGCGAACCTCCGCCATCCCCATATCCTGCCGCTGTACGATTCGGGCGAAATACGCGGGGTAGGGGTGGAGCTCAGCTCCACCCCTACCCTGTTCTACGTGATGCCGTACGTAGAGGGGGAATCGCTCCGTGACCGGCTGAATCGCGAGAAGCAGCTCCCCGTCGAGGACGCGGTGCGGATCGCCCGCGAGGTGGCCGACGCGTTGGGCTATGCCCATGGCCGCCAGATCGTGCATCGCGACATCAAGCCGGAGAACATCCTGCTCGAGAGCGGGCATGCCGTGGTGGCGGACTTCGGGATCGCCAGGGCGATCAGCGCCGCCGGCGGCGACCGGCTCACCGAGACGGGACTGGCAGTCGGAACGGCGCAGTACATGAGCCCGGAACAGGCTGCTGGCGAGAAGGATCTCGACGGGCGGAGCGACTTGTACGCCCTTGGATGCGTGCTGTACGAGATGCTGGCTGGCCAGGCACCGTTCACCGGCCCCACCGCCGAGAGCGTGGTGCGCCAGCACCTCCTGGCGACCCCGCCGCCGATCACCCAGCTCAGGCCCGCGGTCCCCGCAGAGATCGCCGGGGTCATCCAGCGCGCGCTGGCCAAATCACGGGCCGACCGGTTCAACACGGCGGGGCAGTTTGCCGACGCCCTGGGGCGGGACAGTTCCGGGGCCACCCGCAGCGGCGAGATCCCGCCGGCCGGCGCATCGCGCCGGCGTTATGGCGTGTGGGGGGCGGCCCTTGGCATCGTGGCGATTCTCGCCACCGGCCTCCTGCTGCTGACGCGTCGCGCTCCCGGCCCCCTTCCGCTGGGGCGCCGGACCCAGGTGACCCTCGACCCGGGACTCGAACTCGACCCGGCGCTCTCCCCGGACGGAAAGTTCGTAGCCTATTCGGGCCCGCACGGTGAATTGCTGGTCCGTCAGGTGGAGGGTGGAGTTCCGATCCCGGTCGTCCGGGAAGGCGAGGGCGAGGGACGTTGGCCCGCCTGGATGCCGGATGGTCAGCGTCTGGTGTTTGTGTCTCCTCGTGGTGTGGAGATCGTACCCGCCCTGGGTGGTGAGCCTCGCCTCCTGGTCGCGGGGACGGGTCTCGCCCGTGGCGTGACCGTCGCCCCCGATGGCCGGTCGTTCGCCTTCGTACGGCACGACTCTATCTATGCCAAGCCCCTGGGTGGAGGTGAAGAGCGCCTCCTCACCGCAGGCGCGGAGCTGCATTCCCTGGCCTGGTCGCCAGGCGGCCGCTGGATCGCGTTCGTCTCGGGCAACGTCCAGTATGTCAGCACGATGGATCTGGGGAACATCGCACCCAGCAGCATCCACCTGGTCGCCGCGAGCGGTGGGCTTCCCATCCGGATCAGCGACCAGCAGTCGCTGAACGTCAGCCCCGCATGGGCGTCCGATCGGCTGCTGCTGTACGTCTCCAACCGGGAGGGGGGCCGCGACGTGTATCAGGTCCGCCTCACGGGTTCAGGGTCGCCGGCGGGCGCGCCGCTCCGCCTCACGACGGGACTCAACCCTCACGGCATCGCGGTCTCATTGGATGGTCGCCGGCTGGCATATTCGGCATTCACCGAAGCCTCCAATGTCTGGTCGATTCCCGTCCCTGGGTCGGGGGCGGTATCCGTCTCGCAGGCGCAGCCGGTGACGGTCGGGAACCAGACGATCGAAAACGTCGGGGTGTCGACCGACGGCCGCTGGATCGCGTTCAGTTCCGACCGCAGCGGCACCTTCCAACTCTACCGCCAGCGCGTGGGCGACGAGGGGGCCCAACCACGACAGGTGACCGCCGATACGGCGGATTCCTTCTGGGCCGCCTGGTCGCCCGACGACCATCAGATCGCCTTCCACCGGTTCCAGGGGGAGCGTCGGAAGGTCCTGGTGATCGCCGCGGAGGGCGGCGTGCCGGTGCAGATCACCGACGGCTCCGAGGATGAGCGGTCTCCGGAGTGGTCGCCGGATGGCCGGCGCCTCCTGCTGCTGGCCAACTGGGCCACCAGGCCGGCGCTTCACATTACGAGCGTGAGCAGCGATGGACACTGGTCCGCCCCCCGAGAGCTGCCCGTGGTCATCGGATCGGACACGCTGACGGCGGGGCTCGCGGCGTGGTCGCCGGACGGCCGCTCTCTGGCGTGTGGCTGCGGCAGCGGGGGACTGATCATTGTGCCCGTCGAGGGCGGCTCCGCGCGACGCCTGCCGTCGCCCTTCTCCAGTGCCGGTTGGGCCTTTCCTCAGTGGTCCGAGGATGGGCGAACCGTCTATCACTTGGTGGAGGACTCGGGTCGGGTGGCGGCGGTGATCGCCGTCCCGGTGTTCGGCGGAGCTGCCCGCATCGTGCTCCGCTTCGACGACCCGACCCGGCCATGGCACCGGTACGGGTTCCGGGCCCGCGCCGGCCGGTTCTATTTCACCCTGGGCGATCGGCAGAGCGACATCTGGGTGGCGGAGGTGGGACAGCAGTGAGGACCGTCGTCGAATGCCCTCCGACCGCCGTCTCCGGCGCGCCACCTTGGGTCGCCCAAGCCACCCTCACGCCGCATCTGGACCCCGCATGACCGATGTCTCCGCTCAACTCGCCGCCGCCCTCGCCGACCGCTACCGCATCGAGCGGGAGCTCGGGCAGGGCGGGATGGCGACCGTATATCTGGCGCAAGACCTCAAGCACGATCGCCAAGTCGCGATCAAGGTCCTCCGGCCCGAACTCGCCGCGGTCATCGGCGCCGATCGGTTCCTGAGCGAGATCAAGACCACCGCGAACCTGCAGCATCCGCACATCCTGCCGCTGTTCGACAGTGGGCGGACGGGGGGACAGGCGGACGGACGGACGGATGATTTCCTGTTCTATGTCATGCCCTTCGTGGAGGGGGAGACCCTCCGCGACCGCCTGAATCGCGAGAAGCAGATTCCCATCGCCGAGGCGGTGCGCATCGCGACGGAAGTGGCGAGCGCCCTCGACTACGCCCACCGCCGCAACGTCATCCACCGCGACATCAAGCCGGAGAACATCCTGCTGCATGACGGTCGCGCGCTGGTGGCCGATTTCGGCATCGCGCTGGCCGCGAGCAAGGCGGGGAGCACCCGGATGACCGAGACCGGGATGTCGCTCGGCACGCCGACCTACATGAGCCCCGAGCAGGCGATGGGCGAGCGTGAAATCACCGCGCGCTCCGACGTGTACGCCCTCGGCTGCGTGCTCTATGAGATGCTCACCGGCGACCCGCCGTTCACCGGCTCCACCGCCCAGGCCATCGTGGCGCGGGTGGTGACCGAGAGCCCGCGCTCGCTCACCGGCCAGCGGCATACCATCCCCGCCCATGTCGAGGCGGCGGTGCTCACCGCGCTGGAGAAGCTCCCGGCCGACCGGTTCGCCACCGCCGCGGAGTTCGCCGAGGGGCTCGCGAACCCGACGATGACCATGGCGCGAACGGGCGTTCTACCGGCGGTGGTCAAGGCTCGGCGTGAACGGCTGACCGCCGGCGCCCTCGCCGTCGTCGCGCTGGTGGCAGGCGTGGTGATTGGCGGGCGCCGGGGCGATTCCGGCAGCGTCGGCCGCGCCGACGTGGCCCGCGCCACGCTCGCCCTCGGTGACAGCGTCGTGATTCGGGCGATCGGCAACCTGCGGCTGGCGATCTCCCCGTCAGGCCAACGGATTGCCTTTATCGGCCCCGATGGAACGGATGCCGCACTCTGGGTGCGTTTCCTCAACCAACCGACGGCGCACCCGCTTCCGGATACGAAGGGCGCCTTCGCTCCGTTCTTCTCCCCCGATGGCGAATCGATCGGGTTCTTCACCGCGGCCAGTGGCAACACCGTGCTCAAGGTCATCCCCACAGCCGGGGGAGTCGCCCGTACCGTGGTGCAGGACTCCGTGGCACCGTTCGGTGGTGCGGACTGGGGCGATGACGACCAGATCTACTTCACCCACATCACCCGCGGCCTCGCCCGGGTAGCATCCTCGGGCGGTGTCGTGACCCGGATTTCGCGCCCGGACTCCGCCGGTAGCGTCCGGGAGCATGACTATCCTGACGTCCTGCCCGGCAGTCGGCATGCCATCGTGATGCTGTGGAAAGGCTCGATCGGTTCGAATCATATCGGCTCGATCGACCTGGCCACGGGAGCAGTCACCGACCTGACACCGGGATCCTTCGCCCGCTACGCCGCCCCCGGCTTCCTGGCAATCGGGACCGGAGATGGCCGGGTCCTGGCCGCGCGATTCGACGCCCGCCAGGGGCGACTCACCGGTTCGCCCGTACCGATGCTGCAGGACGCCCAGGTGGAATCCGGCAACGGCACCGTCCAGTTTGCCGTCTCCGAGACCGGGACCATCGTCTACCAACGGCGAACCGGCGGTGGGACGGGGCTCATCTGGGTCGATCGCGGTGGTCGACAGACGCCAGTGGACACGGCGCTGAACGGAGCGTTCGAGTATGTCGCGCTGTCGCCCGACGGAGCCCAGATCGCCGTGACCCGGACCGAGTCGGGGGAGAGCCAGGTCTGGGTGAAGCAGCTGGCCAGCGGGGCTTTCAGCCGCCTGTCCTTCGACGTCGGCAATGCCGATCGCCCCGTCTGGACGCCCGACGGGCGCAAGGTGGCATTCCTCGCGACCCGCAACGGGCGCCGCACCGCCTGGATGCGACGGGCCGATGGCAGTGACAGCCTGCAGGCTGCCGCGCCCGGCGACACCCGATTGGACGAGATCGCGTTCGATCCTCAAGGTCGGTATACACTGCTCCGGACGGAGGGCGCCGGGCCAATCAGCCGGCGCCTGCTGGTGGTCCGGAACGGCGTGGACACCATCCCCCGGCCGCTCATTGTATCGCGCTTTGATCACTATGCGATGGTCCTCTCCCCGGACGGTCGCTGGCTCGCCTACGTCTCGAACGAGTCCGGAGTCTCGGAGGTCTATGTGCGGCCGTTCCCCGGCGTCGACTCGGCACGATTCGCGATCTCGGTGGCGGGCGGCATGGAGCCGATGTGGCGGCGGGATGGGACCGAGCTGTTCTTCCGAAACGCGCGCGGTGAGATGTTTGCGGTTCCCGTCCGCACCGGGCCTCGCTTCGAGCATGGCACACCCAAGTTGCTCTTCTCCATTCCGGGCATGGCGCTGCAGGAATACCACCGCACTTACGACGTGCACCCGGACGGGAAGCGGTTCCTGATGGTGCCATCCGGCGGGGCTGAGGCGCCCAATCTCGATGTGATATTCAACTGGCGCACGGAGCTCCAGGCAATCAAGGAGTCCGCACGGTGACCACCATCCTGCGAACTCCCCGATGGTGGACCCCATGAGACTCCTGGCGGCAACCGCCGTGCTGGCCACCGTGTTCGCCCGACCGCACACCAACCATGTGGGGGACACCGAGTTCGCCGCGGGGCTCGCGAACCCGACGATGACCACGACGCGGACGGCCGTATAGATTAAGGTAGCCTTCACAAGCCGGAGCCCTGTCAGGCATGATAGCCGTCTGTCCCTCGGAGGCCGGACCCGTGAGGCCCCATATCCCCCCCGACATGGCAACGAGAACAGAGGTCACGCGAGCGTCCGTACTCTCCAACACCAGCGGTGAGCATGCCTGATCTCAGCGCCCGGTTGTCGGCCGCCCTGGTCGATCGCTATCGGATCGATCGGAAGCTGGGCGCCGGCGGCATGGCGCTGGTGTTCCTCGCCGAAGACCTCAAACACCACCGGCCGGTTGCCCTGAAAGTGCTCCGCCTGGAACTCACGGCGGTCCTAGGGATGGAGCGGTTCCTCAGGGAAATCGCCATCGCGGCCAATCTCACCCACCCGCACATTCTCTCCCTGCACGACTCCGGCGAGGCCGACGGGATCCTCTACTACGTCATGCCCTACGTCGAGGGCGAGTCGCTGCGGGACCGCCTGAATCGGGAGCCGGTCCAGCCACTGTCCCGGGCCCTCAAGATCGGGCAGGCGGTCGCCGCAGCGCTGGACTATGCCCACCGCCACGGGGTGGTGCACCGGGACATCAAGCCGGAGAACATCCTGCTGCAGGGGGATGAGCCGCTGGTCGCGGACTTCGGGATCGCCCGCGCCTTGAGCGAGGCCGGCGGCGATCGGTTGACCTCCACCGGGCTCACGCTCGGCACCCCCAGCTACATGAGTCCGGAGCAGGCGGCCGGCACCCGGGACGTCGATGGGCGCAGCGACATCTACAGCCTCGGCTGCGTGCTCTACGAAATGGTGGCGGGGCAGCCGCCCTTCCGGGGACCCAGCGCCCGGGCGGTGATCGGGGCCCATATCGCCACCCCGCCGCCGCCATTCGAGGCCGGAGTGCAGGTCTCGGTGGAAGCGGAGCGCGCCATCCGAAAGGCGCTGGCCAAGGAACCGGAGGAGCGGTACGCGACCGCAGCGGAGTTCGCCGCCGCGCTGGAACCGGGCAGCACACCAGCGCCGCCGCACCGACACTTCGCCCGCCGGGCGTTGACCCTGGTCGCGCTGGCGGCCGCGATAGCCCTCACCGTGGGGGGTGTCATTCTGTCCCGGCGGCGGCACGCTGCGGCCTACAATTCGAATCTCCTCGCGGTGGCGCCGTTCGACGTGCTCGATCCCAAGCTGACGCTGTGGCGCGAGGGGCTGGTGGACGTGCTCTCGTCCAACTTCGACGGGGTCGGCCTCCTCCATACCGTTTCCCCCTCGGTGGTGCTGCGGCGCTGGGAGGGCCGGGCCGACCCGGCGTCGGCCACCTCGCTCGGACGCCGCACTGGGGCGCGGCTCAACGTGTACGGCCGGCTGCTCACATCGGGAGCGGACTCGGTACGGGCCACCGCGTCGATTCTGGACGCCCAGGAAGGCAAGGTCCTGGCGCAGGTCGAGACCCGGGACGTCGCCGAGCGGATGGACCGAGTGGCGGACACCCTAACCTCGCAACTGCTCCGGGAGCTAGCCCGGGTGCAGCCTATGGGCGCGGTCCGGCTAACCTCACTCGGTACCCGCTCGCTGCCGGCGCTCCGGGCCTATCTCCAGGGTGAGCAGTTCTACCGCCGGACCGCCTGGGATTCGGCGCTAGCGTACTATGGTAATGCCGCCCGGATCGACCCCGGATTCGCGCTGGCGCTGCGGCGGTCGAGCCAGGTGATCACCTGGCAGATGCCCAACGGTGATTCCCTGGCGCGGGCGCTGGCGATGCGGGCCGCGGGCAACAATCACGGCCTTTCTCCGCGGGACAGCCTGCTGGTCAGCGCTGATTCGCTGTTCTTCGCGATGCTGGACTTCGACGCCGATCCCTTCTGGTGGAATCATTCGCGCCGCCTAGGCGAGCTGCTCCACCGCCTCACCGAGCTCTACCCGGACGATCCCGAGGGATGGTTCATGCTGGGCGAACTGCGGCACCACTTCGGGTACGGGGTCGGTACCACCTACGACCAGGCGTTGGAAGCGTTCGCACGCGCGGTAGCCACCGACTCGGCCTACGCGCCGGCCTACATTCACCCGGTGGAGGAGGCCCTCTCGCTGGGCCAGACCGAGGTCGCCCGGCGCTACCTACGGGGCTACCTGGCGTTGAAACCCACAGACTTCTTCCGGGACGGACTGGAACTCACCGAGGCACTCATGGATCCGGCGCGGGCGGCATCGCCAGAGATCGCCCAGCGCCTCGATACGATCGCAGCCGATCCACTCTACGTCGGGCTGTTCGCTACCTACCGCTGGGGCGACTCGCTAGCGACCGCGGTCCGGTTGGGCCGACTGCTCGCCGCCGGTCGCCACGCCGCCGTGCCCATCTTCGCCGAGCCGGCCTTCGGGCGGTCCAAGCTGGCGTACGCGCTGGCGTGGCATGGACGGCTGCGAGAAGCCTTCACCATCGCCCGTCTGGAGGTGCCCGAGTTGTTCGCGGATTACGCCGAGTTGGGGATCTTCCCAACCGATTCGGCCGAGGCGGTGTTCCAGAACTGGATCGGTGGCGACCCGGGCAAGGTCCGCCTGGCCCTGTGGTGGTGGGCGGGCCGACGCGACACGCTGCAGCTACAGCGATTTTTGGCCCGGGCACCGGCCACGACCGCGGCCGACCGGCAGCGCGCCACCGCGCTGGGTCATGTGGCGCTGGCGCTGGCGCGAGGGGATTCGGTCAACGCGCTGGCGCGGCTGCTGGCCTTTCCCGATTCGCTGTGTCCGGGTTGTTACGACATCCGGCTGCGACGGGCACGGCTGCTGGCGGGCGCCGGGCGGGACCGGGAAGCCGCCGACCTGCTGGCCGCCATGCCGCCCTACGATCCGACACCGAGCCAGGTGCTGGGGATCCTCCTGGAAGGGCACGTGGCCGAACGGCTTCGAGAAACCGCCCGGGCGGAACGGGCCTACCGGATCGTCACCGAAATCTGGCGCGACGCCGATCCAGAACTTCGAGCGCTCCTCGGCGAAGCCCACGACGGGCTGGCCCGGCTCGACCAACGTCGATGAGTTAGACCCTCCCCAACCTGCGCAATGAGGTATCGTATGCGGCACTCGTGCCTCATCCAACATGCCCTCGTCATGCTGATCACGGCGGCCCCGACGAGCGTCCCAGCGCAAATCACCGCGGTCCGCTTCGGCCGGCTACTCGATGGCCGCGGGGGCTCGGTGCCAAACGCGGTCGTGCTCGTCGAGGGTGAACGGGTAACACGGGTGGGCTCCGGGGATTCCGTGATCCCGGCCGGCGCTGCCGTCATCGACCTGCGGCGCTACACGGGAATCCCAGGGCTGATCGACGCCCATACCCACATGTCGTTCGCCTGGGACCGGGCGCCCGGCACCCGGCCGTGGGCCCAATTCGGCACGCTGAGCTCCGCGGTGACAGCGTTTTTGGCCCAGGAGAATGCCCGGAAGACGCTCGAGTCGGGCGTCACCACGGTCCGGGACCTCGGTTCGTGGGACTACATCGACCTCGCGCTACGGGATCTGATCGGCCGCGGCCTCGTGGTGGGCCCACGCATGTTTGTGGCAGGGTATGGCCTGCATGTGAGTCTCTCGCCGCCGCAGCCGGGGCACCTTGAGCCCGACCCCGGCCGGGCGGACGGGGTCGCTGAAGTCGAACGCGTAGCCCGGGAACAGATCGCCGCAGGGGTGGACTGGATCAAGGTGTACGGCTCGACCGGCAGTGATAAGGACGTGACCGGCTTCCAGACCTTTTCGCTCGAGGAGATGAAGGCGGCGGTGGACGTAGCGCACCGGGCCGGAAAGCGGATCGCGATTCACTCCTACGGGCCCGAAGGCGCACGGGACGCGGTGCGGGCTGGTGCCGAGTCGATCGAGCACGCGACAGACCTGGACGACGCAACCCTTAACGAGATGGTGCGGCGAGGGACGTATTACACGCCGACGGTCGACCACAATCGCTACTATGTCGAACATCGGGACGAGTACGGCTACGACCAGGCGGCGGTCGATGGGCTCAACGCCTACCGCCAGCGCAACTTTGAGACCCTGAAACGGGCCGTTCGCGCGGGGGTGCGAATCGTGATGGGGTCGGACGCGGTATTCACCGGGTTCGGGGAGAACACCCGCGAACTGGAGTGGTTTGTCAGGGCGGGGATGACCCCCGCTCAGGCACTCGCGACCGCGACGACCACCGCCGCGGCGCTGCTGGGCGAGTCGAAAGAGCTGGGCGGGGTGGCGCCGGGGTACTTCGCCGACCTCGTCGCGGTGGAGGGCGACCCCCTCGCGGACATCGGGGCGGTGGTGCACGGAGTCCGCTGGGTAATGAAGGGCGGGCGGGTGGTGGTAGATGGGTCAGGCGATACACCCGCGCCCTGAGTACTCACGAGACTCGGTCGGGCACATCACTGGTGGTATTGTGGGACGTAGCCCATTTTGTGTCTTCCTGTGATCACACAACCCAAGTATCGCTTGCACGGAGTCCCTGCGCCGGCGCCCCCCTTTGGTGGAGCGAGCCCATGACCGACCCCATGAGATTCCTGGGGGCCGCCGCGCTGCTGGCCACGATGCCCGCCACACCACACGCTCCGCACCCGCCGCGCCGCGACCATGCCGGAGCCACCCTTCCGCTGGTCCACCCGAACGACAATCGCGCCCCCGGAGGCCGCTTCCACGGCGACACCCTCGAGCTGCGGCTCGAGGTGCGGATGGCCACCTGGCGCCCGGAAGCGGACAGCGGCCCCGCGATTGAGGTCGCGGCATTCACCGAAACGGGGCGCGCGCCGGAGATCCCGGCCCCGCTCATCCGGGTCCCCACCGGCACCACCATTGTCGCCTCGGTCCAGAACCTGCTCGCCGATTCGACCATTGCGGTGCACGGCCTGCTCAGCCATCCCGCCGCGCAGGACGACAGCCTGGTGCTCCGCCCAGGCGAGTCGAAGACGATCACCTTCGCCGCCGGCGAGCCGGGGACCTATGCCTACTGGGCCGCGCTCGGAGTCAGCCGTCACCGCCGGGGAGTGGACCCGGAACGGGAGCAGGTCGCGGGGGCGTTCATCGTGGATCCCCCGGGGGGCTCGCCGCCGGACCGGATCGTGGTGATCAACATCTGGGGTGATTTTCGGGATTCTCTCACCTACCGGAACGCCCTGACCATCAATGGACGCTCATGGCCGTACACCGAGCGGATCGAGGCCACGGTCGGGGACACGGTTCACTGGCGAGTGGTCAACGGCAGCTACCGTGGCCACCCGATGCACCTGCACGGATTCTACTTCCGGGTCGATGGCTTCGGGGACGGGCTCAGGGATGCAACGCCACCGCCTGACAAACAAGCGATGGCCGTGACCCAGACCCTGCGCCCGTTCGAGACGATGGCTATGACCTGGACACCCGACCGGCCCGGGAACTGGCTCTTTCATTGTCACATCGGGTTCCATGTGGTCCCCGACACCCGGCTCGACCCACCCCCGTTGGAGAGCCACGACCGCATGGCTCACGATCCCACGGTGCACATGGCCGGGTTGGTGATGGGCATCGTGGTCCGCCCCGCCCCGGGCACCGCGGAACCGGTGCGGGGGAAGCCACGACGGCTGCACCTCTTCGTACAGGAAGGGAAACCACGGGGCCGAGCCGCCCGAGGGCTGAGTTACGTACTGCAGCGTGGCGCTCGTGCCCCCGTCCCTGATTCGATCGAAACCGGGAGTTCCCTCCTGGTGCTCACCCGGAATGAGCCGACCGACATCGTGGTGGTCAACCGACTGGCCGAGCCGGCCGCGATTCATTGGCACGGCATCGAACTGGAGAGCTACTCCGACGGGGTGGCCGGGTGGAGCGGGTCCGGCACTCACCTCGCCCCGTCCATCCAGCCCGGAGATTCGTTCGTCGCGCACCTGACGCTGCCGCGCGCAGGGACATTCATCTATCACACCCACATGAACGATCTCGAGCAGCTTACCTCGGGGCTCTATGGCGGGATCGTGGTGCTCGAGCCGGGACGGCGGTTCGATCCGCGGCGCGACCACGTCCACGTGGCCGGCTGGGACAGTGATGTGGAGCCGGTGCACCTGCTGGTCAACGGCGATTCGCTGCCGCAGCCGCTGGCGTTGTCCGCCGGAGTGCCCCATCGCTTCCGCTTCGTGAACATCGGTGCCGCCGGCCGGTTCCCATTCTCGATCTACCGCGACAGCTCGCTGGTGCAATGGCGCCTGCTGGCCCGGGACGGCGCCGATCTCCCGCCCGCCCAGGTGCTCGGAGGGCCATCGGTGGAATGGCTGGATGTCGGGGAGACCCGCGACGTCGAGTTCGTCGCGCTGCCGGGTGTGTACCGGCTCGTGGTCGGCAATCCGAAGGACCCGGCCTGGACGCAGGTTCTCCAGGCGCGATGATTCACGGGGAGCACGCGCGCGCTGGCGCCGCCTCCGGGCGCGCCCTAGGTTTCCCTCGGTTCCGCCCTGCCCGCCCTGCCCCATCCGGACAAGGACGCTCGTGGATCTCCGGTCTCAACTGCAAGCCAGTCTCGGTACCGCCTTTGTCATCGAGCGGGAGCTCGGTGGCGGGGGGATGTCGCGGGTCTTCGTGGCCAACGAAGTGCGGCTCTCCCGCAAGGTGGTCATCAAGGTCCTGAACCCCGAGCTGGTCCAGGGGCTGAATGCCCAGCGGTTCGAGCGGGAGATCCTGCTCGCGGCCTCCCTGCAGCAGGCCAACATCGTCCCGGTGCTCGCGGCCGGCGAGGTGGATGGCCTGCCCTACTTCACGATGCCGTTCGTGGAGGGAGAGTCGCTCCGCACCCGGCTGGATGGTCACGGCCTTCCCATCGGTGATGTCCTTGCCATCCTCCGCGACGTCACCAAGGCGCTGGCGTACGCCCACGCCCGCGGCATCGTCCATCGCGACATCAAGCCCGACAACGTGCTGCTCTCCGGCGGCACGGCGGTGGTCACCGACTTCGGCATTGCCAAGGCGCTGGCTGCCAGCCAGCGTCCTGAGCATCCGGAGGATGCGAAGGACCTCACGACTCTCACGCAGGTCGGGAGTTCGATCGGGACGCCGGCCTACATGGCGCCGGAACAGGTGGCCGGCGACCCGAACCTCGACCATCGCGTCGATCTCTACGCCCTCGGCTGCATGGCGCAGGAACTCCTCACCGGGAAGTCTCCCTTCGCCGACCGGACGCCGCAGAAGATGCTCGCTGCCCATCTCAGCGAGGCGGCGGCACCGGTGAGCATGTTCCGCCCCGACTGCCCGGCACCGCTCGCCTCGCTGGTGCGGCAGCTGCTCCAGAAGGACCCGGCCGATCGGGTACAGTCGGCGAGCGAGGTGCTCCGCGCGCTCGACGCCGTGGGCACCAGCACCTCGCCGGCGTCGGCGCTCAGCGCCCCCGGAATGCTGCCAAAGGTGCTCGGGCTCTACGCCCTCGCCACCGGCGCGGTGGCGCTGCTCGCCAAGGCGGCGGTGGTCGGCATCGGGCTTCCCGACTGGGTGTTCCCGGGCGCAGTGCTGGTCATGTTGCTCGGGCTCCCGGCGCTGCTCATCACCGCCTACATCAAGCGGGTCGCCCGGCAGGTGGTGACGGCCACACCGACGCTGACGCCGGGCGGGTCCCTGGTGGCCAAGCTGCCATCCGGGACCATCGCGACGATGGCGCTGAAGGCGCACCCGCACGTCTCCTTCCGGCGCACCGCGCGTGGCGGCGTCTATGCGATGGGCGCATTCGTGCTGCTGGTCGTGAGCTTCATGACCCTGCGGGCGCTGGGCATCGGGCCCTGGGCGTCGCTGCTGGCGGCGGGATCGCTCAGCGAGAATGCCCGCATCGTCCTCGCCGACTTCTCCGCGGCACCGGAAGACTCCTCGCTCGCGCCGATCGTATCCGAAGCGGTCCGGGCGGCACTGTCGCAGTCCACCTCGATCAGGGTGATGGAAGCGGCGCAGGTTTCCGATGTACTGGAACAGATGCAGCGCGAGCGGACCGCCCGGCTCGACGGGCCCACCGCCCGCGAGGTGGCCACCCGGGCCGGCGCCGCCGCGGTGCTGGGGGGCCGGCTGGCCCGGGTCGGCACCGGCTACGCGGTGAGTCTCGAGCTGGTCAGTACCGCGGACCGGGTCTCCCTCGCGTCCTACCAGGGGACCGCCGACGGGGTGAAGGACCTGCTGACCGTCGTGGACGAATTGGCACGCAAGCTCCGCGGCAAGGTCGGCGAGTCGCTCAAGCGAGTGCAGCGCAGCGTCCCGCTCGAGCAGGCGACCACCGGATCGCTGGAGGCGCTGCGGAAGTACAGCGAGGCGACCGAGGCCAACGACGTGAGCCAGGATTACGACCGAGCGGTCCGGCTGCTCCGGGAAGCGGTGGCCATCGACTCCACTTTTGCGTTGGGGTGGCGCAAGCTGTCGGCTGCCCTGAGCAACGCGCAGGCCTCCGCGGCGGCGCGGGACTCCGCCCTGGAGCGCGCCGAGCGCTATTCCGACCGGCTGCCCGAGATCGAGAAGCAGTTGGTGCGCGGCGCCTTCTATGAATCGCACCGCATCAGCGGCGACCGGGGCAAGGCACTGGCCGCCTATCAGGCGGCCTATGCAGGCGACAGCCTGAACAAGATCGCGATCAACCAGCTGCTGCTGAACTTCACGACGCGCCGCCAGAACGACAGTGCGATGCGCTATGCCCGACGGGAGTTCGCGGTGGAGGGGAATGTGCTCAACGCGACGCGCATCGTGGGCGTGGACATCACGCTGGGCCGGCTGGACGAGGCCAGCGCCCTGATCGATTCCATCGTCCGGGCCACTCCCGGGGCCGCCGGCACGTTCGCCATTCTTTCCAGTCGCGCTGGCATCTACCTCGCCCGGGGGCAGCGCGATTCCGCCGCTGCGGTCGCACAGGTGATCAGCCGGCTCCCATCCATCCCCGCACAGGTGGCGGGTCTCCAGGGGCTGCGCGGGCAGGCGCTGGTCACGGGTCAACTGGCCCGGGCCGCGATCCTGGATGACCAGGTCAACACCATCCTGGTGGAGCGCGGCAGCGTCCGGATCGATGGGCAGACTCGGGCGATGTCCGACATCCTCTTCCGCGGGCGCCAGGCCCAGGGCGCCCAGGAAGTCGACGCCATCATGGCCGGGCGGCAGTGGACGGCCGCCGCCCCGAGGGATCGGCCCTACGCATGGGCCGCCGCGATGTATGCACTGGCGGGGAAGCCCGAGCGTGCCCGCCAGGTGCTTGCCCGCTATCAGACTGAGGACCCAGAGGGGTTCCGATCGCCATCGAGGCAGCAGCCGCTCGCCGTGGTCAACGGCGAAATCGCCCTGGCTGAAGTAAAGCATGCCGAGGCACTGAGCCGGTTCCGAGCGGGAGACCTCCGGGAGGATGGTCATCCCATCGGGTGTGAGGCCTGCACCCTCTTCAACCTTGCCCGGGCCTTCGACGCGGCCGGGCAACCCGATTCCGCGCTCAGCTATTTCGAGGGCTACCTCGCGGTGCCGGCGCCGCGCCGGCCTGATGCCCAATCCCTTGCCGCGGTCGAGAAGCGGCTGGGCGAGCTGTACGACAGCCGGCACGAGCGCCGGAGGGCGATCGCCCACTACGCTGCGTTCGTCGAACAGTGGAAGAACGCCGACGCCGATCTCCAGCCCGCGGTCGCCTCCGTCAAGCGGCGGCTCGACGAGTTGCGCGGGCAAGAGGGAGCGTAACGCATCTACCGCATCGAGCGGGAGCCGGATCAGGGCGGCGTGGCGCGCCGGCGCGTCGCTGAAGCGACGGCTCGGCCGGTGTCGCTGAAGCGACAGGTGCGCCGGTTCGGAGGCGGCTTCAGCCGCGGACTCGGGACCGAATCTTGATGTCTGACGCCATCGAGCAACTCCGCATCTCCCTCGCCGACCGCTACCGGATCGAACGGGAGTTGGGCCAGGGCGGCATGGCCACCGTGTACCTGGCGCAGGACCTCAAGCACAATCGCAAGGTAGCAATCAAGGTCCTGCGTCCTGAGCTCGCCGCGGCGCTGGGCCCCGAGCGGTTCCTACGCGAGATCGCGATCACCGCCCAGCTCGACCATCCCCACATCCTGCCGCTGCTAGACTCGGGATTGGTGACCGATGCCACGGGCGGGCACGGAGGCCCGCCCTACTACGTCATGCCGTTCGTCGAGGGCGAATCGCTCCGCGATCGCCTGACCCGCGACAAGCAGCTGCCCCTCGACGCGGCCCTGCAGATCACCCGCGAAGTGGCCGACGCACTCGGCTATGCCCATGCCCGCCGGGTGATTCACCGCGACATCAAGCCGGAGAACATCCTGCTCTCAGGCGGGCATGCCCGGGTGGCCGACTTC
>Ga0315273_10004000_pt1 | contig 17909 bp, 13 predicted proteins | sample YL17G02_0_MG_FD_205753 | JGI IMG/M metagenome (GOLD analysis project Ga0315273, IMG submission 205753) | Sediment microbial communities from Yellowstone Lake, YNP, Wyoming, USA - YL17G02_0 | ecosystem: Environmental > Aquatic > Freshwater > Lake > Sediment | place: USA: Wyoming | collected...
AGAAGGATAAACGTCGGCGTCAGCGTGCCGTCAATCGAAGGCATCGCCTGGAATGTCGGGATTGAAATGATCGTGAAGTCGGGCGTAAAACGTTTCAGTTTGTCCAAATCGTCGATCTTGAGGAACATGTTGCGGGCGAAAAGCGAATGCCAGGCGTACTCGGTGATGACGCGAATTGGCATCTGGTAATTCGGATCGGCGCCCACATAACAGTCCTGCACGAACAAATCGTGTCCTTGCAAATAGGCCTGCAACCGTTCGTACACGGCCGAAAATCTATCGGCGCTGAAGGGACGATTATATTGTCCCCACCAGATATTGTTTTCGGTGGTTGCTTCGCGGACAATGAACTTGTCATTGGCGGCACGCGCGGTGTGCTTGCCGGTATTGACTACCAGCGGTCCCATGTGCGCCAGACTTCCCTCGCGGCGGAATAGCGCTTCGCCATAAAGGGCGGCAGAGGTCAGGTTCCAATACACAACGCCGAGATTGGCCAGGCCGTGATTGCTCAGTTTGAATTCGCTGGCGCGCGCTTGCGCGATATCGTGCGCCGGTGTCTTTATGTTCCAGATGTTGCCTATCATTTCCAGTCCCTCACAAGCTTGCGGTCACCAATATAGATTTCATTCGGAGAATTCGGGTCCAGCGCCCACTTGATCCGGGCGACTCCCTCCATGATATCCTTGACCGTCGTGCAATAGCTCAAACGGAGGTGCCCTTCCATCCCGAATTCTTTGCCCGGAATCGCCACGACCCGCACCTTGTCGAGTAGCATCTTGGACAGCTTGACCGAATCATTGCTGTAGGCGCGGAAATCAGGGAGCGAGTAGAACGTGCCGTCCGGCGGAATCAGCTTTACGCCGTCAAATGCTTTCAGTTCCTGGATCATTACCTTGCGGTTGTTCTCCAGAGTCAGACGCAAGCTTTCGACGCCGCTCTGCAATCCGGTCAATGCACCGACGGCCGCGACCTGTGACAATAGCGGCGGACAGGATGTTGTCTGCGCCTGTACGTTCACCATCGTATCAACAATCTGCTTGCTGGCGCAGGTCCAGCCGATGCGGTAGCCGGTCATGGCGTAAAGCTTCGACACGCCGTTGATCACAATCAGCTTGGATTGGTTTGGATCAACCTGTGAGTATTTGTAACACGGCGTCCATTGCGCGGGCGGGAAGACCAGCTTATGATAAATGTCATCCATGATCAAGTAGATGCCCTTTTTCTCGCAAAACTCGACCAGACCGCCAATGAAATCAGCTTTGTAAACCGCGCCCGACGGGTTATTCGGGCTGTTGATAATAATCGCCTTGGTGTAGGAACTGACCATATCGGTAACATCATCAAGCTCAGGCTGGAATCTGCCGTCCCCCGGCGTGACAATCACCGGTTTGGCATAAACCATCTTGACCATTTCCGGGTAGCTCACCCAATACGGCGCCACGATGATGACTTCATCGAGCGGATTGATGATCGTGGTGAGCACGGCAGAAATGGCCTGTTTGGCGCCATTGGAGACGATAACGTTGTCCTTGCCAAGAACCTTGTTGTAGTTCTCCTCCATGTAGCGGAGAATCGCTTTCCGCAGCGAACCGATACCCTCGGTCGGAGTGTAACGAACTTCGGTTGTCGCAAGTTGGGCGGCAGTGCTTAACATGGCTTCGAAAGGAATTTTCGTTTTCGGTTCTCCTGCGCCCAAATGAATGACTGCTTCGCCCCGGTCACGAAGGTCTTGCGCCTCTTCATTCAGTTTCAGAGTCGGTGACTCGGCAATTTCGCGCGCAAGCTGGCTAATACTCATGGTCTTTTGCCTCGCATCCTAAAATTATAACTGCCTTCTTCCTGTCGGTGAACCAGCTCAGGCCAGCATGAAGAGGGCATCTCACTAGCTAACAATATGGTAGAAATGTTCCAAAGAGTCAAATAAAATCGGGGGAGTTTGTGAAAGAAATCACGAGGTATATATGGTTAAAACAAGCTCTCCGAGCCTCTTCGAGGACTGCTTCCCTCTCCCATTGGGAGAGGGGTGAGGGTTGGCGAACCTGCATGATCCCACGCAACACGCTTTCGAGTTGTTCTCTCACTTCAGCGGAAGTCACGCGCTTGATTGTATACCCACCCGACTCAAGGATGTCCTGACGGACTGCGTCCATTGCCGCTTTGTCCAGTGAGGAGTGAATGCCCCCGTCAACTTCGACGATTAATTTCGTTTCTTGGCAGTAGAAATCAGCGATGTATCGACCTATTGGATGCTGTCGTCGGAACTTCAAGCCGCCAAGTTGACGGTTACGGAGACATTGCCAGAGCATATCCTCGGCATTCGTGGGAGTTTGCGGAACTTGCGGCAGAGTTGAAGGATATATTCTGGAAGTTTGTCTTTGTAGCCCAGCATTGAGGCAAGATATCGATGATGAATGCGATTTGCACTATGCAAAACACTCCCTCACGCCTACCCCTCTCCCACGGGGAGAGGGGAAATCCCTACTTCACCACCAGCTTCGCGAAATCATACCAGTCGACTTCTTCAGTCTTGCCGTTGTCGGGGGTAATGAGGATGCCCTTGTTGTCTTCGTCGACGTCGTTGGAGCCGCGCAACAGGTAGCTGCTGCCGTTCTTAACAGTCACGGTCGCGCCGCGCTGAGAGCTTTTTTCAATGGAAGCGATGGCAGAAAACGGAATGTCCATCTCGATGCCTTTGTACTCGCCATTGATGTGCTCCCAAGTGTATTCTTCGTCGTCATCCCACGCAATATGCCCGCTGTACTGTGCACCGTCTTCAGTCGTCACCGTTCCCTTGATCGGCACGCCGCCATCGAAATCCTGATATTTTGGCAGCTTGGCAGTGGGAACAGGCATAAACTCGACCCTCTCGAAATCGTCCCAAGAGATTTTGACTCTGCCGAATTCGGCGGACTTGACAACGATTCCTCGGTTCTCGGAATTGACATCGTTTGAGTTGCGGAGGATCATTTCTTTACCGTCTTTGAGAGTAATACTAGCTGAAGATGAAGAGCGTCGCTCAATGGCCGTGATGCGGTCGAATGTAACCTTACGCGTGCGTCCTCCCTCTTCTTCGCCGTCAAGGTCGTCCTTGCTAAATACTTCATCAACATCCCACTCGACCCAACCTTCAAACTCGCCGGCGCGCCGTGTGCTCACACGGCCGTACAGACGCTCCATCCCATCGCTGGGGTCTTTTGGCTCCTTCATGAAGTCGATCTTTTCGATATCTTCCCAGTCGAAATAGATGTCGCCCTCCTTGATATCACTCAGAAGAATCTCGCGAACCGAGCCGAGGTCGGCACTGGATGAAAATGTCACTTCATCCCCCGTTTTGAGCACCAAAGTCCCATCCCCTTCTCCATCATTGAGCAGAGTGCGAACATTCCCGAAGGCAATTTGGCAGGTTGACATGCCGCCGAAACTGACGCTTGAACCTTCATCGCCGAACTTGAGCCCGAAAATGCTGACAGTAGTCCTGCGTTCTTTGTTGCGATAGTGTCTCCCCGCTTTGGACTTGATTTCGTCCTTCGGTTTTTGGTCGCAGGTGCCGTCGATCAGATCATCCCAGTAGGCTTCGTTTTTGTCCCAGCGTATCCACCCCTCAAAGACTTCATTGTCGGTAGTAAAAAGCTTTCCGTAGAGTCGGCCGGATTCGGCTAAGAGGTGCTCAGCGCCGAAGATGACGAAAGCAACCAGTAACAGCGGCAGTGTGCGCATCGATGTACCTCCAAAGGTTGACCGAGTTTAATCGATTATCAATACGTGGGTTGCAGAAAAAAGTTGCGTTGAAAATCGGCTGGGTGTTGGAAAGGAAGAGGTTGTCCCACAAATGCAAATTCAGAAAGGCGGAGCTTCTGCAGACGCAGCGGCGATCCTTGCGGTCGCCCACCGGACTTGGGCAACACCCAATATTAATGCTGGTTGCCGCAAGGGCGACCCCTACATCTTACCGGATGTCGTCGGCGCAAACGAAAAGAGCCCGTCGCCAGAACGAACTCCTTTCAGGCTAGATAGAATCCCGCCCTCCACAAGGCATCCCTTGAGTCCTACTAGATAAGATAGGCATACCCCCTGACAGAACCTGTCAGTCGATTTTCACAATTCTCAAAAAAAGATGAGGTCGCGGGTTAATTTATGCCTTACTACCGGTTCGATGCCACTTTTGGGAGGGCGGCAATGAATGTTGACAGCTATCGAAAATGTTGCTATCGTTGCGGTCAAACCATCGTATACGGAGATTAGGATGAATTGTGTCACCTGCAATAAACCGATGGTAGTGTTGGAACTACAGGAAGTGGAAATCGACCACTGCCTTGCCTGCGGCGGAATCTGGTTAGATGCCGGTGAAATCGAATTGTTGGTAGACAGCAGGCCGAAAGCGGACGGACTGTTGGCGCAACTGGGTGAGGGGCGAAATCGGCAGCCGGGCAAACGTAAGTGCCCGATTTGTCTTAAGAAGATGGAAATCATCATAATAGGTCCGGAAGACAAGGTGCGGATTGATCACTGTCGGAAAAATCACGGTCTTTGGTTTGATCGGGGAGAACTCGAAACGGTACTAACGATCTTCGATACCGACGACCATAGCGCGGTCCACGGGCTTCTGAAAAGTATCTTTGGAAAGTAAACTGACGTTAGAAAGGTAAACTCAATGGCTGTCTTACTTGTTTTGCTGGGCATTATTGTCCTGGTCGTTATCTGGCTGGTAGGGATGTACAACTCCCTGGTCGGTCTGCGCAATCAGGTCAAAAATGCCTGGGCGCAGATTGATGTGCAACTCAAACGCCGTCATGATCTGATCCCCAATTTGGTGGAAACCGCCAAAGGCTACATGCAGCATGAGCGCGGTACCCTCGAAAGCGTGACCAATGCTCGCAGCAAAGCGATGGGCGCTGACTCGGTAGGCGACAAAGCCAAAGCCGAAGGCGAACTCTCGGGTGCTATCAGCCGCTTTATGCTGGTGGTCGAAAATTACCCTGACCTGAAAGCCAATCAGAACTTCCTGGCGCTGCAGGAAGAACTGACTTCGACCGAGAATAAAATCGCTTTCAGTCGCCAGGCATACAACGATCAAGTGCTGTTCTATAATAACAAGATTCAGATGTTCCCATCGAGCATCATCGCCGGCATGTTCAACTTTCAGCAAAGCGACTTTTTCGAGCTTGAGGACAAGGGTGATCGCGAGGCGCCGAAAATCGATTTCTCTCAGAAGTGATGATAGATGTCTCGTTACGTGCCATTCGGGCACCATCTCGATAGCTGAGACTGTATGTGGGAACTGATTCAACAGAATAGGCGCAAGTCGCTCGTCTTGTTTTTCCTGATGGGCTGCTGTCTGGTGCTGCTCGGCTATCTGCTCGGCGCCGCCTATCTCGGCCCCAATGGCGGAATGATCGGCATCTCGCTCGCGCTGATAATTTGGCTGACACTCTCACTAATCAGTTTCTTTGCTGGTGATAGCATCGTCCTCGGCATAAGCGGCGCGCAGGAAGTTACACCCGACATTCACCCTCAGCTTTTTAATGTCGTCGAGGAGATGAAGATCGCCGCCAGTTTGCCGGCAATGCCCAAAGTTTACATTATTGATTCTGCCGCGCCGAATGCATTTGCGACCGGTCGCAAGCCGGAGACGTGTGCCATTGCCGTTACCGCAGGACTCCTGGCGAGGCTGAACCGGGACGAACTGCAGGGAGTTGTCGCGCATGAGACATCGCATGTCGTCAATCGCGATGTTCTCTTCATGACCTTCGCCGGAATCATGCTCGGCAGCATCGTGCTGATCTCCGAAGTGTTCTTGCGAGGACTTTGGTATTCCGGCGGATCGTCGCGTCGCTACCGTTCGAGCAGCGATCGTGGCGGTGGACAGGGAGCCGCCATCATCGCGATCGTGGCCATCATTTTCGCGATCCTCGCTCCGATCTTGGCACAACTGCTCTACTTCGCGATTTCCCGACGACGTGAGTATCTCGCCGATGCTTCGGCGGTTCGATTGACGCGCTATCCCGAAGGACTGGCGTCGGCGCTGGCAAAGATAGCGGACTCAGATGAGCAATTGCCACGCGCCAACAAGGTGACGGCGCCGCTGTACATCGTCAATCCGCTCAAGGGTGAAGGCAAGAAGCTTTCTGATTGGACGAGTACCCACCCACCGATTTCCGAGCGCATCAAAATCCTTCGCGGCATGGCACAGGGTACGGGATACTTGGACTATCAGCAATCGTTTAGCCTAGTAACCGGAACCGCAAGGCTCATTCCGGCTTCTGGGCTGAAAGACACGACAGCAGTACCGGTCCGAATTGCTTCTTCCGAGTCTGCTGTTAAACCGAGTGAAAAGAGTCTTAAACGTGGTGTTGGCGACCTGGTCAGAGCGATGAACGGGTTTCTCTTTCTCACCTGCGTGTGTGGCCTTAAAATCAAGATTCCGCCCGACTTCAAACAGTCTTCACTTCCCTGCCCTCGTTGCCATCGTGAATTACAAGTACCAGCCGCGGAATTGGCGACGGTTGCCGTCGGTATTGAGGCCGCACTGGCGGAAGCAACATACATGCGCAAAAGCGATGGCTGGGAATCATTCCAGTGTGCCTGTGGCAAGAACCTCCAGCTCTCCCCCGCATTTAAGGAAAGCAAGATCGTCTGCAACAGTTGCGGCAAATCAACGACGATTGTCGGCAACGAAACCAAGTAACTTTCGGGAATTCGGACAATGATCAGTCTCAGAGGCAAAACTGCTCTCGTCACCGGCGGTTCGCGCGGTATCGGCAGAGCAACAGCCATCATGCTCGCGCAAGCCGGTTGCGATGTTGCGGTCAGCTTCGTCACCCGTGAGGAAGCTGCGCGCGAGGTCGAGCAGACAGCTCGCCGGTACGGCGTCAAGGCCATGATCGTCCCGGCTGATCTGGCAGATCGAAGGCAGATCGAGCAGATGATCGAGGCAGTAGTTCGGCAGTTAGGTCGGCTTGACATTCTCGTAAACAACGGCGGTATCTGGAAAGAGGCGGCAATAGATACGATGTCAGAGCAGCAACTGCAGGAGATGATTGACATCAATCTGAAGGGAGTCTTTTGCGCGATTTCCGCCGCTGTTCCGCACATGAAGAAACAGAGAAGCGGAAACATTATCAACATCTCATCGACCGCCGGTCAGCGCGGTGAGGCGTTCCATTCGCACTATGCTGCTACCAAGGGCGCCATCATCAGTTTGACCAAGTCCTTGGCTCCCGAGTTAGCTCCGCACAACATCAGAGTCAACTGCGTTGCTCCGGGATGGGTGGCGACAGACATGACCTTTGAGTCATTGGCCGCTCCTGACGCCGACAAAATTCTTAATTTGATTTCGCTGGGTCGTGTTGGCACTCCGGAAGAAATCGCCGGAGCGGTACTGTTTCTCGCATCGGATTTGTCGACCTTCATCACGGGAGAAATTCTCAACGTAAACGGCGGTGCGGTTTTGTGCGGGTAGGTTCGGATTTATCCGAACGACTCTCGCTACTTCCCCGCCAAAATATGATAATGAAGATGAAACACGGTCTGCCCTGAACGGGGGCCGTTGTTAATCATGATCCGGAAGTCTTTGGCTTTCTCGCCAAGTTCAGTGATCACACGCTTGACTGTCTTAACCAGCATTTGGTGCACCTCCTGAGGCGCATCCATAAAATTGTTGTAGTGGGTCTTCGGGCAGACCAGCAGATGTATAGGCGTTAGCGGCGCGCGGTCAAAGAAGACAATCACGTCATCATCTTGATAATACACTTTCGCCGGCGCTTCGCCCAGTATGATTCGGCAGAACATGCAGTTCATCTTGTCATAAAACGGCCACACCCGCAGGTGGTCAAGTAGAATTTTGCTTGCGATCAGAAGGGCACAAATGTATTCTGGATTGTAGCGCCCACGACAGGCCGGGCCTTCACATGGTATCTGCAGGAGAGTAGTATGAAGATCACGTTCTATGGCGGCACCGAAACGACGACCGGCTCGATGCACTTGCTTGAAGTCGAACAGTCGAAAATCCTTCTCGATTGCGGCATGTTTCAAGGGAGTCGCAAGAAAGCGTACGATCTGAACAAGAATTTTCCTTTTGATCCCGCCACGCTGGAAACAGTTCTCTTGTCGCACGCGCATATCGATCACTGCGGCAACCTCCCCAACCTGCATGAACAGGGTTACGAGGAGAAAATATTCTGCACGCATGCCACTCGCGATCTGGCCAGCGTTATGCTCAAAGACGCCGCTTACATCCAAATGAAGGACTCCGAGTTCCTGCACAAGCGCGGCAAAGTCGCCTACGGGCCGCTTTATGATATCATGGCTGCCGAGAAAACGATCTGGCATTTTGCCTCGGTCAACTACCATCAGAAATTTCGCATCCATCCTTCGGTGAAAGTTGAGTTCTTTGATGCCGGCCATATCCTCGGCGCGGCGCTGACCAAACTCAGTGTTGCTATGAACGGCAAAAACGTCGAAGTAGTTTATGCCGTCGATTTGGGCCGCAAGAATCTCCCAATCTTGCGTGACCCGGAATCAGTCGGTCACGCCGACTATCTTATCATCGAGTCAACCTACGGCGGTAGACTCCATACTGACATCACGAAAGCGGCTTCCCTGCTTGCGGATGTCATCAACCGTACCAGCAAGCGCGGTGGCAAGATGATCGTGCCGGCTTTTAGTCTGGAGCGCACCCAAGAACTCGTCTATGTCATTCGCGAGTTGAAGAAAGATAAGCGCATTCCCAACCTGCCGGTTTATGTCGATTCGCCGCTGGCAGTCAATGTCACTGACATCTTCCGTCTACATCCTGAATGCTTCGATTTTGAGACCAATCAATTGATGGAACAGGATGAAGACCCCTTCGGCAGCTCCGAGTGCACCTATGTCCGCTCGGTGGAAGCATCCAAGCGGTTGAACGGTCTGCCTGGTCCATTGATTCTCATTTCCGCCTCGGGAATGTGCGAAGCAGGGCGTATCTTGCACCACCTCGCCAATAATTGTTCCGACCCCAAAAACACGATCCTGATCGTGGGCTATCAAGCGGAAGGCACGCTCGGTCGGCGAATGGTTGACGGCGCCAAGGAGATCAAGGTCTTTGGGGATATCTACAAGCTCAATGCCGAGGTTGTAGAACTTGACACTTTCTCCGCTCACGCGGACGAAACCGATTTAGTCGAGTATATCGCGGCCTTGAACCCCAAGCCAAGGATGACTTTCCTGGTGCACGGCGAACCCGAAGCCCGTACGGCGCTCCAGAAGGCGCTCAAGGAGAAAGCCGGCATCGACGGCATCATGCCCCGCTACGGACAGTCGTTTGAACTGAGCTAACAGCAGCTTGGCTCGACTTTGGCCTTCCCCACTCTGAGTCTCTGTTGAAGAACCTCGGAATTGTCATTGCGAGCAGTCAGGGCGGGAGAGAGAGGGGAAGGGCGATGACGACGAAGCAATCTGCGCCTGCATCGCAAGAGCGTAAATCGAGATTGCTTCGTCGTGCTCTCCCCACCCTGCACCACCTCTCCGCACTCCTCGCAATGACATGGTCTGGGCTTTTTCAACAGTCCCATAGCCAACATCTGCCGCGATAGGACTGTAACCTCCGAAAAAGTCACAAAAAAGTGAAACAATCCTTGACAGCGCTGACTCCTGCTGTTATGATTGCAGACAAAGCTCGTGAATTGTTTCACATCCGCGTCAGGTTGGCGCGGGTAAAACTCGCTGATTTGCAGGAGCAAGCACAGTGAGACACGTGCAAAGAAACAGAATCAAATCATAAATCAGGAGGAAGACCTGTATGAGCGCACTCAAAGACAAACTTGTAGCTGATTTCCCGAAGTTTAGGGATGAAATCGCGGCTCTAGTCAAAGAGCACGGCGATGTCAAGATCTCGGAAGTCACAATCTCGCAGGCCTATGGTGGCATGCGTGGCGTTAACGGATTGGTCTGTGACACATCTGAAGTACCGCCGGACAAAGGGCTTATCATCCGCGGGATACCAATCGGCGATCTGACCGAAAAGTCACCGGAGGAAGTTTTCTGGCTGCTGTTGACAGGCGAATTGCCGACCAATGCCCAAGTCAAAGACTTAAGCGACGATCTGAAATCGCGGGCGAAAGTGCCCGACTATGTTTGGAAGGTACTGGAGGCGATGCCCAAGGACTCGCATCCGATGGCGATGTTTGATACCGCGATTCTGGTCATGGAAAAAGAGTCAAAGTTCCGCCTCAACTATGACCTCGGCATGAAAAAATCGGACTATTGGGTCTGGACGCTTGAAGATGCCTTGGATATCGTCGCTAAGCTGCCGGAAATCGCTGCCGGTGTCTACCGCTTGCGATTCAATAAGGGACCGCGCATCCCCTTTGATCCCTCGCTCGACTGGTCCGGCAACTATGTTAAGATGCTCGGCCTCGGCGACCCAGGAGGCAAGTTCACCGAGTGCATGAAGCTCTATCTCGTGCTTCACTCCGATCATGAATCCGGAAACGTCAGCGCGCACACAACCTTCTGTGTAAATTCGGCGCTGTCCGATCTGTACTATTCGCTCTCTGCCGGTTTGAACGGTCTGGCGGGCCCACTGCACGGTCTTGCGAATCAGGAGTGTTTGGGATGGGTCTTGGAAACGAAGAAGAAGTTCGGTGGAGTGCCCTCTGAACAGGAACTTAAAGACTTCGCCTGGGAGACGCTCAATTCCGGTAAAGTTGTGCCGGGCTATGGCCATGCGGTACTTAGGATTACGGACCCACGCTTCACGGCGTTCCTTGCCTGGGGCAAGAAGAATATCCCCGAGGATGAGACCTTCCAGTTGGTTGCGCGGGTATTTGACGTCGTTCCCGAGGTGCTGAAGCAAGTCCAGAAAATTAAGGATCCTTGGCCAAACGTCGATGCGGGATCAGGTGCGCTTCTTTATCATTTTGGCTTGACAGAATTCCCCTATTATACTGTATTGTTCTCTGTTTCGCGGGCTTTAGGGGTCTGTGCGCAGGCTGTTGTGGCCCGCGCCATGGGCTGGCCGCTTGAGAGGCCTAAGTCTGTCACCACAAAGTGGCTAAAAGGCAAGGCCAGTTGAAAATTGTGGAACTCTGACGGCTTTGGATCGTTAAATATGCGAAAGAAGAAACTATGACATCGCCAGATGTTTAGCAGTTAGATAATCCTACCAGAAGGGCCTGAGGAATTATCGATTCAGGTTGTTCCTCGGGGACCCTTCTTAGCCTACCCTGTACCCAACGGGCGGGAGCGGTCGAAAGACCACTCCTGCCTTCCTTTTTGTATCGGCAAATGTTGGTTGTTCATGACTGCCGGAAGAATCACGCATGTGCCTAATGGGACTGTTGAAGAAGTCATCCGAGAACGCCTCAACACTTACCCTCACCCCAACCCCTCTCCCACTGGGAGAGGGGTGCAGGGGTGAGGGAGAGTAACTTGTCGGACGACCTCAGGATTCCTGACGGCGCCAAAGAAGAGAAGCTTTTTCAACAATCCCCTAATCAGGTCTGTCGCGTTAGCTCGCGCAGTTGTCGGAAGTCAGTGAGAATGATCCGCTTGTCCTGCAAAATGTCCCGCAGACGTTCGGACACAAGGAAGCGATAGTCCCATTGTCGTACTTGCCGATAGCTCTCTTCTGGCCGGTCATCGGCTGCGCCGTCCGGCAAAGTCGGATGAAAGTATATCTCAGTGATACCTGTTGGCAATTGGGTGAGAACCTCTGAAGTGTATTTCTCTTTCTCCTGATAACTTTGAAAACTATCGATTGGGATGTAGATCAGGTTATCTGGTACGTGAATGCCCCGCATTCTGATATTGCCGACCCAATCATCGAGGATGCCCATCTGCTTGAGCAATAATCTAGAACCGGCTCTGACCGGCAGCCTGAACTCTGCCGCAAGTCGCACGTAGATTTCGGCGAATTCCGGTCGCAACTGCAGCGAGCCTTCATGGCTATCAATGTGTGTCACATCAATGCCGTCAGCGAGCGCTTGCTCTATTTGCGCTTTCGCCTCGCAATATGCCTCCTCAGGCAAAGCATGTTCGAAAAACTCATCCCGATCGGGATGAAAGCGGTTGTTGCGGACTATCAGCGAGGGAATACCGGCGGGCGTCGAAACAGGCCGCGAGCCGTCGTCGGTGTAGTCGCTTGTGAGACTGAGATGGACGCCACAGGAAAGGCCCGTCTGCTGCCGGTAAAGCGCCAGCGCATCCTGATAACCTGCCGCAGACACCATAACCGTCGTCGAAGTGATTCGCAGCAGTCGGAACAGCTCCGCGACTGCCCGGTTGACACTGGTGTTAAGACCGAAGTCATCCGCGTTTATGATTAGCAATCTGTCACCCGGGCCATAGCCCAGGTGCTCAGCCACGGTCGCCAAGCGCCCGCGAAACATGTACGTTTCCGGAGGGGCAAAAGGATACATGACAAGAGAATAGCCCGAACTGATAGCGGGTGCAAGAAGTATCGGTGCTGGTCTGACTGTCGAAAAAATAAGGGAGTGGTGGAGGGGGGATACCCGATTCTAACATCAGGCGGCTGGTTGGTCCAGCACGCACCACTCCCAATCTTTAACAACCCAGAAAAAGTAGTCACACACAAAGTTGCCGACCGTTTCAAAAGCAAACACTGTGCCTGAAGACCATAAACTCCACGGTCGCAGCACTTTTTCCAGTCCCTAACTAGAAATAAACAAGGAGTTTGGATCGTGAGTTCCGCAAATAGGAGTTGTATTATCGCGGATGACGGATCTATCTCTCAATTGAGGAGAGAATTCGTAATAATATGCAATTCCTTGCCTATTCGCCGACCGTTTCCGACCCCACAATTGCCTCAGCAGAATATCACAATGCGGCAGCAGCCGCTGCCTGGGCGCAAGCCCGGGCTGGCGGCTGCTCCGCTAAAGAATCACAAGGAGATTAGTCAGCACAACCGCACGATCCCGCCCCAGCGGAGAAAATGTAGGATATGACAGAAACAACGTCAGAAATGTCAACTCCCTCATCGCAGTTGTGGTCGCCTGCGACCATCGTTACCGGTGCAGGACCACCGGAGAAGATGCGATTGATCAGATAGACTGCATCTGAGATATCGATCCCGCCGGATCCATCCGCGTCACCACGAGTCACATAACACGCCGGAAACTTGGCTGCCGCAACCGGACCATCTCCCGTTCGAAAGCTGGCAAGGATGCGTCCGGAAGGGGCAATCTCGGTGATCGAGTCGTCACTGAAGTTGCAGCTAACGACTGTACTATCACTGACGGCAATGACAGCCGTGACACCGAGACCGGTGTATATCGGATTGCCCGGCCCGCGCAAAACGGCAAAGGCGTTCAGGTCAACCGTGTAGACTTCCCCGTGATCTACCCATCCACCTCCTGACAAGAACAACACCCCTGACCGCGTGATCGCCAGACTCGAAGGACTCCCACCAATCGACAGACTGTCGACGACAGTGCCACTCGCCTGAGCAAGTTTATAGAGAATGCCGGGCTGCGCGGCGTAGTTGCCGGTGCAAATGACATAAAGGTAGCCGTCATATCCAAGCACGATGTCTTGTGGATTGGTGCCGACTGGGATAGTATGTACGACCGCGTTCGACACAAGATCGAATGACTGCACGTACCCCTGCCCATAAGTGTAGTTGCCGAAATCGAAGCCGGTGATACACACATAAGCGATATGACCGACAATCACGACTCCCTCCGGCGACTTGCCGATATCGTATTCGCCGATCACGCTGCGCGTCGCCATATTGACTTTGGTTACCGTTGAAGACAACAGGTTAGTAATCAGAACACTATTGTTGTCGATCAATGTGCCGGTGTATGGATTCCTGCCGTTGCCGAGAAAGAGCGTTCCGAGCGGAGACATTGATGGTAACGCGAAGAAGTAAAGATCATTTGATGTCGAGTTGACGGCAATACCGGTATTACCCCCGACCAGAAAATCGTTCGGCGCCAGACCGAGTGTTGCGACATTCCGACTGATCGTGCTGTCGGTTAGTTCCACGAAATCGGCGGTCTCCCCTAACCCGTTTACGATGATCAAGTCTCTGGTTAACGCTGCGGCTTGCGCGCAACAAATCGCGAATGCCAGCAAGATATATCTGAATTGCATTGTAGATTTCCTCATGGTCATAGTTGAATTGTTAGTGAAGTGGTGATGGACCTGCCCGGCATCGGCACACGCTCAAGGATTTCGTAGCGCACATCCCCGGCATTGTAAACCGCAAGCGCGAACACTTCACGAGCGCCAAGCAAGTTCGCTTGAAACTCAAGAGACAGATCATGCAGATGATATGCCGACAACGATTTGGTATTTGCTTCGCGGATGAAGCGCGCTCCGGTGAGGCTGTATGTGTACTCGAACTTGCAGCGCCAAAGGCGGAGAATCAGACTCACTCTTTCGCTGTGATCGGGCTGAAGCGGGATGATTTGGCCGTAGTAATTCTCGGCGCGTGACAAGTTGATCGGGTTCTGCGTTGTGCGCCGATACTGCGCGGACAATCTCTGCTTGCTTGTGCTGATCGTCAGACTTGTCTCGGTGCCATCGATCCGTGCACGAGCAAGGTTAACCGGCGTGTATTTACCATCGAAACGCTGTCGCCAGAAGATCATGCCATCAACATCATTGACAGACCGTCGCACTTGCGCGGTCACGATCACCCTGCCTTTCGACGCCACACTTAACTGCACGTCTCGTGATCGCGCTCGCTCCGGTTGCAGATCGGGATTGCCGATAGCGAATACGTCATTGCTCCAGAACAGCGCATCAATCGGGGGCTGACGGAATGATTCGGCATAATTGGCGGTTACATCGGCGTCAATATACTTGTCGAACGAAAACGACAACGCCAGATGCGGTGAACCGTAAGTGCGCCCATCAACATGATCGAGACGATACGCAAGCGAACAATCAGATTGCAGCAGCCATACGTTTTGCCGAAGCTTCCCGCGACCAAACACCGCCGTGGTCTTGCGACTGATACTTGGCAAAGACGATTGCGGCTGGAAACGATCATCATTGAAGAGATTCTCGGACAGGTATTGACTGCCCAGAGCAACATCAAGTCTCTGCCGTAACGACCACTGTTTTTCGAGATCAAGTTGTCGCGCAACTTGCAGGTAATGTTTGTCATAACGAGACACGCTCTGCGCGTCGCGATAATGCTGCGTCAATTCGCGATAGCTGCCGGCAAAGCGTAGCGCCGGTGTCGCGAAATTGGCCGTGAACTGCGTGTTAACATGCCGCGCACTCGCGGTTGGCGTCTCCTGCAATACCGCTCCCGGTATGCCATGATGACTGTCGTAGTGGCGCGCACTCAATGTTAGGGGTCGAAGACGTTCGTGGCCGAGCGTTGCGAAGTAGCTCGCCTGACGGCTGAAGTTATTGGCGCGATGCCGTTCGCCCAGATATGGATGGACAAAGGCATAATCATTTCTACTGAAGCCATATTCATAATTGCCGAGTAGCTGCAATCCGGCAAGATCATTTTGCGTTAGCTGCAAAGACTCGCGGATCAGGGAGTAGCTTCCCAATGCGCTTGTCAACGATGCCACGTTATTCCGATCAGGCTCAGTCTGTCTGGAGATAATGTTGACTGCCCCGCCGAGAGCGCCGTCTCCAAAACGCGCCGCTGCGCCGGAAGTGTAGACTTCGATCCGCTCGATGGACGACAGCGATATTGTCGAAAGATCGGCGGCGCCACCATCGGGATTGATTCGCACACCATCAAGCAACACCAGGGTCCGTTGCGGCGACAATCCTCCAAGCGACAGGTACTGCACTCTACCGTCAGATTGTACTTGATAGCCTCTTTCGATGAGGAATCCGCCGACATCACAACGCGTGCTCTGTCGAATTTGTTGCGCAGTGTATTGTTGGACACCAGCGTCAGATTCTCGTTCGGCGGACACCGTCTGCGTTGCGGCCTTAACAATCAAGGGATGCAGCGCGACATCAACTGTCGCGAGTTCCCCTTCTCGCACTAACATTGCAGGACTCTGTGTCTTGACAAAAAACGCGGACGCAAACTGCAGCGAGACTGTGCCCGGCATTACCCGCACGATGCGATAACGCCCGTCAGTGTCACTGATCGCTGTCGTACCCTCCGGCAGCACCGTCACGACTACGCCTGCAATCGGCTGAAACATCACGTCATCGGTGATTTTGCCGGTAATAGCAGCAAAGTCCTGCGCACGAGCAAAAGACCAGGAAAGCAGGAGACCAAAGGCGACCGCCAACAGCAATGCTCGGATATCGGCTCCCCTGACGAGCGGTGAGTTCCGATTCCCCCTTAGCAAAGGGGGACCAAGGGGGTTGTATACACGCTTCAGACAAGAACAAAGACAACCCCCTGAATCCCCCTTTATTAAGGGGGAACAATCCGTCCTCGTTCTGGTGACGGCAGAAGCCGTTCTCGGAGGAATTTGTAGCCCACAGCTTGCTGTGGGATCGGTGTCCGAAGGGTGGGCATTCTTGCCTCTCCTTCGTCGATCTTTTGGGAAAAGTGCCCTGAGGATTGATCGCATCACACAATCTCCTTGGGCGGGAATGAAAAATCCGACTCAGTTCAGTAGTCGAGTAGGTCAAGACCCTTGCGGTCTTGACATCGCGCCACAGGCGCGAACAACTCTGTCGAAACCACGAGGGTTTCGACCTACAGATGAGCCGGATTCGGATTTGTTCGACCGCCGGATTGACCGGGCGAGTAGGTCAAGACCCTTGCGGTCTTGACATCGCGCCACAGGCGCGAACGACTCTGTCGAAACCACAAGGGTTTCGACCTACCCTGGCACTCCGACGGATCGGTTACTCTCCCGAACCCGCGCCGGAATAAGTGAACGTTGATAGCTTTCGGCAGGTCTCCTGACTTGGCAGTTTCCGCGTCCGCGTTTGCGGGACGCTGCCTACTCTCCCTCGCCTTCCCGAGCTTCGACAAGCTCAACTCAGTGGCACGGTGGGGATTTCGTCGCTGCTTACAGTAGCGGGGCTGTGCGGGATTTTCACCTGCTTCCCTATTAAGTGCTACACACCGAAAGCCGGTGGTGCTACGATGATGAGGATAGAAGCGTTGAAGGAGAATGTCAAGGGAATGTTTGTCGGAGGCGGGTTGAAAGCGGTAGCTCACCTACTGCTAAGCGGCAGCCGGAAGCTCGTTAGTATTTCAGATATTTTCCCTCGCCATCGACCCAAACTACATGCAACTCCAGTCCATCTGCGAGAGGTCTTGACGCCAGCACGCCCTTCTCGAGTGAAAGACCGAGAAGCGTTCCGAAACGTTCGAAATCCTTGAAGTTGTCAGCCGACTCGCCAAAGGAATGAATCAAGACAACAGCGTGTCGAGCGCTAAATCGCCGTGCTTCGACAATGGCTGCCGCTGTTCGGTGAAGAAGTTGGTAGCGAATTTCGCCCGGAATGTCTGTCAGTCCAAGCTCGTCGCGGATAGACTCATACCGCTCGGTTTTGCCCTGAGTGCTTTGCGGTTTCCACTCAGCGACAGTCGGGCCGAATGATTCGGCGACCTTACCTTCCACCGCGATAGAAATGAGATCTCCGTCGCACTTCGCCAAGACCCAGATGTCACATTGTGAATCTGCTCCACCACCGCGAAGCGGCACTTTATGCTCCGGCATAATGATCAATGGTTCTATTGATGGAAACCTCGGTGTCAAGGCCTTCTTGATTTCCGGCGGAAATCCGTCCTCGTCTTCCCAGCAGTGCGCAAGAGTCTTGGCCGAGAACCCCGTTTTCCAATGCTTTTCCGGATCGGCGAGTAAACATTGCCAATCGCTGGCGGAACCTGTCGGAACGTAAATACGTTTCATGGTTTCTCCTCTGTACGAATCCCCGTGTCGCCCACGGTCTAAAAATACGGGATTTTCACCCGCTTCCCTATTAAGTGCTACACACCGAAAGCCGGTGGTATTATAAAA
>Ga0315273_10004001_pt1 | contig 17907 bp, 14 predicted proteins | sample YL17G02_0_MG_FD_205753 | JGI IMG/M metagenome (GOLD analysis project Ga0315273, IMG submission 205753) | Sediment microbial communities from Yellowstone Lake, YNP, Wyoming, USA - YL17G02_0 | ecosystem: Environmental > Aquatic > Freshwater > Lake > Sediment | place: USA: Wyoming | collected...
TCATGGAAGGCGGCCCCTACAAGGTCTCCGCCGCCATGTTCCCTGAGTACCAGGGACGCCTCCTGATGGATTCGCTGGTCGCGGCCTACAACGGCGTGAAGCTGCCCGAGAAAGTCACGGCCCCCACACTGCCCGTAACCAAAGACAACCTCAGCCAGTACTACACCAAGGAAGGCGACAACTGGACGCCTAACTTCGAAGCCACGGGCAAGCTGCCCTACGGCGACGCCCTCAAGGAAGCGCTCAACTGGAAGGGCGCCGGCCAGCAGGCCGCAGCGGCCACGACCGATCCGGACAAGCTGGTGCGCAGCCTGGACGTCAAGAACCTGCCCGCCGGCTGGAAGGTCCCGCCCGTGGTCGGCCACGTCACCAACTACCTGATGCACGAGTGGTATCAGAACGAGACCAAGGGCGAAGCCGCCCGCGCTAAAGACTACCCGATGCAGTTCTCCATCAACGACGCCAACCTGGAACTCCAGAAGTCGCTGGCCGCCGTCGATGACTACCTGTCCAAGAAGACCGATGCCATCGTCTTCACCCCCGTCGTCGACGAAGCGTCCGCTCCCACCATCAAGAAGGCCGTCGCAGCCGGCATGCCTATCATCTGCGAAGGCAATCCCACCGCCGGCTGTCTGACCCTCGTCGCCATTGACGACTACATGGCCGGCGTGCAGGTCGGCATCTGGGCCGGCAACTACGTCAAGGACAACTTGGGCGGCAAGGCCACCGTGTTGGACATCGGCCTCCCCGGCCTGGCCGCGGGCGTCAAGCGCTCCCAAGGCTTCATCGACGGCATGAAGACCATCGTCCCTGACCTGAAGCGCGTCGAAGTCAACGGCAAGGGCCTCAAGGACGAAGCCATCAAGGTTTCGGCTGATGCCCTCACCGCCAATCCCGACACCAACGTGATCTTCGGCATCAACGACGACTCCGCCCTCGGCGGCCTCCAGTCCTTCGGCGCCGCCGGCCTCGACCCGAGCAAGCTCCTGGTCGTCGGCTTCGGCTGCGAAGGCAAGGCCTGCAAGAACGCCCTCATGGAAGGCGGCCCCTACAAGGTCTCCGCCGCCATGTTCCCTGAGTACCAGGGACGCCTCCTGATGGATTCGCTGGTCGCGGCCTACAACGGCGTGAAGCTGCCCGAGAAAGTCACGGCCCCCACGCTGCCCGTAACCAAAGACAACCTCAGCCAGTACTACACCAAGGAAGGCGACAACTGGACGCCTAACTTCGAAGCCACGGGCAAGCTGCCCTACGGCGACGCCCTCAAGAAGGAACTGAACTGGACTAAGTAAAGCGGAAGTAGGATGGCCGGCGCCCTAGTCGGGCGCCGGCCGGCTCCCGCACCTTTCCATCACAGGAATGGCAGCATGTCAAACAACCCCTCAGGTCAAGCGCTCCCTGCGCCCGGCGTCCGCGCCAGCGGGCCGGGCTTCTTGAAAAGGGCTGCGCGTTGGCTGGTCATGACGCAGGAAGGCGTCCTGCTGCTCATTATCATCGCCATCTGCATCTTCCTCACCTACAAGTCACCCGTCTTCATGACAGGGCGCAATGTGGGCGTGCTTCTCAGTGTGGTGTCGATGACAGCCATTGCCGCCTACGGCATGACCATGCTGATGATCGCCGGCGAAGTGGACCTGTCCGTCGGCTCGCTTCAGGCGGTCGTCGGCGTCGTGGTGATGCTCATCCTGAACGCGACCCACAACCTGGCCCTGGGCATCGGCGTAGGCCTGGCGATCGGCGCGGTGGTCGGACTTGTCAACGCAGCGGCGACGCTGGGGCTGGGCATCAACTCGCTGATCGTCACCCTCGCCATGCTCAACATCCTGCGCGGCTTTGCGTACCTGATCACCCAGGCTGCAGTACAGAACTTCCACAAAATGCCCGACTTCGCCAGGCTCGGCAACGGGTTCCTCGGCAAACAGGGCGTAGGGGTGCTCGGTATCATCCCACTCCCCGTCGTCTATATGCTCGCTATTTTCGTGGTGATGTTGCTGGTGATGACCCGCACTACCTTCGGCCGGTACGTCTATGCGGTCGGCGGCAATCCCCGCGCCGCCGCGCTTTCCGGCATCCGGACCAAGCTGATCAAGACCGTGGCCTTTGTGGTCATGGGCGTGCTGGCAGCGGTAAGCGGCATTATTTTGCTCTCGCGGATGAACTCGGGCCAAAACAACGCCGGGTTCGGCTTCGAGATGCAGGTGGTCGCAGCCGCCTTGCTGGGCGGCACAGGCCTGGGCGGCGGCGCCGGGTCGCTGGTGGGCACATTGTTGGCGGTGCTCCTGTTGGCCATTCTTAACAATGGCATCATCCTGTTGGGGATCCATTCCAACTGGCAGATGATCATGAACGGCGCTCTCATCCTGTTTGCGATTTTCCTGGATGCGCGCCGGCGGCACGCGGCCGGACTGGTATAGAGCCGTCGGCAGTCCCATCGGGAGCAGACACACGCGATGAACCCAACTCCTCTTCTGGAAATGCACGGCATACGCAAGGTGTTTCCGGGCGTAATTGCGTTGGACAACGTCGACTTCGAGTTGCTGCCGGGCGAGGTGCACGCGCTGGTTGGTGAGAATGGCGCAGGCAAATCTACCCTTATCAAGATTATCTCGGGCGTCTACCAGCGCGATGGCGGCACGATGCTGATGGACGGCCAGCCCGTCAACTTCAAGAGTCCCGCGGATTCCATCGCCGCGGGCATCAAGGTGGTCTACCAGGAGCTTGACCTGGTGCCGGACCTGAGCGTCGCCGAGAATATTTTCCTGGACAAGCTGCCCCACAAACGATCGGGGCTGATCGACTGGAACAAGCTGTACGGTGACACATCCTAGCTTCTGTCGGGCCTGGGGCTCTCCACCGATCCCGCCACCCGGGTCGGCGACCTGCGCGTGTCCGAGCAACAACTGGTCGAGATCGCCCGGGCGCTGTCACGCAAGGCCCGCATCCTCATCATGGACGAGCCGACTTCGGCCCTCAGCCCGGTAGAGGTCGATAACCTATTTGGCAGCATCCGGCGCCTCGAGGAAGCGAATGTCGGGGTCATTTACATCTCGCACAAGCTCGAAGAGGTTTACCAGATCGCCCACCGGGTGACCGTCTTTCGAGATGGCAAGCAGATCACCACGAAGCCGGTGCGGGAGACCCTGCCCCAGGATCTTGTCACCTGGATGGTCGGCCGCGAGCTGAAAGACTATTTCCCCAAGACAACTGCCGAGATCGGGAAGCCGGTCCTTGAAGTGAGCCACATCGACGCGGAACGCGTGCGAGATCTGAGCCTGTCCATCGCTTCAGGCGAGGTGGTAGGCATCTTCGGCCTGGTCGGCGCCGGCAACCACCATGTCGGAAGGGCGCTGTTCGGAGACATCGAGCGCACCGGTGATGTCAAGATCGACGGCAAGGCGGTCAAGCCGGCCTCTCCGGTTGACGCCATCGAGAAGGGGATGGCATTGCTGAGCGAGAACCGCCGAGAGGACGGAATCGTGCCCCTGCTTGGCGTCAAGGCGAACATCACCCTGGCCTCGCTGCCCCACCTGGCCAAGCTGGGCTGGGTCATGCCAGGACAAGAAACGCGGGCCGCCGCCGAGCACGTGAAGAACTTGTCCATCAAGACCCCCTCGCTCAATCAGCCGATTCGCTTCCTCAGCGGCGGCAACCAGCAAAAAGTCATCATGGCGCGCTGGCTGATGATGCACCCCAGGGTGTTGATTCTCTCGGAGCCAACGCGCGGCATTGACGTGGGTGCCAAGGCGGAGATATACCGCCTGATCGATTCGATGGCCCACGAGGGGATTGCCGTACTGGTCATTTCCACCGAAATGCCTGAAGTGCTGGGCATTTGCGATCGCATCCTCACCATGTTTGAGGGCCGCGTCACGGGCGAATTCCGGCGCGGCGAGGCGACCGAGGAGAAGCTGCTGGCCGCCGCTGCGGGCATCGACCCCGTCGAGAACTGAGTTGACTGTGGAGGGTTGGTCCGAATGGCCGTTGTAAGTCGCAACGAGGGATATGTCGCCCGCCGCAAGGGCTTTATCGAACGGCTGCTTGGGAGTGAGGAACTGATCCTGCTGCTTTTGCTCGCTCTGGTGGCCATTGTGGTGCTGGTCGCCATCCCCCCCGCCCGCCAGCCGCGGACCGTCTTCGATCTGATGCGGGAGCTTTCGCCGTTCTTGATCGGTACGATCGGCATGTCGCTGCTGATGATCGGCGGCGAGTTCGATCTCTCGATGGGATCGGTCATCGCCCTGGTCACCTGCGTTACCATGGCCGTGTTTCTCAGGACCGAGAACATCTGGATCGCAGTGGCCGCCGGCCTCGCCTGCGGACCGCTTGTCGGATTGCTCAACGGCGTGATGGTCACCCGTCTGAGAATGAACTCCCTGATGACGACCCTCGGCATGCAGTTCGTGATCCGCGGCGCCGTATACGTCTCGACCAACAAAGCACCGATCCTCAGCGGCGAGAACAACGTCCCGGATGCGTTTCTGGCACTGTACCACAGCTCGCTTGGGCCCATCCCGACGCCGTTCATTCTGGCAGCGGCGCTGATCGCGATCTTCTACGTCATCTCGACTCAAACGGACTTCGGCCGGCGCATCTATGCGGTCGGGGGGAATCCCAGCGCAGCACGGGTCTCAGGTATCAACGTCAATCAAGTCAAGTTCATCCTCTTCCTCATATGCAGCACGTCGGCGGCCATAGCAGGCATGCTGGTCACGGCACAGATCAAGACAGGCTATTTCGATGCCGGCCTGGGATATGAGCTTACGGTCATCGCGGCCATCGTCCTGGGCGGCGTGAGCCTGAGCGGCGGGCGCGGCGGCCTGATCGGCGCGGTGCTGGGCGTTCTGATCCTCGGGTTGAGCAACAAGGCGCTGCGCCTGGCGGGCGCTGCGACCACGACCCAGATGCTGGCGACCGGAATGTTCATGATCTTCGCTCTCTACCTTCACACCCTGCGCGCCCGGCTGTCGACAAGTTGGCGCAAACGCCAGGCCTGATGGCGGGCCCTCACCCCCTCCCCCTCTCCCGACTTCGGGCGAGGGGAGAACGCCTACGGCTGATGAATCACCGGAGTACACCCTCGGAAAGGAGCGTGGCCTATGATGACCCGCAAGGAGCGGTTTCTTACTGCGGCACAGGCAAAACAGCCGGACCGCGTACCCATGTTCGATTTCCTGTTCCAGGAGCCGATGTATGAGGCGTTGATCGGCCACCGGCCGGGTGCCTATAACACGAAGGACGGGGTCGCGCTGGCTCTGGCGCTCGACCATGACGGTCTGTGGGTGCCGTTCGGCGGTTACAACGGCTTCCAGCCCAATTACATCGCGGAGAACGTCTACATCGACGAGTGGGGCACAACCTACCAGCACAACGAGTCGGCGTGGCCGATCGACGCTCCCGTCGACTATCCCATCAAGGGGCGCGAAGACCTCAGACGGTGGGTGTCGCCCGATCCCACCTTGCCGGGCCGCAGTGCGTCGTTGGACGAATTCCACACGCTGGAGACAGACAACCTGGCCCTGTGCCCCGGCATCACCGGTCCTTTTACGACTACGTGGCTGCTGATGGGCTACGAGCGGATCTGCTTCGCTTTGTACGACGATCCCTCGCTTCTGACCGAGATCTTCCGGCTCTCGAACGAGTACAACAAGGAGGCGGCGCGCCTGGCGGTGGCCGCCGGCGCGGACGCCATCTGGATCGGCGACGACCTGGGCGACAGCCGCAGCGGGTTCATGAAGGCCAGCCACTTCCGGACCTACTATTTGCCCTACCTTGTCGAGCTGACTGACTACGTCGACAGCCTGGGCGTGCCGGTACTCCTGCACTGCTGCGGCCACTTCAAGACCTATCTGCCCGAGCTGGCGCAGACCAAGATCTCAGCCATCCACCCGCTGCAGCGCACCGCCAACATGGACCTGCGCTGGGTGAAGGAGAACTACGGGAGCCGCTTCGGCATCGTCGGCAATATCGACTCGTCTCGCACCCTGCCCTTCGGGACGCCCGAGGACGTGATCGCCGAGGCGAAGGAAGCCATCGAAATCGCCGCGCCTGGCGGCGGGTACATCCTCGCCTCCGACCACTCGCTGCACGACGGCATCCCGATCGAGAACATCCTGGCCCTGCGCCAGGCCGGCAGGGATTACGGGTGGAACTTCTACCGCCAGTAGGCCGGGGAGGACCGGAGGACAGCGCATGGCGATGACATCGAAGCAGCGGCTCGTAACGGCACTCCAACGGGGCGCCGCCGACCGGCTGCCGGTCACCACCCACCACTTGATGCCGTACTTCCTCGACACCTACATGGGCGGCATGTCCAACCAGGCGTGCTTCGACCACTTCGGCCTCGATCCGATCACCTGGACGGTCCCCCATCGCCCAGACGCCTCGGCCGGCGAGTACTTCGATCCGAGCCAGGGTCCGATCGGATTCCTGGAGAGCCGGCGCATCGCCTCTGATTCCTGGCGTGTCGAATGTGAGGACGTGCCGGGCCAGGCCTATGAGACGAAGCGCTACCGCTTCGTTACCCCCAAAGGGGCGCTGACCCTGGTGCTCCAGTCCAACGAGCACACGGCATGGGTAGTCGAGCCTCCTATCAAGGAAAAGCGCGACATAGAGCTGATCGCCCAGTTCGCCACTGCGCCCAAGTGCGACGTGGCCGCCGTTAACCGCGTGGCAGACGAATACGGCGAACGCGCCCTGGTGCGCGGCCACCTCTGCTGCTTCGACGTCTTCGGCCAGCCCGGAACCTGGCAGGATGCCTGCTGCATCGCCGGCACGCAGCGCATGATCATGGAGACTTTCGACGATCCGGGTTGGGTCCACGAGCTGCTGGCGATCCTGAACCGGCGCAAGCAGGTCTTCGTGCGCTCGCTCAAGGGGGCACGTTACGACGTGTTGGAGCTGGGAGGCGGCGACGCCTCAACGACGGTGATCTCACCCAAGCTCTTCGAGAAGTTCGTCGCGCCCTATGACTCGGTGCTGATCCGGCTGGCGCACGAGGCCGGCCAGCGCATCTCGTACCACACATGCGGCGGGATGATGCCCATCCTCGAGCAGATCGCCGGGATGGGTCCCGATGCGATGGAAACCTTCACGCCGCCCGACATGGGGGGCGACGTGGACCTGGCGGAGGCGAAGCGGCGCATCGGCAGCAGGGTGTGCATGATCGGCGGCTTCGATCAGTTCCATTTCTTCAGCGGCTGCACGCCCGAACAGACTCGTGCGGAAGTCCGCCGCTGCATCGAGGCGGCCGGCCAGGACGGCGGCTATATCCTGAGCCCATCCGATCACTTCTTCGACGCAGATCCGGCGCTGATCGCGGCTTTTGCCGACGAGGCCCGGAAGTGCACCTATTAAGATGGACAACCCGATCCCCACCGGGCCGTTCCGGCGCGTGGTGGTGTTGGGCGACAGCATCGCCTACGGCATGTGCGCGCACCGGCCGGAAAACGAGTGGAACCAGGTGGTCGCGGCGCTGCTCCGGCGGTTCCAGCTTGAGGAGCTGGAGCTTCTCAACCGCGGGCTGCCCGCCGAGGTGATCTCGCCGCGAGCGCCCGGCTACGAGGAGTCGGCTAAGCCTTCGCTCATCGAGCGCTACCGCCGGCACTGCATCGAGCTGCAGCCCGACCTGGTTATCATCGCCGAAGGGCTCAACGACATGCGCTCGGGCATGGCGATCCAGGAGTACATGGCCGACCTGGAGCAGATCGCCACGGACATCCGGCAGGAGACGGGCGCACTCGTCGTCCTGGTGGGCATCTACCACCAGATCTTCGGGCGTGGGGCCAACGATCCGGTGGCGCTGCCCGCCTGGACGCGTTGGACGCCGGACGTTGCCGTCGTTTATAACCAGGCTGTAGGCCGGGTGGCCGAACGCTGCGGGGCGTTGTTCGTCGACGCACAGGCTGTGATGGGCGGCGCCGACTGGACGCTGAACCCGGACTGCTGCCATCCCAATGACCTCGGCCACGTCCTGATTGGCAACGCCGTCTTCCAGGTCATCGCGACGCACTGCCGGGGGCTCGGACACAAGACGTTGGCCGAGATCGACCGGCTGGCGGTCTCCACGGCCAACACCGGCGGCGCCGACATCGACGAAGAGATCGGGGCGCTGTGGCAGGCGGCGGCGGTTCGCTTCGAGCTGAAGACATAGCCGCGAAGGAGTACCTGAGAATGGACATTAGGACCCGCGTGCTGGCCGTGCTGAACGGCCAGAAGCCGGACGTGGTGCCGTGGCTGGGCGACCTCGATTACTGGATGCAGTACTTACGCGCCGCCGAGCTGATGCCGGACAAGTACAAGGGCGACGGCATGTACCAGCTGCACCGTGACCTGGGAGTGGGTTTCTACCTGCAGGGCTTCTTCCCCTTCCGGACCGTCTACGATGGCGTTGAGGTCATCGAGGAGCCGGTCGGCCGCGGCAAGGTCACGCGAGTGATTACGCCCTACGGCGAGCTGCGGGAGTTCCAGGAATGGATGCCCGATTCGTTCTGCATCGCCTGGTCCGAACGCTTCGTGAAGAGCTGGCGCGACCTCAAGGCCTACCGCTACTTCTACGAGCATACCTTCTACGAGCCGGACTATGCGCTGGCGGAACGACGCTACGAGCTGATCGGCCAGGACGGGCTGGTGCTCTGCTACCTGCCGAGAAGCCCGTTCATGCACATGGTCGCCATCGATGCCGGCATCCGCACCATCAGCTATACGCTGGCCGATGCGCCCGAGGAGTTCGAGGAGTCGTTCGCCGTCATCAAGAAGAAGCACGATGAGGCATCCGAGATCGCCGTCAACTCCCCTGCCGAGTGCCTGATGATCCCGGAGAACCTCTCCTCCGAGGTGGTCGGCAAACGCTTCTTCCACCGGTTTGTCCGCCCTCACGACGCGGATTGGACGCAACGGATCGCCGCCGCCGGGAAGTACTCCTACATCCACATCGACGGGACCTTGCGCGGGCTGATCCGCGAATGCTCGCAAACCGGTTTCCGTGTCCTCGAGGCGGTTACCCCGGGGCCGGTGGGCGACATCGAGCCCGAAGATCTCCACAACTGGGTCGAGCCGGGCACCATCATTTGGGGCGGCATCCCGGGCCTCTACTTCAGCGACCTGATCGGCGATGACGAATTCGACGCTTATGTCAAGCGTGTCCTTCAGGTCTGGAAGAGCGAGCCGCGTTACGTGCTGGGTGTGGCCGACCAGGTGCCGCCGCTCGCCCGCTTCGACCGGATTGCGCGGGTCGCGCCGCTGGTCGAGAAGTACGGGCGGTACGAGTAGACTGGCTCGACCGCGCCCCGGGCTCCGGATATCCGCTTGGCCGCTTGTATAAGTTGCCGCGAGATTTGGGGGCAACGGATGATAGCGGATAAACGGATGCCCGCGACCCTATCCGCTTGTCCGCTCGTCTCCGTTGCCCGGTTTCGGTGATGGCCGCGCTCCTTTGCTGAGACGCAGCCTTTGGGTCCGACTCCTCGACAGGGCTCGCAGCACGTCTCCCGCCATTGCGCGCCCGGGCCGATACGTCATTCCCATTTCACTCCTCCCTTGCACCCCTCCGTCAAGTATGATATAGTGCCGGCGAACATATGTTCTCTAATTCGCCCTTGCCCGCGTCCGCTAAGCCCTGACCTTTCGCATTGCAGATCCAATTCTTCCGATTGTCGTCGGATGACGACCGGGCGCCGGCGCTTGGGACGCGGCGCGCGGTCACTGTATCAAGGTGTGCAGGAGACAAAGGGTGAGCGGACCGTTTCTCGATGCCGCGCGGCGCTACACGGCCGCGCACCTCTCGGTGGTGCCGGTCCGGGCCACGGATAAGCTGCCTCTGTCGTCCCTCCTGCCCAGGACCATCGAGGGCAGGAGGACCTGGGCGCCGTTCCAGGACCACATCCCCGGCGCCGAGTGGCTCGACCGCTGGTTCGCCCGGTCGGACGCCAGCATCTCCCTGGTGTGCGGCCGCGTCTCGGGCGGGCTGGAAGTGATCGACTTCGACCATCATCCGCCCAACCACCCGCAGCTCCTCGACGCCTGGGCGGGCCTGGTCGAGAGCCAGGCGCCCGGGCTGGTCGCTCGGCTCGTCATCGCCGGTTCCCAGCACGACGGCCGCCACGTCTTCTACCGCTGCCCGGAGATCGCCGGCAGCCAAAAACTGGCGCAATACGAGCTACTTTACCCGCCTGCCGGCGGGCCGGTGGGCGGGCCGGATGGAAAGCCCGGGCGAGGGACGTCGATCGAGACGCGCGGCGAGGGCGGCTACGCCCTGGTGGCACCTACCCCCGGCTACCGGGTGCTGCAGGGGACTCTCGAGGCGATCCCGACGATCGCGCCGGAGGAGCGCGAGTTCCTGCTCGCCGCCGCACGAGCCTTCAACAGCGCGGCCGAGACGGTCTCGCCCCCGCCAACGGCAGGAGGTGCGCCGCCGGCCGAAGGCGGGCTCCGCCCGGGCGACGACTACAACCGGCGCGCGACCCCGGCCGAGATCGCCGAGCTGCTCGCCCGCCACGGCTGGTGGCAGGTCCACCGGCAAGGGGAGGTGACTTACTGGCGCCGGCCAGGGAAAGCGGCCGGCGGCTGGAGCGCCACGCTGAATCACATCCCGGGAAAGCTCTACGTGTTCTCGTCGAACGCTGGTCCATTCGCCAACGAGCGCGCCTACGACCCGTTCGCGGTCTACGCCCTGTTGGAGCACGGCGGCGACTGGCACACGGCCGCGCGCGGGCTCGCGCAGGCGGGGTATGGCGCGCAAGCGCCGCCGGCGCGGCGCAAAGGGGATGGTGCAAGCAGGGCCGGCGCCGGCACGCCGTATCCCCCGGCAAGCGGCGAGGGCGCAGACGCATCTGACCCACCGGGCAGCGCCGCCACCGTCATCCCGGCCGAGATCGTCGTCACCAACCGTCCGCTGCCCGCCATCACGGCTGAAGCGCTGAGCGCGCTGCGTAGTGCCAACGACCCCCCTGAGCTATTCGTGCGCTCGGGCGCGCTCGCACGGGTCCGCGCCGACGAGCGCGGCCGGCCGGTGATCGACGCCGTGGATGCCGGCATCCTGCGCGCCCGGATGGCCCGTACCGGGAACTGGTATCGGAGAACGCCGGAGGGCGCCCTGCGCCATGTCGTGCCTCCTGACGACGTCGTCAAGGACATCCTGGCCCTCGGCGCGTGGCCCTTCCCGCCCCTGGAAGCGCTGACTGAAACGCCCGCCCTGCGTCCAGCCGGCACGATCCTGGACCGGCCGGGCTACGACCCTGCGACCGGGCTGCACTATCTGCCGCCGCCGGGGTTCGCGGCGCCGGCCATCCCGGACCGCCCCGATCGGGCCGCGGTGCGAGCCGCCACTGCCCTCGTCGACGAGGCGATCGGGGAGTTCCCCTATGCCGACGCGGCGAGCAAGGCCAACACCTGGGCACTGCTTCTGACGCCCGTTCTGCGGCCGGCCATCCGGGGCAACACCCCGCTGGCCCTGATCGACAAGCCACAGGCCGGCACCGGCGCCAGCCTGCTGGCCGAGCTGGTCGCCATCCTGGCCACAGGCCGCCCGGCGGCCATGATGACGGCGCCCAACAACGAAGAGGAATGGCGCAAGAAGATCACAGCCGCGCTGAGTGAGGGCAGCACGGTCGTCACGATCGACAACCTCGAAGGCCCCCTGGCCTCGGCCTCGCTCGCCGCGGCGCTGACCTCTTCAACCTGGAAGGATCGCATCCTGGGCCAGACCCGCATGATCCACCTGGCGCAGCGGGCGACCTGGCTGGTGACCGGCAACAACATCCGCCTGGGCGGCGACATGCCCCGGCGCTGCTATTGGATCCGCCTGAACGCCCACACCGCCCAGCCCTGGCGGCGCAGTGACTTCAGGCACCCCGGCCTGGTCGATTGGGCGACCGAAAACCGCGGCCAGCTCTTGGGGGCGCTGCTCACCCTGGCCCGCGCCTGGTGGGCAGACGGCTGCCCGCCGGCCGCAGTGCCCGCGCTGGGGGGATTCGAGGACTGGGCGCAGACGGTGGGCGGCGTGCTGGCCCACGCCGGCATCCTCGGCTTCCTGGGCAACCTGGACGACCTCTACCGGCGCGTCGACGAGGAGGGCGCCCAGTGGCAGGCGTTCTTCAGCGCCTGGCACGACGCGATCGGCCCGGCCGAGATCACGGTCGCCGAGCTGATCAAGCGCATGCGGGCGGCGAGCCAGCCTGCCCTGGCCTCCCTGGCCTGCTTGCCGCAGGCAGGGCAGGCTGACCCAGGTCCCGCTCAAAAGGCCAGCCTGCCCTGGACTCCAGCGCAGGGCCAGGCCCAGAGTTCAGCCTGTCCTGGCCTCGAATCAGAGGCTCAGCCAAAAGGCCAGGCCAGGGGCCAGGGGCCCGGGGGCGAAGGCGGCCAGGATGGCGGCGATGAGGCCCTCCTGGAGGCGCTGCCGGACTATCTGGCGGATGGCCTTGCCGACGAGCGGCGTGCGGGCAGCCTGGCTCGCCGGATGGGCCACGCCCTGGCCAAGCGTGCTGACATGGTGTTCGACGAGACGGGGCTGCGGCTGACGAAGGTCGTGCAGGGGGATCGTAAGGCCGTCGCCAGGTGGCGCGTCGAGACCCCGCGCGGTTAACGCGGTTAATGCGGTTAATTCTCAACCCCAGCGGGGAAAATCTGCCAGTAGAGGCCCAACTGGAGGAATTACCCCCGTAGCGGCCCGCCAAGAACCGCAAGAACCCTGTTAACCGCGCGGCCTCCGCGTCCTTGCGGACGGCAGGTCTGGGGTTGGCGATGGTACGCGCCGGGGGTCTGTGGGTGCGCTCTGGCTTGGGGGCGCGGCCATCGACGAATTGCTGAACGAACATCTGACCAGATTCGTTGACGGCAGCTGGATCCTGCCCCCATCTCGAAACGTACCCTAGAGGGTCGGGCTTGCTGACGCGCGGCAATACGCAAGTGGTATAATGGCATTGCAGCAGAGGACTTATTGGCCTGGACGAAGCTGCCTGAGCTGGCGCGATTCAACGAGAGGAGGTAGCGGCGTGAGCCGAGCACGGATTTCCATTCCACAAGCGAAGATCACCGACTTCTGCCACCGCAACCAGGTGAAGTCCCTGGCGTTGTTCGGTTCCGTATTGCGCGCCGACTTCCGGCCGGATAGCGATGTGGATGTGCTGGTGGAGTTCGAGCCTGGGGCCAGGATCGGATTCCTGGCACTCGGCCGAATGCAGCGCGAGCTTGCGGAACTGCTCCTGCGCCCTGTGGACCTAGTGCCCAAGGACGGACTCAAACCAGCAATCCGCCGGGACGTGCTCGCCAGCACGGAGGTTATCTATGCGGGATGAACGGCTCTGTCTCACCGACATCGTCGACGCAGCGAAGGCTATCGACCGCTTCCGAGCAGGCATGACCGAGGACGAGTGGATGGACGACGAGGTCCGCCAAAGCGCCGTGATGCACCAGTTGATCATCATCGGCGAGGCCGCGGCCAGATTGTCTCGCGAGTTCCGAGAGGCGCATCCGCAGGTCGCTTGGTCGGATATCGTGGGCTTCCGCAACCTCGCCGTGCACGCCGATTGTCCGGTGAGCTGGTCTATTGTCTGGGTGACGGCAACGGAGGACGTCCCCATCCTGGGCGAACAGGTCGCGGGCATCCTGGCCAACGAATACACGCCAGAGTAGGGGGACCTGATGGTCACCCCTAAGGGCACAGAACACACGGACGCACGCCTTGGAGACCTGTGCGCTTGGATCAGATCCAAGTCGCCCGACTCCAGGGCTGCCACATCCCGTTCCGTCACGCCGATCGCCGGAAACTGCCGGCCGACGATCTCTCTCGAAATGGCTGCCTCTCTGGCCGTCTCTCTCGCTGTCTAAGGTCGTGATGCCCGGCCCTTAGCCCGAACGCGCCAGGCGTCGCGTGCGCGTGTCCTGGTATGTCCGAATTTCGCCGGCCAACGGGTGTTTAGGATGGACGCGCAAGTGCGTGAGCGAACAGATAATAGCCTCCTTGCTCATGCCCGCCGGCGTCACATCGCAGATGATCCCGCCCTCGTCACCGCCGTAGTACACGTCTTTGATCTCAAGCTTGGGGTCGGCGCCCAGTGACACGCCCTTGTTGCGCAAGAGGTTCACCAATTGCCGCGTCGGCCGCGCGGGGATGGGCACCGCGGCCTTGATGCGCTCGACCAAAGCAATAGCTTCGGCGTAGTTGTCGATCACGGTCACCTCACACTTGTACCAGCACGATATCTCCCGCGACTTGAACATAGGGGGATCGACGTCCCTTCGGCCGACTCAGGTCTCGGGACGAACTATCCCCTGAGGTCGTCAAGGAATTCCGAGGCCGGGCGGACACTCGTCACCAGCAGGTGATCGCGGGCGCGCGTGCAGGCCACGTAGAGCAGATGCCGCTCGGTAGTGTAGACCTCTTCAAGCTCGCTGTCGTCCGTGGCCGTTTCGATGCGCTGCTGCAGCGGGATAACCTCATCATCGCAGGCCATGACGGCGACGGCGCGAAATTCCAGCCCCTTGGCCAGGTGCGTGATGCTGATCGAGACGTGTCCGCTCGTCGTTTCCACATTGTCGTCGAGCACTTTGTAGGGCAGCCCGCCTGCGCCCACAGCAGCACGCGCCCGCTCCAGCTCGGCGGCGGACCGCACAAACACGCCTGCCTCGTGCGGATTCACGCCTTCGGACATGCGAGCCAGCAGCCAACGGCTGACCGTCTCAGTTTCGGCCTCAACCGTATCGAGCACCTCGATCACGGGTTCCGGCCCGTTGAATACCGAGATTGTGCCGCGGCGATCTTCCTTGTTGCCGTCGACGTCGCTGACTTCCGGCCCCAGCAGTCGGTCGGCCTGCGCCCTGATCTGGTGGGACGTCCGATAATTGATGCGGAGGGTTCGCGAACGGCCGCGCACGTCGACGCCGAGTGCCTTCCAAGAGAAGGGCTGCTGGAAGATGCGCTGCCCCAGGTCGCCTGCAAAGAAGAGGCTGTTGGGGCGGCCGGCGCCGAGCACGGCAAGAAAGCGCAGCTGCGCCACGCTCAGGTCCTGCGCCTCGTCCACGACGACAAAATCGAACGGCAAACGCCCGGTTGCGGCCAAGTGAGACGCCACCCGGCTGAACAGGCCGGGAAGGGTCACGAGGTTTCGTGCCTGCAAGCTCGTCCACACCCGCTCGAACACGGCCCAGAGAGCTTCACGCTGCTTCTGCGGCAATCGGGTCCTGCGGCCCAGACGAACCACATCGCGATACGCTTCCCACGTTTCCAGTTGCCACGCGTCGACAACTTCCTCCCACTCGGCCATCATGAAGGCAAATCTGAACTTCTGCCCGGTGGCCTCTCCGGCCGCCTCTTGCACGAGCTGGCGTAGCATGCCCGGCGTTGCGATCTGCGGCCGGCCGATGTTCAGCTCATAGAGCCGCTGGGCGATGGCGCTCAGAGCATGCACTTCCAGCCGCTCGGCAATGCGCGGCTCGTTGCCGATCAAGCGTCGCAGCTTCGTCCTGAGCGCATTCGCCAGCGACTCAGAGAAGGTCGTGAGCAGCACCCGGGCATCGTCATGGGAACGGGCGAGGAAGACCGCCCGGTGCAGGGCGACGATCGTCTTCCCGGTGCCCGCCGAACCCGATACCCTTGCTGGGCCGCCGTAATCGCGCTCGACCGATTCACGCTGCGCAGGATGGAGAAAGATCGTCCACTTCTCCCAGGGAAAGTTCAGCGCACGTTCGAGCTCTTCGACGTCGCCTACCGTCCGGAAGCGCCGCTGCGCATCGGGATGATCGAACGGACTCATCGCGGCAACCGGCTGGACGATGCGCGGCGTGACGCCGGTCGCCAGGTCGAGCAGGGCCTCGGCCGCCTCGCTCGGCAGATGTTCGGCCAACTTCAGCAGGCTGTCCTCGGTCGCAACCTGCCGCACTTCGTCCAGCCACTCGGGCGGGACGCCGTAGCTCAGGAGCGTTTCCTCCGAGGTATTGGCGAAGAGCGGGCGCTCGGGCGGCGCCGGCCGTTCTACTTCGACGTAGTGCGGGATCGTGATTTCCTCGACCCGTTCGCGGATCTCCACCAACTGCGCCGCGCCGGTCGTCGGATGTGTCTCGATTTTGCGGCGCTGAGCCCAGTCATAGGCGCTTTCGTGGTGGTCCACGTAGCACAGCAGCAGACTCCCCGGCGTCTTGTGGACGATGAGCCGGATGTCGCTGCCCACCCGAACCGACCAGAAGTTCTTGTCCCTGGCCTTGTCGAGCTTGTGCAGGCTCATGCCGGGGTTGGCCGGGTTGAGCTGCAGGTCGAAGGCGGTGGTCTTGACCGCCTTCTGCTCGTCTCCGCTCAGCCGGGAAAGGCTGTCGGTGAAGGTATCGGCAATGCGAAATTCCATCAGGGCACCTTGAATACCTTCATCACCTCATCGCCGAGGTGGTTGATCACCTTGACCGCGATCCGGCCCGAAGCCGGCTTTGCGAAGGGACGCGAGGTGTCGCTGTTAAGTGTAGCCCAGGCCTCTTCGTTGATTTCGGCTTTTAGGGTGGTCTTGAGAGCGCTGTAGGGATCGTTGGCGCCCAGAAAATACGCGTGGCGGACGAAGAAGCTCTCCTCGTTGTAGTCGGTGTCGATGAACCAGCAGGCGATGCCCTCCGGGCCGTCGCTGAGGACCTCGCCGGTATTCGGATGGAAGACGTCGACGCCGTTGATCTTGACCCTCACTTGGCCACGTTCGGCCGGCAGCAGGCTGATATCCGGCTCTCCGAAGATGACGAAGAGATTGCCCTTGCCGGTGTTCTTGAGATCGCCAGCCATGTGCAGGTCGGCGTTCATGCGCGCCTTGAGCACGAGGATGCGGCCGAGCTTGCTGAATTCAGTCGTGTGAGCCTCATAGTTGAAGGCGCACGCAATGAGCACGTCGAAGCCTGCGTCGCCGGCCTCCCGGGCGGCCTCGACCAGGTCGGGGCGGGTGACGGTGCCGAACTCCGGGCCGATGAAGACGGCGGCGCGCTTCTCGGCGCCGGATTCGGCGCCGCCCTCACGGTAGCGGCCTTCGGCGCAGACCAGCGCGCCGGGCCAGGGCGCCAGGCCGGTGAAGGCGATCCGATCCTCCTTGTGCGCCTGCTGCACGCCGGCGATCTTGAGGCTCTCCAGGATCATCTGAACGAAGTCTTGCCCCTCGCCGTAGGCGACGCCGCCCTCCTTGAGCGCGTCAATCAGCTCGTCGTCCTCGTCCACGCCGAGCACGCGGTGCGGCGAGAGGCTCTCGACCGTAAACGGCCCGGCCACCCGGACCTTCTTCCTGTCCTCATAGGGCTTATCGTAGAGGTACTCGAACTCGGCCTTGGCGGCGATGGAGGCGTCGATCTCCTGTTGGCGGGCGATGCGCGCCTGCCACCAATCCGCGTGCAGCTTCTTCGCGGCCGAGGGCCACCCGGCGCCGACTGCGCGCGGGATCTCCCACTCCTGCCAGGTCTGCCCAAGGGGCGCGTTGAGCGCGCCGCGCAGCGGCTCCAGCACCGCCTGCCACTTCTCCCAGATCACGTCGATCTCGGCGTTGTTGGCGATGGACTTGAGCGTGATGTGCGGTACGCGCTCGCAGACGAAGCCGTGGCGGAGGCTGCCGGCCACCGGCTGCGTAGAGGGCGCTGTACGGGTGACTTCGGCCTCTTTGAGCTGGCCGTCGCGCGAATCGGCCAGCAGGTAGTAAGGATAGCGGGCGCCCATGATGCGGGCGCGCGCCAACGCCAGCGCGACGCGCGAGGTGTCGATGGTGATCCATCGCCGGCCCCACTGCTCGGCGACATAGGCGGTGGTGCCGGAACCGCAAGTTGGGTCGAGCACGAGGTCGCCGGGGTCGGTGGTCATTAGGACAGCAATTCTGAATTTGGTGGGCTGCCAGTTACTGAGAGCGAGTTTCGGACGCAGCGAGGGCTCTCAAGCCCCGCTGGCGGCTGCGGAAGTGGACGATG
>Ga0315273_10004002_pt1 | contig 17903 bp, 25 predicted proteins | sample YL17G02_0_MG_FD_205753 | JGI IMG/M metagenome (GOLD analysis project Ga0315273, IMG submission 205753) | Sediment microbial communities from Yellowstone Lake, YNP, Wyoming, USA - YL17G02_0 | ecosystem: Environmental > Aquatic > Freshwater > Lake > Sediment | place: USA: Wyoming | collected...
ATATAGCCCTGGGCTAGCGGGGCGGGGGGGGGTGGGCCGGAATTGGTCATCCGGGGGCATAGGGCAAATTTTTCCCGCCCACCTTGGTGCTACTCGTCCAGGATACGCCGCCCGCGTTCCCTCAGCTGGCCAGGAGATCATAGGGCAGTGCCTAGGCACCGCGCGCCACAAGGCACCACAGGGAGCCGAGTAGACTGGGCGCATAGTGGGGCGCGCGGTGCCCACTATAAGACAAGGGCCGGGGTTGTGACCCCCGGCCCTTGCGCTGGCGCGTTCTGGTTGTAGGGCCGGTCAGGGCCCCATGACTTTTCTCCATTCTTCAGCGGAGGTTGCGGCCATTCGTTCTATCGGCTGAAGTCCATCAACGGGCAGGCGTCCGTTGTGATAGCGATCCCCCACCCCTTGACGCGACCGTCCCCGTCAGCACAGTCAAGGATAGGGCGTGCGTCTATCATCCGCTGTGCAATCACGGCGCCCACGTGAGGGAGGGTATCTAGGGTGGCCAGGTCCGCGGTATTGACCCGCACCGGATACGATGGACCGGTGGTGGGTGTTACGCCCGGTGCAGGCGTGGGCTGGGGTGGGAACACAGTAGCAGTAGGTAGGTAGACTGGCAGGGTGGGTGTGGTGGCAGGGGTGGCAGGGGTGGCCAAGTAGCAAACGCCAGGAGTGACGTCGCCAGCACCGTAGCAGGTCAAGGCTAGCGTCGTGGCCGTACCACGTGCGTCCAGCAGGCGTAGTGAGTAGCTACGGGACGTATCCGCCGACTGCCCGTAGACAAGCGACAGCGAGCCGATCAGGGCCAGGGCGAGGATAGCTAGGGCAACCGAGAACAGGGCACGCACTGTCAAACTGTGGGTGGACATTAGAGTAGCTCCTTGTAGTTGGGTGGTGCGATAGGATACGGGTACCGCGCGCGCTAGTGCCTCAGGCGTCTAATAGCCGTGCCGAACGTGGTAGGCATCCGCCCAGTCGCCGAGCTCGCGTAGCGCGATCAACTCATCTTCTGTTAGCACGCGTACGCCTGCCATATCGTCTTCGTACCAACCATTGATCCATGCGTCAATGGTCCCAGGCGTCTGGGCGTAACAGCTACCAGGGCCCTGATACGGTAGCCAGTATAAGGACGTGCCGTCAAGGAGCATGCAGGGCTCGTCCCCTTTCCAAGTTTGCGACCACATAGACGTATGCGCGCTAGCTACGCCGGCGTGGGGCAGGGCACCGAAGATACGGTCCAGCGCATCCATACACCTACGCTCCAAGAGGCTGGACCTCAAGGGGTATGGGTCAAGGGTGGGAAGAGTCTCCCTTCCCTCTGCGGCCCACCCAAAGGCCGTATTGCAGACCGCCGCGCTAGGTGTCTCGTCCTCCGCGGCCGTACGCCGAGCAGTGCCTATGGCCACCATACCCGACCACGCCACCACCAGCCCGACCACGACGCCCACCATCCGTGCTACCGTCATGCTGCACGCACCCGTACAACGCTACCTTGAAGATCGGTACCGTAGGGCAGCTGCCTCATCGCCCATGAGCCTACAAAGCGGGGACGCGGTAGCGGACCCCACGTATGTACACTACCGTCCCTCAGTGTAATCGACACCACTACCACTGGTCGCGCCTTCCTCTCCCTCGCCATTGTGCCACCTTGTCCCTTGCGCCTGCCGAGCGAACCCACCCGACATGCACAGTATAACCGATGCCAGCCAATACGTCAACCCCTTTTCTCGCCAGATATGGAATATACCATGGTACAATCCGAAACGAACACGCGTTCTACCGCGGGTTCTTATGTCAAGCAGCCTGTGCGCATACGCTGTTCCCCTTCTCTGTGGATCATCCGTAAATGGGTTTCCTGATGTACCATGTCCTACCCCGCGCGTTCACCGCCTCCATCGTTGTATCCGCACCCGATGGTCTGGTTCCACGCCCTCGGCCCTCTGCTTCCGTATCTCGCCATCATGGCGACTGACTGGGTGGCCATACCAAGGCCGGTGGTGGCATTTCATCCACTCGCCCCGTTTTTGTCATCTGCATGGCAAAAGGTGGCAAGTGGGGAGTGTCCGTTGATCTGATCCGTGTAGCTGGCTCTAGAGCACTCAGTTAAGATTAATCCTAGTACAAGGAACACGCGCTCAGGTGCGCGCGTACCTGCGCGTGCTATTTCCGGGCGCGCGCGTAGCTTCGTAGATTACACTAATGCGCGCGCGTGAAGAGCGCAACATTTGGCACGAGTGGCGTCGCGGTGGAAACGCCTGTGTTTGGACCCCTATCGAGGCAGTTGGGCAGGAGTTCGGCGGGATTGGGGGTGGAATCCAAAAAGAGTTGACTCCTGCTGCGCCATCGTGTATACTTCCTGGTAGGAGGTGGTACATGCAGGGATTGACACTGAAGCTCTGTGGTCCTGACGGGAAGCACGAAGTTGACCTGACCCCGTTCCTTGTCGGGCGCCCTGTGCTGTTTCTCGTCCGCGTTCCAGACGATGTAAGCATCTCGGCCCAGACGCTGCGCCAGATTTGTGACGTGCTCCGCGATGGGCGCGACGAGTACAGCGTCGAGTACCGCGAGATGCTGGCCGATCAGTGCGACTACGCCACGGGAGACAAAGAGAGGAAGCCATGACGCAGACTGACGACGTGGCCGCGCGCATCCTGACGCACGCCTTTGCCGAGTGGGCGCGCGTCTACGGCCGTCGGGACGACATGCCATCACCCTGGCACCTAAAGTGGGCGAGGGTGGCGCTGAGGCGGGAAGGCAAGCAGCCGAAGGCGTGGCTGATCAGGCGACGGGCAACGCGATACCGAAGAGAGGCTCGCACGCCGTGACCGAGAAGGTCAAGCAGTACGAGCAGGCGTGCATGGGGAAGTCGAAGATCCCCACGTTCGCCATCGCCAGGAACCGGGCTCGTATCCTGTCCAATCGGTACGACAGCGCGTTCTCGGTGTATGTCTGCGCCTTCTGCCACCGCTTCCACGTTGGCTCGTCCGACGACGAGACCCAGGAGCGGCGGCGTGGGACCATGCCCTACCAGCGCGAGCGGCGCGTGGACGAGGACTTCGACCTGACCGAGTACGACTACGACATCGAGGAAGACGAGGAGCGCGAGATGGAGGTTGACGATGACGATTGAGTACGGACGGCCCGGTGATCCCAACTACGGCCGGAACGTGGCCCTCCTGTCGCTTGGGCTGGGGTGGTGCTCGGGCTGCCAGCAGGAGCTGCCGCTGGTCGAGTTCTCCGTGCAGCTCTCGCAGCACTCGGGCCACTCCCCCCTCTGCCGGCCATGTCACGCCCGGTACTCGCGTGACCACGACTTCCGTGACCGCGAGGCCGCCTTGATGGCGCTGGCTATCCATGAGGACAACCGGCGGCGCACGGACGGCCTGCGGCGCTGCGCCGAGTGCCTCCAGGAGCGTCCCTCGGTGGACTTCTACCGGAAGGGCGGAGAGAGCGGCGCCCGTGGCCACATCTGTGTCTTCTGCCGTGGTGTAGACGAGGGCCGTGCTGCTCGCCATCGCGAGAACGTCGCCCTACTCGCCAAGGGCCAGCGCCGGTGCAAGTCCTGTGAGGCGGTCCTGCCACTGGAGCGGTTCTACCACCGCACCGCGGGCAAGGGGTGGCAGGCTGAGTGCAAGCAGTGCATGAAGGCCCGTGAAAGCGAGCGGGAGCGACGGCTGGCGGACGCCTGACGCGCGACGTGGTGGGCGTCCGAGGAGATCCACCCACCACGTCTGCATCCCGGTGCAGGGAAGCTCGTTCATTGTACCCGGCCATCCCTCCACCACCAATACCCACCTCTCGCTTGACAACTTCTGCGCGCTCGTGTATCATTCCCCTATCAACTGGCCCAGCGGGGCCCCAACATGCCACAAGGAGCAATCGGTGCAGGGCTACATTGCGATCGTAGAGCGGAAGACGCGCCCCCGGGGGGGCAACCCGGCCCAGACCGTGCTGGACGTGGTTGATCTCAACATCACGGATGCGGCGCTGGCCCAGAACAAGCTCTCGGTGCTCGGGCTCATCAAGGAGGGCCAGACCATCTACCTGGCACAGATCGTGGCCAAGGCCGGCGTTCGGCCCGCCGAGGTCGTGCTGGAGAAGATCGGGGCGTAGGGTAAGCGACGAGGGGTTGAACGGGGAATTGAGGGGGGCGACGAGCCCCCTGTCCCGTCGCCGAGGAACGAACTATGGAGATACCCATTCAGGTGCAAGAGGTCGTAGCCCATCGGCTGTCCGTCCTCGAAGGCCGAGGCGAGCCGGGCGCGATGGGCTACGGGACGGCCGGCCGATTCACGACCACGGAGCGGTACGCCATATGTATGTTCCCGCCCTACGACTCGTGGCATTTCCTGGGCGGCAAGTGGGCGCTGACCGGATTCGGGGTCAGGGTTCATGGCCATGTCTACATGTGGAGCAGGGACAGGGCCGGGGTGGCGACGATTACGCCGAAGTCCAGCGAGGACGCCGGCCCGAGGTGGAAAGGCATCGAGGATCTGGACGAGGGTGCGGGGATGTCAACTCCCAAGGAGGGATTATGAAAAAGCGGTTCTTCGCGGGCTGGTTCGCGGCCCTGGTGGTGGTGGGGATAGTGACGCTGCTGGCGCCTGCCATCTGCGGCGAGTGGCTGGGACTGGCCCTGTTCGTCGCGGCCGGGCTCGGCGTGGTCATGGCAGGCGTGGCCGCGATGGCATCGGCGCTGAGGCGCTGACGTGACCAACCTCCAGTTCGCGATTCTCCTGGGGTTCATCGTCGCCACCCCCGTCGTGATGACCACGGCCTTTGTGGCCGGCTGGTTTATCGGCGAGCGGTGGAGCCGTGGCCGTAGGGTGGTGCCGTGATGCCGGATGACACAGGCGCTCCCCTGCCGGGCGAGGGCGCGACGTGGGCCGACGTGCTGGCCGGTGACGCCGCGTGGTGGCTCGGGCTGGGCGACTGCCGGGCGACGCTGGCGGCGATGCCGGCGGGGAGCGTCCACTGCGTCGTCACGTCGCCTCCGTACTTCGGCCTACGCGACTACGGGCACGCCGGACAGATCGGCCTGGAGCCGACGCCAGACGCCTACGTGGCGGCGCTGGTGGCGACGTTCGCGGAGGCGCGGCGGGTGCTGCGAGACGACGGCGTGGCGTGGCTGAATCTGGGGGATTCCTTCGGCGATGACACCAAGCGGGGCGGCGCCACGGGCGGTAAGGCAACCGGCGGGCTACACGGGGCGCCCGGCATCGGACGCGGGAAGCGCGAGACTGGCGCCTTGCCCGGCTCGCTCCTCGGCATTCCGTGGCGCGTGGCCCTTGCGCTCCAGGCGGACGGCTGGACGCTGCGCCAGGCCGTGACGTGGTGCAAGGTGGCGCCGATGCCGGAGTCCGTCGCTGGGACGCGGTGGGAACGGTGCCGGGTGAAGGTGGCGAGCCAGCCACCGCCAACGCAGGGGTATGCACACGCCACATCAATGGGCGACGGCCGGGCCCGTGACAATCCTGGCGGTGGTGTAGGTGGCCCCAACGCCGCGCTAACGGGCGCCGAATGGTCCCCCTGCCCCGGCTGCCCGCGCTGCGCCCCGAACGACGGGTACGTTCTACGGCGCGGCTCGTGGCGGCACACGTCGGCGACGGAGCAGGTGTTCATGCTGACGAAGGGCATGGCGTACTGGGCGGATCAGGAGGCGGTGCGGGAAGCGCATGGCAAACCGACGCGGGGGCGCAACCCTAACGGCGCCGTGGGCGTTGACTACAAGAGCACGACGGTAGGGAATACGTCGGGTAATCACCCGACTGGATTTGACGGCCACCTCGGGTTTGGCCCCGCCGGCCCCGCCGGCCGCAACCCGCGCAACTGGGTGACGCCGCGCCCGTCGCCGTTCCCGGGCGCGCACTTCGCCACGTTCCCGCCGTCGCTGATCGAGCCGTTCATCCGGGCGACGTGCCCGGCGCGGTGCTGCCCGACGTGCGGGGCCGGGTGGGCGCCCGTGGTGGAGCGGGCCGAACGGCCGCACGTTGACCCGTCCGACCTGGACCGCTACGGCACCGGGGAGGCCGGGGTGCATCGCAAGGTTGGCCAGGCGTACCAGGACTGGAAGGACGCCAACCCGGACAGGGTGGTGGCCTATCGCCAGACCTGCGCCTGCCCGCCGGCCGCCCCGGTGCCCGGCGTGTGCCTCGATCCGTTCGCAGGCGCCGGCACCACGGGCCTCGTCAGCGTCCAGCACTTCCGCCGCGCGCTGGGCATCGAGCTGAACGCCGCCTACCGCGACATGGCTGCCGCCCGCATCGGCGCCGCGTGTCTCGCCCGGCAGCCGGCGCTGTTCACGCTGGACGACGGTGCGGCGTGACCGGCGCGGGGGCGGCCGACCTGCTGCCGGGCGAGGAGATCAGACATCACACCCAGCGGGCGTACTGGTGGCCGATTCCGGGCACGGACCTGATGGTGTCCTGGGAGTGGGAAGGCGCAGACTTCGTGCGGGACCAGATCACACTTGTGGTCCAGCGGGTGGGCGAGAAGGAGGCGGCAGATGTTGGACCTGGATGAGGCGGTGTGGATGCGCGATCGGACGATGGCGCTCGACCAGTTCATCTCGGAATATTTCTTGCACGAGGAGCCGGAGCCGTGTCGGCATCCGCTACGCCTGCCGTCGGGCCGTGGTGGCTGGCACTGCGCTGATTGCGGGACTGAACTGGGCGACGGCAAGGGAGAGGATGACACGGACTGATGGCCAAGAGTGAGATCCAACAGGAGAACGAGCGGCTCGCCCGGATCGGGCACAAGCGATGCTCGAAGTGCGGGCAGGCGAAGCCGTTCAGCGAGTACCATCGCTGGGGGCGCGGGGCGTTTTACCCGCAGTGCAAGACGTGCCGAGCGCCTGGAGCCATCAAGGCCCAGAGGCTTCGCGTTGCCCGGCTGGAAGATCCTGTCCACAAGGCGAAGATGGAGCGACTCGCGGAGGCGCGGGATCTGGCGGCTACCAATCGCCGTCGCTGTCGGACGTGCGACAAGATCAAGCCGGACGATGCCTTCAAGCTCTGGGGTCTGCGGCCCACCCTCTCGGGCGGTGTCCGCAAGATGCTCTCGACGACGTGCATGGAGTGCCGCGGGACCGACGTGGACCGGGTAGCCCGTCAGCGCGAGAACAAGGCGCTGCTCGGCGGCGGCACCAAGCGGTGTAAGGAGTGCCTGAAGGAGAAGCCGATCGACGAGTTCTACCGCTCGTCGCGCGGTGGCCTCCAGGCCAGGTGTAAGCAGTGCTACCATGGTGGCGGGAAGTAGGAGGAGCTCGATGTCGCAGTTGCCGCCGATGGATGACATGCTCCTGGCTGTGAACCTGAAAGGGCTGACGGTCCACCGTCTTCTGCGGGAGGCCACCGCCGACGTGCTCGATCTGGCCCCGGCCTGCGGGCTCTCGCCGTTCGACCATCCATGGCTCGTCGAGATGGCCGCCGCCAAGGTACTGCTTTCCGACCGGGAGTTGTCACGTCTGCGGCCGTGCGGCCAGTGCGAGCGTATCGCCAGGAGCGGGAAGGGCGCGCAGATCGCGCTCCCACTGGAGGTAGAGGCGTGAACATCGAGCCGGTCGTGGTCGAGATCGCCAAGCTGAGCGCCGGCCCCGGCGACGTAGTGGTGCTGCGCTCGTCTGACTGGATGGGCGCCATGGAACAGCAGTACTTGCGCGAGCACCTGAGCCACGCCTTCCCCGAACTGCGCTTCATGATACTCCAGCCGCAAATCGAGATGCCGGTGGTGATCCACCCGGAGGCGGAAGAGTGAGGCCGCGAGAGCCGCGCGTGTCCATCACGATCACGCTGACCCGGGACGGTGTAAAGTACCTGGAGGCACTGGTGACCAAGAAGGGCGTCAACCGTTCGTCGGTCGTGGAGCTGGCCCTGCGGGCCTTCGCCGCGACCTCCCGCGTGAAGATCGAGGAGGACTGATGACACTCTATCTGAGCCCGTTCTGGATTGGGCTCGCCCTTGGCTACGCCCTGGGCTTCGGCACTCTGCTTGCTGGGTGCGTCTGGCTGGCCGCGAAGAACCGGAGGGCCGCGCCATGACGGCCGACCTGGCCACCGCGTGGCTGCTGGTCGCCGTGGAGGATGGATGAAAATAGATGTTGGTTGCGGAAGTGAGCTTGACGTGGCTGGCGGCTGGACGGGCGTGGACCCGTTCTGGAATCCACCGGACGACTTCGCCGGAACCGTGCTGGCCTACCATGCATGGGATGTCGGCGGGCTCTCGGCTGGCAGCGCGGAGGAGATTCGCTCGCATCATGCCCTGGAGCACCTGCCGCCGACACGGATCAAGGCAACCCTCGCCGAGTGGTTTCGTCTACTGGTCCCCGGTGGATTGCTGGATCTCATCGTGCCGGATGCCGTCTACTGCCTCCAGCACTTTATGGATCATCCCTACTCGCCGTGGGCGTTCACCATGATCCACGGGCGGAACGATTACCCCGGCGATCGGCACCTGACGGCCTTCGACGTGCTCGGGCTGCACCTGGCCTTGGCCGACGCTGGGTTCGACGTGGTACAATGCGAGGCGCGCTGGACCGACAAGTGGCACCAGCGATCCATCTGTGCCCTTGCCAAGAAGCCGGAGGTGGAGGATGGGGTATCCGTCGATCAGCCTAGTTCTGCCGACCATCGGTAGAGAGGGCCTCGAAGCGTCGCTCGACGCCATCGTTGCGGCGGGAATCTCCCGGCACGACGAGCTGCTCTGCATGGTGGATGGCGAGCACCAGCTACAGACAGTTGACCGCATCTGCGCTCACCCAATCTACAAGGTCGCGATGGTGCGGACGTTCCTGATGATGGACAACGGCGGGGCGTGGGGCCATCCTGGCCGGAACCGTGGGATGGGCGAGGTTCGTCGGGGCGACGTGGTGATGTTCACCCAGGACGACCAGTTGCTGGTGCCGGGCGCGCTTCGGGTGGTGCGGAGCGTCCTGCGCGCCGACCCGGAGTGGAAACGCAAGGGGCATATGTTCCAGGTGGTCCCCCGCAACGGCGGCATGATGCCTGTCCGTGATGGTGAGACCAACCTTGGACACATCGACGCCGACTGCGTGTGCCTGCCGATGGACCTGAGCCGGTACTTCTCGCGCTGGGCGAGCGACTACAACGGCGACAATGCCTTCATCTGCCAGACCAAGGCGGCGATGGAGGTGGCGGGCTACGGCTTTGCCTACCACATGGCCCTCATCAGCGTCAATGAAGCCAAGCTGGACAGCTATCCCGAGATGTTCCGTGTGGCCGAGGGAGCCGTCGCTTGAGCCGTAATCGCTATCGTCTGCCCACCGGCGCTCCTGACTCGGCGGCCAAGGCCATGCACCATTGCCCAAGCCCGGCCGCCCACCTTCGCAAGTGGGGCTGGACTCGGGACGACTGCGGTCTGTGGTCTCACCCGACGCGCGGGTCCATGATGGTCATGGCGGATGCGTGGTCGTCGCAATGGACCTACGAACGTGCAGCCACAGCCTGACATTGACACGCTGGTCGAGGCCGTCCGCGATCCGGTGAAGTTTGCCCGTGTCGTTTTACGCCACGACTCCTGGGCGGTAGCGGACCAGATCAAGCGCGCGGTCCAGGAGCACGATCAGGTGACGGTGAAGAGCTGTAACTCATCGTCGAAGACGCACACAGCCGCGGAGTTGGCCCTGTGGTGGATTCTTCAGGGTGATGACTACATCTGCATTACAACTGCCGCCGGGTGGTTCCAGGTCGAGCGGACGATGTGGAAGGAGATCAAGTCGGCCATCCGTGGCTCGCTCTGGCCCTTCCCGTCGCCAATGTCCACCGAACTCAAGTTCTCGGAGGAGAACTTTGCGGTCGGCCTGTCAACGGACGAGGAGATCCGATTCCAGGGGCACCACGGCAATATCATGTTCATTGCCGACGAGGCCCCTGGAATAGCTCGCGGTATCTTCAACGCCATCGAGGGCAACCGGGCCGGCGGTAACGTCAAGCTACTCATGCTCGGTAACCCCACCATCGCCAGTGGCTACTACTTCGACAGCTTCAAAGACCCCAACTTCGTCAAGTTCTCCATCGACGCCTACGACACGCCAAACCTCGTGGACGTACCGGGCGACACGGCCGACGAGCGAGAGCAATGGATGCTCTCGCTTCCGCCGTCGTGGAGCGAACTGTCGAAGGAGCAGCAGGAGTTCATGGGCTTCGATCCCGTGCCGTACCTCGTGAAGCGGCGGTGGGTGTACGAAAAGGCCCATGCGTGGGGCGTGGACTCGCCCGTGTACCAGTCCCGCGTGCGAGGCCGCTTCCCCAACGAGGACGCCTACTCGCTGTTCCCGATGGCGCACATCGAGGCGGCGAAGAACCGGCAGATTCCGCGCGGCATCCCCTTGGAGGCCGGCATCGACGTGGCTGGTCCCGGTGACGCCGAGACCGCCTGCTACGTCCGGGCCGGCGACGCCGTGATCGACTCGACCATCTCGAACCTGTCCGACCCGCGCGACCACCTGGCCAAGTTCCTGATGAAGTACAAGGCGCTCGGGCTGGTGGTAAAGGTGGACGTGACCGGTATCGGTTACCACGTTGCCACGTACTTGAAGAAAGACCTGGGCTTCAACGTCAGATTCATCAATGCCCACAACTTGCCCACCCCGGGCCGGATGCCCGGCGAAGACCTGGACAATCGCGCTCGCTTTTTTAATATCAAGGCCCAGTATGCCTGGTCAATGCGCCTACGGTTCCAGACTGGACGAGTCGCTGGCCTACGAGACGAGGTTCTGTGCTCGCAACTGGCGAGCATGAGGTGGGGCGAGCCAAATGGAAAGATCGCCGTCGAGTCCAAGGTTCAAGCTCGTGGACGGGGCCAGAAGTCCCCGGACAGGGCGGAAGCCTTGGTACTCACGTTTGCCGAGGACGCGTCGGGCTCGTTCGTTATCTACTAGGGCCAGGGCTAGACTCTGGCGCCCCGCGCCTGTAGAATGACCCGCGTGGGCCAGGAACTCGACATCCAGCAGCAACAGCAGTTCGCCCTCCTGCGTCGCCGTGGCGTTGAGCCGGCGACGGCGCGCGAGATCGTGCTGGGCGAGCTGACCCCGGAAACCAAGTCCGGCTACCCCGACCCGTCCGGTGTCAACCAGGCGCAGATCCCCCGTACATTCAGTTCCTCCAACTGGCCGCAAGGGCTGACCCTGGAGCCAATCGGGGCGCTTGGCGCGGCCCGCCGGTCGAGCACCGGCCCTTCGGTCTACGAGGTGGCCGGCAACTCGGCGGTCCTGGCGTCGATCAACACGGTCGCCCAGGGCTGCGTCGAGGCGCCCATCGTGGTGAAGCGCGAGAGCGAGGAGCAGGGCGGGCTGCTCAGGCTCCAGGTCTTGCGCCGGCACCCGATCCACAAGCTCCTGAGGCGCCCCAACCTGTGCCAGCCCGAAGACCCGGACTCCAAGGTCTTCATGGGCCTGCGGGACATGGTGTGGCTCCGGGAGTACTGCTGCCATGTAGACGGCAACGCCTACTGGCAGATCATCCGGCTGGGCGACCCGCTGAACGGCATCCCGATCATGCTCATCCCGATCATGCCCTACATGATCGAGCCGGTGACGGTCAAGAAGCAGGACGGCACGTCCACCGACTACATCAGCTACTACGCCTACGTGCCAAGTCCGTACTACGCCAACAAGCCCATGCGGATCTCGTGCCGGAACATGCTGCACTTCCGGTACGGGCGCGACCCGATGGATCTCCGCAAGGGCCTGGGCCTGGTCAAGCACCTGCTACGCGAGGTCTACCGCGACGACCTGGCCACCAAGCACACCAACACCCTGCTCCGCAATGGCGCCGTGCCTGGCCTGGTGGTGAGCCCCGAGGAGGGCTACATCGACGCGGACGACGCCCGCGAGGCCAAGGCGCGGCTCCAGGCGGCGTTCTCGGGCGACGAGATGGGCAGCGTGGCCGTGATGAGCGCCAAGGCCAGCGTCAAGCAATTCGGGTTCGACCCGAGCCAGATGAACCTGGCCGGCTTCCACAAGCACGCCGAGGAGCGGGTGGCGGCCGTGCTGAACGTGCCGGCGATGGTGGCCCAGCTCGGGGCCGGACTGGAGCAGGCGGCGCAGTTCTCGAACTTCCACGAGGCCCGCGAGATGTTCGCCGAGAACACCGTGCTGCCTCGACTGCTGGCCGCCAATGAGGTGATGACCGAGCTGATGCGGGACTTCACGGACGATCCGCGGGTCCACCTCGTCCACGACATCGACGACGTGCGCGCTCTCCAGGGCGACCTGTCCGAGAAGGTGGTCCGGCTCCAGGTGGGCGTTGGTGGCGGCTGGGTGACGGCCAACGAGGCTCGCGCCCAGGTCGGGATGCCGCCCATCGACGCGACCCAGAAGGTGCCGCTGACCCAGGGCCAGGACAACCGCCTGAACACGCTGACCCAGGCCGGGCTCATCACGCTCAACGAGGCGCGTAGCACGGTGGGTTTGTCGGAGGTGGGCTATGGCGATCTGCCCATCAGCCAGGTCCAGCTCCCCGGCGGCCCGGACTCGTTGCCGGCGCTTGACCCTCCGGGGGCTCCGCGGCCACCGCAACTCACGCCGGGCGAGCCTGCTGGCAATGTGGGCGATACCGGCCAGACCAACCAGGGAGTTGGCAACACGCAGGCGACAAAGCCGCCCGGGCTCAAGGTCCATGTCCCGGCGCACCAGCGCCATCTTCCCACCATCCCGACTGGCGGCGGCGGACGACAGGGCGCCAACCTGGGCACCAAGTCCCGTGCGGGCGACCTAGAGCGGCTGTTCGAGACCACCGACCCGGACGTGCTGTTCCATGCGTGGAAGGAACTGCGCGACGAGGGCCTCAATTTCGTTGACATCGCGTTCCCGCGCCCGGCTGAACCCGCCGCCGATGCTGCCTAGCGTCCTCGGGATTCTGGGCCGCCACGGTACGGGCTCGGACTGGTGGCGCGGCGTGATGCCGTTCTCGTACCTCCAGCGCCAAGGCTTGCCCGTGGCCTGGGCCGAGAGCCAGGACGAGAGCGTAGGGACCGAGACCGGGCTGTACGACCTGATCGTGCTGCTCAGGCTCCTGTTCCCGTCGGCGCATGACGCCAAGGGGTACGTGCGCGTGCTGCACCGCCACGGCAAGGTCGTCATCATGGACGTGGACGACGACCTTGTGATCCACGCCGACTTCATCAGGCCCGCGCTGGACGAACAGAAGGCGCGCGAGCTGTCCAGGCACATGCCGCTCTTCCGTGGCACGCTCCAGTACGTGGACGGGATCACCTGTACCACCCCGCACCTCGCCGCTCGCATGGCGACCGTGACCAACAAGCCCGTGGCGGTGGCTCCCAACCTGCTCGACCTGGAGTGGTGGCGCCAGGTACAGTTTCACGGGAAACGTGTCTCTCCGGCGGACAAAGTGGTGATCGGCTGGATCGGCGGGGCGCGCAACGCCCTGGACGTGGCCGAGATGCTACCGGCGTGGACGGCGGTGGCCGAGCTACGGCCAGATGTCCACTTCCTGATTGCCGGCAACCCGCCGGATGGGCTGGTGGACTGCGTGCCGCCGGACAGACTCACGCGCGCTCCGTGGGTGGCGCCCGAGCAGTACCCGGCCCTGTACCTCTCGGCCGACATCGGCTGCTGCCCACTGGCGCCGTCGTCGTTCAATTGGTCGAAATCGCCAATCAAGGCGATTGAGCATGGGGCGACTCGCACCCCGGTGGTGGTCTCGCCCACGGTGTACGGAACCAGCATGGAGAACGGCGCCGTGGCTCGCACAACCGAGGCATGGGTTGGGCATCTACTGCGCCTCGTGGACGATTCCAGCGCCCGCTTCGCCGAGGGGGAGGCCCTGTACGGCGAGGTGGAGCGCAACTGGAGCCTCCAGCGGAACTGGCGCAGATTCCCGCTGGCGTGGCAGGAAATCATGGACCAGAACGCCGCGCGTCTGCGGTCACGGGTATTGACCCTCGCCGACGCGTGATGTAGCATATGCCCCGGAGGTGGCTCATGGCCGTCTGGACGACTGCGTTTATCAACGAACTCGAAGACTCGTGCTTCCTCTATGTTGAACCGGGCGGCTCGAAGGATTCTAGCGGAAAGACGACGCCCCGCAGTCTGCGGCGCTTCCCTGTTAAGGGGCCAGACGGCAAGGTCGATCCAGCCCACCTCAAGAACGCCCTCGCGCGCATTCCGCAGGCGGACATCCCAGATTCCGTGAAAGCGCGCCTGACCAAGATGGCGCAGGAGATGCTACAGCACATGAACGGTCGCGGCGATGCCGACAAGAAGTCCATCGACCCGGGCGGCGATCTGATCTACCCCGGGCTGGAGTACAAGTCTCGCGCCCAGGCCGTGGACGCCGTGACCCCGGAGGGCATCGTCACGGCCGTGTTCTCGGTGTTCGATGAGGCAGACGATCCGCCCGAGGCCGCCGGCCAGATGCCGGACGTGATTCACGACGGCGCGTTCGCCGAGACGCTGGTGGAGCGCGCTGGTCGCATCGACCTCCTGCACAACCACAACTGGAAGTCGGTCTGTGGCAAGCACATCGAGATCTGGGAGGAGCCCGCCATCGGCGGCATGGCCAAGTCCCAGTACAACCTCAATACCTTCTGGGGCAACGAGACCTTCCAGCTCATCAAGGCGGGCGATCTGGCCGCGTACTCCTTCGGCTTCCTGCGTCGGCGCAACTCGCCGGAGAAGAAGTCGTGGGAGGTGATCGACGGCCGGCGGCATCTGTACCGGCTGCACCTGTTCGAGTTGGGGCCAACGCCCAACGCCATCGCGGTTCATCCGGCTGCGCGAGTGATCGAGGCGAAGTCTGCCGGCGGCGTGCTGCTGACCGACATGCACCTCCCCGATCTCCTGCAGCAGGCCGAGAATGTACTGGCCGCTCTCGTTGCCGAGGGCGAGCAACTGCTGGAGCGCCGCTTGGAGCTTGGCAGGAAGTCACTGTCCGCCGAGGCCATGCAGAACATCGAGGAGTCCGCCGTGAGGATGGACGAACTCGGCAAGCGCCTGCTGGCCCTGGCAACCCCGCCGGCCGAGAGTGGTGACGCTACTCCGGCCCATCGCTCCGACCGTGAGGTCAAGAGCTTTATGTTGCGAGCCGACCTTGCCCGCGCCCGACTCAGGGAACTGGGCATCACGACCGAGTGAGGACAACCCCATGAATGACGTGCAGCGACTCCAGACGGAGTTGCAGGGCCACAATGCCACGATCCTGGAGATCGAGAAGCGATACCCTGATGGGATCATCACCAAGGACGAGGACTTCGACGCGCTCCAGGTCGAGGTGAAGGCCGTCGAGCAGAAGTCCATCGACTACGCCAACCTGCGCGAGCGTCAGGAGGCACTGAAGAAGGCGGCCGACGCGGCCCGGGCGATGGGCGCGCAGAACGTCAACCTGCCGAGCGTCAACCCGGACGGTGACCCGACGCCCCAGTTCCAGATGGAGCACAAGTCGTTCGGCGAGCTGTTCATCGAGAGCGGCGACTTCGCCGCGCGCCTGAAGGGCGGCGCGTTCGACGGCACGTCCATCCAGAACTTCAAGTTCGAGTTGGGCAAGAGCCTGTTGGAGAACGCCCGCGAGATGAAGGGGCTGGAGCAGAAGACCGCTGGCGCGCTGATCCACGGCGGGCGATCCGGGTTCGACGACGCGGCAGACCAGCCGTTCTCGTCCGTGGCCCGTCGGGCCGGGTACGTGCCACTGCTGTACGCCGAGCGCACGTTCTCAGAGCTGTTCCGCCGGACGCCGATCACGGAGGAGATCTACGAGTTCGTCAAGGAGAAGACCTTCACGAACAACGCGGACACGATCGCGGAGGCGTCGAGCCTGAGCGGCACGAGCGGCGCCAAGCCGGTGTCGGACTTCGACTTCGAGGTGACGAACGTCGTGGTGAAGGACATCGCTCACTACATGGTGGTGACGAACCGGATGTTGCGGCAGTCCAACCTGCGCTCGCTCATCGACGAGCGGCTGGCGCTGGGCCTGGACATCAAGGTTGAGAGCCAGGTGCAGTCCGGCAATGGAACGGGCAACAACCTGACCGGCATTCTGGCTGACCTCGGTATCCAGACGCGAGCCATGGGTGCTGACAACATCTTTAACGCCATCCACAAGGCGCTGACTGCCGTGCGTGTGACGGCGCTCTCGGTGCCGAACTTCATCGCCATGAACCCGGAGGACTGGGAGATCGTACGCCTTACCCGCGAGCTGGAGTCGGGGGGCGGTGGATACCTGTTCGGGCCGCCCAGCAGCAGCGGCGTGATGAGCCTGTGGGGCATCCCCGTGACGTTGGCCTATGGGTTGACGAAGGGCACGGCCCTGGTCGGCGACTCGAACCAGGCGGAGATCCTCGACCGGCAGCGGACGGCGATCACCGTGGGTACGATCAACGACTACTTCATCCGCAACACGCAGGTCATCTTGGCTGAGATGGCGCTTGCGTTCGCGATCTACCGACCGGCCGCCTTCTGCATCGTCAGCGGCTTGGCCGCCGACGAATAGTTCAATGCCTACGCCGGGCGCCGGGCCGATCGCATCGACCCGGCGCCCGGCGGCGACACAGGAGGATCGAATGATGAACATGCGCAAATTCCTGTCGGTTGCGACCGGCGCCATCGTTGTCTTGGCTGCCGTGCTTAGCGTCAGTCTCGCATCACCAACTCCGGCGGAGGGCCAGAACCCCTTCAATCTTCCGCTGCGCGCACGCGTGAAGTCCACGCAGCCAGCACTGTGGCTGCGACAGAGCAACGCGAACGGCGGCATCGTGCTGGCCGAGCGAGTACCGACCATGGTTGGCACCCCGGGGGTGAAGGGGACGCCCACGGCCGTGTTCGTGATCGCCAACAACGGCGACACCATGTTCGATGGCGCGGTGCAGTTCAATGGGTCCGTCACCGGCGGGGCGGTAACCAACGATCTCAACGGCGGGGCGTTCTACCTCGACCCCAACCAATCCGCGATCTTGCGCGCCCAGACCAACGGCCGTACCACTGTTACGCTTCCGGCGACCGGGACGTTGCAGATTACCACCGGAAGCTTTCGGGTGGGAAACGGGTCGAATGGGACCGCCCTCAACGGGGAAGACGCATACGTGGAGGGCACGTTCGAGGTGGATGCCGCCGCCAAGCTTGACGGTGGCGTGACCACTACCACGATCACGGGCGCCAATGCCGAGACGCTGAACAACGCGACCAACGGCTTCTGGGATCTGGGAACCGCCGGACTGATGCAGACGGCTAACACGGCAAACGGCATCGGCTTCGAGTCGGTGATCTCCGCCGCCGTCATCACGAGCACGAACGCCACGCTATGGACGGTGCCGGCGAGCCAGAAGTGGCTGGTGAAGCGGGTGTTCTGCCATGTGACCACGAACTTTGATTGCTCGGGCGATGACTGCCAGGTCATCATCGGAGACGACACGGACACCGACGGGTTCCTGGTGCTGGCCGACGCGACGCTTCAGACGGCGGACACCGAGGGCACTGGCTGGCCGGCTGGCTGGCAAGGGTTCGCGACCGGCACGGTCGGGGCGTTCCTGGATGGCGGCGGATGGAGCTTCCCTTACGTCGCTACCCAGACGATCGACATCGACATCCGGGACGTGAGCGGTGGCGGCAACCCGACGGCGGGAGCGGCTACCTGTTATCTCGACTACATGCGGTTCGAGTAGGCGCCGCGGTGCATCCGTCGCTGGCGCTTCTGACGGCCGTTCCTGCCCGAGTGGGTGGGGACGGCCTGATGCTGTGGACTGCCGTCAGCCTGACCGGCGCGCTCCTCGCGTGGGTGCTGACGCTGGCCGTGACCGTGGGAGGAGATCCGTCGTGACACGCCGCCGGGCTGCGTTCGCGCTGGCGTGGCTGGCCTGGGTGACGGCGTTCGTCGTCATCGAAGGGGCCGCCGTCATCGGGTGCGGTGGCGACCTGGGGCCGGGCGGATGCACATTCTC
>Ga0315273_10004003_pt1 | contig 17898 bp, 18 predicted proteins | sample YL17G02_0_MG_FD_205753 | JGI IMG/M metagenome (GOLD analysis project Ga0315273, IMG submission 205753) | Sediment microbial communities from Yellowstone Lake, YNP, Wyoming, USA - YL17G02_0 | ecosystem: Environmental > Aquatic > Freshwater > Lake > Sediment | place: USA: Wyoming | collected...
CAAAGCTCAGAAGCCTTACATACGCTGCCCCTGTAACCATGGAATTAACTGTAAAAAAAGATGACCAGATTGATTCAGAGACCGTTGAAATAGGAAAAATTCCAATAATGGTAAGAAGCAAAATGTGCAACACGCAGGGAATGTCGCGTGAAGAGCTGATAAACACATATCACGACCCTCTTGACCCTGGCGGATATTTCATAATAAAAGGAAACGAAAGAGTAATGGTAATGGCAGAGGATCTGGCAGAAAACCAGCCTTTCATAGAAACAAATTCAAAAGGAGATTTAACTCTTAAGCTCTTCTCTTCAAAAGGAACCTATAGAATTCCTGTTCTTATTTCAGAAAACAAAGAAGGAATTATTGACGTTTCTTTTAGCAAGTTCAAAGATGTTCCTGCTGTGATCATTCTAAAATCCCTCGGACTTACAAAAGAATCAGATATTGCAAAATACATAGGAAAAGAAACAGATTCTGTCATAGTAAATCTTTACGAATTTGCAAACATAGCAACAAAAGAAGATGCTATGATGCATATTTCTGAAAAAACAAATCTTCAGGGAACTAAAAAAGAAATTCTTGACAGGGTAAAGCAAAGAATAGATTCTTATCTGTTTCCTCACATAGGGCAGAAAAAAGAAGACAGGATAAAAAAAGCGATAACACTCTGCAAACTGATAAAGCAGTTTTTGATTGCAAAAGAAAATCCTAAATTAAGAACAGACAAAGATCATTATGCAAACAAAAGAGTAAGGCTTTCAGGAGACCTGCTTGCAACTTTATTCAGGGTTAATCTCGGAATTCTCATAAGAGATATCCAATATTCTCTTCAAAAATCAGCGAAGAGAAAAAAGTTTTTTTCCATTAAGATTATTGCCAAATCAACGCTTTTCTCGCATAGAGTTGAAAGCGCTATTGCAACAGGAAGCTGGACAGGAGAACGCTCGGGAATAACGCAGAACATGGACAAGACAAATTATCTAGCAACAATTTCCCAGCTTCAGAGAGTTTCAAGCATGCTTCCGAGCGATCAGGAAAATTTCGCTGCAAGAACTCTTCATCCGACGCATTACGGAAGATTCTGCCCTATAGAAACTCCTGAAGGAACAGAAATCGGACTGAGAAAAAATCTTGCAATTTTAAGCCAGGTTTCAACAAGAACAAATCTTGATGAGGAAAAATTTCTTAAGGATTTATCAAGCCACGGGCTTGACGCAGAGGGAACAGAAGGCACAGAAGTTTTCCTCAACGGAATATTTATCGGCTCTGCAAAAAATCCAAAAGAATTGGTAAAATCTATCAAAGAAAAAAGAAGGCATTCTGAGCTTCCGATTCAGATGAATATAAGATATGACTCAAATTTCCAGGCAATAACTATTTACACAGAGCCAGGAAGAGTTCTTCGCCCTTTGATAATAATTGACAATGGGGTTTCAAGATTAAAAAACGAGCATTTAATCAGGGTAGAGCAGGGCGAAATAGGATGGAAAGACCTGGTAAAAGACGGAATAATTGAATATCTCGACGCTGCAGAAGAGGAAGAAGCTCTTGTCGCGCTGAATGAAGAAGACATAACTCCTGAGTATACTCATCTTGAAGTAGATCCTACTGATTTGTTTGGAGTTATCACAAGCCTTGTTCCTTATTCAAATCATGACCAGAGCTCAAGACTTAACAGAGGAAGCAAGACGCAAAAGCAGGCTTTGGGCTTGTATGCTGCAAATTATCTCGCAAGATTAGATACAGATGTTTCTGTTTTGCAGTATCCTCAAAAGCCAATTGTAAGAAGTTTTGTTTATGACACATTGCAGGCATATCCTGCAGGACAAAATCTTGTCGTTGCTGTAATGACTCATGAAGGCTATAATATGGAAGATGCATTGGTGTTCAACAAAGGAAGCCTTGACAGAGGTGTTGGAAGAAGCTTTTACTTCAGGCCTTACAGCGCTGTTGAGATGAATTATGCAGGCGGCTTGAAAGATGAAATTGTAATTCCTGACAAAGACGCTTCTGGCTACAAAACAGAAGCAAGCTACAAGCATCTTGAAGCAGACGGAATAGTTTATCCAGAAGCTGAAATAGGCGAGGGTGAGGTCATGATTGGAAAGGTTTCCCCACCTAAATTCCTTTCAGAGGCAAGGGAAATTTCTGTAAGGGCAAAAAAAGAATCAAGCGTTTCTATGAAGCAGGAGGAAAAAGGAATTGTAGAGGGTGTTTTAATAACAGAAGACGATGACGGAAACAGGATTGTCCAAGTCAAGACGAGAGACCAGAGAATTCCTGAACTTGGAGACAAATTCGCAACATCTCACGGGCAAAAAGGAGTTATAGGATTAATCGTCGATGAAGAAGATGTTCCTTTTACTTCAAGGGGAATGAGGCCTGATGTTATGTTCAATCCGCACGGACTTCCAAGCAGAATGACTGTCGGATATCTTCTGGAGCTGCTTGCAGGAAAAGTCGGATGTCTGAAAGGAGAAATAATGGACGGAACAGCTTTCTCAGGAACAAGCAAAAAAGAACTTGAAGAGCAGCTGAAAGAGCTTGGATTCAGATATGACGGAAAAGAAACAATGTATTCAGGGGTTACAGGAAAGAAAATACAGACAAAAATCTTCGTCGGAAATCTTTATTATCTAAAGCTTAAATATATGGTCGGAAACAAGCTTCACGGAAGAGCTTCTGGGAAGATTGCACTTTTAACAAGGCAGCCTGTTGAAGGGCGTTCCCGTGGCGGAGCATTAAGGCTTGGAGAAATGGAACAGCAGGCAATAGTTGCCCATGGAGCATCTCTGCTTTTGAAAGAAAGATATGATTCTGACAAAGTTCTGCTTCATGTATGTACAAAATGCGGGGCTTTGGCAATAGAAGACAACATAAGAAACAAAACAGTCTGCCCGCTCTGCAACTCAGAAGATGTCGAGGCTGTTGAAGTTTCATACGCATTCAAGCTTTTAATAGAAGAACTTCAGGGGCTTCATATTTCCACAACCTTCGGATTAAAAAACAAGTATGAATAAAAAATGGTAGAAGAAAAAGTTAACATTTTTACAATAAGTGAATTGACGGATTATATAAAAGATAAATTGGAAGGAGACTCAAAATTAATTAATATTTGGGTAAAGGGAGAAATATCTAACTATACTAAACATAGTAATGGACACCTATATTTCACATTAAAAGATGAAACAAGTCAAATAGGTTGTATAATGTTTAAGAGGTCTGCATCCTCCCTTAAATTTGAGCCAAAACATGGTATGAAAGTTTTAGTTTTATCCTCAATCAGCGTATACAAACCATATGGTAAATATCAACTGGTTGTTTCTGAAATGCACCTAGAGGGGCAGGGAGCATTACACCAAAAATTTTTACAATTAAAAGAGAAACTTGAAAAAGAAGGTTTATTTTCTAAAGAATTTAAAAAACCTATTCCCAAATTTCCAAAAACTATAGGAATAATCACATCTCAAACAGGGGCTGCAATAAAAGACTTAATTAGTAATTTAGAAAGGAGATTTCCCAATACTATTAAATTAAAACCAACTCTTGTTCAGGGAAATGGGGCTGCGAAAGATATTGTAAATTCTATTGAAATACTTAACAAAATTCAAGATATAGAGGTTATAATTTTGGGAAGGGGTGGAGGTTCTTTAGAAGATTTATGGTGTTTTAATGAGGAAATCGTAGCTAGAGCAATATTTAAATCTAAAATACCAATAATTTCAGCTATTGGGCATGAAACTGATTTTACAATTGCTGATTTTGTTGCTGATATTAGAGCCTCAACTCCTTCTACTGCTGCTGAAATAGCTGTTCCTGATAAGAATGAATTATTAATTAATATAAAACATTTACAAGAAAGATTATTATCTAAAACAAAAAAAACTATTGAACTTAAAGAACAATATTTGATATCTATTAAAGATAGACCAATATTTAAACGTCCATTTGATTTTATTAATCAATATTTACAACAAATTGATGATTTGGCATTAAGGAGTAATAGAGCTATTCTAAATTCCTTAGAACTAAAAAGAAAGGGGTTAGAAATAATAACTGCCAAACTGCATAGTTTAAATCCAAAAGCAGTCTTAAGTAGGGGCTATAGTATTACTCTAAATAGAGGTAAAATAGTAAAAACTATAGATGATGTTAAAATAAATGATTTGATTAATATTATGATTCAAAAAGGAGAAATAAAAAGTAAAGTTATGGAGGTTAAAAATGGTAAATGAAAAAGGGTCTTTTGAAGAAAACCTAAAGAAACTTGAGAAAATTGTTAAGAATTTAGAAGGGGGAGAATTACCCTTAAAAGAAACTCTTGAATGCTTTGAGGAAGGCATTAATCTATCAAAACAATGTACTAGGGAGTTAGAAACAGCAAAACAAAAAATTGAAAAGATTGAAAAATGACAGAAAAATTAAAAAAACAAAAACATATAAAAAATTTGAAAAATGGAGATATAGTCGATGACATATTTGTTATTAATTCTAAAATCCCAGTTCAAGATTATAAAAAGGGTTATAGATTTGAACTAAGAATTGGAGATAGTTCCGGAGAAATGACGCTTAAGTTTTGGGGAAATGATGATAAAAATTTTGTAGAGAATATTTATAATTCAATAAAAAAAGATGATATTATTTATGTTAAAGGAATAATAAAAGAATTTAATAATAATTTAGAAATTTCTATAAATAACCCAGAAGATATGAAAATTTGCAAGAATGAAGAATATGATTTAAGCGAATTTATTTTAACTAGTAAAAGAAATATTGAAGAAATGTTTAATGAAATAAAAAATATAATACAAACTATTCAGGATTCAACATTAAGAAAAATATTGGATTCATTTTTTTCTGATGAAGTTTTTGTTAAAGAATTTAAGACAAGTCCTGGAGCAATGTATAAACACCATGGGTGGATAGGAGGTTTATTGGAACATACACTAAATGTAGTTAATATTTGCCAAAAAATATGTGAGATACATAAAGATATTGATAAAGATTTATTATTAACAGGAGCTATTTTACATGATATAGGGAAAATTAAAGAATTTGAAATTATCAGCAGTATTAAAAGAAATAAATTAGGTAATCTTAAAGGACACATTATTTTAGGATTAGAACTTTTAACTGAAAAACTTAAAGAATTAAATATCAAAGAAGAGTATGCTATTAAACTTGTACATATTTTATTAAGCCACCATGGTAAATTAGAATTTGGTTCGCCAGTTCCCCCAATATTTCCAGAAGCACTTGCAGTATTTTATGCTGATAATATGGATGCTAAATTAACTCAAATGATATCTTCTAAAGAGGATGCTATAACAGAAGAAGATTTTATTTATACTAAAGATTTTGGGAATATATATTTAAAATAAAATAAAAATGACAATAAAACCAATAAGAAAAAAAATCAAAGAAATAAGTTTTTCCCTGCTTAGCCCTGAAAAAGTGAAAAAACTTTCTGTGGCAAAAATAGTCACGCCTGAACTTTATGATATCGACGGATATCCTGTTGACGGCGGTTTGATGGATTTAAGGCTTGGAGCGATAGATCCTGGTGTGAGATGCAGAACCTGCGGAGGAAGACTGAAAGAGTGCCTTGGGCATCCTGGAAGCATTGACTTAGCAAGATCTGTTATTCATCTGAAATATGTTCCAATGATTGAACTGGGATTAAGATGCTTCTGCAAAGAATGCGGAAAACTGCTTCTTTCTGAAAAAGATATTTCAAAATATCCGCCAAGCCAGAGGATAAAAAAAGCAAAAGACGGGAAAAAATGCCCTCACTGCGGTGCAAATCAGGAAAAAATAAAATTAGACAAGCCGACAACTTTTTACAGGGGAAAAGGCAGAATATTTCCTACAGAGATACGGGAAACTTTAGTCAGCATTCCCGACGATGAACTTAGAAAAATCGGAATAAATCCTAACATATTCAGGCCAGAATGGGGTGTTTTAACTATTCTTCTTGTTCCGCCTGTTACAGTAAGACCTTCAATAATCCTGGAATCAGGGGAAAGAAGCGAGGATGATTTAACACACAAGCTTTCAGATATTATAAGAGCTAACCAGAGATTATGGGAAAATCTAAATGCCGGTGCGCCAGAAGTTATCATAGAAGATTTGTGGGATTTGCTGCAATTCCATATAACAACATTCTTTGACAACACTGTCACAAGAATTCCTCCTGCAAGGCACCGTTCAGGACAGCCATTAAAAACAATCACTGAAAGAATAAAAGGAAAAGAAGGAAGAATTAGAAAAAATCTCGCTGGAAAAAGAGTTAATTATTCAGGAAGGACAGTTATTTCACCTGACCCTGCAATGCAGATTAACGAAGTTGGCGTTCCGTATGAAATTGCCAAGATTGTTACTGTCGCAGAAACAGTTAATGACCTGAATATAGAAAAATTAAAGAAAATGGTGCAAATGGCAGAGGTTTATCCTGGCGCAAATTATGTTATACGCCCTGACGGAAAAAGGAAAAAAATTACTCCAGAGCTTAAGGAAGAAATAATCAGCGAGCTTGTTCCTGGCTACAAAGTAGAAAGGCATCTGGAAAACGGAGACATTGTTTTATTCAACCGTCATCCAAGCCTGCACAAGGGAAGCTTAATGGCGCATTATGTAAAAGTTCTTCCTGGAAGAACATTCAGGCTGCATCCTGCTGCTAAAACACCTTACAATGCTGACTTTGACGGTGATGAAATGAATATTCACAGCCCCCAGACAGAAGAAGCGAGAGCTGAGGCAAAAATCCTTCTTGAAGTCAAAAAAAATCTTATTTCTCCTAGAAACAATACAAATTGGATAGGCTGCATCGGCGACGCTATAACTGGCGGATATCTGCTTGGTCTTGGAGAATTTTCAAGAGAAGATGCAAATCAGCTTCTTTACAGTTCATGCATAGATGAAATTGTGACAAAAAAAACAATTTCAGGAGCTGAAATATTTTCAAAAATCCTTCCTAAGATAGATTTCTCAGACGACAACATAAAAATAAAAGACGGGGAAATATTAAAAGGAGTTATTGATAAAAATCTTTTCGGGGATGAAGAGGGTATGCTAATAAAAGATATAGACAAAAAATTCGGAAGAAATATTGCTTTTGACACAATAAGAAAAGCGTTCAATCTGGGAAAAAATTATCTCACAGAAAGAGGAATATCAATTTCTGTTGAAGATTTCGATGTTGAACAGAAAATTATTGATTTATCAGAAGAAATAGTCAAGAAAGCAGAGGAAAAAACTCTTGAGATAATCGACGAATACAACAAAGGAACTCTGGAAGTTATTCAGGGAAAATCTGCAGAGGAGTCAAGAGAAATAAAAATCCTGAAAGTTCTTAATGAAGTAAGAACAAAAATAGGAGAAATTGTAAAAGAAGAATTTCCAAAAGACAGCCCTGTTACTCATATGATGAAATCTGGAGGGGGAGGAAATACTACCAATATAACTCAGATGGCTTGCTGTGTTGGACAGCAGGATTTAGAAGGAAAAAGAGTGGATATAGGATATAATGACAGAACACTTTCTTTCTTTAAAAAAGGAGATTTAAGCCCAAAAGCAAAAGGTTTCATAAGAAGTGCTTTTATGAAAGGCCTGAAGCCAGAGGAATTTTTCTTCCAGGCAATAACAGGAAGAGCCTCTCTTATGGATACTGCTTTGAGAACTCCGCGTTCTGGTTATTTGTACAGAAGACTTGCAAACGCGCTTCAGGATTTGAGAAGGGAATATGATGAAACAGTAAGAGACAGCAACAACAACATAATTCAGTTTATTTATGGAGACGACGGACTTGATGTTTCAAAGCTTCATCTCGGAGGAAAGCTAGAAGCAGGAGAAGCTATAGGAATAATTACTGCACAAAGTTTTGGAGAACCTTCAACACAAATGGTTTTGAGAACTTTCCACTTTGCAGGTGTTTCTGAGATGCAGGTTACCCAGGGACTTCCAAGACTTATTGAAATATTTGATGCAAGAAAAAAACCAAGCTCTCCTAAAATGGAAATTTATCTGAAAAAAGAATACAACAATGAAAAAGATGCAAAGGTGCTTGCAGAAAAAATAAAAGAAATAACAGTTAGTGACCTTGCTTCTGAAATAAACATAGATTTTACTGACAAAAAAATAGAAATAAAAATAGATAAGGAAGGAATAAAGCAGATTCATTCCTCTATCAAGAAAGTTGTTGACAAGCTTCGGGAACTTGGCTTTGCAAGCAAGGAAAAAGAAAATTCTATATCTATAAACGCCTCTGAGATGGGATTCAAAGATATTTACAAATTAAAAGAAAAACTGAAGAAAACAATTATTTCAGACATAAAAGGAATAAAGCAGATTTTAATAGTAAAAAGGGAAAATGACTATGTCATCATGACCCTTGGAACAAATCTCAAAAAAATTCTCGAAATGAAAGAAGTAAATGCACAGAAGGTTCTTTCAAATGACCTTCATGAAGTTGCAAGCGTTCTTGGAATAGAAGCTGCAAGGCAGCTGATAATCGACGAAATTCAGCAGGTTCTGAATACTCAGGGACTTGATATAGACAAAAGGCACCTGAAGCTTGTTGCAGATGCAATGACAAACATGGGAGAAGTCAAGGGGGTTACAAGAATAGGAATAATCGCTCAAAAATCTTCGATTTTGGCAAGGGCAACTTTTGAAACACCTGTAAAGCAGTTTGTAAATGCGTCGATAAAAGGAAACAAGGACCAGCTTACAAGCGTTATTGAAAATGTCATTTTAAATCAGCCTGTTCCTGTCGGAACTGGTCTGCCTGGCTTGCTTGTAAAAGTTGTTGGTCCTTTGGTAAAAGAAGAATCAAAAAAGAAGTTTGCAAGAAAAGAAATTGTAGATGAAATTGGGAAATAAATTGATTTAATCTGTTAATATAAAAAATAAATATCCTATTAATAATAAACTAAAATTATCATATAAATAAACGCGGTTTAAATTTTGTCATAACTAATGTATTAAATCAACCAAACATCAGAAAAATAAATGGACATTATGTTATCTTATCTAACCTACTTTTATCATAAAATAAACAATTAACATCTTAAACAAATAACTTTATAAAATGCCTGCTTCTAAAATTTATATTCAAGACAAGAACAAAAGAGGAATAAAAATTTAATTTTCATGGTACAAACAATAGACATGCAGGATATGCGTTATATGAATTTATTTGAAAGCCTGACCGGTGTTAGAACCCGCTTTTGCTTTAAGTATAATGAGAGCATAATTTTCTGCGTTCCGAAACCGCTGATTTCAAGAGCTGTCGGAGAAAACGGAAGAAACGTAAGAAAAATGAGCGAGATACTCGGAAAAAGAATAAGGGTTGTTGCTGCACCGAGAGGAATTGAAGATGCGGAAGCTTTCATAAGAACTCTGATTATTCCCCTGACAATAAAAGATTTCGGAGTAACAGACAGCGAAATAATCGTCGGCGGGGGAAAAAACAAGGCTGCACTGATAGGCAGGAACAAAAGAAGGTTTTTGGAGATGCAGAAGATTGTCAAGGATTTTTTCTCGAGGGATTTCAGGATTGCATGATTTTTATTTATAACTAACAAGCTTCTTATGAGTAAGAAGGATATGTTCAATTGATTTTTTTAGGTGACTAGCTAAATTTAGAAACTTTTTTCTTTCTATATTATTCACTTTTATTCTGGCTATCCCAGAAACAATGCCTTTTTTTACTATAAATGGTAAAGAAATAGAGATATCTTTTATTCCTAAAAAATCTTTTTTGATATAATAACAAACATGAACTACTTCTTCTTTGTTTGAAGTCAGTTTAGAAAAGAAATTTACAAAAGCTTCTCCAGCTGCCTGATGGGGAATACCATTTCTTTTTAGATAATCCATTAGCTCTGAATCAACTTTTTTGTAAAGGCTGTTATAATACTCTTCCGAATTTGAATTTATTAGGGGGATGGCTTTTCCATGGGTCCCTATGCAAAAAACAGGTTTTCCAAGAATCTTTGAATACCTTTTAGAATCCAAATCTAATCCAAATCCAAAAATATCTTTATTATTAAGAGTTATTCTAAGATAATTTGCTATCTCATCAACAGGGTTTGTGACAACTATTATTTTAGTTTTAGGAGAAGTTTTCTTTAGAAAACTTGCTATCCCAATTATTGCACCTAAATTATATTTAAGCTCATCCTGGCGAACCTCATAGGTTGTTTTACTTTTGAATATGCTCTCTTCACGTGCACTATCACTCATTCCAGATAATGCAATAATAATATAATCAAAATCTTTTATGTTTTCAAGGTTATTAATTACCTTTATTTTTTTGCTATTTAGTTCTGAAGCTAATCGTTTTGCACTTTTTATTGTTCTGCTATAAAGAGAAACATCTTTCACATTGTTTAATTTAATTAAATTGGAGACAATTGCCCCTCCTGTAAGGCCACATCCTATTAAAAGGAGTTTCATATAAGAATAAAATAGATATTATTCTTAAATCTTCTTAATTTTAGCTTAGAAATCATTCTAAAAACATTTTTAAAGCACTTTCTCAATTAGTATTATATTCGAAGATGGGACTAAACAACGCATCAAAACTTCAGAAAAATAGAAAAAAATTTAGATGGAAAGACAGAAATTACAAAGTCAGAACCCTCGGTCTTTATTCCAAATCAGATCCTCTGGAAGGTGCAAGCCAAGCAAAGGGAATTGTTCTTCAGAAAGTCCAAAAAGAAGCAAAGCAGCCAAACTCTGCGATGAGAAAATGCTGCAAAGTTCAGCTGAAAAAGAATTCAAAAATTGTTACAGCTTTTATTCCGGGAAACCTTGCTCAGAAATTCATAGACGAGCACGACGAAGTTTTGATTGAAAGAATCGGCGGAAAACAGGGAAGAACAAAAGGCGATATTCCCGGAGTTCGATTTCAGGTTATTCAAGTAAATGATCAGCCATTGCATCTGCTCTGGCTCGGAAAAATAGAAAAGGGTAGAAGATAAAATGGAAGCATTCAAAATTTTTGATTTGTATGATTCAGAAAATATAAAAATTGAAGACCCTGGCCTAAAAAATGTAATAAATCTAAAGCCAAAGCTTATTTTGAAAAGCTCTGGAAGAAATTTTCAGAAATTCGGGCAGACAAAAATAAATCTTGTTGAAAGATTGATAAATCGCCTCGGGGTTGCAGGACACAGAGGGAAAAAACATAAGATAATACTAGGAACCTCCACTGGAAAATATTCAAGAAACGCAAAGATTGTTCTTGACGCATTTGCGCAAATAGCAAAAAAAACAGGAAAAAATCCTATTGTAGTTTTTGTGAAAGCTGTTGAAAAAACAGCACCGAGGGATGAAGTAACTGTTATTGAATACGGGGGAGCAAGATATCCCCAAGCCGTTGATGTTTCTCCCTTGAGAAGGGTTAATCTTGCTGTAAAGCACATTGTCCACGGAGCTTCTGACAAAGCATTTGGAAAAAAGAAAGATATTGCAACAGCTCTCGCAGAAGAAATAATTCTAGCATCTGAAGAAAACGGAGAAAGCTTTGCCTTCAAAAAGAAAAATGAGTCAGAGAAACAAGCTGACTCGGCTCGATAATTCTGTATAGAAATCTATTTATATTATTTAAAATATAATATTAGATGGGGCTTATAGAACGATTAAAACAAACTTATGAGAGCGGGGCAAAAAAAGGATTTTTAAATATGAAGAGATTTGCCTATTGCTTTATGTTTGTAAAAATTCCCGATTACTTACCTCATCCGGATAAATTCAGAGGGGATTTATTGGATGAAATACGCCAAATAGATTTAGAAGAGGGAACTATTCCTAAGCCAAAGGGGTTTCTTGAAGAACTGGCATATAATCTTGGAGCAAACCCAAGGGAATTTTGGAGTCCACTTTATTCTGAATAAAAATCTTCCTTAATTGCAGAATTTTTTCTCTCCAACAAAATGTTGACAGCGCGAGGTAATTTATCACAATAATCTTTTTAAACTATTTCTACAATGAAAAATCATGAAAGTAAAAACTCTTGGCAGAATTGTAGGGGTAACAAATGCTTTAGGAGGAATTGTTATTGGTGGCGTATGTGCTTGGTTTTTATCTAGCATGAATTATGATTTAATTTCCCTACTTCAATCAGATGTTTCAAATTCATATAAAATTTTAAGCAGTAGTTTTATGATTTCTACAGGAGCATATATTCCTCTTTCTGCTTTAATGGTTGCTGATGGGGCAACGGATGTGGTTAAAGGAACACATCATTATTTCAGTTGTAGGGTTTGGCAAAAATTGACTGGAGATTTAGAAACAAAAAAAAAGATAGAAAGAGATTTAGAAAGCTACTTAAGAGGGCGTGAAGAAGAAATTAATTTCTTCCCAAATATTTAAAAACAATTTTTTTCTTCATTAATTGTTTAGACATTTCCAAAAATGGCAGAAAAAGAAACGCAGTTTGACAAGATAAAAAGATTAAGTGCTGATCAAAAACATATTCGTAATATTGCAACATCTGCGCACATTCACCATGGAAAAACAGCTCTTACAGATAATCTTCTCGCTGCTTCAGGGCATATGGCTGCAAAATCTGCAGGAGACTTGGAAGCAGGGATGGCAACATGGCAGCATTTAGATGAACAAGAAAGATTGATGACTGTTGATGCTGCAAATGTTTCAATGGTTCACAATTTCCACGACAGCGAATATCTTATTAATTTAATTGACACCCCTGGGCATGTTGATTTCTCAGGAAATGTTACAAGAGCTATGAGAGCTATCGATGGAACAATTGTTCTTGTCTGCGCTGTTGAAGGTGTTATGCCTCAGACAGAAACAGTAATCAAGCAGGCATTGAGAGAAAGAGTAAGGCCTGTTTTGTTCATAAACAAAGTTGACAGGCTTGTGAAAGAATTAAAGCTGACACCTGAGCAGATGCAGCAAAGATTTGTGAATATTTTCCATGAGTTCAATGATTTGATAAGAAAAATTGCAGAGCCGGAATTCAAGGAAAAATGGCAGGTTGATATAAACGACGGAAGCGTTGCTTTTGGTTCTGCGAGGGAAAACTGGGCTCTTTCTGTTCCTTTCATGCAGAAGAAAGCAATTACTTTCAAAGATATATTCAAACTCTATGAAATGGAAGAAGAAGAGAAAAAAGCATGGTGCTGGAAAAATGCGCCGCTTTACGAAGTTCTTCTTGATATGGCTGTAAAGCATCTCCCTGATCCTCTAGAAGCACAGAAATACAGAATTCCAAAAATCTGGCACGGAGAATTGGATTCTGAATTTGGAAAATCTCTTATGCACTGCGATCCAAAAGGAAAAATTGCTTTTGTAATAACAAGAATTGTAATTGACCCAAGAAGCGGAAAAGAAATCTCTGCAGGAAGATTATTCTCGGGAACATTGAAAGCTGGTTCTGAAGTTTATCTGAATCTTGCAAAGAAAAAACAAAAAATACAGCAGTTATTTATTTACAACGGAATAAAACCTGAGCAGATAGAAGAAATTGGGCCTGGAAATGTTCTTGCAATCTCTGGTGTTACAGGAGAAGCGGGTGAAACAGTAACGCTCGAACCTGAAACACCTTTTGAAGAATTAAAGCACATATTTGAGCCTGTCATAACAAAAGCTATTGAAGTCATGAAAACAGCTGATTTGCCAAAGCTTGTTGAAATACTCAAAAAAGTTGCTAAAGAAGACCCGTCGATAAAAATAGAAATCAATGAGCAGACAGGAGAATCTCTGATGAGCGGAATGGGAGAGCTTCATCTGGAAATCATAGAAAACAGAATAAAAACAGAAAAAGGGCTTGATGTCAAAACCTCTGAGCCAATAATTGTTTACAGGGAAACAGCTGGAAAAGAATCTCCATCTGTCGAGGGAAGAAGTCCTAACAAGCACAACAGCTTTTACATAAAAGTTGAGCCACTTGAAGATAAAACCTATGAAGCGATTAAATCAGGAGAGCTGCGTGAAGGAAGAGTCAAGAAAAAAAGCGATGAATTAGCATCTGTTCTTTCAAAGATGGACTGGAGCGGAGATGAAATAAGAGCTGTCAGAGATATTTACAAAGGAAATATATTCACAGATGAAACAAGAGGAGAAGTTCATATCGGAGAAGTAATTGAAATGGTTTTAGATGCTTTTGAGATGGTTATAAACCAAGGGCCAATGGCAAGAGAGCCTTGCATAAAAATGAAAGTTTCTCTCACAGATATAAGACTGCATGAAGATGCAATTCACCGTGGGCCTGCACAAGTTTACCCTGCTGTTCGGGAAGCTATGACAGATGCAATGAAAAAAGGAAATGCTTTTATTTTAGAGCCATTGCAGATTCATGTTATTGAAATGCCTGAAAAATTCCTAAGCGCTGTCACAAAATTAGTCGGAGGCAAGAGAGGACAAATGCTTGAGGTAAAAAACGAGGACGGAGCAGCTGAAATGCATGCAAAACTTCCTGTCGCAGAAATGATTGGATGGAGTTCTGATTTGCGTTCTGCAACAGAGGGAAGAGGAACATCTTCCTTGCTTGATCAATCATTTGAAAAGATTCCTGCAGGTCTTCAGCCAGAAGTGATTAGAAAGATAAGACAACGTAAGGGTTTGAGTGAGAATCAATAAGATTTTATTTATTATTTCCATTTCCCAAACTTAATTCTTGAATTAATTTCATCTGTAATACATTCTTTCTTTTTCTTTAAATTATCCGCCTCATTCTTCTTTTTCCTTGATTGAAGTAAAAACAAAATTAAAATTACTATAAATGAAATTATTATAAAGATTCCTAAAAATGAAAGGATTGAATAATTTAAAATAAAATCCAAACCATTAAATAAAAAAGCAACAGCTATAGCTACAAAAAACCCAATAATTGCCCCTATAAATGCAGAAAGAGCATTATCATAACTTGTTCTATAAGAAATATGGGTATTCTGAAAGATTTGATAAATTATTCCTAATCCACTGGGGGATTTTTCTTTTAAATATTCTCTAAAACAAATCTCATTATTCTTATTCATTCTAAAGCTTTTTTCTAAGAAATAATAAAATCCTTTTTTGCAATTCATTTGTAATTTATAGGGGCTGGTTTTTCAAGTTTATATTAAAAAGCGTAAATATTAAAAAACAAATTTAATTTTATCGTTGAGAATGTACTTACATGTAACATTCTTTAACTAATTGCAAACAGTTTCAAAATTTCCAAAGTTTATTTCCCCACTCCAACAAATATTTTCTCCAGCATTATAATCTGATTTTATTGGAATTTCTAAATACTCATAGTCATTTGGTCTTACAACAATAGAATAGTTTCCAGAGTAACTTTTTGTTTCAGGAATACAATTTCCATCAACCATTAACTCCATCCAACTACTAACAGTTAAATCCAAAATTCTATTTTCTTGGTTAATTATTTGATATGTAAACAGATAACCCTCATCCGTTTCTTTATATTCTTTAGGAGACATGATAACAGAATATTTTACTTCTCTACAATTTTCTTTAATTTCCTCTTTACCAGTAACAACTTGTCCTGTTGTAGATGATTTATTCTGTAAGAGAACAAGACTCATTGATACCAATAAAATAATTATTATTATAAGTAATACAATAATCAAGAGATTATATCTTTTTTCCATATCTTTTCTAAAAGAGATTAAACTTTAAAAATATTTATATTCTACATAAGCAAACCTAAAATATATCAAGAAAGGACTTTCAGAGAATCAGTAGTGAAAGTCCTGCGATGGTTTCTTCGTGAAACACATCTGAAGGGTTTGAGCGAGAATCAATAAATTTAAAAACTAGTTTCTATAGAAAATTTCATGGATACTGCGCAAACAAATTGGGAAATAACTCATTTTTATAGAAGACCAGTTGAAGAAGGCTTATGGTTACCCATATATTTTATCACAAGAGATCCTCAGGGGGTTTATCATAGTGGAACAGAAAAACCTGACCTTCTTGATGATGGCAGAAAACCTTGTAAAGATGAAAGAAACTTATCACATAAGGTAGAAAGATTAGCTGAACCAATAAAAATAAATCCAGATTCATTTAGAGGAGTTATGTGGATGAACCCCGAAGGGGAAGTATACCTTAGTCTTAGTGAAGAAGACAATCCAGTAACCGATACGAATAAAAGATTGATTGCAAGACCTAATTTAGAGGGGGTAACTAGCACAGAAGATGACATTATAGCTTTTGCTCGGAATTCTAGCACAAAAATACCAAGTGAGAATCAGTGAGCACAATAATTCTTATAAATAGTTAAAATAGGATAAAATAATGGGATGGAACGAAGAATATCAAATTGCTAAAGAAAATTCAAGAAGAGTTCATACAGATTATATGAGGGGATATGTAGATTCTTTTGAAGCAACAATTGGAGTATTTCACAAATTGTTATATAGTATTAGGGGTGAACCTCCTCAAATCGTTGCATATAGAGAAATGCTTTCAGAAAGAAAAGATTTAACAGAAAGACTGACTCCTTCATAAATTCTTAGTAAAGATATTTGTTTTAATAACATATTTAAATTATGAAAGAATTAGGATTTCATGAAGAAAATTTATTTTTATATAACAGCAATAATTATACTGTTAGCGTCATTTCTTTTAGATAATCCTGTTTCAAATTTCTTTGCGAATAATAGAATTGGCTTTTTTGACTTTATAGCAAAGTCTATTCACTCTGTTGAAGGATATTTCTTGTTTGCATTTATGCTAATTTTCTTACTTGCATTTAGGCAGAAAAAGAAAATTATTCCACTGTTATTAACATTTATTCTTTATCTTGGAGCAACGCAGTTTATTAAGATAGTAACTGCCCGCCCCCGCCCATTCACAAAATTTAACTTTGATAGTCTTGGAAGCACAGACATAAACAGAAGTTTTCCAAGCGGACATGTAACAGCAACATCTTCTATGCTAAGATTTTTTGAATTTAACAATATCTTTTTTTATATCTGGATATTTGCTACAATTTTAGTTATGTTTTCCAGAATTTATCTAGGAATGCATTATCTCAGTGATGTAGTAGCAGGATTTATTCTTGGCTATGGCCTCAGCGATTTCAGCATATTTATAGTAGATAAGTTCAAAAAATAAAACAATAGAATAGTTGTTTTCAGAAAATCAATAAGAATTATTCTAGTTTTACTGCAGTTCCATAAGCTAAAATCTCAGAAGAATTTGCCATAATTGAAGAAGCATCAAATCTCATAGCAATTATTCCATCAGCGCCGAGTTTAATAGCATTATTTACCATTCTATTATATGCCTCATCACGCGACTGATTTATCAATTCTGTAAATGTCTCAATTTCTCCTCCAACAATGCTCTTAAACCAAGCCATTATATCTCTTCCCAGATTTCTGCTTCTTACAGTGTTTCCTCTTACAATTCCAAGTATCTTTTTTACCTTTCTTCCAGGGATATCATTCATTGTCACAACAATTATTTCTTTGACCATATTAATCCTTAGTTTTACTTCTTTTTATCTCTTTCTAACCTCTTCAATTTTATTTTCTTTTTTATTTGACAAAATAACAATTCCTATAATCAGAATAAGGATGCCTGAAATAAGAGATACCCACTGGTTTGTAAAAAGAGGGAGAAGACTTAAAAAAAAGCCCAATAAAACAAGAAATATCCCTGTAATTATTCTTGGAATGTCTGCCATAATATGTTTAATCCAGTTCGTTATATATTCTTTTTGGTATTTGGTGTGATACAGGACATTCCCAAATAAAATTTTTTAAACAAAAAATTTATAAACCTACTTTTTTATCAGATATAATCTAATAGAAAATGTCAAAAGAAAAACCAAACATGAATGTAATCTTCGTCGGACACGTCGACGCTGGAAAATCAACCATAGTTGGAAGAATGCTTTTCGATACCGGCGCT
>Ga0315273_10004005_pt1 | contig 17897 bp, 12 predicted proteins | sample YL17G02_0_MG_FD_205753 | JGI IMG/M metagenome (GOLD analysis project Ga0315273, IMG submission 205753) | Sediment microbial communities from Yellowstone Lake, YNP, Wyoming, USA - YL17G02_0 | ecosystem: Environmental > Aquatic > Freshwater > Lake > Sediment | place: USA: Wyoming | collected...
CGTGCCCATGACTGCCTCGTACTGGGCTTGCGTCACTTCCGTGACGCCCATGTAGAACGGCTTGGCGATCACAACCTCATGCTGCGGGCCTTCCTTGGACTCACGGCCCTTCTCGGAATCCGGCGACCCCATCACGAATTTGCCTGGGCGGATGAGGACCAGTTTCATCATGACACCGTTGCCGAGGTCCAACGTCAGGCTTGCCGGGCTCGGCTTCGGCGCCGGACCCAACTTCGCCAGGGCGTCCTCGATCTTCTTGAGCATCAAGGTGGCGCCGGCGCGGGCCACGTCATCCACCTTATGCAGTTCCATGAACCGCTTGTAATACGCCTTGGCGCGCTGAAGCATGGCGCCCTTGCTTGCCGACGCCGTCGCCTGGTCCGCGAGGCCCTTGTACCAGTCTCCCAGTTCCGTGCATGCCGCCTCCGGCGCGTCCTCAACAGGCTTGGCGGCCGCAGGGACGTACTTGCGCGTCGCCTCGTCCAGGGCCTCGTCGAGGAACTTCGCGGCCTCGGCGGGGTTGTCCATCTCCACCAGGTACATCCGCACGATCTCCTTGCGGGAGGAAGCATCTTTCGCATCGGCATCGAGCCTGGCCTTGAGCGCGGCGATCTGTTTCTCGACCTGCTGCTGGGACGCCAAGCCCGCGAGTTGGGCCTGAATGGCCGCCTTGGATTCCGACTTGATCGTCGTCGCCACGGCGAGCGCCTGCTTGAGCGTGGCGCCGGCGCCGTCGTCATCCTCCGCCGCGGCCTGGGCGGTCGCGAGGACCTTGAGCGATTCAATCAGGGTCTCGCCTGCCTTGGCCTTTACCTCGGCACGCGCCGTGGCGTAAGAACGCTGGTACATGGCCGCAATCTTCTGGAGCGACTCCACCTTCTTCTCGGGAACGCTTGCGGCAAGAAGATCCATAGCCGCCTTGGCCGTGGGGAACCCCGTTGGGTCCTTAATGGCAATCTCGTAGGCTTTCTCGCACAAGAGGGCCAGGAAATCCTTCTGGTTGGTGACCTTCCCGGCGGCTTCCAGGAGTTGCTTGGCCAAGGCGACATCGTCGGCGGTCGCCGGCGTGGCGGCAACGCGCTTGAGGTCTTCGCCGTAGAGTTTGTTGAAAGTATCCGCGGCCTCGTCGGCCCAGGTGGCCGCCGGACACGCCGTCACGACAAGCACCGCCAAAGAAAGGTATTTCGCATGACTCATGTGTTCCCCCGATTCTGTGAGGTTGGCGTCATATTGCCCATGGACTATACCGCCGGTGGTGGGCGGTGCGTGTAACTTCCCTGTAACAGAGAGACGCTAAGGCAGGACGATCGGTTCAATGATTTCGGGTGGATTTCGGGTGACACATTTCGGGTGACAATTTCGGGTGACACAATACCGATTTTCTCATTGCCCTTCCTCGCCATTAATACCCTTCAAAACGCTACCCCAATTCCCCCGCGCCGCCTCTCTCACGCAAACAGATTCCTATCCAACCTCCGGTACTGCACGGCCTCCGAAAGATGATTCACCGCGATATTGTCGGCGCCTTCGAGGTCGGCGATGGTGCGGGCGACGCGCAGAATCTTGTCGTGGGCGCGGGCCGAGAGGCCCATCTCCTGCATCGCCTGCTTCAGGAGCATCGCGCCTGGTGTCGGTCAGGTAGCCGCACGGGCACGGATTCAGGGCCGCGACGAGCATGATCTCGGCCGGAAACGTGAGCGTGGCCTGCGCGCGGCTGATGGTGACCACACCGTCCTCCAGCGGCTGGCGCAGCACCTCCAGCGTGTGGCGGTTGAACTTCGGCAACTCGTCGAGAAAGAGGACGCCGTGATGCGCCAGGCTGACCTCGCCCGGCGCCGGCATGCGCTCCGCCGTAGGTGCCGGTGCCTCGACTGCGGCCAGGTGTGGACCGACAAGGAGTGCGCCTGACGGCGGATCGTATGGCCCCGGCAACGGCAAAGGGTAAAGCAGCCAAAGGGCAAAGGTCAAGGAAGAGTCATGGCACAACGAAAGCCGTAGCTGACGCTGCGGTCCGGCGGGTCGTAACTGAAGCGACACGCGCACCGGAAGCTGACGGAACCGACATCGTACCACGACCCGCCGCGTACCACACGGATGTCGCTGCCGGTGGCGGGACCGGACGGGTCCGTGACGGGACCTTTCGGATACTCCCCAAACCAATCCGCGCACCATTCCCAGACGTTGCCGTGCATGTCGTACAGGCCCCACGCGTTTGGCCTCTTCTGGCCCACAGGGTGCGTCGTCGCGCCGCTATTCCCGTCCCACCAGGCATAATCGCCCAGAGCGGAAGGGTCATCGCCGAAAGAAAACGCGGTTTGCGTGCCTGCGCGGCAGGCGTATTCCCACTCGGCCTCGGTCGGCAGGCGGACGGCTTGGCGGATCTTCTCGGAGAGTTTCTTGCAGAACTCCGTGGCGTCGTCCCAGGAAACCTGATCCACCGGATTTGTTGCGCCTTTGTAGTAGCTCGGATTCTTGCCCATGACCGCCTCGTACTGGGCCTGGGTGACTTCCGTGACGCCCATGTAGAAGGGCTTGGAGATGGTGACCTCGTGCCGGTATTCTCCTTCGCCCATCATGAACTTGCCCGGGCGGATGAGAACCAGTTTCATCGTGACGCCGCCGCCCAGGTCCAGGGTCAACTCGGCGGGCGCCGCGGCTGTTGGCGCCGCGGATTCCGAACCAGAGCCTGAACACCCAGCGGCTGCGCAGAGAAACGCCAAGGCCGCACATACAATCAGCCCCCGAACCTTCGGAGTTCGTGTAGGCACGGTCAGTCTCCTTCGATTCAACGACCTGACGCCAATGTTCAGCGGCCGCTGCTGTTACGCGGTTCAGCGTGCTGTGATTCTACGCCAAGGGTCCGCGTCAACGCAACATGGTTGTATAGTCCAGTCTGTGGCATGAACCGCCCAAGACCGGCCGCCCGAGATTCGTGCTACTGAGCCAACCTATGTCGCCAGAAGGGCCACAGGAACCTGAGACGCCGCGGCGAGGCGCCGTAAGTGCTTATCGGGTCAGGCGTTAAGTTGGTGCCGAAGGGGGGAGTCGAACCCCCACCAGGGGTTATCCTGACGGGATTTTGAATCCCGCGCGTCTGCCAGTTCCGCCACTCCGGCACTCACCATTTCCGGGCCTGATTCTACGGTCTTTTCCGTTGATTCGCAAGGGTTTACGTCGCTCGCGTCGCGCGGCGTCGCGCCGCTCTCGCGTTCGGCCAAGTTCGCCGAAGGTCGCTCTTTTCCGCCCGAAAGCGCCAAGCAACGCGCCAAGCGCGCCGGGTCGATTTCGGCGGCCCCATCCTGCCCCACGGCCAGGGCCAGGGCCTCGCGGGGCGGGGCGGCCAGGTCGGGCAGCCCGGCCACGGCGTCAGACTCTTGGCCGATCAGGACGTGGCTGTATCGGCTCATGGTCAAATTGATATCGCTGTGCCGCATGAGGCTCTGCGCCACCTTCGGATGTACGCCCGTTGCGGCCAGCAGCGTGCCCGCCGTGTGCCGCAGGCTGTGGAAATCGGCCACGCGCCCGGCGTCGTCTCGGTAGTCGATGCCGGCGGCGGTCAGGTCCCCCTTGAAGCCCCGGATTGTCCGGTCACGGTTCGGCAGGGCGAAGGCCGCCGCGTTGGGCATCTTGCCGGCCAGGAAGGCCCGCAGTTCGGCCGCCGTGTCGGCCCGCAGGGGCAGCACGTCGCGCCGCCTGTGCTTTGAGTAGGCGGCTTCAACCGTCACCGTGGGCTTGGGGCCTTCAAGATTGAAACTTGCCCGCGTAAGGCTCGCCAGTTCGCCGCGCCTCAGGCCGGTTTCCACGGCCAGGCGGTAGAGCGAGGCGCGCTCGGGGCCGGTCATGCCTGCCCGGTCGGGGCCGCCGCGGGTTTTGGTCAGCAGGCGGCGGACTTCATCCACGGTCAGCGCCCGCCGGTTGTGTCGGCAATCGGTTCGGGCGTTCACGCCGTCCAGGTAGGCAACGGGCGATTCGCCGGCCCGGCCGTCCTTGACCATCCAGCGGCAGAAGCCCTTGAAGGCCGTCAGGTAGTGGTTGAAACTTGCCGCGCCGATGCCCGGCTTGACGTGCCCCTTTTCGTCGGCCTTGTCGGCCCGCAGGTCATTCAGCAGCGCCAGCACCTTTGCGGCATTGATCTCGCTCCAGAAGGTCAGCCCGCAGCCGTTGACCACGCGCCGGACGCGGGCGCAGGACTTCTCGACGTGCTCGGCCGTGTTGCCCTTGGCCGCCAGGTACGCGCCGTAGTCGGTCACGTGCTCGGCCAGCGGCTTCATGCCCGCCGATTGCCGGCCGTCAAGGAAGCCCTGCCGCGCGAGCAGCGCTTGAAGGCGGCCGGGCAGCCCCTCAAGCCACTTCACCAAGGCCGGGTCGGGTATCTGCCCGGACCCCTTGAAGTTCACGAGGCGCACCAGTTGCCGCCCGAAGGCTTCCGTTGCCTTGGCGTCGGTGAAGCCCGGCACTCGCCGCAGGACGCCGGCGGCGTTGCGAAGTTCCACGTACCACTTGGCCGCGCGGCGGGCCTCGCCCGTCCGGTCGCGGTAGGTCGCTTGAAAGATTCTCATGGCTTCGTCCCTTTCTTCGGCTTCGGGCCGGGCTTCGCCGGCGGGGATACCCGCACGGGGCCGCGCGCTACTACGTCCAGCCCCAGCACGTCGGCCAGGGCGTCAAGGTTCGCTTGGGTCAGGCCCACCTTGCCCGCCATGAACCGCGAGAAGGAAGCCTGATCAATGCCTGTTTCCATGCAGATTCGATAGCGGCTCGTGCCGGACGAATCCACGGCCCGCCGCACTTGTTCGCTCAGTTTCACTCGCTTGCGTTCCATGGCGCTATCCTACACCACACTTGGTTTGCCGTCAAGTACAATCCGGCCCGTTGCCGGTTTTTCTTTCGCCTCTCGCCGTGCTGCGGGTACGGCAAGCGCCCCCTCTGAAAAAGCGTGCTACGCCTTTTTTCCGGCTTTTTTCGTCCGGCGGCCCGCGGTCCCCTATGGGTGTCGGAATTGTCGGGTTCAAGAGGCTGCCCGCCTATAGGTGTTGCATTTGTTGCGCCCCTCAAGGACGGCCTTATAGGCTTCGACTTTATCGAGATTGCCCGCCCACGCCCCTTATAGGTGTCAACCTTGTCAACCTCAAGAGGCTGCCCGCCTGCCCGCAGGCCCCCCGGCGCCGCCTTATAGGTGTCAGAAGTGTCAGGTTTCCCCCTGCGGTCCTCAGCCGCGCCGCCTCATAGGCTTCAAGGTTTTCGCCCTCCCATAAACGCGGCGGACCCGTTTTTTTGCCGTTTTTCACCGCCCCCCCCCGTGCGGCTCTTGGACCGTCCGGGCGCGTCCGGCGCCGTGTCACGTCCGGCCGTCCGGGGGCCGCCGTGTTGCCTGCTTGCGTATCGGCCCGAAGTTCACACGCCCGTACTCGTTGGCGCGATTCGTGCCGCCGCGCTTCCACTCGATGATGCCGGCGTCCGCAAGAACGCCCTTCCACCGATCAACCGTGCCGGGCGAAACCTTGAGAAGCCGCGCCAGTTCCTCACGGGGCGGGTACGTCTTTGCGTTCGGCGAGTAGTGGCTTTGAATCAGGCACGCCAGGACAAACGGCCCGGCCTCTATTTCGGCAATCAGCCCGCGCCGAAGTACCCGGTTGGGAATCAGCACGAAACCCGGCCGGTCGTCGTTAGGCCAGCGGATCGGTTGTCGGCCGATAGCCTTCCGCAGGATGTCGGCCGTCAGGCCCCCTTGCGTAAGCCACTCCCGCAAGTCCTTGATGCCGTCCGGCGGCGTAAGCACGCGGCACGGCACGCCCGCCGCAACGAGCGCATCGGCCAGGGCCTCGGCCCCTTTAAGCCCCCCCGTGTCGTTGTCGGCAACGATGCACGGGCAGGCCGTCAGGCAGCCCTGAAAGAACGCCACGGTTTCCTCTGTCGCTCCCCACGCTCCGGGGCGGCCGATGCCCGAAAACCCCAACGTCAGCGCCGCCGCAAGGTCGCTTTCGCTTTCCGTGATGACCTCACAGCCTTTCTTGAAAAGCCGCCCGCCGGGTTTTTTCCGGGTTTTTTTGCTCGTGACGCCGGCGGGCAGCAACCGCCGCACACCCTGAGAGCGCGCAGGTGCGCCGTCAGACTCAGCGCCGGCGCGCTCCCAAGAAGATGCTTGAAGATCACTGGTCTTCAGGGGAGAGTTCTTGCCGGCAGGAATGAAAAGCCCGTTGACGGATTTCTCGATGCAGAACTTCTCTCGCGGTTCATCGTAGGCGCGCTTGCGGATGCCGATGATCTCGCCGCGCGCGTCTTTCATCGGGAAGGTGTACGCCCCTGCGTCAAACCCGATTTCCATGCGCCACAGGACTTCGGGCCGCACGCCCCACGTTTCCGCCAGGTGCTTGACGGTCTTCTCGCCGATGGCTTGCTGGTACTTCCGACAAAGCCCCTGCCACTGAAGACCCTGCGGGGTATCCTCCCCTGAAGACAAGCCGTTATCTTCAGCGCTCTTCTTGGTGGCGCACGGGCGCGCGGTTTGAGGAAGCGCCGGCGCGCCGTCAGGGGTTGCGGGGGCCGAAGCGCCCGGTGGGATATGTTCTTGGTGAAGCGCCGGCGCGTTGTCAGGGGCCGGGCCGTCCGGTGTCGCCGGCAAGTTCTCACGCGCGGCCGTTGTCATGGCTTCCTTCCTCCACGATGCCCCTTGGCGCGTAAAACTTGCGGCCGTAGTGGCCTTCCGGCGGCGCGGACGGCCGGGTGAGGCATGCCGGGCATCCGGGCCATACGCCGGGCCGCCGGAAAGAAAGGCTGCTGGCGCCGGGGGTTTTCGTGTGGGGTCACCGGCAGTCCTCCAGGGGCGTCTGCGCGTCGGGCATGGACGCCGGGTCCAGAAAGCGCGCCAGCGGCCCCTTGCGGATCGTGGCGGGCCGCTTGCCGAAGCGGAAAGGCCACAGGGCGCAGCCCACGGTACAGAACTTCACGGACTTGAAACTTCCGCAGCAGCAGTCCAGGCACTTCGCGCGGATCGCCGCCAAGGGCGACGTGGCCGCGCGGTCGCGGCGCGGGGCCTTGACGGCATCGGGTGAGGCTTGTAAAGTTGCCATGTCGAAACATCCCCTTAAGGCCCGGCGTCGGCGGACGCCGGGCAGCGTTCTTGAGTTACGCTCCGCCGCGCGTTTTCGCCATTTCGGTCATGGCCTGCCAGCGATCGCGCCCTGGGCAGCCGGCCTCGACCCACGCCGCAAGTTCGTCTCGCCGCCAGAGCGTTCGCCTGCCAAGGCGGACGGGCATCGGCACGCGCCCGGCCGAAGCCATTTGAAGCCAGAGCGTCCGCCCGATGCCGCAAAGCCGTGCGGCGGCCTTCGCGTCTACCAAAAGCGGCGGGGCGGCAGGCGGGCACAGGGCGGGGGTAGTCGGGGCATCACTCATGGCGCGGCCCCTTCCCAAGTGCGGGCAATGGTCGTGGGCGCGGTCTTGACCGCCGGGCTAGTTCGCGTCGCAGCGCCAGAACGGATGCGGAGTCCGGCCCCAGCGCTTTTTCCGTCGCCCGTAAAGAGCGCCACAGTTCACGGGTTGAAAGTTCGGTGATTTTCATGGCCGTCAATATGACGGCGCAGGCCATTGGCGTGTTGTTTGCGGACGTTGGACGGACGCTGCCGGACGCTTGAAAACGGCAGAAGCAGGGTCAAGAATGCGGGTTTTTTGGGAAAGATTTTTTACGTCGGACGTTTGGCGGACGCTTTGACGGACGCCTTTAGCGCCTCGATTACGGCCCGCACCTTCCCAACATGGTAGAGAAACGTCGGTTGCTTTCGAGCAGGATCGGGCACTTCCGCGAAGCAAGTGAAGTCTCGGCGGCGCAGCCGTTCAAGCCTCTTACGCAGCGCCTCAGCGGGCACTCCGAAGGCTTTGGACAACTCCGCAACGGACATCTTGGCATCGTCGGAAACTGTCGCGGAGGGCACGGCCGGGGCTTTCCGGCCGCCTGCGGTCTTGCCGCCGCTTGCGTGAACGTCGGCGGCTTCATGTCGCGGCGCTGCCACGGCCCCGGCCTTGTCAAATTCCTCGGCCCAGCGCTCCAGTTCGTCGGGAAACCCCACCGGGACCGGACTTCCCCACAGATGCGGCTGCGTGAACCACGACCACCTGCCGCTATACTTTCCGAGGTCTACGCCCCCCCGTTTGGCGGTGATGTCTGGGAGCGAATTCAAGCCGTCGGCTGCCCCCCCGTGGCAACCCCATCTGCTGCTCGCCTCCGTGATGATGTCGAAGTGGCGCGTCGCCAAGTCAAGGGCGGTTCGCGTAGCCTCAAGGGCTTCCGGCGAATTGGCGCCCTTGAACTTCCCCCAAGCCCGTAGGGCCTCTGCAACTTTGCGTAGTGCAGCCGCTTTGCGAGTGGCATCATTCGACATGGCTTACCCTTTCTTTCGGGCCGGTCGGCCGGGGGCGGCGGCAAAGGGTAGAGAACCGCCGGCCCGCGGCCGGACCGCTTGGCCCGCCGTCGCGGGCCGTCCCGTTTGGCTCAGATTACTTCGTTCCCGGCGTCACGGCAGCGGGCGCACTTTACGGGGCTTGCCAAATCGGCTTACCTTTTTCGTTGCACAGGCTCAGCCTCGGCCCGTCTTCTCCCACGTCCAACCTGGCGCGGGTCTTGTCGTTCGCGTCGGACAGGTCCAGCCTCGGCCCGCTCTCGATCACGCCCAGCCCGACGCTACTCTTGTCCTTCTCATTGAACAGGTCCAGCCTTGGCCCGTCCTCCCCCACGGCCAGCCTGGCGCGGGGCTTGCCGTTCTCGTCGCGCAGGGTCAGCCTCGGCCCGTCCTCCCCCACGGCCAGCCTGGCGCGGGGCTTGCCCGCATCGTCCACGATTTCTACGGCTCTCGTGCGCACGCGCTCCGCGAGTTCGGCCCGTAGCGCCGCCAGTTCCCGCTCAAGTTTTTCAATGCGTTCGTCGGTCGTCATGGCGAGGCCCCTTTCACTGCGAGAGTTGCAGCCATTTACGGATCGCCCCCCGTGGGCGGAATCAGGTTTGCAGCGTCATGGTAACGGGCGGCGTGAATCCCTGCAAGCCGCGTCCGCCGGCGTGGCTCCCCCGTTCATGCCTGCATGTTATCGTCGGCCGTGAGCCACCGCAAGCCCGCGTCCGGTGTCCGCCTGTTCGGCTGCCGGCGCGCCGGGCGCGCGAGAAACTTCGGCGTCCACGGAGGGATTTTTGAGATCGGCCACTTCTGCACGCGCGCACGCGCGCGCGGGAAGTGTCCGATGTGTCGGGTACGGTCGCATGGCTTTCAGCCGTGGCGAAAGATAATCATCGAAGTACGACCCGACACAGAAAGGCCGTTGCCATACCGACTCCAGGGTGGCATAATCTGGCGTGACCGTGCCCGTCCCATGACCGTGCATCCGGGGGCTTTTCCGTGGGTGCACATGCGAGGCATAGCGCGACATGACGGAAAGCGACTTCCCAATCGGCCAGCAGGTTCGGCTGCCCGGCCACTTCGGTGAGCCGGTCGTGCTGGAGACCGTCCGCAAGATCGGCTCTGGCTGGGAATGCCGCGTCCGCCTGCCGGATGGCACGCCGGACGAAGCCGTTCTGTCTGCCGAAGAAGCGGCAGCCGTTGCGGGCCAGAAGGCTACTGTTGTCACTCAGATTCAGCCCGCCAATGCCGAGCAGGTCCGCCTCCTGGTCGAGTCCGCCCGCATCCGCCTCGCCTACGCGCATGACCGCCACTTCGCGGTAAGCCTCTCGGGCATCCGCACCTTGCCCCACCAGATCGAGGCGGTCTATATCAAGATGCTGCCGCAGCCTCGGCTTCGGTTCCTCCTGGCCGATGACCCCGGCGCCGGCAAGACCATCATGGCTGGCCTCCTCCTGAAGGAGATGAAACTCCGCGAGGCCATCGACCGCGTGCTGGTGCTTTGCCCGGCACCGCTCACGATCCAGTGGCAGGACGAACTACTGCGGTGGTTCGGCGAGCCGTTCGACATCATCTTCTCGGCCGTGGACCAGCAGCAACTCGTCAACCCCTGGCAACGGTCAAGCCAGGTCATTGCCTCTCTCGACTACGCCAAGCAGGACGATGTGCGCGAGCGCGTCTGGCAGCAGCGCTGGGACCTTGTGATTATCGACGAGGCCCACAAATGCAGCGCCTACACCAAGCGGTCCACCGCCCGCGGCGACGAGGTCGAGAAGACCAAGCGGTATCAGTTGGCCGAGCGCCTGGCGGCCCAGGCCGACCACCTGTTGCTCCTCACCGCCACGCCGCATCACGGCGACGATGACCGCTTCGCTCACTTCGTCCGCCTTATCGACCCCGACCTGTTTCCTGAGCCGCACCGTCTGGGCGAGAAAGCCGGCGAAATCCGCACGAGCATCCTCCGCATGGGGCCGGACTGCCCGTGGGCGCTGCGGCGGATGAAGGAAGACCTGAAGGACCTTCGCGGCAACCGGCTTTTCCCCGACCGCCACGTCCACACCATGACGTTCCGCCTGAACCGCGAGGAATACGACCTCTACAAGGCCGTTACCGCGTACATCAACGAGTTCCTGCCGCAGGCCAGCGGCCGCAAGAAGCAGAGCGTGGCCCTGACCCGCACGGTCCTCCAGCGCCGTCTGGCCAGTTCCACGATGGCCATCCACGAGTCCATCCGCCGGCGCCTGGAGAAGCAGCAGGCGCTCCTCAAGGAACTCCAAGACCTCACGCCCGCCCAGCGGGCGAAACGCCTGGCCCAACTCCAGGGACGTATCACCGACGCCGAACAGGACGAGGACGACCTCGACGATGCCGCCCGCGACCTCCTCATCGACGAGTTTACCACCGCCGTCGAACTCGACCAACTTCGGGCCGAGATCGCCGCCCTCGGCGAACTCCTCGCCCGTGCCCGCCGCGTCCGCGACAACGCCGCCGACTCCAAACTGGCCGCCCTCCGCGAATGCTTGGCCAAGGCCGAATTCGCCGAACTCTCCGACGGTCGCGGCAAACTCCTCATCTTCACCGAGCATCGCGACACCCTCACGCACCTCCTCAACCACCTGGCGACGTGGGGCTACTCCACCTGCCAGATTCACGGCGGCATGAACCCGCACGAGCGCAAGCGCGCCCAGGAGGACTTCCGCACCACCAAGCAAATCTGCGTGGCCACCGAGGCGGCTGGCGAGGGCATCAACCTTCAGTTCTGCCGCCTGATGATCAACTACGACCTGCCCTGGAACCCCACGCGGCTGGAACAGCGGCTCGGCCGCATCCATCGCATCGGCCAGGAGCGCGACGTTCACGCCTTCAACTTCGTGGCCGCTGAGTCCGAGGAAGGCCAGCCTATCATCGAGGGCCGCATCCTCGATTGCCTTTTGGCCAAGATGGAGCAGATGCGGGCCGTCCTGGCCGACCGCGTGTTCGACGTGATCGGCGAAGTCCTCTCCCTCAACGACGTGAACCTCCCCGAAATGCTCCGCGAGGCCGCCCACGACCCCCGCCGCCTCGACGAGTACCTCGACCGCATCCAGAAGGTGGACCCTGCGCGGCTCATGCAGTACGAGCGGGCCACCGGCATCGCGCTTGCCCGCGCCAGCGTCGATTTCTCGGCCTTCGAGCGGGCCAACGCCGAGTCCGAAGAACGCCGCCTCATGCCGCGCTACGTCGAGGACCACTTCCTTCGGGCTGCCCGCGAGGTGGGCCTCAAAATCGAGGCGCGGGCCGACGGCCTTTGGCGCGTCGAGCATGTCCTCGCCGACCTGCGGTCCGACCGTCTGGCCACAGTCCAGCGTATGGGCAAGCCCGACGCCGCCTACCGCAAAGTCACGTTCCACAAGGAACACCTGGACCAGGACCAGCACATCGACGCTGTTCTCTGCGGTCCCGGCCACCCGCTCTATGCGGCCGTCGATGAGCGTCTGAATGAGATGCTGGCCTCGCTCCAGGGCAGCGTAGCCGTTTTCGTGGACCCAAGTACCGACCACGCCTACCGGCTGCACTTCTTTGAACTGGCCGTCCGCGGCCAGAACACCAAAGGCCAGCCGCAGACCCTTCACGGAGAACTCGTGGCCGTCCGCGAGTGCCTTGCGGTCCCGGCCGACTCGCCCAACCGTTTCGAGGTTGTGCCGTCCGACGGCCTCATGGACCTTCCGGCCCATCCGTTGCCGCCGGCTGCCCTGGACTTGGTGGACCCGTCCGCCGCCTGCGATTTCCTGCGAAGCACCTACCAGACCGAGCGGCGCAGGCTGTGCCAGGAAGACCGCCGCCACTTCGTCCAGGTCTGCCGCGACTATCTGGAGAAGTCCTTTGAGGCCCGCATCCGCGCCGCCCAGGATCGCGTCATGGCCTTGCGGGTGCGGGAATCCGCGTCGCCGGAGGTCGGTCTCGCCCGCCAGCGGTCAGAGAACGACCTGGCCGACCTGAAACGGACCCGCGATGAGCGGATGGCCGGCCTTGTGCGGCTGGAAATTGCCAAGCACGGCCCCGTCCGCCACGTGGCCACGGCCCTGGTCCTCCCGGCCGGCACAGCCGCCGAGACGGTCCTTGCCGACTTGGCCGAGGACCTCGACCCGGTTCTGAAACGCAAGATTGAGAAAGCGGCCGAGGACATCGTGATTGTCCACGAGGCGACGCGCGGCTGGGAGTGTGAGCGCGTCGGGCACCTCAAGATCGGCTTCGACATCCGCTCCCTCGGCCCGGCCGACCCGCAGACCGGCTACCGCGATCCCGTAACGGGCCTCCGCCGCATCGAGGTCAAGGGCCGCCGTCGCGGCCAGACCATCCGCCTCACGACGAACGAGTGGTACAAGGCCGTGCAACTGGGCGACTCGTACTGGCTCTACGTCGTCTGGGACCCGCTCGACAATGCCGGCGCCGAACCGCTCCGCATCCAGAACCCGGCCAAACACCTCGACTACGCCAAGCGCGAGGTCGTGGCGGCGAGGTACTTCGACATTCCGCCCGATGCCATTGAACGGGCCGCAGCAAAGCCAGGGGACCTTTAGATGCGCGACGATATCTTGACAAGGCCCATGAAGGACGCGATACGCCGCTCGGGTTATCTCATGGAGCAGCGCCTTGTGCCACTGATCGAGAGTTTCGGCTACAAAGCCACGCCCAATCAGCGGTTTCAGGATTCAGAGACTGGAGAAGTTCGGGAAGTGGACGTTTTTGCGATTTCGGCAGTTGCAGTCAGCATCAGGAGGACCGAGTTCGTCTTTCCCATTCTTCTCATTGCCTGCAAGAACCTTCAATGTCCACTTGTTTTCTTCACGCAGAAAGAAATCCGAATGGACTACTTTCTCGGTGACTTTCAGATTTCAGGGATGCCACAGGACATTGCCACAAAACGCGGCCAGTCAAAGCGGATTGACGATTTCCTGAACCTTGAGAAGTTCCATCACTACTACCGGACAGGTCACATCGCAAGCCAGTTCTGTGCAGTATACGAGGGCAAGCACCAGGCTGGAGGCAACAGGTCGCAGCACGCTCCCTTCGAGGCTGGCCATCTTGTAGGTGGCCGGATCGACCTCCTCAAGGACTTTTACACTTTGGCAAGGGCTGTGGAAGCACAAAAACGCGATCACGCAAAGGGCTTCGACTTCCGCGCCACCGACGATGCAATCAACTTGCAGTGCTACTACCCTATCTTTCTGACTTCGGGACCCCTCGTGGAGTGCTTTGTCGGGGAGCGGAGCCCAAGATACCGGCGCGTACATCGTGTCGGGTTTCTTCTCAGATACGTGTCGGCCTCTGAAACGAAGGAGTGTCGAATCGACGTTGTTGACCAGCAAGGAGTGAGGCCCCTTCTGGAGACTATACAGAAGGAGTCCGATAAGGTGGCCAAGCAGATCGGCCGCCAAAGACGCTTGGCTTCAGAGAGCGTGATTGCCTTTGGGCGAAAACTTCGCAAGAGGAACTCAACGTTTCGACTGTCGTATGTTTGTGGCGAGCAAGAATTGTGAGGATGTATTTTATGCAGCGTGAGGACCGCAGGGTGATCGAAGACTGCCTCCCCATACAGGGTATCAGCGTTGAGGCTAGCCGAGGAGTAGCCCGCTGGAAACAAGAGGAAGGGATGTGCCCATGACCGGGTCCAAGTACGCTATCGCAGTGAAATGTTCCTCAGATCGGTTCCAGGAGTTGCTGAACAACCTTTGGCAGGCTTCTCAGGGCATAACCAAGAGCGGCTCCGCATGCCTGAAGAACCCGGAAACGGCCTCCACAGGAATCGCGGCGTATCTGGACGCCTATTTGAGTGCTTGGGGGGAAGTCCTTGGAAAGCCCGTGAAGTACGACTACGGCGACGAATGGATTGTCCAGAATGCTTTTTATGATTCCTTTAATGACTTGGTGGACAAGCAGCGGTTGCGCACCTTCTATGTTGCCCACATCAACTGTGTGCGACGGGTTTTGAAGAACCTCTCGGATCGGCTGATGCAGTTGCACAAGGACCCTGACAAGGGCTCGGCGCAGCAGCGGTGCCTCAAGACGGTCTTCTTCTTCGGTGAACTGGCTGCATGGACTATAGAACTCCTTCAAGAGTGTGCACAAAATGCCGGGCTTCCATTCACACTCAAGGTGATAATCAGTAAACTCGGTCATCATCGTATTCTCTTCGATACCTGCCAGCAATTGTGGTACGGCGATCTCGTCCAAGACTCGTGGGCCTCCGTCGTACTGATCCGCCAGAACCTGGAGATCCGAATAAGGCATTGTGTTGACGTGATGGGCGTCTTAATCGACGGCCACCCAAGGCCCTTGGCTCTCACCGCCGTTCTAGATGCGCTCCGGCGGGAAAAGAGTGCGATAAGCGCTGTCCCCTGGGACGTTTTGCTTAGGATTTACGGGTGGTCCAACCTGTACGTGCATACCGCGGCGAAGAGCCACCCTTGGCTTGCGGGGTATGCAATGTTCGTCCTCTTGCCCCTGATGACAGGCATTGAGGAAAAGAATGGAAACTGGTCTGTCGATAACGCCATCAGAATCTCCCCGGCCGGGCTTCAGCGGGTTCATCAGGCCATCATTGCCCAAACCCGGGCATCGCGGGCGGGCAAGTCGGTCAGGATTTTTAGTTTTGGTATCGAACCACACTCAGCGATGGAAATTGACAACCAAACATGAGCGATACAGATAAGCGTTTGATCGAAGACTACCTTCCCATCCAGGCCATCAGCGCCGAGGCCAGCCGCGAGAAGTCCGTGCGCAAGGGGCACATCAGCACGCTGCACCTCTGGTGGGCGCGGCGGCCGCTGGTGGCGTGCCGGGCGGCGGTGTACGGGGCGCTCGTGCCGGCGGATCGGTGGGTGAAGGATGTGGACCTCAAGAACCCGCCCGCCGACGCCGCCAAGGCCGAGGCCATGAAGAACGGGGCCAAGAAGGGCCTCAACCGCATTGCGGCAGGCGAGTTTGTCACGGCCCTCTGCAAGTACCCCGGCGACCCGCGCGTCATCGAGAAGGCCCAGGGGCACATCCTCGACGCCCACGCGGACCGCCTCACGGCGGAACTGGCCGAGGGGCGAAAGACGGGCAAGATGCCCGCGTGGGTTGAGGAATTCAAGTGGCCTGCCGCCAAGCACGAGGTCAAGCGGGCCGACATCGAGGCCGGCCGCGCGCCGCGGCCGCGCGTCCTCGATATGTTCGCCGGCGGTGGGGCCATCCCCCTGGAGGCCCTGCGCCTGGGGTGCGAGGCGTATGCCCTGGACCTTAACCCCGTCGCCCACATCATCGAACTCTGCACCCTGGTCTATCCGCAGAAGTATGGTCGGCCGAACCCGACCGCCTGCGGCATGGCCGGCCCCAAGAATGCCAAGGGCGAAGCCACCTGGGGCGGCCTGGCTGAAGAGGTCCGGTACTGGGGCGAATGGGTGCTTGAGAAGGTCCGCGCCGAGATCGGCGACCTGTACCCGCCCATCCCCGACCCCAAGGCGGGAAAGGCTAGGAAGACGCTCGCCTCGCCGCAGATGAAGTTCGGGGGCAAGGGATTCGACCGGCCCGGCCAGCAGGAACTGCACGTCGATACGCCCATCGGCTACTTGACGCCAATCGCCTACCTCTGGACGAGGACCGTCCGCTGCAAGAACCCCGCCTGTGGCGCCACAGTGCCTCTTGTCAAACAGACGTGGCTGTGCAAGAAGAAGGGCAGGTACGTCGCCCTGAAGATGGTAGCGCCCAAGGGGCAGAAGCAGGTCCGCTTTGAGGTTGCGGAGGCGGATACCGAAGAGGGCCTTGGCTTCGATCCGGCGGGCTTCTCGAAGGCCGGTAACGCCACGTGTCCGTTCTGCGGGGTCGTTGCGGACATAGACTACGTTAAGAATGAAGGATGGGAAGGAAGAATGGGCGCGCAGATGCTTGCTGTGGTCTGCACTCAAAAGAGGAAAACTGGCAGGGTATACTTGACCGCAAGTGATTGCCAAGGGCTCATCCCCGACGAGAGCGTCATTGCCAAGAGGATTGACGATTCATGCAGGCGATCAGGGCGAACTCCTCCGGGAGAACCCATTGCGGGTCTTCCGGCCAACTCCCGGAGCAACAGTCTTGGCATTACGGTGCGCCCCTACGGGTTTCGTACCTGGGGCGACCTGTTTGCGCCTCGCCAGATGCTTACGTTGCTGACGTTTGTCTCCGCCATTCGGTCCGTGCGAACAGAAATGAACCGGAGATTCCCGGCGGAAACCATGAAGTGTGTGTTATCGTATCTCGCCATGTATCTAGATCGCGGAAGTGATCACTGGTCTTCTTTGTGTGCATGGAATCCATCTGGCGAGAAAGTTCAGCACACGTTTGGGAGGCAGGTTGTAACTATGGTGTGGGACTTCTCGGAAGCAAGTCCCTTTGGCGGCTCCGTTGGAGATTGGGAGGAAATCGTTCTCAATGCCGAGAATGGAATCTGGGCAGGAACTTCCGCAGGAGAGAGTCCGGGCACGGTCGTTCGTGGTTCAGCGACATCGCTACCTTGGGGTGATGGACTCCTAGACGCAGTAATCACGGACCCGCCTTACTACGACAATGTCCCATACGCTGATATTTCTGACTTCTTCTATGTGTGGCTAAAGCGAACAATCGGGGATCTCTACCCCGAACACTTTGCTGCGGAAGGCACGCCCAAGAAAAGCGAGGCCGTCTCGGATGCGATGCGCCACGGCGGGGATAAGGACAAGGCCAAGACTGCCTACGAGCACATGATGGCTCAAGCCTTCGCGGAGAACAGTCGCGTATTGAAACCTGGCGGGCAGTTGACTGTGGTCTATGCTCACAAGACAACGCTAGGATGGTCAACCCTGGTTGACGCGCTCCGCAAAGCAGGTTTTACAGTGAATGAGGCTTGGCCTCTGGACACCGAGTTGAGAACTAGGCTTCGTGGTATGGAGGCTGCTGCGCTTGCCTCCAGCATCTTCTTGGTTGCCCGCAAACGCGAGGCCGACGCGGGCACCGGCTCCTACGAGACTGACGTGCGGCCAGACTTGGAAGAGATCGTCCGCGAGCGCGTGAAGACGCTCTGGGAAATGGACATCTCCGGCGCGGACCTCGTGATCGCCTGTGTCGGGGCGGGTCTGCGGGCCTTCACCAAGTACGCGCGGGTCGAGTTCGCCAACGGCGAAGAGGTCCCCGCCGAGCGGTTCCTCACGGAGGTCGAGACGGTCGTCTTGGAGACGATCCTCGCGCGGCTTTCCAAGGAGGTTGGCGGCAACGGCAGCCGCTCGCACGGCCTTGGCGGCGTGGACCCCGCCACGCGGTTCTACATCCTCTGGCGGTACACCTACCGGCTGTCGGAACTCGATGCCGGCGAGGCCATCATCTTCGCCAACGGCACGCACGTGGAACTCGACAGCCAGCACGGCCTCTGCGCCGGCGCCCGAGCGCTGGTCGAAAAGAAGAAGTCCAAGTACCGCCTGCGCGACTACTCGGAGCGCGGCGACGACGAAAAACTCGGTATGCCCGCCGAGAACGGTCAGGCCGCGC
>Ga0315273_10004006_pt1 | contig 17895 bp, 31 predicted proteins | sample YL17G02_0_MG_FD_205753 | JGI IMG/M metagenome (GOLD analysis project Ga0315273, IMG submission 205753) | Sediment microbial communities from Yellowstone Lake, YNP, Wyoming, USA - YL17G02_0 | ecosystem: Environmental > Aquatic > Freshwater > Lake > Sediment | place: USA: Wyoming | collected...
GACGGGCGTGGGCTTGGACGAAGCGGTCATCATGTACCTCCGTGTTGTGCCCCGCCGGATGCGAGGCTTGCCTCAAGTCTAGGTGGATGATCGCCGGGTGTCAAGTGTTTGACTACCAGCTCGAGTGGTAGTGGATGGATACGGTGGCGGGGAGTGTCAGAGCCTTGTCGATCACCTCGACGGTGCGCTCAATTTCCCCGTAGTACCGCTCGTTGTAGTCCGTCGAACCGAAGAAGAAACCGCTCGATCCAGGGAGAAGCTCCTCGGCGATTGTGGGGTCGTCCATCTTGCGGCCGTCCTCGAGGATGTCCTGCCAGCCGTCGGCGGTTGCGAGTTGCCCGTTGCGCACGATGCCCTCAACCAGACCAGTGGAAGCGAGCACCCGCAGGCAGGTCTCTCGCAGTTCGCAGAGCTTCTCCCGAGAGACGTATGCCTCCCGGCACTCGTCCACGCCACCCTGCACGTTCTGGACGAACCAGTTGTGGATCGCGTTGGCCTTGCGCCAGTAGCCGATCGTGATGGACACCGTCATCGAGGGCGAGTCCTCCGTGACGAAGTCCTGCATCTCGAGCGCCTCTACGATCGCGTCGAACTCCGGGTGCGTCGATGGGTCATGCGCCCATCGCCCTACGTACTTCTCTGCTAGTAGGTACATGTCGAGCCCCATGCCGTTCCTCCTTGGTGGGTGGGCCGGGGGATGGGGGGGTCATACCCCCGGCCCTTGGTACTCAGCCTTGGTACTCAGGGTTCAAGAGCGCCTGAGTCTCGGCGAGATTCTTCACGGCTTCGTCCCTGAGCTTGATGAGCGCCGATTGACGGAGCGCGTAGATGTCCTCCGTGTACGCCCAGATCAACTCCCCACAGTGTTCGATGTCCGTGGGGCAGACCGGCGTGTGGCCGGGGCGCACGATCGTGACTCGCATCTCGCGCCCATGCTGTGTGTCCAGGTAGACGTTGAAGGATGCGGTCGCTTTGGTCATGCCGCCGCCTTTTTCGTCTCGCGAGCGATGCGCTTGTTGTTGACCTCCTCCAACGGCGCGAGCTTCTTCTCGGCCGCGGTGGAGCGGTACTTGAAGCCGTGCCCGGACAGGTGGCCTCCCCGATCGACGAGGTAGACGAAGCGCCGACCCGGCCCCTTGGCGAACTCGCCGTCCTTCATGCGCCCCTGCTCCCACTTGGGAACGTAGGTGGCGATGATGTCGCCGTCTGCGTCCGGCCTCTTGAACGTGGCCCCGGCGTCGTAGCCGAGGATGACCCGTGCCCTCTCGTGCTGCTCGGGCGTTGCGCCCTTGAGCGTCTTGAGGATCGCCTCGGGAAGATCGGCCTTGGGCGTGCGAACCGTGGCCGTCTTCATCGCCTTGACCTTGTCGGCGGTCTTGGTCTTCGGGCCGGCTTCCGGCACGACGATCAGCTTGGCACGCGGCTTGCGAGGAGCGCGGAGCTTCTTGAGCGCCTCGTCCTCGGTGATGTCGCCGTTCAGGAGCTCGGCGAGCGCCTTGACGGCGGGGTCTGCAACAGCAGGCATGTCTTACCTCCGTGTCGAGCGGCAGGATTGCCGCGATTGATTCCTTGCCCAAAGGCTATATGGCATCTCGTCCTCTGTCAAGGGCTTTCGTTGCCGTTCTCGGCCAGTACGCGTCGGATGTTTGAGAGCAGATCCACCCGGCCTCGCAACCTCGCGAGCCGGATGTCGAAGCTCGCGTCCAGGGCCCCGAGTTGCAGGTAAGCGAACAGCGACGTGGCGTCGTCTGAGATCTCCTCGGCCAGGGCGTACTGGAGTTCCTTGGTCGTGTTCATGGCCTTGCGAGGAGCTTCGGTTTCGGTGGCGGCGTCAACTGGCAGTACAAGAACGCTACGTGCCACGCCGGGATGCGGATGATCCAGCACCCCCATTCGCCCGGTAGCAGCGTCACGCGCTTGCGCGAGTGGGGGGCTGGGTCCGGCGCGATGATCGGAGGGGGTGGTGTGTTCGCTACCACGCGTGTTCATCCTCTCTCTCTTTCGTCCCAGACCGCGCTCATGCGGTCGTGGTAGGTGGGATGCTTCGGGTCGTCGAGAGCGTAGCCTGTCTCCCCGTCGTCGTCATCCCCCTCGCCCAGCGCCTCTGCCCTCTCGGCCGGGGTCTTGCGCGCCCACTCGCGGGAGTGCCAGCGGTACTCCTCGACGTGGCCCTTGATCCCCGACGCCTCGATCGCGGCGTAGAGCTGGAAGATCTCGGTGTCCCCCATCGTGACCTGGGTGAAGGTGCCCTCGTCGTGCTCGATCATCATCACCCAGCGGTTCCCGTGGCCGTCCGGCGCACCGTCCGTGTCGTTCGTGATCGTGATCAGCTCATCCATCGTATTCGTCCCTCCGTAGGTTGGATTCCCCGTCTGACGCTGAGGCGAAGGGGCTCCACGGGGAGAAGCGCTCCTCCATCTCGTCCTCGCGTTGTCTTTCGGCTCGTGCCTCCGCAGCGTCCTCCGCGGCGGCGTCGTACTCGTCCTGCTCCTCGTCGCTCAGGCCCTCGTCTGGGCCGCGGAGCTTCCAGGCGTCGTATCCGGGGAGAGGCATCTCGCTCATCGCTCCGAGTCCTTGAGTTGTGCCAGCTCGCCAGCGCAGACCTCGCAGACGAGGTTGTAACTGTTCGTAGTGACCCAGCCTTGATCCTTCGCCTCCTGCCTGTCCACGAAGATCTCTACGTGGTGGCAGCAGCCGCAGCGGATCTCGATGGTGGTGTGGTACTCCGACTCCTCGTCGGGAGGCTCCGGGTTGAACGCCGGATCATCGGGTGGGCGCCAGTCCGTCTCGTCCTGCGTCATCTCTTCGTCACCCGCGTACATGCCCATGCGCTTTCCCTCCTCGTAGACGTTTGGCATGAACCTCTTGGCCCACGCCGCGTGTGCTGCCTTCATCGCGCTCATCCGTATGCCTTGCACCCGATCTGGCCGCAGTCGGGGCAGTAGGACTCGCGATCGATCTCCTCGAGCTCGTCCGTCTCGATCAGCCACTCGTGATCGTCGCCCACCATCACGGCCCGGACCCAGTCTCGATCCTCCTCCTCGATGCCCGTCCACTCGTAGTCCTCATCGCGGGTGAGCTTGTAGCCGAGGAGGTAGAACGCGATCCCGCCGAAGCGGTCGACACGGAAGCGCCCGTCCATGTTCAACTCGGGCTCAGGGAGCAACGCCTCTCCTCTGCGGGAGTCCTGCGGTGGGTCGATCATTTCAGCAGCACCTCCATCGCGGAGACCAGCACCAGGGCGCCGGCACCGTTGCCCTCCTCGTCCTGCCAGATCTCGAGGTCGACCGACTTGACCCTGATGGTGTCCCCTTCGATCGTGATCGTCTTCTGGCGGGGGAAGGTCACCGTGAGTGTGGTCATCACGTCCCCTCCTGCGCTCCACCCGTCCACGTCTGGGGACTCCTTGACCGCCGTGATGCGGCCACCGATCAGGTAGTCATGCTCGCTTGCCATCTTCCTTACCTCCGTTGCCGCTGGGAGGCGGAACCCTTCGCTACCGATCTTGTTGCCCGTAGGCCGCGTGTGAGTCGGTGTGGCGGGTTCCGCCATAGCCCGAATGAGCCATTGCCAAGAGGCTAGATGATTCAACGAGTGGTGTCCAGCGAAGTCGAGGGGTGTCGCTAGGGCTCGATGATCTCCTCTACCTCCCCCTCGACATCGAACACGGCAGGCGGATCCAGCTCGGCGTCTTTGGGGTAGACCGGCTCGGTGTCGAAGCTGATCTTGACCCCGATCTCCTCCGTCGTATGGATGCCGACGCGCTCCGATTCCGCTCCTCGGGCGAGGCGCTCCACCTTCGTCGCCACCTCGGTCAGGCGAGCGAGATCGGAGGGCTCGAGCTTGTTCACGTCGATGGCCTTGATGTTTGCGGTGTCATCGCCAACGAGACGCTGGCCGACCTTGGAGAGGATCAGCATGGCCGTGCGCGCATGGCGCTCGTTCATCTGCTTGATCACCTCCATCTGATCTGCGCGTGCGACGGCGTCGAGGTACTGATCCCAGAGATCTACGCGGTAGATCCAATGCCATCGCATCTGATGCTCCACGAGGGACTCGCGCCTGATCCCCAGCTCGCGAGCGCAGCCAGCGATCGTGCGGGTCATCGGCGTCATGTCGCGGAAGTGCTGGAACTTGGCGAAGGAGCGGGACGGCTCGCCGGGGAGCTTCTCCCAGGGGGCAACGCGGAGGTTGTCCCAGTCGATGATTTTGGGGATGAGGCTGCCCATCAGCTCGCCAACTCCTCTGCGGCCCAGCGCTCGATGACTCGCCAGAGATGCTCGGGTTCCATCTTGTCGCGCTTGATCCTCTTCGCCATGGCCTCCTGAACCATCTTCCCCACGCTGGCAGGCATGGCGTCCGTGTGCAGTACGGAGTCCACCTTGACCCACTCCTCCTCGCTCGGGTGATCCTGATTCATCGTCAGGTGATCTCGGGCGATGCGCGTCAGCACCGCCACCGTCGTACCGACGCTCCTGATCTCGCGGAAGCGTGCGAAGGCGGCGAGGTACTGCGCGAAGTCGTCGAAGCATTCTACGGGGGCGATCCCAACGAAGTCCTGGGCCCCGTCCAGCGATTCGACCACGTCGCGGAACGCTTCGATCTGGTGGGGCAGGAAGGTGAGCGCGCAGGTGCGCCACTCGAAGTCGGCGTGAGGCGTACCCAGGGCGGGATTCGTCTCGATCACCGGCAGGGGAAGGAGGTCGTCAGGGAGGCCGGTGGCGAGCATGTCGTTGACATCGTTGATCTGATCGATCATCTGGCGCAGCACCGTCTCGTCGTCGCGTCCCGCTATCGCGTTGTGGGCGATCTGCTTGGAGCGGATCTGTGACAGGGTCAGGCCCGACATGTCCACCATCACCACCATCGCGCTCATCCCCGACTGGCGAGCTGCGCGCACCCGGTGATGCCCGGAGACCACCTCGACTCCCTTGCTCGTCTCGACGCAGTAGGGAACCGACTCGGGCAGGCCGCGCTCGCGGATGTTCTCCACCAGCCGCTCCATCTCCCTCGGCTGCATCACCCTCGCGTTGATGTCCTGCTCGCGGAGGTCTGCGATCTTGACCATCCGCAGTTCCATCTCGGGACCGATCAGGAAGCGGTCACCGATCTTCATGGTCGGGACGGCGGCGGTCATACCTTCGCCCAGGGGTGCGTGTCGTAGTCCACTTCGCCCGTGAAGCACTCACGGAAAGGGTCGATCTCGAGCGGGTGCATCCTCACGGGGCCTCCGTATCTGCCGATGTAGTAGTCGTTGACGAGCTTGTTCATCGCCTCGGTGTTCTTGCGCCGCGAATCTGGATCGGGTGTCGCGGAGCCGGCGCAGATGGCCTCCACCAGGAATCGGACCACCAGACATGACTGAGCCTTGGTGATGCCGTGCCAGTGGACGACGAGGTTCGCAGGCTCGAGAGCATCGAATGGCCCTTCCCCATTGACCGGCGGAGTGCCCGACTTGGAACTGAGCGCGTAGACGGCGAGCTCCACCTCGGCCGCGGCGTACTTCTTGAACGCAGGCCGAACCCCAGGGAAGTCGCCCAGGTCGATAGTCGAGACAGCCCACCAGGACCAGAACGGATGGAAGCCCTTGCCGTTGACCATCCAGAGGTCGAGAGTCGTGCCGAGGGCGAACTTCTTGTCGGGGAGTGGCGTCTGCCACGCGTTCGCTGCGTCCCCCTTGATGTCGGGTCGTCTCATGCCTTGGCCTTTCGATTGTCGATGTAGCGCTGCTCGTCGAGAAGCCAAGCGCTGTATGCCTCGGGTGCCGTGTCGCTACCGAGGGGTGCCCAGTAGACGAGCCGGTAGCCGTCCCGGTCGTCCTTGCGCCGGTCGGCGATCTTCATCAGACCGCGCAGCCCCTTCGACTCAGGGTGGCGCGTGTACTCGGTCGTCACGATCTTGTCAGACCCCGCCGCCATCAGCATCACCGAGGGGAGCGTGGACGCGACGAGAATGAGGGTCGAGCGCTGGAGCGCGATGCGGGTGATGAGCCGCGTCGAGCGGTGGGTCTCGTGGGGAGCGCCTAGCGCGTAGCGCAGGATCGTGGCCCCGGCCCAGATCTTCGCATCGACTCCTGGGTATGGCGTCTGGATCGCCTTGAAGCTGTACCCGGTCACCCCCGCCACGTAGCCGTCGATGAGCACGATCACGTTGTAGGAGCCCTCGGCCCCGGCCAGCCTGTGCAGCCATCGCTGCTTGTACCACGCCGCTGTGCCGAGTTGGCAGGGGAGCACCTGTACGACCGCGTCCTCATGCCAGACGTAGTCCTCTGGAAGATCGGGCGCGTCGTAGGGCGCGATCACACCCGGCGAGCGCGGCCTGACCGTCATCCCGTTCGTGTGCTTGAACACCTCCTCCTTCCGGTTCGTCCACACGTAGACGTACTGGCCGGGGGAGAGGTGGCGAGCATAGACGGCCTCGCCTGCCTCTTTCCTCGGAGCGGCCTGCTGCTGGATCAGGAAGAGAGCCTTCGTACCCTCTGCCATCGCGGCGAGCTTGGCCTGATCGACCGCAGGCTCCCACGCCTCGTAGGGGATGTTCTTCCAGCGCACTCGGCCACCCGTCTCAAAGAACTTCTCGTACCCGTTCCGGTAGGTGGGCGGGTTGCTGACGATCACGGCCTTGGGATTGTCGAGATGGCGCTCGACCGTCTCCCAGGGCGTTTCCACGTGGAAACGCAGTCCCTCGATGCGACCGAGGAGCAGCTCAAGACCCTTCTCGATCTGCTCCAGGTGGCGCTTGCGGCGAACGTAGAGATCGGAGACGGCCTCGTGCCAGTAGACCGCGAGACCGGCGCGATGCTCCAGGCGACCGAGAAGCTGAGACCAGAGGATGATCGACGCCTGCTTGATCGGGGGGATGCCGGCGATCTCGAGGATGGCCCCGTCCAGCTCGACGTGGAGGTCCTCGAGATTTCCGCCCGACAGCATCGTCCCGATAACGGCGGCGAAGAGCGACACGTCGGAGGTGTGCATCTGCTTCGGGAGCCAGCCAGACTCGGCGGCGAGCGAGGGCATCACGAACGCGCAGGCCATCGGCTCTACATACGTGTCGTAGCCCCCCTCCCGCAGCTTTCGCAGGAGGGGGGTCATGTAGACGCGCTCGGGGCTGTCCCAGGTGTTCAGGATCAGCATGTCGGGTGAGAGGGTGACGCTCACCGCGGCTCGATCGTGATCGTCATGCCCGGAAAGAGGAGCGCGCAGGGTAGGTCTCGGGGGATGAGGCGTGAGACAACCTTCCCCGAGGCCAGAGCCACCGTGATCCTCTGCCCCTGCGGCCCCTCAACGCGCTCTGGACGCTTCCCGGGCTCAGTTGGCATGGGAGCCTCCCCCTAGCGTAGGAGCGTCTCCTGACGCGTCCAGACCCCATTCCGGGTAGAGCGCGGTGGGCATCCCTCCGCGCATCATGGAGTTCTCACACGTTCCGAGGTGCCCGCCGCCGACCGGGGCCCCACAACATGAGTAAGACCGCCGGGGAAGATTCGAACTCCCGACCTCCGAGATAGAAACTCGGCGCGCTGTCCACTGCGCTACCGGCGGCAGTTGGCTGATCGCCCAGATCATGCCATATCCCACGGCGATCACCCCGGCGAGCATCGCCATCATCATCCAGAACGCGATGCGGATGCCCCAGAAGGCGAGCCACGCGATCACGATGAAGACCAGGATCGGGAAGAGGAAGAGCAGGATCATCTCCGCACCTCCTCGAGGGGGAGCGAGGTGACCATCTGGAGCAGGTTGTCCCTGATCTCGCAGACCTCGGGCGCGCTGAGTGATCGACGATTGATCAGGTGGGCGACGGCGGCTATCGCCATCTCCCTCCTGCCGTCGATCCTGCCCTGGTACCACGCCATCTCCCTCCTGCCGTCGATCCTGCCCTGGTACCCGATGTTCCGAGAGCACTCGTCGGGCGAGTGGAGTGGTGTACGGAGATCCTCGATACTCGGGTGGTTGGTTTCGCGCTCGATCCTTCTGCCGCAGGCGCACTGGACTGCGTTCATGGCTTTCCTTTCATCGAGCAAACGGAGCAGCGGAAGAGACGCCGCCTGCCGGGGAAGATGCGCACTTCGATCAGCCTGTCGACATCGTGGCCGCAGGCGAGGTGCGGAGCCTGGACGGTGGGCGTGTGGTTCGTCTTCGTCTTCATGTCAGCGTCTCCGGTACGGGAGCGCCCAGCTCGTAGGTGACGTAGCCCGTCTGCTCTCGCCACCACTCCGCGAACATGCGGCGGTGACAGATCTCTCCTGGTTTGGTCAAGTCCTCGTAGCAGAGGAGGACGAGGTAAGTGCGGTCGTGGGCGATGGCGATGTCGGAGAGGCGATTGCGTAGCCGCTCCACGCCGAACGATTCCAGGCGAGCCCGGTACTGGCGCTCGAACTCCTCGTCATCCACCTCTCGCGGGATGCCCACGGGGGCGAACTCCTTGGCGATGCAGGCGAGCTTGTACCCGAGCTTGAAGCGCGGGTTGCCCACGGTGATTCCCACGGGGAGCGCGCCGGACTCCACGATGTCGGCCGCGTTCTGATAGCGGGAGGTTGCGAGCGTGACGAGAACGGTCTCGCCCGTGCCGGCGGCGCGCTTCTGACCGCTCACGAATCCAGTGACGGCCTCGAGGTGTCGGCAATTCTTCCTGATCTCGAAGCCCTTGCAGGTGCATGTCCCGTCATCCAGATCGACGGCGTACCACATGCCCTGCTGGGACTTGGAGGCGACCTTGGCCTGCCGGGGTCCGACGATTTCAACCATGTCGCCATCCACTTCGATTGCTTCCATCGCTTCCTTCCCTGGGGGGTTATTGGGGGGTCAGAGCAGCCTAGTCCCGCTGACCGCTGGGGTCAAGCTGGAAGGTCGGCCTGGGTTGATTCAACGAAGCGCACCTGTCGGTCGTGGAAGGTCATCCCGAACGAGCCTGTGCGCCCCGACCGATTCTTGGCCGTGATGAACTCGGCCTCGTTCGTGGGGAGGTTCTTCTTGTCGCGCTCCCGCCAGACGAACCAGACACACCATGCGAGCGATTCGATCATGGCCGTGCCGCGCAGGCTCGCCATCGTGGGGCGGGGGTAGGGCTTCTTTGGATCGCCCACACGGGATAGCTGGGCTAGCAGGATGATCGGGATGTTCTCCGCGACGGCGAGCGCCTGCATCTCTCGGATGATCCGCTCAAGGAACTGGCGCTCGTAGCGCGGGTCCTCGATCGGGAACTGATGGAGGTGATCGACCACGAGCATGTCGAACTTGTTGCGCCGCTGCCAGCGAGCGAGCGAGGCGACGGTGGGCCTTGGGTCGTAGCTGACCTTGACGTTCATGGTGGCGAGCCGTGCGATGGCGGCGGTCGCCTTCTGCCTGTCCACCTCCGATATCCGACCTGTCTCCATCTGCTTCGCGGGTGCGCCCAGGTTCGCCGCCATGCGCACCGCCACGTCGCGCCAGCCCATCTCGTAGGTGGCGAAGCCGACGCTCTTCCCGTCTTCCACGGGGCAGCGGATGAAGTCGGGGACGAGCGCGGTCTTGCCGTCTGCCTGATAGCCAGCGAGGACGTACATGCGACCACCCTGGAGCCGGGGGATCTTGGAGAACGGGGTACGGATTCCCTCCTCGTCGGTCTGCGGGTTGCGCATCCGGTGATCGAGGTACTCGGCCATCTCGAAGGCTGTGTGTTCGTCGCTGACCGAGGGGGCGTGCGCATCCCTGGCGGCGATGAGGATGCGCTCCATCTCGTCATGGAGTTGATCGAGGGAGCGCCCGTCGCGCTCATCCCCGGCGAGCGCCGCGATCCGCTGCGAGGCTAGAACCATCTCGCGGAGCTGGGCGTTCTCTAGGACGATCTTCGCGTAGTGCGCGGCGTTCGATACGGCCGGGGTGGTGGCGACGATCTCGGTGAGCCTCTCCTCACCACCGGCCTCGGCGAGCATCCCGTGGGCGCCCAGGAACGCATGTACGGAGATCGTGTCCGTGGGCTTCTGATCGCTCCAGAGCGCGAGGATCGCCCGGTAGATGATCTGGTGACCGAGTCGGTAGAACGCGCTCCCCGTTGCTCCCAGCACCGCCTCGACGTTGTCGATGGCCCCACGGCTCATCATCATGGCTCCGAGGACGTGGGACTCCGCTTGGAGGTTCTCGTGTGCCATCAGTAGGTGCCGTCGCCCGTGCCGCCACAGTCCTTGCAGATGGTGACCCCAGGCTCCCCGCTGTCGCCCTCGATGGAGTGCGCCGCGCCGTCGATGTAGTGGACGTGGCCGGTGCCAGCGCAGTAGAGGCATGGCTCCATCTCGGGATCGGGAGTGCGCCCGTTGGCATCGCCCTCATCCGGGGGATCGCCCTTGAGCCCCATCTCGGTCCAGCGGTTGCGCAGCGAGCGGTGGGAGCGGTACTGCTCATCGACCGACTCCACGCGTCGGGTGATCTCCTTGCTCACGTAGTCGCTCCAACTCATCCCCCCCGGCCCACCGAGATCCCTTTCGTCGTAGCCGTTCTGCATAGCCGCCTTGATGTCTCTGACGGTCTTCCCGAAGTCGCTCTTCTCCCCCGGCGTGGTCGGTTCCCCGAAGAACTCGACAAGGGTGTCCCAGACTGGATCTCTGACCTTCTCCGGTTGCGGCGACGAAGTCGCCGCAGATGGGTTTGATTGTTCTCGTTCAAGGTTAGTCTCGTTCTGTGCCGCATCCTTGCGGCCCACCCCCGCCGCATCCTTGCGGCCCACCCCCTCTTCCTCAACCCACTCGTAGGCTGCCTTCCACGCTGGGTGGAGGTCGCTCTGATCGTCGTTGTGAAGCCTGAACGGCTCCGTTCCGGGTTTGACTCGGTAGATGCGGTAGAGGTTCGGCTCCTGCTTGTTCTCGCGGTACTGATGGGTGGAGTCGACGGCCCCTATGTCGTCCAGCTCCTTGAGGGCGCGATCAATCGTATCGACCGAGCAGCCCACCTTCTTCGCGAGTGTCTTCCGCAGGATCTTAGTCCTGCCCGAGTCGTAGTCGGCGTGGAGGGCGAGAACCCCGTACAGGCGCAACGCCGTACCCCCGATCTCCGAGCAGAGGATCCACTCGGGGATGATCGCGAATCGCCCTGTGTCGCTTGAGACATTGCCCACCGTTGCCACCTTTCACTTGAAGGGAAGGTGGTCGGACTGTAGGCTTGGAGAAGACATGGCCCAGGTGTCCGAAGCACCTGGGCCATTTCTATCTCCTCGGTCATGCCGCTGTCAAGGGACCTGTCGTCACGACCGTCAGCGACGGGGGTGTGGGTTCGGTTCCGACAGATCGAAGAAGGCTGATCGCCTGGAGCATCTCCTCCTCACCGATAGCGAAGTCGATGATCTCGAGGTCGGCGTACATGTTGGCGAGGTGGAGTCCGGCCCCGACGGTGCGGATGGCCTCGGCTGTCTCCTGCGAGACGAAGGCCGATAGCCCCCGCTCCGAATGGATGGCGGCGAGGGGATCTGCCCTGTCGGGGAATGTCCCGACGCAGGCCTCGGCGGTGAACTTCTCTAGGTTGTGCGCCAACTCAGTGAGGTTGGATGCCATCTCCTGCAAGCGGGAGGCAACGTGCGCCGCAATCAGTGGAAGAGCAACGAGGGTGGCGACTACCTGGGGGTCAAGCTCTACTTGGTCCATGCGGCTCCTTGGGGTAGTAGCGGTCGAGCCAGTACTGACCCTTGCGCTGGGTGATGTATCCGATCTGTTCATCATTCAGGATGCTACGAAGCCTTGGACGGGCCTCGCCCTTCCAGCCAGTGATCTCGCCGTGGCATCCCCTCGTCCCGTCCCCGCAGAGCTCCACGAGGTTCTCCCCCGCATCGTCTCCCCCCAGTGACCGATCGACGAGGTGGTGCCAAGACGTTTTCGCCTTGCGCCGGCAGAGGGCGCAGCGGCCCGACTTTCGGGCCTGCTGCGCCTCCCACCATGCGCGAGAGCCGACTATGCGCTTGCGCGGCTTGGGGTCAGGCTCGGCCAATCCTCGCCTGCACCTTTTCGTCGAAGGCGGCGAGGAGTTCTCCCAGTCGCCTGCTCTTCTCCTCGATCTCGGTGAGGAGGGTGTCCACGGAGAGCGCCAGTTCGGCAAGCTCCGATTTCGCGACCTTGGGAACGGCGGTGGCGGAAGCCTCCGAACGATCCTTCTTCTTCGCGTCCTTGTGACGCAGGCAGAGGCCGCCGTAGATCCCTGCCCTGTCAGCCCTCACCTCCTCGCATCCCTGGATCTTGCAGGGGGTGAGGTGAACCATTGGCTCGTAGGTGGTGGCGGTGGCGGTGGCGGTGGTGTCGTCTTCGTACTCCGTGCGGATGTATCCATCGAGCTCAGTCATTGCAAACCCTCCGTGTCGTTGTAGCGATGACCCCATGTATGAAGGAAGCTGCATCGCGTCAGGGGTCAACGCGAGTAGCGGTTGCGGCCAGTGTGCTGCTACGTCCTCGTGTCCATCTCTCGTGAGGACGTAGATCGTCCCATCCGGGTCGTCGAAGGTCTGGATCGTGGCAGTCATCACTGGGTCGAGTTGTAGCTCACTCCGTTGCGAACCCATGCGTGGCTATCCCCTCTCCAGCACCCCCAGGGGAAACGAATCCCCCCGGTAGCTCTGGCGACTCTGAGGGCAACGCGCCACTGTTGCCACGGTGTTGCTTGGTACGCCTCCCGCGGGTAGCCGTCGAGCCTGTACTGATCCCAGGTGCCGGTGTAGAACCCGAACGCTCCCTGGTAGGTACCCGAATCGTGCTGCCAGTTGGGAGGGTCCGACCCCGACTCGCACTCGGCAAGGTTCTGCCAGTGGACGGGCATCCAGACCTTGTACTTGTACTGCCATGACGGTGCCGCCTCAGCGGCGGAACTCGCCACCGCCATAGCAACGACGGCGACCAGGGTTGAGGCGATGATCCTCACGCATGAAACCTCCTACTCGTGGACATGGACTAGCCCTCATCCCCTGGAGGGCTGTTCTCCCCGAACTCGGGAAGATCTGTTGGGGTCGTGGGCATCGGCCCGAGACCCGCATCGTTGATAGCTGTCTCCGTCTGCTCTGGGCTGGCCCCGACGGTGCCATGCTCAACCCCGGCGTCCACGAAGGACTGCCGGGTGGTGGCCAGCTTGCGCAGGAGGATCTCGAACTCGGCCCCTGTTAGTTCGGGGATGCCGCGCCCGTCGAAGCTCTTGGTCACCCAGGCCTCGATGGTGTCGTCCCACTCCTTGAGCGGGTCGTACTCGCCCAGCTCCTTCATCAGGTTCTCGCGCATCCGCTTCTGAACCGCAGACGGCTTCTTGGCCGACCCCACCGGTACGGGTGCCGCCGCCGCCGCCGCCGCTGGTGCTGGTGCTGGTGCTGGTGTCGCTGACGCTCTCCCCGATGTCTGCTCGTCCGAGTTGCGGTCCGTGTCGAGCAGGGAGTGTTCCTCCGTGGTGACCGCGAAGGTCTGGGCGAGGACGTTCTTGAGTGCCATCGTCATCGCCTTGTTGGTGGACTTGTCCCCCGAGTCTGTGCCCTCGCCCCAGGCAGAGGCGGTGAACGAGTCACCCAACGGCCCGTAGAAGGTGTACTCGACGAGGAGGTTGACCTCGTACATGACTCCACCGGAGCGGGTCTGCCGCTGATCGGTGATCCGCTCGAGGACGCGGGGCACGAAGAAGACGCCGTACTCCGAGAGGAGCGGGTTGAGCGCGTTCATCACGTCGTCGTGGCCGCGGTACATGAACTTCTGCTGCTCGTTGCGCTGGGTCTTCCCGATCGCAGGCATCTTGGCAACGATGAAGCCGATCCGCTGATGGATCGTGTAGCTGTCCATCGAGGTACTCATCGCATCTCCGTTCGTAGTAGGTGAGGGGGCGCGGCCCCCCCGACGGGAGCTACTTCGGAGGAAGTTTCCGGTCGGGGGTCCGCACTATTCGGAGGAAGGCACGGGGTCACGAGTTCAATTGCGATGACATGGCGCAGAGCCCGTTACGGCTGGATGGCCCACCGCCTCCGAAGTGAAGAGTCCATTCTATCCGGTGAGACGGCCATCTGTCACCTCCTGCGGCCTGGTGTGGTTGACCCTGCACCAGCAGGAGTCATCCGTTGACCCCCAGGGAGGCTGCTCGTCGGCCCGTCTCCACTCCTCGATCCCCAGGGCCATCTGGCCCGTCCCGTCATCGACGAGGATGGTCTCGGGTTCCTGCCGCTCCACCAGCTCGAAGTGTTGCGAGAGCGACCACAGCGTCCAGCCCATCCCGGCGAAGGAGTCTTCACCGAGCATGATCGACTCGTAGTGGCCGGCGTGGGCACCGAGGCCTGCGAGGTGGATAGCGGTGACGGGCTGGATGTTGGCGACGTGGACGTTGCGCCAGTATTGCCCGACCTCAACACCGTTGAGGTCGGGAACACTGTCATGGCGGTCATCCAGGTTGACGACCTGCCTGATCCAGGCGTCGTGGCTGTCAGACATCGAACTTGGACTCGTTCAGGCGCTTCCACGAGAAGGGGCCCTTGAAGCGCTCGGGGACCTCGGCGGCGGCGGTTGTGCGCCCCTCCGCTCTCTCCACCCCGGCCACCCAGGCCTCGTTCTTCGAGAGCCAGTAGTACATCGCCGTCTCGTTGGTCGCCTCCTCCCGCGCCTCGACCGTGCTGTAGGTCTCGATCGTGATGTCGCCCTCGCAGTAGTTGGCGCGCTGGGCGCTGGGATAGACTGCGAAGATGGGAGGATACACCTCCCGAAAGAGTATGGGATACACCTCCCGAAAGAGATAGACGTTGTAGGGCCACTCGGCCAGATCCCAGCCGTCGAGACCCCAGGAGGCGACGGCCCTCCAGCCGTTCTCCTCCCCGACCGAGATGAAGTCGTAGCCCTCCTCGATGTACTTGCCCTCGAACTCGCGGAGGGTGGTGGTGACGGCGATGGGATCCGTCGCGTTGCTCACGACTTGATCCTGATCGGCATCATTATCCCGACCGGTCCGTCCACGATGCCGGCGACCCTGTTGGCCTGACCGTCGAGGGGCCGTACCCGGATCGCCTGGAGGTTGCCGGGGAGGAGGTAGGTCTCGCCCGTCTTGCCTACGGTGGCGAGGTTCTGCTCCCGGTCAACCACGAACTCGAGCACCACCTGTTCGGCTCCTAGGCCATCGGCGAGCGTCTTGAGGAAGGCCGCGTTGAGGCCCACCTTGAAGCTCGAGATGGTCTCCTCGTCGGGCATCAGCCTGTCCACGTCGGGGAACTGTCCGACATCAGCGTCCGGCGGGGGGAAGCTCTCGTCCAGACCGGGAACCGTGATCTTGTCCCCCAGCAGCTTCACGGCTCCGCGGTTCTCGGCTTTGCGCCCCTCGGTGAACACCTTGCGCTCGATTGCGCCCGTCGTCGGCGTCTCGTCCTCCGTGAACTCGACGGGGAGCATGGTCAGGATGTAGCTGTTGGTGGCGACGATCCGTCCCGACGTGACCGGCTGGCCCTTCTTCTTGGGCTTGTCCAGCATCAGCCAGGGACGTGTCATCACGGGCCGGGTTTCGTCCTTCGAGCAGACGACTTCCGGCTTGGGCGTCTTGCCATACGTTGCGAACTTCATCGTGCACCTCCGGGTTGTGGGTTGACTCCCTGCACTTCTACAGCCGCTTCACGAGCGCACAGCACCCGCGTCGATCACTTCCCGAGCACGGGCAGCGAGCCTGCGCTTGCTCGTCTCCCCGAGCTTGATACGCAGCACCATGACGTGCTGCTTGACCGTCGCAGGCGAGATCCCGAGAGTCGCGGCTATCTCCGCGTTCGTTCTCCCCTCTGCGACGAGCGACAGCACCTCTGTCTGGCGAGGCGTCAACTGAATGACGGCCATCCTTCCCTCCTTTGTTGAAGCCTGGAAGAGCTAGGCCGAAAGAGAGTAGTCCCTAGGACGGGGTAAGTCAAGCGGTCTCGAGCAAGACAGAAAGGGCCCCCGCTCCCTTTCTCTGTCGGGCACAGCGACAGAGGGGAGCGGGGGCATCGGAGCCGCCGTTAGGGGGCGCGTCCGACCGATATGACGGGGAGACTACCCGTCGGTCTTGACGAACGAGGCATCGCTGGGAGATGCAACTCCCTTGGCGACGAGCGAGGTGAGGAGCGCGATCACGCCGGCGAAGGCTCCGACCTTCCAGACGACGGCCCAGTCGATCGCGTCCCATCCGCCCGAGCCGACGATGACGGCGAGCACGGCGGCGACGACGGCCTGGATCACTGTCCGTACGGTTCGTTCGATCGCGTCCTTCGAGAAGCTACTCATGCGGTTCCTCCTGGCGTTCGGAATGACAGAATGACTTCCTGTATCCACTCGCGGTGCTGCTGGTAGCGAATCGCCGCCTCCTTTTCGTGTTCCATGACCGCTCTCAGGACGGCTTCCTGAGACGACTTGCGGAGACTCTCGACCTCGCGCTGGAGATCCTCGATCAGGACGGTGTGGCGAGCGAGCGTCTCCTCGAGCTCCCGGTTGCGGCGCACGAGGTCTTCGTTCTCGAGCCGCAGCAGGTTTGCCGACGGGCTCTTGCCTGCGATCTCGAGGCCCTGCCGGATCGCGTAGACGAGGGCGGCGACCCCGACGAGGACGAACGGCAGCCACTCGTGCCAAGAACTCGGATCATTGATGACTTGGAGGGTGATCACACGAGGCCCGATCTACGGGAATAGAAACCGCTGTCGAACCGACGCTTTGTGCGTACCCGCGGACCATGGGGGCCGTCACCGTGCGGTGAGGTGTCGAAGCGGAAGTACCCCTCGGGGAGGTTGAACTCCGTCCAGACGTGCTCACCGTTCGCGTGGATGGTGACGTACTTGCCGCGGCCAGAGTGACGCCAGGACTCGAACCAGCCCGAGACCTGCACCCATTCGGAGTCGAGCATCCCGAAGTGTTCGAGCATCAGGCTCGTCGAGGAGGAGCAGTCGAGGTTCATCGAGCGATTCAGTGACGACGCCTTGACGCCGTGGCCGCCACCGTAGAGGTAGTGGCCGGTGAAGCCTCGGCAGTAGGTGAGCATCGAGCGAGCGATCTGGAGCGCCTGATCGATCTCCTCGGGCTTGGCCGGCGGGTCTGGTCTGTCTCCACCCGTCATCAGAGCGAGCTTCACCCAGGCCCAGTAGGGGATCTTGTCGGGCACGTTGTCTGGACGCATGTCGGGATCCAGCGCGTGTCCCTTGTACGCTCCGTGCCCACGCCGCCATGCGGCCCAGGACCAGAACCAATCGGGGGTCTTCATGGCGAGTCTCCTAGCTACCCGTGAGGGCTGTCGTGACGGCGAGTAGTCGTGCGGTGAGGATGTCGGCGGTTCGTGGTTCATCACCAAGCGTGAGGGTGATGGTCTGGGCGTCGATGTCGATGGATGTACCTGCGACAAGAACGATGTTCATCCCCATCTGGCTCTCTCCAAGACGTGGGAGGCCTGGGATGTTGACCACATCGCCGGGTCGGATCCAGGCGTAGGGAGCCGGCCTTACACCCGATGCGGATGCGTTGAGCGGGAGCGTGATCGATCCTCGCAGGATCGGCTCCTTGAGGGATGCCCCAATGGCCGCCGCGAGCCCCTGCGCAGTATTGGACGTCATCGGGAATGGAGCTCTGACCACCACGTCCTTCGAGTACTGCCACCTGGAGTAGGGGCTGTTGCTCACCTGGGCGGTGGCGGATACCTCGGATTCGTAACCCGAGGCGGCATCTCTGTACTGGACGATCACGACCTTCGCCATCCGGTCGATTGACCTGGACGCTTCCCAGGAGACCGACTCCTTGATATCGATCACGTAGGCGGGTGCTTGGCGGTTGATGTTCTTCCAGTTGAACTGTGCGTTCTCGAAGACGCCCCACCAGACATCGTAATAGCTGCTGATCTCCTCCAGAATCGAGAGTGCGCTATCCCTCGATGATCGCTCGAGCTGAGGTATGACGAAGCTGGAGTTGCTGTCGATCTCTCCCGGCGAAACGCC
>Ga0315273_10004007_pt1 | contig 17894 bp, 16 predicted proteins | sample YL17G02_0_MG_FD_205753 | JGI IMG/M metagenome (GOLD analysis project Ga0315273, IMG submission 205753) | Sediment microbial communities from Yellowstone Lake, YNP, Wyoming, USA - YL17G02_0 | ecosystem: Environmental > Aquatic > Freshwater > Lake > Sediment | place: USA: Wyoming | collected...
TGTCGGTGCCGCCCGCGAGCGCGATCCCCAGGTCCGAGGCGGCCATCGCCGCGGCGTCGTTCAATCCGTCGCCCACCATCGCGACGGTCTCGCCGCGCGCCTTGAGTTCCCGTACGAGCGCGACCTTTCCTTCGGGGGAGAGCCCCGCGTGGATCTCCTCGATGCCGACGGTTCGCGCGAGTCTTCGCGCCGGCAACTCGCGGTCGCCGGTCGCGAGCACGAGCGTGAGCCCGCGCCGGCGAAGGTCCGCGACGGCGCGCGCCGCTTCGGGGCGCGTCTCGTCCTCGGCTTCGAGCAGACCCAACGTCGCCCGAGGCGTTCCCACCCAGATCGCGCTGCGCCCCGCCTCGGCAGCCTGCTCCGCGCGCTCGCGCAGCGCCTCGGGCGCAGCGCCCAGGGGGCATGCGAACGCGCGGCTGCCGACTCGGATCTCCTCGCCGTCCACTTTGCCCCGCGCGCCTTTGCCCGGAAGCGCCGTCACGCTCGCGGCGCGAGGAAACGCCACCCCCTCCTCGGCGGCGCGGCGCGTCACGGCGCGCGCGAGCGGATGCTCGGAGCCCGCCTCCACCGAGGCCGCCATCGCGAGAAGCCGCCGCGGGTCGATGCCCGGTGCGGGCGTGTAGGAGACGACCCGCGGCATGCCGAGCGTCAGCGTTCCAGTCTTGTCGAAGACCACGGTCGTGATCTGCCCCGCGCGCTCGAGCGCCTCGCCGCCGCGGATCAGGATGCCGCGGCGGGCACCCGCGCCGGTACCGGCCATGATCGCGGTCGGCGTCGCGAGCCCCATCGCGCAGGGACAGGCGACGATGAGCACGGAGACGAACGCGAGCACGGCGTAACGGAATGCCGGGGAGGGGCCGAGCAGGAGCCACAGGATCGCCGAGACGACCGCGACGAGGACGACCGCCGGAACGAAGCGCCCCGCGACTCTGTCGGCGAGCGCCTGGATCGGCGCCTTCGACCCCTGCGCCTCCTCGACCAGACGCACGATGCGCGCGAGCGTGGTGTCCTCGCCGACGCGCGTCGCGCGGAAGACGACGCGGCCGATCCGGTTCACCGTGCCCGCGGCCAAAGGATCGCCCGCGGCGCGCGCGACGGGGAGCGGTTCGCCGGTGAGCATCGACTCGTCCACCTCGGTTTCTCCCTCTTCGATCAGCCCGTCCACGGGCACTGTCTCGCCGGGCAGAAGCTCGATCCGATCTCCGCGGGAAAGCGACGCCACGGGGACCTCTTCGACCGCGTGCGCGGACACTTCCGCGCCCGGTCCGCCCGGTCCGTCCGGTCCGCCCGCGACGCCGACACGGCGCGCGGTCTGCGGTCTGCGCTGGAGGAGTGCCTTCACCGCATCGCCGGTGCGCCGGCGGGCGCGGGACTCCAGAAGTCTGCCCAGAAGAATGAACGCGAGGATCATGACCCCCGTGTCGTAGTAGACGTGCATGCCGACGCCGGAGCGCGCGAAAGGGCCCGGCGCCAGCGTGACCGCGGCGGAGAAGAGGTACGCCGAGAACGTGCCCAGCGAGATCAGCGTGTTCATGTCCAGCGTTCCGTGGCGGAGCCCGCGGACGGCCCGGACGTGAAAGGTCCACGCGGCGATGAACTGGACGGGAGTGGCCAAGAGAAGGCCCAGCCAGCGCTGGATCGCCGGATCGTGGACGAAGAGGTGGAGCCCCATGAGCGGAATGCCCAACGCGATCGCCAGGGTCAGTCGGCGGCGGTTCGCGCTCTCCTCGGCGATCCGCTCGCGCTCGCGGTCCACGCGGTGTGTGTCGCTGCGCGGCGCTGCGCGGTAGCCCGCCGACTCGACGGCCCTCACGAGCGCGGCGATGTCCTCCCGGCCCCGCTCGAAGCGGACGCGGGCCTCTTCGGTGGCGAGATTGACCTCGGCCGACTCCACGCCCGGCACGCCCTGCAGGGCGCGCTCGACACTCGCGACGCAGCCGGCGCAGGTCATCCCGTGGATGGAAAGCGGAACGGCGGGATCGGTCTCTCTCGCCCGGTCCATAGTCGGTGTGCTTCCGTCCATCGGCCCTCCGCCGGTTTCGTGCATCGGATGTTCCGTCGGCGCATCCGAACACTCTTGGGGTGGGCGGCTCGGTTTTCGGTTGGGGCCGCCACTGCCCACTGCTATCATCCTACGCCTTACTTGGTTCCGGTACGGACATCACTCGGGAGCTTCGATGAGCGACGCCGCGATCACGGAAGCACAAGTGTTGGATGCCCTACGGTCGGTGATGGATCCCGACCTGCACCGGGATATCGTTTCGCTCAACTTCATCCGCAACATGAAGATCGAGGGAAGGATCGTATCCTTCGACGTGAACCTGACCACTCCGGCGTGCCCAGTCAAGGACCTCCTCCGGAACGAGGCGCGCCAGGCGGTGACGGACAGGGTTCCCGGCGTCAAGGAGGTGCGTGTCAACATGACCGCGGAGGTCAGGCGCCCTCGGCCTCCGGAGACGAGCCGCATCAAGGGCGTTAAGAATATCATCGCGGTGGGGAGCGGGAAGGGGGGCGTCGGGAAATCGACCGTGGCGACCAACCTTGCCGTCAGTCTCGCGCAAAGCGGCGCCTCGGTCGGCCTTCTCGACGCGGACATCTACGGCCCCAGTATCCCGATCATGATGAGGGCGATCGGCGAGCCCGAGCTCAAGGACGATGCCATCGAGCCGGTGATCGCCCATGGGGTGAAGCTCATGTCCATGGGCTACCTGAGCGGCGACCAGCCGCTGATCTGGCGCGGACCGATGGCGCACAAGGCGCTCCAGCAGTGCCTCCTGGGCGTGAACTGGGGCGCTCTGGACTATCTTGTCGTCGACCTTCCTCCCGGTACGGGCGACGTGCACCTGACGCTGGTCCAGACGGTTCCCGTCACCGGCGCGGTGATCGTGTCGACGCCGCAGGACGTCGGGCTTCAGATCTCGATGAAGACACTCCAGATGTTCCAGCAGACCAAGGTGCCGCTCTTTGGCATCGTCGAGAACATGAGCTACTACGTTTGCCCGCACTGCGGCGGGCGCGACGAGATCTTCGGCCACGGAGGAGCCGCGCTGGCGAGTGAGGCGCTGCGCGTGCCGTTTCTGGGAGAGGTGCCGCTCGACAAGGCGATCCGCGTGAGTGCCGACTCCGGCACGCCGGTCGTGCTCACGGAACCCGACTCTCCCTCCGGGAAGGCGTTCCGGGAGGTGGCGGGAAAGCTGGCCCGTCAGATCAGCATCCAGTCGTTCCGCCAGATCCCTCTCACGATCATCGAGGAATAGCGCATCGCTCATTCCCCGATTGAGAACACCGTTCCGGGGGAAATTCGCAAGAGAGGGGGCGAGTTAATCGCGATCCGATGGTCCGACGGCCATGAGAGCGCGTATCCGGCCCGCTATCTTCGCGGATTCTGCCCGTGCGCGCAGTGCGTGAGCGAGACGACCGGGGAGCGTATGGTCCACGAGGAGCACATCGGTCCCGACATCGCGATCGCGGCGGCGCGCACGGTGGGGAATTACGCGCTCCACTTCGATTTCAGCGACGGGCACACGACCGGTATCTACAGCTTCGATTACCTGAGGCGAATCTGTCACTGCGAGGAGTGTTTATGAAAATCGAGACCACTCTTTCCGGGAGCTATCCCAAGCTTCCGACGGAGCCGGGCGCTTTGAATGTACGGGTTGTGCGGAACCGAATGGATCAGGGCAAGGCCACCGAACGGGATCTGAGCGAAGCGATCGTCGAGACGACCCGGCGCGTCCTCGCACTGCAAGACTCCGCCGGGATCGACATCCCCGTGGACGGCCAGGTCGCGTGGGACGACGAGCAGACTTACGTTGCCCGCGCGCTCCAGGGGTTCGAGATCGCCGGGCTGATCCGCTATCTGGACACCAACACCTACTACCGTCAGCCCGAGATCGTCGGGCCGATCGCGTGGACGAAGCCGATCCTTGTCGAAGAATGGAAGCGTGCGCAGGGAATGGCGCGTCGGCCCGTGAAGGCCGTGCTGCCGGGGCCCTACTCGCTCTATCGATTTTCCAAGGACCGCCACTACAAGGACCCGGCGGAGGCGCTTCGGGACCTCGGCGCGGCGATCGCGCGCGAGGTGAAGTCGCTCGAGGACGCGGGCGCCACGTGGATCCACTTCGAGGAGCCCTGGGTGGGACGGGCGCGCGCGGAGGACGCGGCGCTGATCCAGGCCGCGCTCTCCCCGGTCTTCGCGGGCCGCACCGCCAAGACCGTGCTCCACGTCCCGTTCCGGGCGCCCACCGCGGTGTTCCCGGCTCTTTGCGAGCTGGGCTGGAGCGTTTTGGGACTCGACCTCGTCGGAGCACCCGAGGCGTGGGAGCTGATCCCGCGCATGCCCCACGGGCGGACGGTCGCGCTCGGGTTGATCGACGCACGCAACACAAAGCTCGAGGATGCGGCGAAGGTGGCCCAGGCGGTCGCCCGGGCCCGTTCGAAGCGTTCCGATCTCACGTGGCAGCTTTGCCCGACGGCGAGTCTGGAATATCTCCCCGCGGACAAGGCGGCCCTCAAGGTTTCCCGTCTCGTCGAGGCCGCGCGTCTCGCGTCCCGGAACGGAGGTTGACGATGCCGCGCGGACTCTGGACAACGACCGTCGGAAGCTTTCCCAAGCCCCCGCATATCGAGCGGGCGAGGAATCAGCACGCGCGTGGAGAGATCAGCGCCGAGAAGCTCTTCGAGCTGGAGCGGGAGGCCACCATCCAGGTGATTCGGGATCAGGAGGAGATCGGACTGGAGATCCTCGTCGACGGCGAGCTCTACCGAGGGGACATGACCACCTTCTTCGCCGAGCGCATGGAGGGCTTCGCGATCTCCAACCCAGTGCGCTCGTACGGGAATCGGTACTACCGCAAGCCGATCGCCGTCGGGCCGATCCGCCGGAAGAGCGCCTGGACGGTGGATTGGTGGAAATTCGCGCAGAGCCTGACCACGAAGCCCGTGAAGGGGATGCTCACGGGTCCGTACACGATGATGGACTGGTCGTTCAACGAACACTATCCGTCGCGCGAGGCTTTGGCGATGGACCTCGCCGAGGCGATTCGAGAGGAGGCGCTCGCGCTGGAAGCGGCGGGCGCGAAATACATTCAGGTGGACGAGCCAGCCGTCTCGGTGCGTCCCGAGGAGCTGAAACTCGCAGTGCGCGCGTTGGGCCGCGCGGTGGAGGGGCTCAAAGCCAAGACGATCACCCACATCTGCTATGGCGACTTCGACGTGATCTACCCGGCGATGCTCGATCTTCCGGTGGACATGATCGACCTGGAGATGGCCAACAGCCGCTACGACCTCCTCGAACGCTTCCGCGCCAACCCGTTCACCAAGGAGATCGGCTACGGGGTGCTGGACGTGCATTCGCACCGCGTCGAGACCAAGGAGGAAGTGAAGCGGGGAATTCTCCGTGGTCTGGAGTTCCTGAAGCCCGAGCAGATGTACATCGACCCGGATTGCGGCTTGAAGACCCGCACCGTCGAGGAAGCGAAGGAGAAGCTCCGGGTGATGGTGGCCGCGGTCCGCGAAGTGAGACAGGAGCAGGGAATCACGGCGTGACGAGCAGTCTCCCCCAAGATCTCTCCGGCCTGCGGATCGATCGCGACGTCCCGTCGACGGCCCGTGGCGGGTCCCGCCGCGGCGCCTGGGCCGGCGCCATCGTTATCCTCGTGCTGGCGGCGGCCATCGTCACCTACCGCGCGCTCAATCCCCCCGCGATCCGCGTGGGCGCGGCGCGCGCAGAGTCGCTGGGCGGCGTGCCGGGGACCGGTGGAACCGAGATCCTGACCGCGAACGGGTACGTGGTGGCGCGCCAGCGCGCGTCGGTCTCGACCGAGGTCGCGGGACGGCTCGAGACGCTCCTCGTTGAGGAGGGGAGCCGCGTGGCGAAGGGGCAGGTCTTGGGCGTCCTTCAGAACGAGGACCAGAAGTCGGCCCTCCAGAGTGCGATGGCGGCGCTATCGGCCGCCCGGGCGCAGAGCGGCGAAGCCAAAGCGACCGCAAAGGAGAGTTCCCTCGCGCGCGGCCGTGCGCGGGAACTCCTTCAGCGGGGGCTCGTGAGCCAGGCGGAGCTCGACGCCGCCGAAGCGCGCGACGACGTGGCGGCGGCGCGGGTGCAGAGCGCCGCAGCGGAGGTGGAGAACGCGACGGCGCGGCTTCGGGCCGCACAGGTCAACTACGACAAGACCTTCATCCGTGCGCCGTTCGAGGGCGCCATTCTGCGCAAGGAGGCCGAGGTCGGAGAGATCGTGAGTCCGATCCCTTCGAGCGGCGGTCTCACCCGCGGCGCCATCGTGACGATGGCCAACCTCGCGACGCTCGAGGTGGAAGCCGACGTGAACGAGGGGTACGTCTCCCGCGTCCACGAAGGGATGCGCGCCGAGATCACACTCGACGCCTATGCCCAGGAGCGTTTCCCGGCCCACGTCCGCCAGATCGTTCCGACCGCCGACCGGCAGAAGGCGACGGTTCTGGTGAAGGTGTCCTTCGACAAGCTGGACCCGCGGGTGCTTCCCGAGATGGGAGTAAAGGTGACGTTTCTGGCCGATGGACCGGAGGAGGGCGACCTGGGCTCCGGGGCCACGTCCCCCGCGGCCGTTTCGATTCCGGCCGCCGCGGTGCGCGAAGTCGAAGGGCGCGCGGTCGTGTTCGTGGTCGAGAGCGGACGCGCCGCCATGCGCGGCATCTCTCCCCGGCCCCTCGCGGGCGACCGCGTCGCGGTCACGGGCGGGCTGGCGGCGGGAGAGATGGTCGTGGTCGAAGCCCCTTCCACGCTGACCGACAACGCCCGCGTCAAGGTGAAGTGATCGACGGAGGATTCGTGGCAAGCGAGAACGGCAATCTGGTCGAGCTTCGGGATGTGCACAAGATCTATCGCCGCGACAGGATCGAGATCCCGGTGCTGCAAGGGGTCAATTTGAACGTCAAGCAGGGCGAGTTCCTGGCCCTGATGGGTCCCAGCGGCTCGGGCAAGTCCACGCTCTTGAATTTGATCGCGGGCATCGACCTTCCGACGAAAGGCGAAGTCCGGGTGGCGGGCGAGTCGTTGGGCACGCTCGCGTCCGAAAGGCTGTCCCGGTGGCGCGCACGGCACGTCGGGTTCATCTTCCAGCTGTACAATCTCATCCCGGTTCTCACCGCGGCGCAGAACGTGGAACTCCCGCTCCTTCTCACGCGTCTCTCGGGCAAGGAGCGCCGTGACCGCGTGAAGCTGGCGCTGGAGTTGGTCTCGCTCGCCGACCGCGACAACCATTATCCCCGAATGCTCTCGGGGGGCGAGGAACAACGGGTCGCGATCGCCCGGGCGATCGTCGCCGATCCCACGCTCCTCGTGGCCGACGAGCCGACGGGGGACCTGGACGCGAAGAACGCGACGGAGATCCTGACGCTTTTGAAGCGCCTCAATGAGGAGCTCAAGAAGACGATCATCATGGTCACCCACGATCCCCACGCCGCGGAGCGGGCGCACGTCACGGTCCACCTCGACACGGGGGTCCTGGCGCCGTGAAGTTCGTCCGGCTCGTCCTGGCGAATCTGATGCGCGCGAAGCGGCGCACGTTCCTCACCGTCTTTTCGATCGCGATCGCGCTCTTCCTCTTCTGCACGCTGCGGACCGTGATCACCTCGTTCGAGGCCTCGCTGCGGGCCTCGAACGCCTCCCGGCTGATCGTGCGGCACGCGTCGTCCCTGGTGTTCCCCCTGCCGCTCTCCTACAAAGAGCGCATCGCGCAGGTGGCCGGGGTGGCCGGAGTGTCGTACGGGAACTGGTTCGGCGGCTACTACCAGAATCCCAAGAACCAGTTCGCCCAGTTCGCGGTCGATATCTCGACCTTTTTCGACCTCTTTCCGGAGGTGCTCCTCCAGCCGGCGGAGAAGGACGCGTTCCGATCCGAGCGCACCGCTTGCATCGTGGGGAGGGGGCTTGCGAAGAAGTACGGCTGGAAGATCGGAGACCAGATACCGATCATCGGGACGATCTTCCCCGGCGAATGGCGCCTGACGGTGCGGGGAATCTACGCCGGCGAGACCCGGGACACCGACGAGAACACGATCTTCTTCCACTGGGACTACCTCAACGAGTCGTTGCCCGACGTGCGAAAGAACCAGGTCGGGATCTACTGGGTAAAGATCGCTTCCGCCGATATGGCCGCGGCGGCGAGCCGAAGCGTGGACGCGCTCTTCGAGAACAGCTCGCAGCCGACCAAGACGGAAACGGAAAAGGCGTTCCAGGCGGGCTTCATCTCGATGATCGGAAACGTCCAGCTCCTCCTCAGCATCCTCGGATCCGCGATCGTGTTCGCGATCATGCTGGTGACGATCAATACCATGATGATGGCGGCCCGCGAGCGGACGACCGAGATCGCGATCTTGAAGACGATCGGATTCACGGACCGGCTGGTCCTGCTCCTGGTCGGCGGCGAGGCGCTGCTTCTCTCGCTTCTGGGAGGCGCCCTGGGTTGCGGCTTGGCCGCGATCGTGTTCCACGAATCCGATTTCACGGCGGGAGGGTTCTTTCCGAACTTCCGCGTGCTTCCGGAGACGATTGGCCTCGGCCTGGTCCTCGCGGCGGTCATGGGCGTCCTGAGCGGGCTCGTCCCGGCGGTGCAGGCGGGGCGGCTCAAGATCGCGAACGCGCTCCGAAAGGTGGTCTGAGGATCCCGTGGGAATTCCGATCACCTACAACATCCGCAATCTCTACGCGCGCAGGGTGAGCACGATTTTGACCGCGCTGGGTATCGCCCTCGTGGCGTGGGTGTTCATCTTCACGCTCGCCCTGGCGGGCGGGTTTCAGGCGGCGCTCCGCTCCACCGGCTCTCGGGACAACGTGATCGTGACGCGAAGCGGCTCCACCGCCGAATTGACCTCGATCATCGCGCGCGAGACGGCGAGTGTCATCGCGGGCCAGCCCGAGATCGCCCGCGCTCCGGACGGGACGCCGCTGGTCACCAGCGAACTCGTGGTCCTCTGGAATCTGGAGCGGAAGAACGGAACCCCGACGAACGTCGTCGTCCGCGGAGTCACGTCGAAGTCCATCCCGTTGCGTCCGAATGTCCATCTCGCCGAGGGCCGGATGTTTCGGCCCGGCCTGGACGAGATCGTCGTCGGGAAGCTGGCCTCCGCGAGGTTCGCCCACTGCTCGGTGGGGGACCGGCTGAAACTGGCGGGGCGACAGTGGACGATCGTGGGCATGATCGACGCCGGCGGCACGGCATTCGATTCGGAGATCTGGGGCGACGTCGAGCTTTTCATGCCCATGTTCGACCGGCCGGTGTACCAGAGCGTGACGTTTCGCCTGGACGACCGCTCCCACTTCGGGGCGATCCAAAAACGCCTGGAGGCGGACCCGAGGATGAGCGTCCAGGTGAAGCGCGAGGACGAGTTCTACGCCGCCCAATCGGAGGCGCTGTCCGCGCTCCTCCGGGGGCTGGGCATCTTCGTAACGCTGATCATGGCGCTGGGCGCTGTCTTCGGAGCGCTCAACACGATGTACGCGGCGGTGGGGTCCCGCACCAAGGAGATCGGAACGCTGCTCGCGCTCGGATTCTCGCGCCGCTCCGTGCTCGCCTCCTTTCTGCTCGAGTCGATCCTCCTGGCTTCATTCGGAGGCATCCTGGGCTGCCTCCTGGCGCTTCCCGTGAGCGGGTTCACGACGAGCACGATGAACTTCGCCTCGTTCAGCGAGATCGCGTTTCGCTTCCGGGTGACGCCCTCGATGCTGCTCTCCGGGATCGCCTTCGCCGCCATCATGGGTGCCGTCGGAGGATTCTTCCCGGCGCGCAAGGCGGCGCGCCGGGCCATCATCGAGGCGCTCCGGGAAGCCTAGCCGGCCGTCTTCCCCGCGTTGACGCTCCCCGGGCGCTGTGCTAGCGTCGGGTGCCATGAGCAAGCACACGATCAAAATCGGCATCCGCGATAACCGGCTCTGCCGCATCATCGGGCAGCAAGTGGTGGATCTCCTTGGGCCGCACCTGGGGACCGCCACGGCGATCCTCGTCCCGGTGGGGAGTTCGGCGGAGCGCCATCGCCAACCGGAGCACCGCTGGCCCGGCGCGCTGCTGGAGCGCGCGCTCGCCGAGGGCGAAGTCGACATCGCGGTCCAGAACATGAAAGATGTGCCGCCCCAGATGCACGCGGGAGTCGTCATCGCCGCCGTGACCCAGCGGTTCACGCCGTTCGACGTGCTCATCGCGCGCGACGGAATCATCGTGGACGAACTGCCGGTGGGCTCCGCGATCAGCGCCCACACTCCGGCCCGCCGCGCCCAGCTTCTCCATTACCGCGAAGACCTCTCCATCGTCGACTATTCGGGCAACCTGGAAGAGCGAATGAAGAAGCTCGAGATGGGCGAAGTGGACGGGCTCGTCGTGTCCGCCTCGGCGGTGGAACACATGGGCTACCAAGACCGCGTCACCGAAGTCTTCACCACCGAGGTGCTCGTGCCGGCTCCCGGCCAGGGCGCCCTCTGTCTCCAGATCGCGAAGGGAAACAAGGATCTCCTGAAGCTGGCGAAGCATCTGGACGATCCTTTGGCCCGCTCCGAGGTAGAAGCGGAGCGCGCGTTTCTTCGCGAGGTCAGTTCGGATCCCGCCGTCCCCATCGGAGCCCTGGCGAAGCTGGTCGGCACGCGCCTGATCCTCGAGGGCGTGATCGCCGATCGGGATGGCATGAAGCTCTACCGGGACGAGGAAGAGGGCAAGGTCGGGGACGAGGAGCAGATCGGCGCGCGCCTGGCGCGGCGGCTCCTCCTCGACGGCGCCCGCGGGCTCCTGGCCGACGCCGGAACTCACTGACGGCGATGCTCGACGCCAAGCGCCTTCGCAGCGAAACCGCCCGCGTTCGCGAGGCGATCTCCTTCAAGAAGACGAAAGCGGACCTGGACCGCTATTTGGAGCGCGACGAGCGCCGCCGCGAACTCCTCGTCCGGGTAGAGGGACTGAAGCATCGGCGCAACGAAGCCTCCGAGGAAATCGGCCGCCTCAAGAAGGCGGGACAGGACGTCACGGCGAGGGTCGCCGCCATGAAGGGCGCGGGCGACGAGGTCAAGGTGCTCGACCAGGAAATCGCCGAGATCGAGGTCGAACTCGAGCAGATCCAGGCTTGGGTGCCGAACCTGCCGCACGAATCGGTGCCGAAAGCGGACGATGCGACCGGAAACGTCGTGGTCCGCGCCGTCGGGACGCCGCGCGAGTTCGATTTCAAGCCCAAGCCGCACTGGGAGCTCGCCGAATCGCTCGGGCTTCTCGACTTCGAGCGCGCCGGCAAGATCGCGGGGGCGGGATTCCTGCTCTTCACCGGCAAAGGCGCGCGCCTGGAGCGCGCGCTGATCCAGTTCATGATCGATCTCGCGGTGAAGCGTGGGTACGTCGAGGTCTCGACGCCTCACGTCGTACGGCGCGAGTGCCTTTTCGGGACCGGTCAGCTCCCGAAGTTGGAGGAGGACATGTACCGCCTGGGAGACGAGGATCTCTTTCTCAATCCCACCGCGGAGGTCCCGATCACGAACATCTACCGCGAGGAGATCCTCGAAGGCGAGAGGCTTCCCATCTACCACGTCGGGTACTGCGCCAGCTATCGGCGCGAGGCGGGCTCCTACGGGCGCGACACGCGCGGAATGGTCCGTGTGCACCAGTTCGACAAGGTGGAGCTGGTCAAGTTCGTGCGCCCCGAGACCTCGTACGACGAGCACGAGAAGCTCCTCGCGGATGCCGAGGCAGTGCTCACGGCGCTGGAGTTGCCGTATCGCGTGCTGCTCCTCGCGGCGGGCGATCTCAGCTTTGCCGCCGCGAAGTGCTACGACCTCGAGACGTGGGCGCCCGGGGAGGCGCGCTGGCTCGAGGTTTCTTCCTGCAGCAACTTCGAGGACTTCCAGGCTCGGCGCGCGTCGATCCGCTACCGGCCGGAGCGCGGCGCCAAGGCGGATTACGTGCACACGCTGAACGCCTCCGGGCTCGCGTTGCCTAGAACCTTCGCCACCATTCTCGAGTACCACCAGACCGAGCGCGGAACCGTGCGCATCCCCGATGCGCTGGTTCCCTATTTCGGCGGCGAACGAGAGATCAGGCCCGCCTGAGGCCTGGACGATGACAACACGGAAGGTCGCGCGGCCCAGGACGGCCCGGCCGCTTTCCTACAAAGTCTTCCTGTTCCTCGCCGTCGTCGCGCTCATGGGTGCGCTCTTCATTCACTCGAGTTACGTCATCTCCCGGCTGAATCGAGAGACGGAAGATCTCTGCTACGTGCTGGCGCGCTTCTTCGCGGTCTCGACGTTCCAGGCCGCCGAGGACCCGACGCTTCGGCCGATCTTCCGGGAGGTCGTCGGCAACATCAATTTCCCGATCATCCTGACCGATCCCGCCAACATTCCGCGGGCGTGGAAGGAGATCGGCATCCCGGCGGATGCCATCCCTGACTCGGTGCTCGCCAAGGCCGCGGAAACCGGGATCATCCCGCCGTCCGTGAAGCGCATCCAGGAGATCGCGGCGAATCTGGACCGCCGGAATTCACCGGTTCCGGTCGTGCGCCTGGGGACTCCCGGAGTGCTCGGGCAGGTGCACTACGGGGATCCGGTGCTCGTGCAGCAACTCCGCTGGATCCCGTACCTCGAGTTCGGCGTGATCCTCGCTCTCCTTCTCTTTGGCTTCGTGGGCTTCAGGAGCATCATGGCGGGCGAGCAGCGCTCGCTTTGGGCGGCGCTCGCGAAGGAGACGGCGCATCAGCTCGGAACGCCGCTCTCCTCGCTTCTCGGATGGACTGCGCTCCTGCGCGAGGCCTCGGAGAAGGGGGAGGCCACACCGCCGAAAGTCGAGGAGATCGCCCGGGAGATGGATCTCGACCTGGACCGGCTGAACAAGGTGGCTTCACGATTCGGTCAAATGGGTTCCGTCCCGACGCTCAAGGAGGGGGACCTGGCCGCCGTGGTCGCGGAGGCCGTGAACTATTTCCGCCACCGGGTTCCGCATCTGGGCCGTGTGGTCGAGATCGTCGAGAGTTACGAGCCGATCCCCAAGGTGGCGTTCCACGTCGATCTCATGGAGTGGGTCGTGGAAAACCTGATTCGAAACGCCATCGACGCGACGGACAAGTGGAGCGGGAGGATCGAGGTCAGCCTGACCTGGCGGCGCGATCAGCACGAGGTGGAGCTGCGCGTGAAGGACAACGGCCGCGGGATGAGCGCCACCGAGCGCCGGCGCGCGTTTACGCCCGGATTCACGACCAAGCGCCGGGGCTGGGGCCTGGGGCTCGCGCTTGCGAGGCGCGTGGTGCGCGAGTATCATCGGGGCAGGATCTCCATCGTGGAGTCCGTGCCCGGCCAGGGAACGACCGTGGCCGTGGTGCTGCCCGTTGCCTCCTCTTCGACCGCCGGCTCCGCGTAGACCGCAAGAACCCGATGGCTCTCCAAGAACGAAAGATCCTGTGGGCCGACGACGAGATCGATCTCCTGAAGCCCCACATTCTGCTTCTGGAATCGAAGGGATACCGGGTGACATCGGTCTCGAACGGGAACGACGCCGTGGCGTGCGCCGCGCGCGAGAGGTTCGATGTCGTTCTGCTCGACGAGTCGATGCCGGGGCTCGGGGGCCTGGCGACGCTCGAGGCCATAAAGGAGCACGACCCCAGCGTGCCCGTCGTGCTGGTCACCAAGAACGAGGCCGAGTCGCTCATGGACGAGGCGATCGGGCGGCGGATCAGCGACTACCTCATCAAGCCGGTGAGGCCCGCCCAGCTCTTCCTCGCATTGAAGCGCCTGCTCGAGTCGGATCGATTACAAGAAAGCCGGCGCGCTCAGGACTACGTGGCGGAATTGGCGAGGCTTCGGAACGAGTCGGCCGGCGGGCTTACCTGGCGCGGCTGGATCGATCTCTACGCCAGGAGCGCGCAGTGGGACGTCGAGCTCGACCAGACGAACGACGACGGACTAAGGCAGGCGCACGCGGACCAAAGGCGCGAGCTGAACGTTCAGTTCGGTCAGTACGTCGAGCAGCGGTACGAATCGTGGGCCGCCGGGCGGGAGGGACCGCCCCTCTCGACCGATGTGATCGGACGCTGGGTCTCACCCCATCTGAAGGACAAGCGCCGGGTCTACTTCATCGTCGTCGACTGCATGCGTCTGGATCAGTGGCTCACGATCGAGCCCTTGATCCGAACGCATTTCGACGTCGTCACCGACTACCACGTCTCGATCCTTCCCACCGCGACGCCCTACTCGCGGAACGCCATCTTTTCGGGTCTCTTCCCCGAGGAGCTGCAGAAGCTCCATCCCGGACTCTGGAACGAGGGGTCGGATGACGAACGCAGCAAGAACCGCAATGAACGCCAGTTCCTGGACCTGCACCTGGACCGGCTGAAAGTCGAGCTCGCGTCGCCATTGAAGTACATCAAGGTCTACAACACCGAGGAGGCGAACAACGTCCGGCGGAACGTGGTGACGTTTCAGAACATCCCCTTCATCGCGCTCGTGTTCAACTTCCTGGACATGCTGACGCACGGGCGCTCCGAATCGGATCTGTTGCGCGAGCTCGCCCCGGACGAGTCGGCGTTTCGGTCCGTGATGCGCTCCTGGTTTCTCCACTCCTCGCTCTTCGACGCGCTCAAGTGGATGGCCCGCCAGGACTGCGCTGTCGTGGTGACCACCGACCACGGCGCCGTGCTCAGCCGCCGCTCCGCGCTCGTCCACGGGAATCGCGAGACGTCGACAAATCTGCGCTTCAAGTTTGGCACCAATCTGGTCTGCGATCCGAAGCACGCCGTGCACGTCAAGGACCCCGCCCGATTCAGGCTTCCGGCGGACCACGCGAACAAGCAATACATCTTCGCGAAAGAGGACTTCTATTTCGTCTATCCCACTCGCTTTCACGAGTACGAGAACAAGTACCGCGGGAGCTTTCAGCACGGCGGGATTTCGCTCGAAGAAATGATTCTGCCGGTCGCCACTCTGACCCCGAAAGGCTGATCCCATGGACGTGGAGGTCCGCTCGCTCCTTCGGGGGGCCGGCGAAACCCGATCACTCGGAAAGCGCCTGGGCTCCCTGCTGAAGGCGGGAGACTGGGTCGCGCTCACGGGAGATCTGGGATCGGGAAAGACGACGCTCGTCTCCGCCGTGGTGGAGGAGATCCATCCCGGTCTGCGGGGCAGGAGCCCGACCTACGTCATGGTGGAGGTGTACGGCGAGTCGCCGGCGATCGTGCACGCCGATCTCTATCGCCTCGAGACCTCGGCGGGCTGGAGCACGCTGGGGATCGAGGATCTTGCCGACTTTGACGCGGTCGTGCTCGTCGAATGGGCGGATCGCGCACTGGACCGGATGCCTCCCGACCGCCTCGATCTCGCGCTTCGCTTTTCGGGCGAGGGCGCGCGGGAGATCCGGATCCTTCCGCACGGCGAGCGATGGCGCCGCCTGGTTCGCGAGGGCGGGCTGGATCGCGAGTGCTGGAGCGATGCGCTACGTCCTCGGGATTGACACCGCGAGTCGTTTCGGTTCGATCGCGCTGGCAGGAGACGGCGTGGCGGAGGCGTGGGAGGTTCTCGCCCCCGGCGAACACTCGAGCGGGTTGACCCACGCGGCCGAGAGGCTTCTCTGCGCGCGCGACCTCACGCCGCGCGGCTTGGCCGGAGTCGCCGTTTCGGAGGGGCCGGGCTCCTTCACCGGGCTAAGGATCGGGCTCGCGTGGGCCAAGGGCCTCTGCTTCGGCTCCAAGGTCGCGCTGGCGCTCGTATCCGCGCACGAGGTCCACGCGCACCGGCACCGCCATGAAGCCGCGGCACTGGCGACGGTGCTGCCCGGGGAGCGCGGCGAGGTGCTGGCCGCGATCTGGTCGGGGGGCGTGCGCGCGGCGCTCCTTTGGGGTCCGGCGCGTGTCGCGGATAGAGCGCTGCCGCCGACCCTGCGCGAGGCATTGGGTGCCGCGTCCCCAGGGAGCGGCGGTACGGCGGGCGGGATCGCCGTCGTGGGGCCGGATCTCTCGCCAATCCTACGGGAGCTCCTTGCCGAGAGCGGGTTCAGCGTGTTGGACCCGGCGGGCGGCGCCGCAGCCGTCTCCCCCCGGCACTCGCCTCTTGCCGCGGCAGCCGTCGCGGAACTGGGCGACCGCGATCTCCTGGCGGGATCGTCCGTGGATCTGGCCTCCGCCGCGCCGGCCTATGGGCGCGAGCCCAACGCGCGGAGACCCGGATCGTGAGCGGAAACGAAGAGATTCGGATCGCGCCGTTAACGATAGCGCATCTCGACCAGGTGCTCGCGATCGAACGCGCATCCTTCAGCGATCCCTGGACGCGCGGAATGTTCGTGTCCGAGCTTTCAGTCCCGGAGACAGGCTTCGCGCGCGCGGCGATGCGCGGAGATCGCATGGTGGGCTACCTCTTCGCCATTCTGATTCCGGAGGAGGCTCACCTCGGGAATCTCGCGGTCGATCCGAACGAGCGCAGGCGCGGAGTAGCGCAGCTTCTGCTCGCCGTGCTGCTTACGGAGGCCCGGAGGCAGGGCGTCACACGTCTGACGCTCGAGGTCCGGGAGTCCAACCAAGCCGCCCGTAAGTTCTATTGTCATAATGGGTTCATTGACATCGCGATCCGAAAGAACTACTACCGGAGCCCGGTTGAGGATGCTATCGTCATGTATCGTGGCCTCCCGGAGGATCCGAGCGGATGAGCTGGATCAAGAAGGCGAAAGAAGGGCTCAAGGCTCAGCAGAGGAGACGGGAACTCCCCGACGGCCTGTGGACCAAGTGCGAGGACTGCGGCGAGATCCTGTACCACAAGGAACTCGAGCGGAACCTCTGGACGTGCACCAAGTGCTCCTACCACTTTCGCATTCCCGCGCGGACATACCTCAAGATCCTTCTCGACGAGGGCTCGTTCGTGGAGCGCTTCTCCGAAGTCGTGTCCACGGATCCCCTGAAGTTTCGCGACACGAAACGCTACTCCGACCGCCTGAAGAAGGCGCGCGAGGACACCTCGCTCAGCGAGGCCGTCCTCGTCGGTGAAGCGAAGATCGAGGAGCGTCCGCTCGTCATCGCGGTCATGGACTTCTCCTTCCTCGGCGGCAGCCTGGCCTCGGCCGCGGGGGAGCGGATCGCGCGCGGCATTCTGCTGGCCCTCGAGAATCGCCATCCGTTCGTGCTCCTTTCCTCGTCGGGCGGGGCGCGCATGTTCGAGGGGATCCTCTCGCTCATGCAAATGGCCAAGACAAACGCGCTCCTGGCGCGTCTCTCGGACGCGGGCGTGCCGTACATCGCAGTGATGACCCATCCGACGACCGGGGGCGTGACCGCGAGCTTCGCCTCGGTCGGCGACGTGATCCTGGCCGAGCCGCGGGCCCTGATCGGCTTCGCGGGTCCGCGGGTGATCAAGCAGACGATCAACCAGGAGTTGCCGGAGGGGTTCCAGCGATCCGAGTTCCTGCTCGACCACGGCATGATCGACCGCATCGTGCACCGAAACGAGCTCAGGAAGGCGATCGCATGGCTGCTCGAGTTCTTCGCCGCGGCGGGCGCTCTGCCGCAGAAGCCGCGCCGCCGCGCCGGCGAGACTCTGGCTCGGTTTCGCGCCGTCGGTGGTCCGATCGGCTCGACGCCCGCGCCCCCGAAGCCGCCGGAGCCGAGCATGAACGGGCAGCCCCAGTCCGCTCCGCCGGGAACGGCCGAAGCGTCCGAAGCGGCCGCGTCTCCCTCGACCGAGGAGTCCGCGACCGCCGAGCCCGACCAACCCAAGAGCGAAGGCTCCGCCGCGTTCCCAGCCGATCGAGAAATTCCCATCCGCGAATGAAGGCGCCCACGAGCGCCACTCACCTTGTGCGCCTCGATGAGCTGTACCGCTTCGAGCGGAGCGGCATGCGTCCCGGTCTCGTGGGGATCGAGCGGCTCCTCGAGACGGCGGGGCGGCCGGATCTCGCCTTTCCCTCGGTGCTCGT
>Ga0315273_10004008_pt1 | contig 17892 bp, 17 predicted proteins | sample YL17G02_0_MG_FD_205753 | JGI IMG/M metagenome (GOLD analysis project Ga0315273, IMG submission 205753) | Sediment microbial communities from Yellowstone Lake, YNP, Wyoming, USA - YL17G02_0 | ecosystem: Environmental > Aquatic > Freshwater > Lake > Sediment | place: USA: Wyoming | collected...
GAGGTGGTCAGGAGACACCCCGATGAATTTCGGACGACTGGCGGCGGCGGCGCTGGTGAGCTGGCTCGCGCACCTCGCCCTGACCGCCATCATCTGGGGCACGGTCCTGCCCGACCTGATCCGCCAGAAGGCATCGCTCCTCAGGGCGCCGTCGGACATGAACCTCGTGCTGGGGTACGGCGCGTCGCTCGTCGGGTTTTTCGTCTTCGCGTATGTCTACGCCAAGGGCTACGAGGGCGGCTCCGGACTGGTCGAAGGGCTGCGGTACGGCGTGCTCATCGGGCTGCTGCTGGCCGTGTTTGCCGGCGTCTGGGGCTACGTGATGATGCCGATCTCGGCGGTCTTCGCCACGGCCATGGTCGTCGACAGCATCATCGAGATGGCCACGTACGGCGCCATCGTCGGTGTGATCTACAAGCCCATCGCCGGGCGGCGATAGCCGAAAATGGGGTCAGACCTGTTTTCGCGTGGCCGGCAGATCGAAAAGGGGTCGGACCTGTTTTCGCGCGACCGGCAGCGAAAATAGGTCCGACCCATTTTCGCTCCGGGGTATCATCGTAAGCACCGCAGACCGACATGGACCAGCAGTACATCCGCAATTTCTCGATCATCGCGCACATCGACCACGGCAAGTCGACGCTGGCGGATCGATTCCTCGAGGTGACAGGCGCGCTCCAGCCGCGCGAGATGCTCGATGCGCAGGTGCTCGACTCGATGGACCTCGAGCGCGAGCGCGGCATCACAATCAAGGCGCACCCGGTCCGGCTGACCTACAACGCGGACGACGGTCATCAGTACGTGCTCAACATGATCGACACGCCCGGGCACGTCGATTTTTCCTACGAGGTCACCCGGTCGCTTGCCGCCTGCGAAGGCGCCGTGCTCATCGTCGACGCCTCGCAGGGCGTTGAGGCGCAGACGCTCGCCAACGCGTATCTCGCCGTCGAGAACAACCTCGAGATCATCCCCGTCATCAACAAGATCGACCTGCCCAGCGCGCAGCCCGAGGAATCGCGCCGGCAGCTGGCCGACATCATCGGCCTCGACCCGTCGCACGCGATCCTCGCGAGCGCGAAGGCCGGCACCGGCGTGCACGAAGTGCTCGAAGCGGTCGTCGAACGCCTCCCGGCCCCGGAAGGCGATCCGGCCGCCCCGCTCAAGGCGCTGATCTTCGACTCCTGGTACGACCCGTACCGCGGCGTCGTCATCGTGGTCCGGGTGCTCGATGGCGCGATTCGGCCGCAGATGAAGATTCGCCTGATGGCCGAAGGGCAGGAGTACGAGGTCGAGCAGGTGGGCGTGTTCACGCCCAAGCCCGCAGAGATAGACGAACTCGGCGTCGGCGAAGTCGGATTCATCACGGCGGCGATCAGGAAGGTGAGTGATGCGAGGATTGGCGACACCATCACCGAGTTGTCCCGCCCGGCCGCGCAGCCGTTCCCGGGCTTTCGCGAGCTGAAGCCGATGGTGTTCGCCGGGCTGTACCCGGTGGAGGGGCACGAGTACGCGGAACTGCGGGACGCGCTCGAGAAACTGCGCCTCAACGACGCGTCGTTTTTCTACGAGCCGGAAACGTCAGTGGCGCTGGGTTTCGGATTCCGGTGCGGCTTCCTCGGACTGCTGCACATGGAGATCGTGCAGGAGCGGCTCGAACGCGAGTTCGATCAGGACCTGGTCACCACAGCCCCGGGGGTCCTGTATCGCGTGACGACGACCGATGGCGAGGTGCACGAAATCGACAGCCCCGCCAAGCTGCCCGACGTCGGGCGAATCCAGAAGTTCGAAGAGCCGGTGATCAAGGCGATGATCCTGACGCCGTCCGAACACGTCGGTGGCATTCTGAACCTGTGTCAGGAAAAGCGCGGCGTGCAGAAGTCGCTCGAGTATCTCGCCACCGACCGCGTCCTCATCACCTACGAGATGCCGTTCAACGAGGTCGTGCTCGATTTCTACGATCGGCTCAAGACCATCTCGCGCGGCTACGCGTCGCTCGATTATCATGTGAGCGGGTACTGGGAATCGCCGCTGGTCAAGCTCGACATTCTGGTCAACGGCGACCCGATCGACGCGTTGTCGACCATCGTGCACCGGGATGCGTCGTATCAGCGGGGCCGGGCGCTGGCACAGAAGATGCGAGAGCTGATCCCGCGCCAGATGTTCGAGGTGGCCATCCAGGCCGCCATCGGCGGCCGGATTGTCGCCCGCGAGTCCGTGAAGGCCCTGCGGAAGAACGTGCTCGCGAAGTGCTACGGGGGCGACATCTCGCGCAAACGCAAGTTGCTCGAGAAGCAGAAGGCAGGCAAGAAGCGCATGAAGCGCGTGGGCCGCGTGGAGATCCCCCAGGAGGCGTTTCTCGCCGTGCTCAAGATGGGAACGGAGGAATAGGTGCCCGAGTTCAGGAAGTCCGTGCCTCGCGAGTACTTCGAGTCGATTGTCATCGCCGTCATCCTGGCGCTGTTCATTCGGACGTTTGTCGTTCAGGCGTTCAAGATTCCGACCGGGTCGATGGAGCCCAACCTGCTGGTCGGCGATCATCTGCTCGTGAACAAATTCGTCTTCTCGCCGACAAGTTCGGCAGTCGAACGCGCGCTTCTGCCCACCCGGGAGGTCCGGCGGGGTGACATCGTGGTGTTCAAGTTCCCGGCCGACCCCGAGCGCGACTTCATCAAGCGCGTCATCGGCCTGCCAGGGGAGACGGTCGAGCTGAAGAACCGCCGGATCCACATCAACGGAAGACCGCTCGACGAGCCGTACGCGCACTACCTTCCACGCCAGGATGGCGGCACGCTGGCGGAGGTGACCTCCGAGGACGTTCGCGATCGTTACGGCCCGGAGACGGTGCCGGCCGGGTCGCTCTTCGTGATGGGAGACAACCGGGACAACTCCCAGGACTCGCGCTACTGGGGATTCCTGCCTCGCGACAACATCAAGGGCCAGGCATTGGTGATCTACTGGTCCTACGACCCCGACGCCGGGGGGCTCTTCAGCCTCCTGACGAGCACACGCTGGGGTCGTCTGCTGCACCAGATTCACTAGCATGGGCAGATTAATCAGACTCGCCATCGTCGCGCTTGTGGTGTACGGCAGCTGGCATGCCGTCTCCGCCCAATTGGACCATTTCAAGCTCGAAGACGCGGTTCGGCAGATTGCTGAGTTCGGCGCTGACCAGGACGATAGCGCCGTCCGCGCCGCGGTGGTCGTGGAAGCCACCAGGGTGGGCATCCCGATTGATCCCGCCCGCGTGAGCATCCGCAGGGCGGCGGAGCGCATCTACATCGACATCGCCTACACACGGTCCGTCCAGGTGCTGCCGTGGTACCGGTACAACTGGGCGTTCACGGTCAAGGTCGAGAGCTGGCACGTGCGGGGCGGACTCACCAAGTAGCCTGGGGCCACCAGAAACGTTTTCCCGCCCCCTGGGGACACGCTGTGGATGTCGGTGTGCTGGCTCGCCTGCAGTTTGCCCTGACCATCGGGTTCCACTACATCTATCCGCCGCTCTCGATCGGCCTCGGCATGATGCTGGTCGTCATCGAGGCGATGTCGCTCGCCACGAAGAACCCGATCTATCACCAGATGGCGCGGTTCTTCACCAGGATCTTCGGCCTGGTCTTCGCCATTGGCGTCGCGACCGGCATCGTGATGGAGTTCGAGTTCGGCACCAACTGGGCCGCCTACTCACGCTTCGTTGGTGACGTGTTCGGGAGCGCGCTTGCCGCCGAAGGCCTCTTCGCGTTCTTCCTCGAGTCCGGATTCCTCGCACTGTTGCTGTTCGGCTGGGACCGGATCGGGCCGCGCCTGCACTTTCTGTCGACAGTGGCCGTATGTCTGGGCGCGCACTTCAGCGCGATCTGGATCATCGTGGCCAACTCGTGGATGCAGACGCCAGCCGGGTACCATGTGGTCGCTGATGCGGCCGGCCGGCCGCGGGCGGAGATCACCGATTTCTGGGCGGTCGTGTTCAATCCATCGAGCGTTGATCGCCTCCTGCACGCCATCGTCGGGGCCTGGGCGACGGGTGCGTTCTTCGTGCTCTCCATTGCCGCGTACTACCTCCTGAAGCGGCGCCACGAGGCATTTGCGCGAGCGTCGATGCGGATTGGTCTCGCGCTGGCGGCGGTGGCCACGCTGGCGTCGATCGGCACGGGTGACTTGTCCGCCCGTCTGGTCGCGCGGCATCAGCCGGAAAAATTCGCCGCGATGGAAGGCGTGATGGAGGCCTCGGCGCCCGCCGGCCTGCACGTTCTGGGCTGGGTTGATGCCGCAAACCAGCGCGTGATCGGCGTGGAGATTCCTGGTCTGTTGAGCAGGATGATCGCAGGAGACGCCAACGCGCCCATCCCTGGCATCAAAGCGTTTCCGCCAGGCGATCTCCCGCCGCTCAACGCCACGTTCCAGGCGTTTCACCTCATGGTGGCGCTCGGAACGACGATGGCGGGGTTGGTGGCGTGCGGAGTGGCGTTTCTGTGGAAGGGCAGGCTGTTCAGAACCCGGTGGTTGCTCTGGATCTTTGTCGGCGCCGTCGTTGGGCCGCAGATCGCCAACCAACTCGGGTGGGCCACGGCCGAAATCGGCCGCCAGCCCTGGATCGTCTACCGGGTGATGCGGACCATCGATGGCCTGTCGCCTGTCGTTCACGCGCCGCAGGTCATCTTCTCGCTCGTGCTGTTCACAGTGGTGTACGCGCTGCTGTTTGCGCTGTTCATGTTCCTCCTCAACGAGAAGATCCAGCACGGCCCGCTGGCCGAGGATCACCCGGGCGAAGCGGGTCACCGGGCGTGAGGCTGTCGGCATGAGTTTCGATCTGAACACCGCGTGGTTTCTGCTGGTTGGCATTCTGCTGGCCGGCTATGCCGTGCTCGACGGATTCGATCTCGGCGTAGGCGCGCTGCACCTGTTCGCCAGGACGGACGTGCAGCGTCGGACATTCCTCAACGCGATTGGCCCCGTGTGGGATGGCAACGAAGTCTGGCTCGTGACCGGCGGGGGAGCCTTGTTCGCGGCGTTCCCGATCGTCTATGCGACGGTGTTCTCGGGTTTCTACGTGGCGATGATCCTGCTGCTCTTCGGGCTCATCTTCCGCGCGGTGGCCATCGAGTTTCGCAGCAAGCAGCCCGGCGCGCGTTGGCGGCGCGCCTGGGATCGCAGCTTCGCCTTCGCGTCGATCGCATCCAGCCTGCTGATGGGCGTGGCGTTCGGCAACGTCATCTGGGGCATTCCTCTTGATGCCGCCGGCGAGTTCGCGGGGTCGTTCGTGTCACTCTTGACGCCGTATGCGCTGCTCACCGGCGTCACGACGGTCGCGCTGTTTATGATGCACGGGGCGATGTACCTCTTGCTGAAGACCGAAGGCGAGACCCAGCAGATGGTGAAGGGGTGGGTCTCCAACACGATCATCTTCTTCCTCGTGTGCTATGCGACCACGACGATGGCCACCATCATCTTCCGACCGGAGATGACGGCGACGATGAGGGCCAACCCAGTGCTGCTCGCGCTGCCGGTGTTGACGATGCTGGCGATCGCGAACGTGCCGCGCGCGATTCATCGCCTTCGCTTCGGCGAGGCATTTCTGTCGTCGTCGTGCGCCGTGCTGGGGTTGTTCGGGCTGGTCGGAGTCGGCATGTACCCCACGCTCGTCAACGCGTGGGAACCGGCCAGACAGTTGACGATCTACAACGCCGCGTCCTCCCCGAAGACACTGGGGATCATGCTGATCATGGCGCTCGTCGGGATTCCGCTCGTGCTGACCTACACCGTCAGCGTCTACTGGATCTTCCGCGGCAAGGTGAAGCTGGACTCGACGTCGTACTGAACTCCGACGGGCGGACACGGGGGTCCGCCCCTACGCGACGGCCTGACCCTTCTTGATCACCATCCGGATCGCCGGCACGCCCACCTTCAGCAGATCGACCGCCTCGCCGTTGACGATCACCATGTCGGCCTGCTTGCCCACTTCGAGGCTGCCGATCCGATCGTGCCGGTCGATCGCGTAGGCCGCGTTGATCGTGGAGGCGACGAGTGCTTCTTCGAGTGTCATCCGCATCGAGAAGCACGCGAGCGACATCGCAAACGGCATCGACGGCGAGAAGCCGCCGCCCGGATTCAGATCGGTGGCCAGCGCCACGGGCACGCCCGCCTCGATGAGTTCCCTCGCCGGCGCGTACCTCCCGAGCTTCAGATAGAAGGCCGCGATGGGCAGCAGTGTCGCCACCACGCCCGCCTGCTTCATCGCATGAATGCCGCGCGGCGAGACGTAGAGCAGGTGGTCGGCGGATCGCGCGCCGACGGCGGCCGCGACAAGCGAGCCTCCACTCTCCTCCAGTTCGTCGGCGTGGATGCGGGCCTTCAGTCCGTGCCGCTTTCCAGCCTGGAGGATCTCCATCGACTCTTCGGGCGTGTAGACACCGGCCTCGCAGAACACGTCGCACCACTCCGCCAGGCCATCGCGTGCTGCCGCGGGGATCATCTGCCGGACCAGGTTGTCAATATAGAAACGGCGGTTCGCGCGGTGCTCGATGGGGATTTCGTGAGCCCCCATGAACGTCGGCACGAGATCGATGACGTGCAACTCGTCGAGGCGCTTGATGACGCGGAGCATCTTCAGTTCTGTGTCTGTCTCGAGCCCGTAGCCGCTCTTGGCCTCGCACGTCGTCGTACCGCACCGGAGCATGTGATCAAGCCGCCCGCTGGTGGCGGCGACGAGGTCGTCCTCGGAGGCTGCCCGTGTGGCTCGGACCGTCGACAGGATTCCGCCGCCCGAGGCGGCGATCTCAGCGTACGTGGCACCGGCCAGCCGCCGTCGCAGCTCGTCACGGCGATCGCCTCCAAACACGACATGCGTGTGTGGATCGACGAAGCCCGGAAGGACCGTGCATCCTGCCGCATCGATCACCTCGAAGCCATCGCCAGCACAGTAGCGCTCGTCGCATTCCGCCGTCGTCCCGACGAACGCAACGCGGCCGTCGATGGCGACGACCGCGCCATCGGCGATGGCGCGGACATCCGCCTGATCGGGGCCGCACTTGGGCGCGGTCCCCGCACACGTAATCACGGTTCTGGCGTTTCGGATGATGACTGAACCCACCACGCACCCCCGGTACGTGTGCATCGTACCCCGAGACGCGCCCCTTGTGCCCCATTCGGGCTCTCTTTGCTCGATTCGCAAGCCTGAATGTCGTTGTGACCCGATGCACTTCCGAGGCGTCGGGAGGGCCCGTCTGGAGCCCGCTACTGCCGAATGTCGACGACGACGCTGCCGCCTGGCAGCACGGAAGAAGACTGCAGGACGGCTGGGGCTGGACCGCCGCTGACGTACAGCCATCCCGACCGCGCGTCCGCCGTCACGACCAGTGAGCCCTCCAGCCTGTTCGTGAGCAGGGCGCTCACCGAGCTGCCATCCTCGGCGGCCATGACCCGTGCTTCACGGAGGAGATCAGCATCGAGCTTCAGCGCCACGTTCGCCTTCATATCGTGTGTTACGTGCAGCACCATCTTACGTGCTGATGAATCGGCCGTGAATCAGCTGGGCGGCCAGTCTCCCGTAGACCAATGACAGAGGCGGGCCACACGCCGCGCGCTGGTCGTCGGATGTTCGGCATCTGTTCCTGTGTTTCCGATTCGCGACGAGTCACTTACGCGCTGTCCGAGTCGTGGACCGCTTACTTGCGAATGGAAAACGAGAGTTCGATTTGGACTCGTGTCGCGACTGGCCGCCCTTCCTTCATGCCCGGCTTGAAGCGCCACTGTTGGGCAGACGTGATCGCCTGCTGATCGAGCCCTGGGTCGAGCGACCGGACCACGCGGCAATCTCCGACCGCGCCGTCAGTGAGGACCACGCAGTCAACGATGACGGTCCCCTGGATCTTGGCGGACCGGGCCTCAGCCGTATACTGCGGCTTCACCTCTGCGACCAATGTGGGCATCGAGACGCCGTTGCCGGGCTTGTAGACTTCGGGCAGAGCCGTCAGCAACAGCACGAGCGCCTGATCGGTGCCTCTGACCTTGGACGTTCCCACAACGACCGTCTCGCCCAACCGAATGCGGAATTCCGTCTTCAGCACGCTGCCGATGGTCTGTCCGTCAGTCAGGTCGACCTTGACGTAGACGTCCTGCCCGCTCGGTGGAGTCACAGGTCCCACGTCGAGGGTGCCCGAGTACTCTCGACCGGAGGGGCCCTGCATACGAACAGTCTGCGTGCGGGACCCTCGCACCAGGACGCGGTCCAGCGCCTGATAGCTCTTGTACGGCAGAAACTCGCTCGCATCTTTGAGCGCGTTCATCTCTCGCTCCGACAATCCCGCGACCGCCGTTCCAGGTTTCGTGTGTGCAAGCAGCAACACGAGGTAGAAGCCCTCCGCTTCCGCCGACTGGTCAGAGGCGGGTTTCGGCTTGCCGGCCACGCTCCAGTTGCGGTCTGCGCGGTCGAGCGCCATCTTGGCGAGGCGACCTGCGAGACTCGAGGGATAGTCCTTGACGACGAAGGCGAACGACTCCCGGGCCTCGGCGACTTGGCCGAGGCTGTAGAGCGCCAGGCCTCGCTTGTAGTGCGCGTCGGGCAGCACGTTGCTGGATGGGTAGGCTGTAATGAGGTGGCCGTACGCCGCCACGGCTTCCTTGAACTTGCGCTGGGCGTACCACGTTTCGCCGATGTAGTACTGGGCGTCGTCGGCGAGGTCGGACGATCCAAACGTCTTGATGAAGGTCTCAAATGCCTGGATCGCGAGGGACCACTGCCCGGCGTAGTAGTCGGCCCGGGCTGCGTCGAACACGCGCTGGGGTGAGGCGCCGACGCCGCTGGGTGCCGGCGTCTGCGCGGCGGCCCGGGGATCGAGTGGATAGTCCTGAGCCAGGCCCGCCACGGCCGTTCCCGCGCTCAGGCACACGAGCATCAACGAACCGATGAGACGACGGAAAGCTGCCAAACGCATGATCGGTGGCCTCCTCAGGTTTCCCTCAGAACTGAACGGCCGGGTTGAGCACCCAGATGATGCGAGTTCCATTGCGGCCGGTCAGATGGAGCTGCCGGACGGGCTGAGGAGCATCAGCAGGCGTTCGAACCGACGCGGACACCACGGGCGTGTCGCCTCGTGGCCACCCGCCCGTTCGCCAAGACCCCATCGCGACGACCACCAACGCGACAACCACCGTACACACGCCTGCCGCAACAGGTACCCATGGCCACGCTCGACGAACGCGTGTCGGCGCAGCCGAGATCACCAGATCTCGGATGTCGCCCCGTTCCTCCAACGTCAGCTCGTTGTCTTCCCCGGCGGGATCGCCCCGCTGAAGCATCTCTCTCAGTCGCGTGGGTGAAAGGCGTTGCATGTCAGACATCTCACATTTCTTCCGATCAACTGAGGACTCGGCATAGCTGACGACGCGCTCTCGACAGGTGCCAGCGAACCGTGACGGGCGCGATGCCGAGCGCCAGGGCAATTTGTTTGACGGATTCACCCTCGAGTTCGTGGAGTACGACGATGGCCCGTCGGCGGGCATCAAGCTCGCTCAACGCTCGCTCGACCGCCATCCGCGAGACGTACGCCGCTTCCGGGCTGCCGAGCGCTGCATCAGGTGGATGGGCGGCCGCATGCCGCACGCGGACGACCGCCCGGCGGCGGCGGTCCCGCGACAGGTTGACGAGCGTTCGAATCAACCATGCCTGTTCGCTGTCATGGCCGACCGGCAAAGACGCGGGCCGACGGGCCACCCGCACGAACGTCTCCTGCACGAGATCGCGGGCGTCATCGTGGCTGCCCGAAAGTCGCCGTGCCAGTCGAAAGAGCCGCTCGTGGTGGGCGTCGAACACGCGAGTCAGGTGATCGTCCACGTCAAGTGCCCACATCTCCAGCAAAACGGCTTCGACGTCTGTCGGAGCGCCCATACTAGACAAGACGCGCGACCATCGCAAAACGCTGGTGCGACACGTCCGTCACGCCTCGCCCGGCCCGGTGGCCGGGGCGACCGTCGAAACAGCGGTTCTCGGCGAACTGGTGAAGCACCACCTCAACCAGGGACGCGAGCCCAGGATCTCCTTCTGGCGGACCGCCATTGGATCGGAGGTGGACTTTCTGATCGGGGCCGACAAGACGCTGATGGCTGTTGACGTGAAGGCGTCATCGACTCCCCGGCCTGCCATGGCCGTCGGGATTCACGCGCTTCGCCGGGATCTCGGTGCCCGCCATGGGCCCTGGATCGTCGTGCACACGGGATCGCATGCTCTTCCCCCGGGCGGGGGCGTGACCGCCGTGCCGTTGGGGTCGTTCTGAAGCCCTACAGCTACGCGCGGCGGTCGACAGCGTCCGTAGCGGTGCGCGGCAGGTCCTCGCGCTCCTTGCGATCCTGAGCCCAGATCGACACGCCCTCGCGGCCGTCCGCCTGGCGCGGACGATGGATGGCGATCTTGTCCTCGCGCTCATGACGATCCTGATCCTTGATGAAATCGAGCGTGTTGGTGAGCGACGCAATCAGCGACTCAACCGACGTCTCGACTTCGCGCCGCTTCAACCGCAACCCGTCGATCTCGCGGTGCACATCGTCCACCCTGGCCTGCGCCTTCTCCAGAATCAGATCGGCGCGCCCTTCAGCTTCGCGCACGACGGCGGCGGCCTGCTGATTGGCCGATTCTTTCACTTCGTCGGCGAGGCGCTGGGCGGTGATTAGCGTGTTGCGGAGACTGCGCTCGAGCTCGCGGTGTTCGTTGACGAGGCTCGCGAGCCGCGCCACCTCCTGCCGCATCCGGTCTGCTTCCTGCAGGGCCGCCTCGTAGTCGGCGGCGACTTCCGCGAGAAATGCCGTGACCTGGTCGCGGTCGTAACCGCGCATCGAAGAGCGGAACTGCTGCTGGCGCAAGTCGAGCGGTGTGACGTTCATCTGTGTCCCCCGAAGGCTGAAGCTGCCCTAGTGCTTCGACTCGCAGTGACGGGTGCGTGTCCTTGCGAGGCGGTCCGCCGAACAATGCTCGCTCAGCACCAAGTCCTGAGTGGATGGATTCGTTGCCGAATCCATGAATCGAAGGACTTAGCCGCGGCCACCGAAGATGGCGGTGCCAACCCTGACAAGAGTAGCGCCTTCCTCGACCGCAATCTCAAAGTCGTGGCTCATACCCATCGACAGCTCGCGGAGCATCGAACGGGGAACACCACGGCTCGCCAGTTCATCGCGGATCTCGCGCAGCCGCCGGAAGTAGGCGCGGGCATCCTCGGGATCGTCCATGAACGGCGGCAGCACCATGAGCCCGGTGACGCGTGCAGCCCGGCACGCTGAAGCCGCCTCGAAGATGGCGTGCAGCGCGTCGACCGCCGTCCCGTGCTTGGTTGGTTCACCTGCCAGATCGACCTGGATCAGCAGCTCGGGCTGATGCCCGTCCTCCTCGGCGGCCTCATCTACCCGGCGCAGCAGTTCCACGCTGTCAATGGAATGGATGCACGCGAACGAGGTTGCCGCTTTCCGGGCCTTGTTCGACTGCAGGTGGCCAACCAGATGCCACTCGATCGACGTATCGGACGACAGGCTGATCTTCTCTAGGGCTTCCTGGACCCGATTTTCGCCGAAAGCCCGTTGGCCGGCGGCGTAGGCGGCCAGAACCTCGGTGATGGAGAAGGTCTTGGACACGGCAACCAGGCGAACATCTGTCGGACGTCGGCCGGCCCGCTCCGCGGCGCGGGCCAGCCGGCTTCGAATGTCGGCGAGGTTGGCAGCGATGGCGTCCTGCAGCGACAAGGACTCCACCTTTCTGCGCTACTTCTTGATCTGCTTCAGGATACCCGTGGCCGCGGTTGCGTTCGGCCCCTTCGGCGTCAGCACCAGGTACTTGTCGAACATCGCGATGGCTTCGGCCATCTTCCCCTGGTTGAGGAAAGCCATGCCCAGCTGATAGTGCGCCTCGGCATGGTCGGGCTTCAGTTCAATCACCTTCTCGAAGTGGGCCTGGGCCTCCGGGATCCTGCCTGCGTTCCAGTCGATGACGCCGCTGTTGTACTCGGCGTCGACGCCGCCACCACCGCTGGCCGGTCCGGCGGCGGCCGCCATGTCGGTTGCCTTCTGGCTGGCTTCCCCGGCCTTGTCGAACTTCTTCTGGGCGTTGTACACCGTCGCCAGCCCGTTGTACGCCTCGACATAATCCGGCTTCAATTCGATCGCCTTGTTGTAGGCCTCCTCGGCCTTGACGTAGTCCTTCTTCTGCATGTGCGCGAAGCCGATGTTGTAGAAGCAGTCGAAGCATTTCGGCGCCATGTCGGCAGCCTCGGTGAACTTCGCCACCGCCTCGTCAAACTTTACTCCCGCGGCCTTGGCGGCGTCTTCGGTGCTCATGGCGCCAACGGCGATCGGGTCGCCGCTGAACAACAGGCTGCCCGCCTTGCTCGCGGCCACGCCGTCATCGAACACCTTCTTAAGTGCTGCGCCCTTGGCGGCTTCTGCCGCCGCCGCCGCCGCATTGGCCGCACCGCCGCCGCCGAGGACGAAATTGACAACTTTGGGGTCGCCAAGCGGGACGCGGACATTGAACGACTGCGCTCCGAACTCCTTGTTCGAGGCCGTCACCTTGTAGTTGCCGGGCCGAAGGCCAATCTGGATGAACTCACCCTTCCTGTCACTCTTGGTTTCGACCTTGAAATTGATGCCGTCCTGGTACTCGATCAGAACTACGGCCTTGTCGACAGGGCCACCTTTCGGATCGACAACCTTGCCCTTGAGGGCGCCAGTCTGAGCAGACACAGGGGCTGCGAACGCGATGGCCACCATCGCCACAAGGGCGAATACCAGCAAGCGGCGGCCGGAGAAAAGGCGAAGCATAGCGCTCCTCCGTAGGAAGAAAAAGAGCATGACGTTGAAAGAACGACCAAAACACTACAGTCAATCCGCCTCAGTTTACATCAAAGGCGGCGCTGGGCGAAACCGCCTGCCTGTTCCTCTGCACATGACATACCAACTGGAATCAGACGGAAATCCAGGCATTGTGATCAGGCCGCGGCCCCAACCCGTCAAGCCAGCCGTCTGGCGTCCGCAAAGAACCTGACGATGTCCTCGATATCGGAGGTGACGGGAGCGGGGGGAAGCGACGCCAGGAACCGCCGCCCGTAGGGCATCGTCGTGATGCGGGGGTCGAGGATGGCGAGCACGCCACGGTCGCGCCGGTGGCGGATCAGCCGGCCGAGCCCCTGGAGCAGCGCCAGGACGGCCAGCGGCACCTGGAGGTCCGCGAAGCCGTCGCCGCCACGTTGAACAATCGCATCGATGCGCGCCGCGATGACGGGATCGCCCGGCGAGGCGAATGGCAGACGATCAATGATCACGCAACTCAGGGAATCGCCCACCACGTCCACGCCCTGCCAGAAACTCGACGTCGCCAGCAGCACCGAATGCGGCGTCTCACGGAATTGCCGCAGCAGCGCCGAGCGCGGCGCGGTGCCCTGGACCAGGATCGGGTAGTCGAGCGCCGATTCGACGACGGGCTTCACTGCCCTGAGCATCGCGTAACTGGTGAACAGCACGAATGCGCGACCCTGAGTGCGCGTCAGGATGCCCACGACCTCGCGTGCGGCCGCCTCCGCAAACGCGGGTGTCTTGGGCGACGGCATCCGTGGCGGCAGGTAGAGGATGGCCTGATCGCGGAAGTTGAACTCGGACGGGAGCTGAAGCTCTTCGGCGCGCTCCACACCGAGGCGGCTGCGGACGTAGGTGAACGTGCCCTCGACGGTCAACGTGGCCGACGTGAGCACCGTGGCCGCGAACCGATCGATCAGCAGGTTGCGAACCAGCGTGGACACATCGATGGGAGAGGCACGCAGGAACAGGCCGCGCCCACGGAACTCGAGGTAGAAGACGTAGTCGCGGTCGCTGGCATCGAGCAGGAAGCGGAGTTCGTCACGCAGTTCGGCGGCGCGGCGGCCGATGGCGCGCAGGTCTTCGGATGACTCGCGCGCCAGCGCGACGGTGGCTTCGAGACCGGTGAGCGCGTCGAGGAGGTACCGTCCGGGCTCCCGCACGGGCTCGAGCATGTCCGGCGAGATTCTCGCGCGGTCTTCGCCACCAGTGCCGGTGAACGCGTTGGCCAATGGCGGAAAGTCGTGCCTGGCCAGGGCGATCGCCGAGAAGAACAGCCGCGCGTGGCCGTCAACCAGGTTCAGCGCCCGTCCGAGTTGGCCTTCCTGGTCGGCGATCTCGGGGGAGGCGAGCAGTCGCTCGAGATCCCGGACCAGTTCGTCGAAGCGGTAGTTGCTGACCGAAAACCCGAAGTACTGTGTCGCCACATCCTCCAGGGTGTGCGCTTCGTCTATCACCGCCAGCGGACAGTCCGGGATCACCTCGCCATACGCGTTCTGGCGCACCGCGGCATCCGCGCACAACAGGTGGTGATTGACGATGACCACGTCCGACTGGGCGGCGCGCTGACGCATGAGCGTGACGAAACAGTCGTCGTACTCCGGGCACTCTGTGCCGACGCAGTTCTCGGCCGTGGCGGCAATATCACTCCAGAACGCGACATCTTCCGGAAGGTCCTGGATCTCGGCGCGATCGCCAGTCTCGGTGGTGGCTGCCCAGTCGTCCACGAACTTGAGGTACAGACGATCGGCCGGCGAGCCCGCCTCAACGTCGTCGCGCAACGTGGCGAACCGGTGGAGGCACAGGTAGTTGCCGCGCCCTTTCATGTAGGTAGCGGTGAAGGGCAGGTCCAGGGCCTCGCGCAGAATGGGCAGGTCCTTGAAATAGATCTGTTCCTGGAGGTTCTTGGTGCCGGTGGAGATGAGGACGCGCTGGCGGGCGAGAATGGCCGGAACCAGATAGGCCAGCGTCTTGCCGGTGCCCGTGCCGGCTTCGGCGAGCAGCACGCCGCCGCGGGCGAAGACGCGCGCCACTGCCGCAGCCATGTCGCGCTGGCCCTCCCGCGGTTCGAATTCGGCCACGGCTCGCGCCAGGGGGCCGTCGTCCGCGAAGACGCGATCGACGACCGAGGCTAGGTCAGCTTGTCCGGATACAGGGGGAACTTCCTGCACAGTGCTTCCACTTCGGCCCGGACCATCGTGTGCACGTGCTCGTCATCGGGCGCGGCCAGCACGCGGGCGATCAGGTCGCCCACGACCTCCATCTCGGCTTCGGCCATGCCGCGCGTCGTCACGGCGGGCGTGCCGATGCGGATGCCGCTGGCGACGAGCGGCGGATTCTGATCGAACGGGATGGTGTTCTGATTGACCGTGATGCCGGCCTTGCCAAGCGCGGCGGTGGCCGCCTTGCCGGTGACGCCCCTGGAGAACACGTCGACCAGCATCAGGTGATTGTCCGTGCCACCCGATACCAGTCTGAAGCCGTGCGACGCAATAACGGTGGCCAGGCGCGAGGCGTTGGCGACAATCTGCTTCTGATACGCGGCAAACGCGGGTTCCGCCGCTTCCTTCAAGCACACCGCCTTGGCTGCGATGATGTGCACCAGCGGGCCGCCCTGGACGCCCGGGAACACGCTCCTGTCGAGATCCTTGGCGTATTGCGCTTTGCACAGCACCATGCCGGCGCGAGGGCCGCGCAGCGTCTTGTGCGTCGTCGTGGTCACGAAGTCCGAATGCGGGACGGGACTGGGGTGCGCGCCGCCGGCGACCAGTCCGGCGATGTGCGCCATGTCGGTGACCATCGCCGCCCCCGAGCGATCGGCGGTGGAGCGGATGCGCGGAAAATCAATCACGCGCGGATACGCACTCGCACCGACCATGATCATCTTCGGCTTGTGCTCCATGGCGAGCCGATCGAGTTCGTCGTAGTCGAGCCGTTCGTCGGCCTTGCGCACGCCGTAGGCGACGATGTTGTAGAGCTTGCCGGAGAAGTTCAGGGGGTGGCCGTGCGTCAGGTGGCCGCCGTGCGAAAGGTTCATGCCGAGGACCGTATCACCTGGCTTCAGGAGCGTGAAGTACACCGCCATGTTGGCCTGCGCGCCGGAGTGGGGCTGCACGTTGGCGTGATCCGCTCCGAACAGCGCCTTGGCGCGATCGATGGCGAGGCGTTCGACCACATCGGTGCATTCGCAGCCGCCGTAATACCGGCGGCCTGGATAGCCTTCGGCGTACTTGTTCGTGAACACCGATCCGGCCGCCTCGAGCACCGCGTTGCTGACGAAGTTCTCTGACGCGATCAGTTCAAGGCCGGACGCCTGGCGGGTCACTTCGTTGCGGATAGCTTGTGCGATGTCGGGATCGGTGTCGCGGAGCGAGCGGCGATGTGCCGCCATGAGAGCGCTGGTATCCATGGCTTATGAGTCCTTGCAGTCGAGCGCGGCGATCTTCTGCACGCGGCGGCTGTGCCGGCCGCCTCCGTCGAAACTGGTTTGGAGAAACGTGCGGACGATGTCGCGGAAGCGATCCACCGGCGTCGTGCGTCCGCCAATCGTCATGATGTTGGCGTCGTTGTGTTGGCGGCTCAGGCGGGCGGTCTCAATATCGGTGACCAGCGCCGCCCGGATGCCCGGGATCTTGTTGGCCGCGATCGACATGCCGATGCCAGTGCCGCACACCAGGATGCCCAGTTCGAAGGCGCCGTCGGCGACGCCGCGGGCCACCGGCGCGGCGATGTCGGGATAGTCGGCCGGATCCGGCGTGAACGTGCCGAAGTCCTCGTACGGGACGTTCAACTCGTCCAGCAGGTGCTTGAGGTGTTCTTTGAGGTCGAAGCCGCCGTGATCGGATCCAATGGCAATGCGCACAGCCATGGATATTACCTGATCTGTACTAAGTGTTGCCGGCTCTCAACACCAGGCCTCCACACGGACCTCGACGGCCTTCGGACTGGAGGAGCCACGCTGGAGCGTGGCGATCCCAGGCTCGATGCCGATCGGACAGGTGGAAGCGTGACGGCCTTGGGGTTATCGCGCATGAGTACTTGGCGGCGTGACACGCCTGACAGTTGGACAGCGTAATCCGCCTGGGATCGCCGGGCTCCCCGACTTCGCTCGTTGAGCTTCGTCGAGGTCTCGCCGCAGCGCTCTGGCGCGGAGGCGGACAGCCCGGCCGAACGCGGACACGTTCGTCCTCTTTCTGTCATGATGGTCACGTCCCCCAGGTAGAACCGAACTGTGAGCAACCCCGCAGAACCCAAAGTCGTCGTCACCAGTCGCGGCGAAGATCGCGCTCGCGCCGGGCATCCGTGGATCTACCGCACTGATGTCGCCGATGTGGTGGCACAGGGCGGCGACACCGTGGTGGTCGTCAACCCGCGCGGCCAGATTCTGGGCCACGCCCTGTTCAGCGACAAGTCGCAGATCTCGCTGCGGCTGCTGACGATTGGCGAGGCGCCGGCCGGGCCCGACCTGTGGCGTGCCAGACTCGCGGCGGCCATCGCCTTCCGGCGGCAGCTCGCGATTGATGCGACGGCCTTCAGGCTGGTACACGGCGAAGCCGACCTGATGCCGTCGCTTGTGGTCGATCAATACGACCGTCACCTCGTCGTGCAGGCGCTCTCGCAGGGGACCGAGCGGCTGCTGCCTCGCATCGTGGAGATGCTGCAGGACGCCCTGGCCCCCGCTGGCATTCTTGCGCGGCACGATGTGCGCGTGCGCCAGCTCGAGGGCCTCGAGCAGTGCGTCACGCTGCTCGCCGGCGACGTGCCGCCACTGGTGACTGTCCGCGAGGGCCGCATCGAGCACGACGTCGACCTGTGGCACGGGCAGAAGACGGGGCTCTTCCTCGACCAGCGCGAAAACCGGATTGCCGCGCGGCAATACGCCCGCGGCCGGCTGCTCGACTGCTTCAGCTATCACGGCGCCTTCGCGCTGCAGCTGGCGGACTGCTGCGATCAGGTGACGGCGTTGGATGTGTCGGAAGAGGCCGTCGGCCGCATCGCGAGGAACGCCGTCCGCAACAGGATTGCCAACATCGAGGCCCAGTGCGTCAACGTGTTCGACGAACTGCGGCG
>Ga0315273_10004009_pt1 | contig 17887 bp, 13 predicted proteins | sample YL17G02_0_MG_FD_205753 | JGI IMG/M metagenome (GOLD analysis project Ga0315273, IMG submission 205753) | Sediment microbial communities from Yellowstone Lake, YNP, Wyoming, USA - YL17G02_0 | ecosystem: Environmental > Aquatic > Freshwater > Lake > Sediment | place: USA: Wyoming | collected...
TTCGGCCGCGGCGAAGGGTGTTCATCTCAGTGTCGTGCAGATGCCCGAAAATCCCCGGTATGACACGACGAACAGCATCGGGCGCTATGGACCGGGCCGTACAACGTACGGAAAGGTCGTCGCATGGATCGATACGCTCGTGCAGAATAACAGTTACGTGCATTTTTACGACGCGAACAATTACGGCAGCCATGATTTCACTGACAGCGAGGCGCTCGACTGCAATCACCTGAACTACCTGGGCGCGCAGCGGATGGCGGGGAAAATCGACAGTGTGGTCAAGTTGTACGTACCATAAGGCGCGAAGCGGCAGTTATTTTACTTACAAAAGGAAGAGAAGGCATGAATCGTCGGTGTTTAAGGGTCCCAGGTGTCCTCCTGCGGGGGGCAGGCGCAGCCGGTGCGGCGTTTTTTCTGTCGTGCAGTTACGATTATCTGAGACCGGCGAGCGTGCCGTTTACCGTCAGCGTGACGGGAGCGTCGGCTGTTTATATTCATGACACCCTTATAATCCGGGTTTCGGTCCCTGAGCCCGGGGTATGGGGCGTTAATTACGTCTGGTTTGTTGATTCCTTGTTCAATGCAGATACGACAACCGACGGCGTCCTTAAAGAGGTCTTTTCAGTCAGGGATACGGGCATACGCCGTATCGTGATAAAGGCAATTGACGGGAACGGCGGTGAGTCGCCCGAAAAAATCCATTATGTCAATGTGCGTTATCGTCGGCCTGCTGCTGCGCTCCGCGCGGACACTGCGGCGCTTATCCATACGCCGTATCCGCTAAGATTTTCGGGGACCGCCGGCGGTAGCCGGATCGCGTATTATTCATGGTTCATCGATGATGCGCTGGAAAGCAGGGCGACCCCGGACACATTTGTCAACTTGCTATGGGGAGTTGCCGATACCGGCAGGCACGTCATCGTCGTCCGGGCCGTTGATCTGGACGGCATCCGCTCCAAGCCCTGTTCGCTCGTGGTCCGCGTACACTGCATCTCGCCGTCAATAATGATCAGTGCGGACACGACCCCGATGATCAATACTCGTTTTTCACTCACTATGAGAGCAAGCGATGCGGACAGCAATATCGCAGATTTTTTCTGGTACATTGACGATCCGCTTTCAGGAAGGACGACACTCGATACGCTGATAACATGGGTCTGGGCTGTTGACGACACAGGCATGCATGTCATTGTCGCAAGGGCCGTTGACCGGGACAGCCTCTGGTCGGTCCCGTGTTCTCTGCGCGTCAATGTCGGCTGCCTGCACCCGACGGTGACGCTGTACGGTGACACCATAGGCTTTACCGGCGCGTCGTATACCCTCAGAATTTCCGGAACCGGAGGCAATTCCCTGATCGATCGCTTTGTATGGTATCTTGACGATCCGCTCAACAGCAGGACGACCGTTGATACGTTGTTCACCTGGGTGTGGGGGACAGGGGACACAGGCAGGCATGTCATTGCGGCGTACGCGGTCGATCGCGACGGCATAACGTCAGAGCAGGCGAACTTTTCCGTTACGGTGCTGGCCGGAGCGCCGGTTATCACCCCATTCCATGATACCGCGATTTCGAGTTTCGACACACTCACGATCACCTGCCACGTATCGGACCCGAACGGCGCGGTTCTGAAGTACCTATGGGATTTTTCAGGGAGCGGATGGGGTGACAGCACCGCCGACACTTCTCATCTCCTTTGGTACGGCGGAAACGGAACAGTGCGGGTGACGGTCGGGGCGCGGGACAACGACGGGCTGGTTTCCACCGCGGCTTTTACCGTGACGTTCAACCGGCCGCCCGATACCATTGTAGTAAGCACTCCGGCTCCAAATGATACCCAGGTTGTGCTGGAAAAAAAACCTTTTTACTCGGTGGCGTTCGTTTATCGCTCGTCGGATCCGGATAGTGATATAATTGTCTATTCACTATCATGGGGCACGGCAGTTGATTCTTTATTACCTGTCTATCAGGGTACCGACCAGTCTGCCCAAGTTGACAATGTCGGTCCGGGACACTATTTCTGGCATCTTGAAGCGCGGGATTCGTGGGGACATACACGCACCGCGAATGGCGCGGTTGTTATCATTCGCGAACATCGCATATGTTTTGTCGGTCATTCGATCGTCCTTGGGCTTGGAGGTAACGACAGCTCAGGCGGATTCAGGGCCGGCATCCTTGACTCGCTGCGGAAAGCCCTCGGTCTTTACGAACGGCTGAAACCAATCGGGCCGACAACGAGCATTTACTACATGACCCATTCGCCGGCCGACGATTCCTGTATGGCGGTTTCCGGTATCTCCGCGCAGACTCTCTACAACACGATGTTCGTATTACCTTCGCTGACTGCTGATGTCTGGGTGCTTATGATCGGTGTGAACGACAATTATAACACTAGGGAGCTGCAATATACGGGATTCCTGATGGATCTCATGGTCGGCCGTAATCCTGACAGCCGCATTTATGTCCTTAACGGGAACCAGGTGGCGCCCTCAAATTGGGCGGCAGGGTATTGGTTGCCGTCGTTCAATCAGGGGATCGACGATGCGATAGCGACACGGGATTCGGTCGGGATGAATATTTTCAAGGTTGACGCCTATACCGCGCTCAGCGACAGTTCAGGTAATTATGACGCGTCCCTGTTCGAGGACGGCGTGCATCCCAATGTGACCGGTTACGGCCGCCTGGTTGACGCCATTTTTTCAACGATGAAGAGTTCGGACCCGCTGGTAATTCCGTCGCAACCGTGAAAGATATCTGACGGTATTACGGTATTATGGAAAACAAAAAAAAACGCTGGCATATCGCCCAGGAACAGGAACTTCAATGGTGGAAGCGCAGGATCGCCACGATCGATTTCGAATATATTCCCCGATTTGCTGCCGAGCTTTTAGATGCGGTACGCGGCAGTATTACGATTAACAGGCAGACAAGGATTCTTGAGATAGGCTCGGGGCCGGCCGGCATTCTTAAGCATCTATCATCGGATTTCAGGGTCGGCATTGATCCGTTGGAACATTTTTTCGTGAGGATTGAAAAATGCCGTCAATTCCGGAACAAAGGGGTCCGCTACCTCGCCGCTCAGGGGGAGTCGCTTCCTTTTGCGGGCAGCTGTTTTGATTTCGTCATAATGGATAATATACTTGATCATTGCGAAGATATTGATCTGGTTATGGCGGAATTGCAGCGCGTTATGGCACCGGGGGGCATACTATATTTGAAAAATTACACGTTCACCGGATGGGGTTATTTTTTGTCTGAAATACTGGAATTTTTCATGATCGACCGGAAACATCCTTACCATTTCAGGGAAAAAGACCTTCACCGGTTATTTCATAACTACCGGCTGGAGGCAGTTGCCGTTAAACGCAAAGGTTTTTTCGCTTTCTATAAAAATCTTCTGACTTCAAAAAAACTTTCGTGGATTGTTCGGGCATTATCGCTGTCGTGGGCGGACAAAGTGTTATTTGTTCTTCGTAAAGCCAAATAATGATATCTTTCATAAAAATTATTATTCTCCAGCGGCACTGCCGGTGTGTTTTGACTTTATTATATCTTGAATGTATATTTTCCATTCGAAATCAAGGAAAAATCAGTCCGTTTCAGATCGTTCGACTTGGAGTGTAGCTCAGTTGGCAGAGCAAGTGGCTGTTAACCACTGGGTCGGGGGTTCGAACCCCTCCACTCCAGCCATCTAAGCCCCTCAAAATTGCCTGAGGGAAATGCACAGGAGATTTTTTGAGGGGCTTTTAATTTTTTCCCGGAGTTTCCAGTTCAAATGCCCAGGGGGTTCTTGATTGAACATTAAATTCAGCCAGAAAAAGCAGGAAATCCGCGAAGACCCGGTGCTTGATTTTTTCGCCAAGATAAAACAGTATGCGGTCAAATATGTCAATTATCTGATCGGCGCGTTCATCGGCGTGGCGGTCGTCGCGGGAGTCATTTTTGTCTCTATACAAACCAAAAAAATGAGCAGCGATAAAGCCCAGGACGGGTTCGGAAAGGCGATGATCGAATTCAACAACCGCAACATGGAAAAGGCGGTTGAAGAGTTCAGGACCGTCGCGGAGAACCACGCCGGCACCGCTCCGGGGGCCGAGAGCGCCCTCATGCTGGGCAGTATATTTTTCAATATGGGCAAGTACGAAGACGCCATCCAGTGGTTTGAGAAGGCTGAGACCGGCGGCGGCACGGTGGGATTTATCACCGGCGAAGCGCGGGAAGGGCTCGCGAGCTGTTATGAGACAAAAGGGGATGTGCCCAAGGCGCTCGATTACCTCGGGAGAGCTCTCAGTGATGACCAGGTCGCGTACCGCCATTCGGCGATACGGTGGAAAATGGCGCTTCTTAGCCGGAAAACCAATGACACCGCGCGTGTCAAAACGCTCTGTCGCGAGATCCTTAGAGACACCACGGCGGCCGATTACCGTGAGCGCGCGGAGAACCTTCTGGCCGTCCTCGAATTGGAATAAGGACAGTTTACAGCACGATGATATTTAACAGGATGTTTTCAGGAGGATGTTTATGAAGATTCTCATTCTTGATGACGCGAGAACGAGGCGAAACGAACTGGCCGATAAGCTGCGCAAGAAGCGGAACGACGTGACCTCTATTTACGGCAGCAACGATTTTATCGATGCAGTCGAAAAGAGCAAGTGTGATTTTCTGGTGCTCGACGTGGAGTCTTGGAGACGCGGCAAGCCGATTTACGAACGTTTCGGGATCGCAAAAAAGCTCGAAAAGACCCCGATTCTCTTCTGTAATGCGCCGGTCAATTTCTCGTCTCTCGGCGAGCGTTCGAAGCATCCCAAAGACCGCGTTCTTGCCACACCTACGGAAGCCGACGCCGTTATCGCGGCCCTTCAGTAGGGACAGACATTTTTTTTAAACGGCCGGCGGCCTGAAAAGGTAGCGGTGTTTCCGGAAATAATACGCCAGGCCTGCCAGATGGCGCCACGCCGCGGGGCTTCGATAGTCCCTTGTCCGTCGCCTGTGGACATGTGAGAATACGATATCAGGTTTGTAAAACACTGATTTTCCCGCCTGCCTCAGGCGCAGGCCGATGTCCGCGTCCTCAGGCCCGAAAAAAATCCTTTCGTCATACCCGCCAGCGGTAAAAAAATCTGACTTTTTCCAGAGCTGGCACGCGCCGAGCACATAGTCGACGGCGCGTTCGGCCGCGTGGTCGAACTCTTTCATCAGGTGGCGGTCTTCGAGTCCGGCAAGCCCAGGCAGGATTTTCAGGAACGGGAGGCGGCTTATCACCGGGACCGGGGCGGTGAGAAAACGCCTGCAGGAGTACTGAACGGCCCCGCTCGCTTCGAGCAGGCGGGGCCCCACCATGGCGGTGGCGGGGTGGCTGTCCAGAAAAGCGGTCCCGGCAAAAAGGTCCCCCGAGATGAATTTTACGTCTGAATCAAGGCTGAGAACATACGGATATGCGGCTTCCCGGAAGGCCGCGTTTCTGGCGCGGGAGATGCCCATGTTGGCGCGGTTTGCCATAATGTTGACATAAGGAAAACTGCAGCGCAGTTCTTCGACGCTCCCGTCGGTTGAGGCGTTGTCCGCCACCATGCATTCGCATTCAGGATGCCGCAGGTACAGTGCGAGCGATTCCAGACACTCCAGCACCGACTGCTTCTCGTTATGGTTGAGGATGATGATTGAAAGGCCCATTCATTTCGCCTTGAGTTTAATAAACAGCGCGCGGGCGGAATTAAACGCCCATCCGAGGGAACGGAGCCGCCAGAGGTTTTTAAGGATGAATTTCGGCGAAAGGAAAAACCGCCGGTTTGCCTGGCGGAGGAGTTTTTCCATGGTTTCCCCTGACAGCCCCGGATAGCTGATGATTGATCGTTTCTGAACATCCAGCGGCACATATTCGCCGAAACGGAACCATCCGGCGGCCCCGGCGCGGCGGTAAAATTCCGTACCCGGAAAAGGCGAGGCAATATTGTACATCACCTGGTCGGCGCCGAGCGCCTGCACCTGCCTTATGGTTTCGCGGATGGTTTCTTTACTCTCCAGGGGGCTTGCCCCGAACAGAATATTGATTTTCGCGGCTATGCCATGGCGCTGAATCAGGTCCACCGCCGGCCGGATCGCACCGACCTTGAGTCCTTTGCGTATGTCATCGAGGATTTCCTGTCTGAACGATTCGATGCCGAGATCTATATACCGGCAGCCGTTCTGCGCCATGGCCCGTACCACGGACTCGTTTATCCGGTCAACGCGGGATGCGCAGCCCCATTCAACGCCTGAAGCGCCCACCGCCCGCACTGTTTCAACGGTCCAGTCCTCCTCCCCGATAAACTGGTCGTCCTGAAACGCCACAGACCGGTAACCTTGCTTTTTAAGAAGCTGAAATTCCTCATGCACATTCTTCGGGCTCCGCTTGCGAACCGGCGGTTTCCGGTCATCGTTAAACTTCCGGTATTCGAGCTCGGTGGCAAAGGAGTGCGAGGAGGGGACACAGAAAATGCACTGATGCGGGCAGTTTCTGGAAACGAGAGCGGCCGTAAACGGTTTTTTCTGCAGTTTCGGGCTGAAGTAATGGCTTTTGTCCAGAAGGTCCCTGGCCGGGAACGGAATGGTGTCAGGGTCCTCGATGAGCGGTCTGAACGGATTGACCCGGATTTGTCCGTCGAGATAGGTGATGCCGGCTATCTCAGCAAAATTCCCGGTCTTAAAACCATGGCGTGCGAGGTCTCTAAAAGTCGCCTCCGGCTCGCCGCGCACGACAAGGGTGTTTTGAGCGCAGAATTTTTCAGGGAATGCCGTAGGACAGGGGCCGAAAAATATGACGAGGGGAACAGTTCCCCGGATTTCTCTGATAATCCGCAGGGCCTCCAGGTCGGTCTCCATGGCAAGATTGACCGTGTAAAACGCATAGACCGGGGAGTCATCGCCGCGGATGAAATTCTCGAACCCCCGGCGGCCTGTTTTTTCCATAGCGCAGTCTTTAAAACGGACGGTTTGGCCGGCTTCGCGCACCACGGCCGCGGCGTACAGAATAAAAATATTGGGCACAGGATAGAGACCGTAAACGCACCCGGCGACCCGTTCAGCCGCGCGCGCGGAGGTAAGGGGCGGAGGCGTCAGAAAAGTTACGATGACGGGATTTCTCATATAGGTAAAAATACTTCAATCATTTTTGTTGCCGCTGTTTTTGTCAAGCAGCTCCGCCGCGTGACGGCGCGCGATGACGGAATCCCCACCGAGCATCCGCGCGATCTCATCCACGCGTTCTTTTTCGGAAAGGTACTTGACGTGCGTGACGGTGCGGTCTTTAATCTGTTCTTTGTAAACGTGGTAGTGGTGGTCGGCCAGCGACGCTATCTGGTGCAGGTGGGAAATGCACAGCACCTGGTGCGTGGCAGAAAGTCCTGCGAGCGCTCTGGCCACGTCGCCGGCGAGCAGGCCGCCGATGCCGGTGTCGATTTCGTCGAAAATGAGCACCGGGATGCGGTCATGCTCCGACATGACTGTTTTTATAGCGAGCATGAGACGGGAAATCTCGCCGCCCGACGCGGTCCTGGCAAGCGGGAGCAGGGGCTCTCCGGGGTTCGTCTGCACCATGAACCGGATCGTTTCCAGGCCGCAGGGCAGGGGAGTGTCGTGCGGCAGAAGCTCCGTCTGCCACCTGCCGCCTTTAAACCCCAGGTGTTCCATGTGTGAAGTAATCGTTTTGTCGAAATCCCTGCACGCCTTTTTTCTGGCCGTGCTGAGCGCTTCACCTGCCTTGCGGCACGCGGCAAGCGTTGCCGCGGCTTTTTTCGCGATCTCGGCCCGGTCTGACTCTATGTTGACGATTGAGGCGAGGTCGTTTTTGAGCGCATCGCGCTTAGAAATGAGACCGTCGAGGCCGCAGGCGTATTTCTTTTTCAGCCGCTGAATTTTAGCCAGCCGTGAATTCAGGTGTTCGATGCGCTCCGCGCCGGCGCATCCGCCGAGGCCGGAGAGGTACGAGCCGCAGAAGGTCTCAAGTTCGGTGAAAACGGCGAGCGTGTTCGTCACATCGGAAAGCCACGGTTCTACCGCCGGGTCGTATTTGGCGAGGACTTCGAGTTTTTTCCGCACCGACGAGATGCGTTTTTCAATTGAATCCTGCGACGAGGCCAGGAGCGCCATGATTTCTGAGGCGGCCGCGCTCCGCTGCGCGGAGGAGGAGAGGAGGTTGAGCTCCTGTGTCAGCTCCTCCTCCTCGCCGGAACGCAGGGAGAGGTCACTGAGTTCCTTATGCTGGAATTCCAGCATCTCCCTGCGTTCGGCCAGCGCGGCCGCTTTCGCTTCAAATAGTTCGGACTCTGATTTAGCAGCCGTATAGACGGCGTAGGCGGAAGAATAGCTTTTCCTGGCGCCGGTGACGCCGGGCAGGTCGTCAACGACCTGCCCGTGGGTCTCTTCGGACAAAAGTGACTGGTGCTCGTGCTGTCCATGCAGGTCAACGAGGCTGTTCCCGATTTCTTTAAGCGCGGCGAGCGGGAGCGGCGTCTGGTTCACCAGAATTTTGTTGCGGTCGCTCCTCGATATTCTGCGTCGTATGATGAGCGTGCCGTCGGAGACGTCAATTGACAGTCTGTCAAGGAGTGGCCGCAGGCCATTCGGCATGCCGCGCACGTCGAAAACGCCGCTTACCTCCGCCTCCTCGGCGCCGCTGCGAACCGATTCGGCCGACGCTCGCTCGCCGAGAAGAAGGCTTATGGCGCCGATAAGGATCGATTTGCCGGCGCCGGTCTCTCCGGTGAAAATGGAAAAGCCTTTGTCGAACTCAAGCGTAAGTTCGTCGATGAGGGCGAAATTCGTTATCCGGATTTCGCGGATCATGATTGATCCGTTTCCCGTTTCGATCCCTTGCCCCAGGCAAGTTTGTTCCTCAGCAGGGAGAAGTAGGAATGCTCGGCGAGCTGGATGAGGTTAGTGCTCGCGCCTCCGTAAGATATGGTGACCTCGTCGTCGCCCTGGAGTTTAAGAGAATCAAGGCCGTCGGCGCACAGGAGCAGGTCAGGATTTTTCTCGTTGATGTGCAGCCGGACCGACTTGTCGGCCGGGAGCACCATCGGCCGTTCGTTCAGCGAGTGCGGGCAGATGGGGGTCAGAAGCAGGGCCTTGACGTCCGGGTCAACGATGGGCCCGCCGCAGGAAAGCGAATAGGCGGTCGAACCGCTCGGCGTGGCCACAATGATGCCGTCGGAACGGAAATCGGCGATGAAGTCGCCGCCGCACCACGCCGAAATCGACGCGAGCTTGGGGATATTGATGCGGTTGATGAAAATATCGTTCAGCGCATTGAAGGTGCACAGCGTCCGGTCATTGCGCTTGACGCATGCTTCGAGCACCATACGGCTTAAAATGGAATACTTTCCCTCCCTGATTTTCTGCAGGCTCTCCTCGATATTTTCCGGGCCGATGTCGGTGAGGAACCCCAGGCCGCCGAGATTGATGCCGATCACGGGTTTCTTCGTGAACCTGCACAGGTGCGCCACCGAAAGGAAAGTGCCGTCGCCGCCGACCGAAATCACCGCGTCGCTGGACGAAACGAGTTCTTTTTCGTCTCGGGCGACCGTGGCGCCTTTGGGCGCGGAATTCTTAAAGAACGGGTGCAGGAAGACCGGGGTTTTCCGGACGCGTGACCACGTGCAGATGCGGTTAACCACGTCGTGCAGATGGGGGCATTCGCTGAAGGCGACAACGCCGAAAGAGGAGATCTGGCGCATAGGACATCCTGTTTTTATTTTATGGGTAGAGACGTCGCATGCAACGTCTCTACGGTGTTTTGAATTCGAAATGCTTTTCAATCAATTCGTAAAAATCCGGCCATCGCTGGAGCAGAAGGTCGTCGTTCACCGTACTCGATCCGACGCAGTGCAGACCCGCTGCCGCAAAGGCGCCGGCAAGACCTGCGGGAAGCGGTTCGATTAAATCGAAGCCGTCGTGCTCCTGGCTCCCTTTGATCACGAACCCGTCCGGGATGTCGCCGAATTTCACGCGCATGGTTCGCAGGCACGTTTCAAGCTGTTTGATCCTGTCGGGATCGCTCCGCCGCAGGTCTTCGAATTTCCGGAACAGCGACTGTCCTTCCGCGAACGCGGCAAGGACCGCCATTGCCGGAAGATGAAAAGCGTAATCATAATGCGGTATGAAGTCGGTTTTCTGTCCGGTTAGTTCGAATTTCTGGAGCGATATGATTCCCGCGGCGCCGAAAGCGGTCTGGCACATCTCCTGCTGCGCCGGTTTGCTTCCCATTTTCCGCATGAGCCCCATGATCGGCGACGCCCACGGTTCAAGCGGCGCGTTGCCTATGGTAAACGATCCCTTTGGAATGAGTGATTTCGCGGCCAGGAACAGCGCGAGAAGCACTTCGTCGCCGGGAAGCCGCAGGTCCACCGGCGCCGAGGTCGCTTCACCCTGAGCGGCAGGGGCCGAAAAATCCGCGGTGACCGTGAATAGCTGGTCCTGAGGGGAGAGACGCTGCCGCGCCTTGATCCGTATGCGCCGCACAAGCGGGTCTTTTTCCATTTCGCCGATGTCCCGCTGTACCGTGACCGTGTACCCGAACGACGGACACAAACAGCGCAGTGGCGTTGACAGAAAACAATCAATCTGAAACGAGTGTTTCAGGCCAAGGCCGAACATAAGGCCGAGCGCGGGATTGATGTCCTGTTCACTTATCGATGAGGGAAGCCCTGCCGCCGGAGCGCCGGCCGCGAGAACGAGCCCCCGGAAGGTGCCCTCCTGCACGGACTCAAGGCCAAAGCCGATCCGCTTGGCCTGTTCGCTCCAGAAGGCGAGACGGTGTTCCGGAACGTTCCGGAACAGCACGCGTTTGCGCGTGCCGAGTGCCAGGAACACCACGAGGTCGCGGTAGGGAAGGTGGTCGCTGTCGAACACGACGGCGTCGGTGGGCCCCGGCGTGCCGGGGGCAATGATGACGCTGTCGCCTTCCCGCGACACCGCGGCGCGGCCTTCGATGGCCGTAATCCATTGTATAAAGGACGGGCACTCTCTCACCGGATGGATGCGTGCCCTTGTGCGGCCGGCGAGCGAGGCCATGGCGGCAACGAGAAAAAGGTCGGGGCTCGGCGGGAGCGTCAACGGTCCCTGGAGTGCTTTGGCGTGGCGGATGGAGAGCACGGTGGTCTAGATCCTTTCGCGCGCCTGAAATCCGGCTTTGTGAAGGACAGCCGCCGCTTTTCCGGCGGCAGCCGCAGAATCAAAGGCCAGGCGGATCGTGCCGCCCTCGCCCTCGCGGACTTTCAGGACTTCCATATCGTTGATGTTGATTTTTTCCGCCGCAAGCGAGGTGGCGATGCGCGCTATGACGCCGGGCTGGTCCTTGGCGACCACGAGCACCTCGGAAAGCTGACGGATGAAACCCTTGCTGTTGATCGGGATGTGCGAGCGGGTCTTCCGCGATTGTTCGAAGAGTTCGCTCAGCGAGTCGTTCGACAGCCGCCGTTTGATGTCCGTAAGCCGCTCAACCATGCGGTCGATCAGCGGCGATAGCGCGTTTTTGTTTGTCAGGAGAATATCGTGCCACAGGTCGTACGGTGAGCCGGCGATTCGGGTCATGTCGCGGAACCCGCCGGCCGCGAGGTTGAGCGTCCCCGGCATTCCGGCTTCGGCGTGCTGCGCTTCATTGACAAGAGCGACAGCAAGCAGGTGCGGCAGATGGCTGACCGCGGCCACCATCCGGTCGTGCCGCGCGGGGTCGAGGAACAGCGTCCTGCTGCCGAGGTGGTGCTCAAAAAAACGGGCGATCTCAAGGTCTTTTCCGGAGGCCGCGCCGTTCGCCGGCGTCAGCACGTGGATCGCGTTCTGGAAAAGATACGGGTCAGCGGCCGAGGGACCGCTTTTTTCCGACCCTGCCATGGGGTGGCCGCCGATGAAGTAAGCCGGTGAAGGCAGTTTTTCAGCGGCGGTAGTGCAGATGGTCTGCTTCGTGCTGCCCACGTCGGTGATAACGAGCCCTTTCGGCAACGGCATTGCGGCCAGCTCCTCAATCGTTTTTATTATCACGCTGATAGGAGAGCATAGTATCAACAGATCGGTACGGGAGACCGTTTCGCTTAATTTACTGTACGGAAATCCTTCGTCAATACAGCCGAGTTTGAGCGCGCATTGTACCTTTTCAGGCGACGAAAGCCCGATAATACGGCCCGTGAAGCCTGAATTTCTGAGCGCCAGGCCGATTGAGCCGCCTAAAAGTCCTACGCTGTAGATGGTGATTGTTTTCGGATTGAATGCCATGAAAGGCCCTGTAATAGCTGTTATTTATTTCTCTGCCTGTTCATCAGGTAGAGCACCTCTCCCTTTTTCGTGAGCGGCACGATCACGTCACGGTAAAAATCAGCAACCACCGCCGCATCGACGCAGTACCTGACTTTACGGTTGACGGTTGATTGCAGGGCCTCAACTTTATCACGGATACGCCGTACGATCTTTTCCTCCACGTCCCTGCGCGTAAGTTTGGCGATAATCGCTTTCTCCTTGTGCGCCCGGATGAGCTCCGCGAAATGCGCCGGTTCCGCCCTGAATTTACTTTCCGCGACAAAGAGCGAGCCATAGTGCACGCGCCGCGCTATTGCCTGGACCGCGTACACGTCATGCTCCACGCTCGAGCCGTAATGGCCGTCGTCGCTGCTGCGGCAGATGCGCGGTATGAGATCAAGATAGCGGCCCACGATCTCGGGCATCAGATTGACGCGATTGTAATCGTCAAGACGCAGTCCTGTTTCAGGGATACTGGCCTTACGTTTTGCCTTGGGGAGCCGTGAAAAAAAAGGGCGTTCCTCCGGAACGCAGAAACGTCCGAACTGGGCGTCCATCTTTTCATGGAACAGGAGACGCAGGTGAAAAAGAGACCTGTATTTTTCACCGGTAAATCCGCTTTCGCCTTTGCGGTAAATGCGCGCATTCGCGCGGAATTGCGCCCGGTCGATGAGTTTTGAGATGATGGTCTCTTCAAGCCCCTCGAGCCGCGCGGCAATGGCGTCAATAGCCAGTTCAGGAGGATTTTGTCCGCGAAGCAGTTTCATGGGAGTACCCCGTAGTATCGTGTAGCCGCTTTGAAGGCCGCCACCTTCCGCGCCAGCGTGCGCGGCAGCGTTTTTTTATTTCCAATGTTTTTTTCAATGAGCGCGACAAGCGCGCTGCCCACAATCGCGGCGTCGGCGCCGGCCGCGCGCACCGCTTTAACGTGCTCAGGCGTGGAAATGCCGAAACCGACGGCAAGCGGCTTTTTCGTGACCTTTTTAAGGCGGCGCAGCGTGGAGGCGATTGACCCGCTTAAGGTTTTTCCGATGCCGGTGGCGCCGAGCCTGCTCACCACATAGACAAACGAATCCACCTGCGACGTGATAAAGCGCATACGCTCCGCCGGCGTAAGCTCCGAAACGATGAAAACCCTGCCGAGGCCATACCGCCGCATTGCTTTCTGAAGATCGCCCGATTCTTCAGGCGGCATGTCTGCAACGAGCAGGCTGTCGAGACCTGCGTTTGCGGCCTCTTTGCAGAAACGGTCGAATCCGCGATGCAGCACCGTGTTCGCATAGCACAGGAGCCCCATGGGGAGGTCGGTGACCGCGCGCAGCCGCTTGATAAGAGCGAAAAACGATTCATGGTTGAGCCCCGCCGCAATGGCGCGCCGGGCGGCGCGCTGGTTCACCGGGCCGTCGGCAACCGGGTCGGAAAAGGGATACCCGATTTCGAGGATGTCCGCTCCGCCGGCGATATAGTCTTTGAAAATATTTTCGCTCGTTGCGATGTCGGGGTCGCCGGCAACCGCAAACGGGATAAAGGCGGTCTCGTTCCGTGTCTTCAATCGCTTGAAGACTTTCGTATAACGGTTCATAGCGATTTTTCGAGATACTCCGCCACCGAGAAGATGTCCTTGTCTCCGCGGCCGGAAAGGTTCACGATCATGATCTTTCTCTTGTCCATACCCGGCCCTTTTTTAAGGGCATAGGCAATAGCGTGCGCTGATTCGAGCGCCGGAATGATTCCTTCACATTCGCACAGGACTTTGAAAGCGTCCACTGCCTCCTTGTCGGTCGCATACGTATAACGGACGCGTTTCATTTCGCGAAGAAACGCGTGCTGAGGACCGACTCCGCTGTAATCAAGCCCTGCGGAAATGGAGTGGGTGTTTGCGATCTGGCCGGATTTATCCTGCAATACATAGGAAAAAGAGCCATGCAGAACTCCCGGCCGGGACGATTTCGTGGGCGTGAGCCGCGCCGCGTGTTTTGTGCCGTTAAGTCCAAGTCCGCCGGCTTCAACACCGGTAAGCGTGACTTTTTTATCTTTAAGAAACGCGGAAAATATTCCGATGGCATTGGACCCGCCGCCCACGCAGGCGACCACTTCGTCAGGCAGTCTGCCCGCGGTGGACAAAATCTGCTGCCGCGTTTCTTTGCCGATCACGGACTGGAAATCGCGTACGATGGTCGGGAACGGATGGGGGCCGAGCGCTGACCCGAAAACGTAATGGGTGGTGCGCACGGTACTGGTCCAGTCGCGCATTGCCTCGTTAACCGCGTCCTTGAGCGTTTTCGAGCCGCTTTCCACCGGAATAACTTTTGCGCCCAGAAGGTTCATGCGGAACACATTGGGCCGCTGGCGCTCCATGTCGACGGTGCCCATGTATATGTCGCAATCAAGGTCCAGAAGCGCAGCTGCGGTTGCGGTCGCGACCCCGTGCTGGCCGGCCCCGGTTTCCGCGATGAGCCGTTTTTTTCCCATGAACAGGGCGAGGAGTGCCTGGCCGAGCGCATTGGTGATCTTGTGCGCGCCCGTATGGTTCAAATCTTCACGTTTAAGAAATATCCGCGCTCCGCAGAGCTTCCGCGTAAGGCTTTCAGCAAAGTAAAGCGGCGTTTCCCTGCCGCAGTAGTCTTTGAGGAGCGATTGATACCGGTCGTTCCAGGCCCTGCTCTTCCTGAACGCCGCGTAGGCCTTTTCTACCTGGTCAAGCGCGGGCATGAGCGTTTCCGGCGCAAACCTGCCGCCGTAATGACCGAAATATCCTTTTCTGTGCGAGTTCATATGAATGTTAAAAGATAAATTGAGCGAGGGGGGAAAATCAGGGGAATTCAGCATCAGGTTCGCTGTCGGTCAGACTGCAGTCCGGCTTTACCGGCTTTTCTCGTAATAAAAAATTTGCTATTAGTATAAGGAACAGTTAAATTATTCACTGAGGAGTTGCCTTCCGGTATTGTAATAGTATGACAGCCGTTGACAATGAGTCTGTTTCCTGAAATATAAGGGGGAATGTATGCTGCACGGAAGGCATTTTCTGTACCAGACTGCTATTCTTTTTTGTTTATCCGCTACAATGTCCTTTGCGGCATTTTACTATTCCGGGACCGTTATCAATAAAAACTCTCAGCCGATAAACGGAGCGACCGTAACGCTTTCCGGCACCTCTTTTTCAACCCAGACTAATACCGGCGGCGCGTTTTTCCTCACCGGCGGCACCACGGGGGAACGGCGGTCGCTTAAGTCCATGAACGCAAACCTGGTGCATAAGCTGGCAGAGATCGGAAAAAACCGTCTTATTCTCTATTCGGTGAATGGACAACCCGCAGAGCTTGCGCTGTATGATCTGTCGGGAAGAATGACCGCGGTTCTGACCGCAGGACCCGGGAGAACCGCCATGATGCCGGTCAATTTTTCCGGCTGTCATGTTGCGCAGGTGAAATGCGGCATGTATCAGACCACCTTCAAACTCATAGGACTCGGAAGCCGGCTTGCAGGCGATAAAATTGTATACGTAACTACCGGTTTCGCACAAACCGGAGCGCGCGCCGCATTGGGGGTCGGGTCAGGATCCGGCGCGACGACCGTTATCGGGACGCTGACCGGCTATTATCCGGGCTCCGCATGGATCTATCTGGACACAATGACCGGCCTATCGATTACCCTCATGGATACCGCGTCATATCAGACCGGATCGGCATACCTGAACCCGTCGCTGCCCCTTGCCCAGCGCGTCCGTGACCTTATTTCGCGGTTGACACTCGCCGAAAAAGCGTCGCTCATGAATAACGCCTCAGCGGCGATTTCACGGCTCGGCATCCCAGCCTACAACTGGTGGAACGAGGCGCTCCACGGCGTCGCACGGAGCGGCCTTGCGACCTCATTTCCCAATCCGACCGGGCTGGCCGCCACCTTTGACACCGCCGCCATTTATGAAATGGCATCGATTATCTCAACCGAGGGACGAGCGAAATACCATGACTATCTTTCCAAGGGCCAGGGTGGCCAGCTTTACGGCGGCATAACCTTCTGGTCTCCTATTGTGGATATTTCCCGTGACCCGCGCTGGGGAAGGGTTCTTGAGACCTATGGAGAAGACCCGCTGCTCACGTCGCTCATTGCCGACGGATTCATCCGCGGCCTGCAGGGAATCGACCCGCGCTATCTGAAAACATCGGCAACTGCCAAGCATTTCGCCGCGCATGCAGGGCCTGACGTGGGACGATCGACGTTCAACGCCGTGGTTACGATCCGCGATCTTCAGGACACCTATTTTCCGTCGTTTATTTCTGCGATTAAAACCTCCAAGGTCGAAGCGGTCATGTGCGCATATATACGGGTGAACGGTGTGTACTCCTGTTCGAACAAATGGCTCCTCGATACCATGATGCGTCTGACCTGGGGATTCAAGGGCCATGTGGTGTCCGATTGCGGTGCGACCGCCTCTGTTCAGGCCGGCTGCGACATCGGGTGCAATACGTTTACCAACATCGTCTCCCTTGTAAACGGGGGTTCGCTTCCCGAAGCGCTCGTCGATACGGCGCTCTTTCGCACGCTGATGACGCGCTTCAAGCTCGGCATGTTCGACCCCCAGAAGATGGTGCAGTATTCGTCAATACCGGTATCTCTTGTAAATTGTCAGAAGCACATTGCCTGTGCACGCACTATAAGCCGGGAATCGATCGTCCTGCTCCGAAACAGGAGCAACACCCTGCCTATTTTGTCAAGCGTCGGGACCATTGCGGTAATCGGCCCGAACGCAAACCCTCCGACAACGGGTGACACGCTGAACGCGGTCATGCTCAGCAATTACTACGGCTATCCGGCGAAAGTCGTGCCGGCGCTTGAGGGCATTACCACTCGCGCCGCTCAGAACGGCGCAACGGTCAATTACGTCCTGGGCTGCGCCCGCACCGGCACCAATTACAGCGGCTTTACGGCCGCGGAGAACGCCGCGCGCAGCGCCGATATCGTCGTTGCGGTCATGGGACTTGCGAGTGAAACGCAGAACCCGACCTGGAACGTGCTTTTGGAAGGCGAAACGATCGACCGCAACGACCTGCGGCTGCCGACGATACAGGACAGCCTGCTTAAAAGGCTGGTCGCGACCGGCAAGCCGGTCGTCGTCGTCCTCTTGAACGGCGGTTCTCTTTCGATTGATTACGCGGCCCAGAACGCGAGCGCAATCATCGAGGCGTGGTACCCGGGAGAACAGGGCGGAAATGCAATCGCAGACGTGCTGTTCGGCGACTACAATCCTGCCGGCAGACTTCCCATGACCTATTACAGAGCATCGACCGTCTTCCCTGCGATTTCAAACATGGCCATGCAGAACCGCACCTACCGGTATTATCCGGATACCGTGATCTATCCGTTCGGCTACGGCCTGAGCTACACGACATTTACTTATGATAACCTTCAGGTCGCACCATCTGCGGCGGCAGCGGGAACTTCCGTTAACGTGCAGGTCGAGGTGACCAATGCCGGTTCCCGCGAGGGCGACGAGGTCGTGCAGGTGTACGTGACCGACATAGCAGCGTCAGTAGCGGTCCCTGGCCGCAGCCTAGCAGCGTTCAAACGGGTGCATATCGGTGCAGGACAGACCGTGAGCGTCGGTTTTACGCTGGGTGCCAT
>Ga0315273_10004010_pt1 | contig 17883 bp, 9 predicted proteins | sample YL17G02_0_MG_FD_205753 | JGI IMG/M metagenome (GOLD analysis project Ga0315273, IMG submission 205753) | Sediment microbial communities from Yellowstone Lake, YNP, Wyoming, USA - YL17G02_0 | ecosystem: Environmental > Aquatic > Freshwater > Lake > Sediment | place: USA: Wyoming | collected...
CCAAGCGGCTGTTGCTCTGGCGGGTGGACGGAGGGTTCGAGTTCACCGTGGACGCACCGCCGCCGTACCACGTCGCGTCGATCGCCAGCCACGCGCGGGACTTAAACACGTAGCTGGCGTGAGCCTGCAACACGGTCAGCGGGTCTTGCTGCCGTGTCGAGTTACCGGTGTAGAACTGGCCGTTGTTCGTGAAGAACCACGCCCCCAGATACGCGTCGAGGAACCACCGGCCCACGGGGACCGACACGCCCACCTCGGGCTTGAACGCCCAGCGGTTGGTGCCGAGGTTGATCAATTTGGTCGGGTCGTACTGGCCGGTGGGCGCCTGGACCGCCAAGCTCACGCCAAAGATCGTCTTCTTCGGCGCCTTCGCGAACTCTTCCCGGTTCATCGCCTTGGTACCCAGAAGATTGAGCGAGAACTTGACGCGCACGTCGGCGAGTCCCGAGCGCCGGATCTGTTGTGCCTGCTCCGAGACGTTTCCCTTGATGGTCCCGATGACATAAGGGACCCCTCCCACCACCAGGCCCTGCAGCCGGCCGATGCGGATGGCTCTCCCATAACCGATGTTGGCCGAGTCGAGGTTCGCCTCCACATCGGTGACCGGCAGGCTCGGATCGAACAGGACTCCCCCGCGAGAGTTGCCGAGCGCCACCGCGAGGAAGTTCGTCCCCATGGGCGAGGGGGAATAGGCGCGAGGCTCCATCTCCTGCGCCTGGACCTCACGCGCGCAAGCGAACACCGCGAGCGCGACGAGGACGCCTATCCGTGCCACGTAGGTCGGGATAGCCCGGGTCAAAAGCTCACCCCGAGTGCCAGAACCACCGTGGGCGAGCTGTCGTCGGGATTGAATACGTAGGTGGTGAAGTCCACGCGCTTGAAGGAGAACCCGAGGAGCAATCCGCGCTGGATGTCGCGGTCGGTTTCATAGACCTTCGTTCGCTGACCGACGAGGCCCAGGCGGCACCAATCCACCGGCGCCCACGTTAGCTCCGACCACGCATAGAAGAAGCTGTCGGACGATTCGTTCGTGTCGAACAGATACTCGCCCTCGCTGTAGAACGCGAGCTTCGTCCAGCTCAGCGTGGCTTTGTACCCCGGCGCGACGCCGTCGGTGTCGCCGAACGCGGCGCCCAGCATCGCCGTCCCCTCGAACGTCACTTGCTTTCCCACGCTGAAATTGTAGCCCGCCCAGACCGAATACGTGCCTTTGGCCTCGTAGTTGTAGCGCGCTTCGAGGTGAAGCCAATCGTGGTCCACCGTGAACGTGGGCTGCACGTAATCCTCATCGCCGGGCAAGAGGTACGCATAGGCGGAGGCGTAGAAGGACCACGCCTTCTCGTCCGTCGCCGCCGGCTCCTGCGCCAGCGCTTCGCGACCCGAAAGGATGGCGATCATCGCCAGGAAGGCGAGGCGTCGCAACGTCGTCATCCCCCGAGCGCGATGGTGGCGCTCACCATGATCCCGCCGAGCACGACCATCGCGATCCCGACCCACACCGGGGAACGCGCCGTGATCCTTCCGAAGGTGAAGCCCGCCAGGAACAACATCACGATCGCGACGGCGTTCGAGACCCTCAGAGCGAGCGTGATGTCCTTCATGAACGTGAAGGGAATCACCACCGGGAGCGTCGACAGGAACACCAGAAGAAAAACGCCAACGGCGCCCAGCCAGTCCTCCTTCGGAAGGCCCGGACGATGGGGAGGCTCGGGAAGCGCCTTCAAGCGCTGCCGCATCGTCTCGAGCTCGACCGGAAGCAGGACGGACGCGACCACCGGCGGAAGCGTGCCGGCGATGAGCTGTTGCGCTGCCTGCTGATCCGACTCCTGCCGCACCGCACGGAAGGTCAAGAGGTTGCGCCCCCGCTCGGCCGAACAGCCCATGAGGTAGAACACACCGTCGATGATCCCCCAGGCCAGATTGCAGCCGAGCGCGCCCAGGAGCATCTCGCGCACGTCAGCACTGCCGGCCTCGGCGACGCTCAGCGAGCCGGTGAACGTGAGGACCATGATCAGTCCGAAGAGGACCTCGGACACGCGGTCGATCGGGTCCAGGACACGCTTCGAGGAGCCGAGGAGATCGTTCACGTCACTGCACTCGGGGCGGCAACATGTAGAGCGTCATGGCGAAGATCGCGTAGACCATCAGGAGCAACACGCCGACGAACCACGCCGAGCGCCCGCTATTCGTCACCAAGGTGGCGGTGATCGTGGCGATGAGCATCATCACCACGGCGCCAGGCCAGAACAGCAGGTCCATCGGCGTCGGGCCGATCGCGTAGCTGAGCAGCACCAAGACCGGCGCGACGAAGAGCGCGATCTGCGCGGCGCTCCCCAAAGCGACACCCACGGAGAGGTCCAGCTTGTTCTTCCGCGCCGCGGAAAACGACGTGGCCATCTCGGCCGCGGCTCCCACCAGCGCCACGACGATGAAGCCGACGAAGGCCTGCGTCATCCCGAACGTCTCCGCCGCCTTCTGAACCGACGCGACGAACACTTCGCTCACCAGAGCCACCAACACGGTGACGCCCGCCAGCATGGCCAGCGACAGTCCCATGGGCCACGGCGCTTCGGCGGCCTCCCCGCCTTCGGCGCTCGCGAAGAACTCGCGGTGCGTCTTGAGTGAGAACAACATGCCCAACCCGTACGCGACGATGAGCAGCACCGACAGACCCACGCTCAGCTTCGGGATCATCGCCGCCCCCCCGGCGGCGTCGGCTTGCGAGATCGTCGAAGGGATCAGCAGGGCGACCGTGGCCAGGAAGAGCAAGCCGGCTTGAAACCGGGCGCCGGCCTTGTTGTATTCCTGCACGTGGTGTTTGAGCCCGCCGAGCAGGAACGACGCTCCCAACATGAACAGCGTGTTCGTGACGATCGCGCCGGCGATGGTCGCCTTCACGAGCATGTACTCCCCGGCGCGCAAGGCGGCGAGGGCGATGACCAGCTCGGTCAGGTTCCCCAGGGTGGCGTTGAGCAAGCCGCCGACCGCGTCACCCGTCTTGGCCGCGACCGATTCGGTCGCGTGAGACAGCAGAGCCGCCAGCGGCACGATGGCGAGGACCGACAGTACGAACAACAGAGTGTGCGCTTCGGGCTTCAGGTGCTCGGCGGCGAACACCACGGGCACGAAGACCAGGAGCCAGAGCAGCGGGTTGTGTCGGATTTCCTTCAGGAGGGCGTTCATGGCGCACTATTATCATGTTTCGCGGTGAGATCGGATGGTGAGGAAAACCACGCGGATGCCGACATCGCGGCGATCGTCGACGAGAGGGCGGCGCTCCAGAAGAAGAACGTCGACTTGCGGCACGCGGGTGATACGCTCCAGGGATGTTCGGTCATGTCCCGATACGTGGGGCGTGCGCGAGGCTCGCTCCCCTGGTCGTCGCGAGCATGCTCGCGGTCATCGCGGGACGGTCGTCGTCGGCAGCGCTCCCTGACAACCTCATCGTCGAGCGCCTCGGCGAGGAGCGCGGATTCCCGTCCGCGACGATCACCGCCCTGTACCGCGATCGCGCCGGCTTCCTCTGGGTCGGCTCGCGCGAAGGGTTGGTCTGCTGGGACGGGTACTCCATCCGCAGCTACGAGCACGAGGTCGGGAACGCCGACTCCCTGCCGGACAACTCGATCCGAGTCATCTACGAAGACCGGGAGGGCCGCCTGTGGGTCGGCACCAACACGGCAGGGTTAGCGCAGCTCGATCGCGCGACCGGCCGGTTCCGGGCGCTGCGGCACGAGGGTCAGAACCCGGCAAGCCTGACCCACGACAGCGTGTACGCGATCGTCCAGGGACCTGACGGTTCGCTCTGGGTCGGCACGCAGGAAGGGCTGAACCGGCTCGACCCCAAGACGGGAAAGTTCGAGCGCTTCCGCAGTGACGCCGCGAACGCCGGGACGATCCCGAACGACTATGTGTACGCGCTGACGTTCGACCGCGCCGGGAGGCTGTGGGTCGCGACAGTCGGGGGCGGGGTCGCGTGGATCGACCCCGCGACTCGGCGCTTCACGCGGGTCCCGTTCGCGCGGGAGGCCGGCGCGCCGGAGCCGGACCGCCTCGTGTTCGCGATCGCCGAGGACCCGGGCGGCACGCTTTGGTTCGGGACGCAGGGCGACCTCTGCCGGTACGACGCCGTCGACGCGTCGCTGCACCGCGTCGCGCTCCCCGAGTTGGCGCCGGGGAAGGACCTCCCGATCATCACCGGGATCGCGATCGACGCGCGCGGCGCCCTGTGGCTCTCGACCTGGAACCGCGGCCTGGTGGCGTACGACCCCGCGAGCGGCGTCAGCCGCGGGTATCGGCACGACCCCGAGCGGGCGGACAGTCTCGCGGCCGACCACCTCGCCTGCGAACTGATCGACAGCGCCGGGGATCTGTGGGCCGGGACGTGGGGAAGCGGGATCAATCGCTTCAACACCGGCATGGATCTGTTCCAGACGATTCTGGAGCGCCGGCCAGGATCGACCGCGGGCCTTCCGTACCGCGAGGTCTCCGCTGTCCTCGGCGACACGCGGGGAACGCTCTGGGTCGGCACGTGGGGCAAGGGGCTCGCCCGGCGCGACCCGAACAAGGCCGACTTCGCCGGCATCGCGCCCCCGCATGACGCTCCGTTGTCGTTCAGCACGGTGTTGGCAATGGCGGAGCAGCCCGACGGCACGGTCTGGGCCGGTTCGTCGGACAGCCTCTGCCGCATCGAACGCCGCTCGGGCACGGCCATCGCGTACGCGCGCGCTCCGGATGATCTTCACGGGCTCGGCCCCGGCTACGTGGACGCGCTCCTGGTCGACCGCTCGGGAACGCTGTGGGTCGGCACCGGGGGCGGCGGCCTGAACCGCCTCGAACCCGACGGCCGGACGTTCGCGCGCTTCGTCAACAACCCCACCGACTCGAACAGCCTCAGCGACGATTACGTGACGACACTGCTTGCGGCCGGAGACGGCACGCTCTGGGTCGGAACGCGCTCGGGCGGGCTCAACGCGTTCGACCGAGCGAACGGCCGCTGGCTCCGGTTCCTCCCCTCGCCGACCGACCCGGCCACGATCGGACACCACCACGTCGCCGCGCTCCTCGAGAGCCGGCGCGGCACGATCTGGGTCGGCACGGACGGCGGCGGGCTCGCGAGCATCGACCGCGACTCCGGCGGCGCGTGGCGGGTGCATCGGGTCACGACCGACGACGGGCTCGTCAACCAGAACGTCGCCTCGCTTCTCGAGGACGACGACGGGTCGCTCTGGATCGGCACGCGCCACGGTCTATCGCGATTCCAACCGGGCTCCGGCCGCTTCCACAACTACGGGCTGGGCGGCGGGCTTCCGAGCAACGAGTTCAGCCCGGCCGCCGCGTGGCGCGGGCCCGACGGTCTTCACTTCGGGACCTCACGCGGCCTCCTCGTGATCCGCCGCGGCACACCGTTCGCGGACCCCGCGATCGCGCCGACGCAGATCACGGACATCCGCACGCTCACCGGGCCGCTCAGGCTCTCCGCCGCACCCTGGGAGACGAGGGAGGTCGAGGTGCCGTACGGGACGCCGCTCCTGTTCGCATTCAGCGTGCTCGACTTCCGCACGCCGCACCGCTTTGCTTACCGTCTCGAAGGGAAGAGCGATACCTGGGTGGACCTCGGCGCCAGCCGGGAGATCGCGTTCACCGACCTTTCTCCCGGGAGTTACACGATGAGCGTGCGCGGAAGGAGCGCGCTCGGTGCCTGGAGCCAGACGAAGGTTCCCCTCAGGATCGAGGTCAAGCCGCCGTTCTGGATGACCCTGTGGTTTCGCGGCGCCTTGGCTCTGGGCGTGATACTGGCCGCCCTCGCGACGCATCGTGTCCGGCTGTCGTCACTGGAGCGAAGGAACCGGGCGCTCGTCGAGGTACAGGAGCAGCGAGAGAAGGCCCGGAAGGAACTCCGTGGCGCGTATGAGCGCCTGCGCTTTCTCGCGCGCAGTCTCGAGGTCGCCAAGGAAGATGAGCGCAAACACATCGCCCGCGAGTTGCACGACGATCTCGGCCCCTCCCTGACGGCCGTCGTCATCAATCTCGAGTTGCTCAAACCCTCCGTCACGGGGGAGGCCACGGGACGGATCGCGGACACCGTCGAGATCGTGGACAGGATGGTGCAACAGATTCGCGAGCTCTCCCTCGATCTGCGCCCGCCGCTGCTCGACGAGATGGGGCTCGTCCCCGCCCTGAAGGGATACATGGAGACGCAGGCCGAGCGATCGAGGCTCGAGATCGAGGTGCGCGACGCCGGGGACGCGACCGGCCTTCCCGCCGAGGTCGAGATCGTCGCGTTTCGCCTCGCGCAGGAGGCCGTGACGAACGTCATTCGCCACGCCGGCGCGAGCCGCGCCGTGGTGACGATCGACGTCGACGGCGGGTGGATCGAGGTCGCCGTCGAGGACGATGGAAAAGGGTTCGACGTCCGGACTACCATGGATGGACCGGCCGGGAAGACCCTGGGGCTCCTTGGAATGCAGGAACGGGTTCGCATGCTGGATGGCGAGTTCGAGATCGTGTCCACGCCCTCCCGAGGAACCAAGGTTCGGGCCCGACTGCCGATCGGAGCGGAATCGTGAGCGTCTTGAGAGTTCTCCTCGCCGACGACCACAACCTCGTGCGTGCGGGCATCCGCGCCTTGCTCGAGGCGTCCGGCGGCATCGAGGTCGTGGCCGAATCCGGCGACGGACGGGAGGCTCTCGAGCTGATCACCAAGCACCGTCCGGATGTCGCGCTCCTCGACATCGGCATGCCCGGGCTCAACGGGCTCGAGGTGGCCAAGCGCGCGGCGCAAGCCTCGCCGCGGACGCGGATCGTCATCCTGTCCATGCACGCCGACGCCACGTACGTGCGCCAGGCCCTGCGTGCGGGCGCAGCGGGCTATTTGCTCAAGGGGGCCGCGGTGGCCGAGCTCCCCCTCGCCCTGCAGTCCGTGATGCGCGGCGAAACCTACCTCACGCCCAAGATCTCCCGGACGATCGTCGAGGGATTCCTGCGCGAAGACACGGAGGAGCCCGGGTTGTTGGAGGCTCTGACGGCCCGCCAGCGGGAAATCTTGCAGCTCATTGCCGAGGGCAAGGCGACCAAGGAGATCGCCCAGCTCCTCGATCTGAGCGTCAAGACAGTTGAAACCCATCGGATGCGGATGATGGAGAGGCTCGGGATCCACGACGTGGCCAACCTCGTCCGCTTCGCCGTCCGCGCCGGGCTCGTCCCGCCCGACGAATAGCCCCCTCGGAACCCCCGCCAGGCGCACTCCCCCACCTTGTAGGGTGTTTTTCTCTCGGATGTCAGGATCGCCCTGACAGCCCCGGGACTTCTTTCGGCGAATACTCCTGGCGCCCTTCAGAAAGGGCCCAGGGGCAACATGACGAAGACGGTCCGGCTGCTGCTTGTGGACGAAAACGACGACGTCCTGGACGGGCTTTGCGCCTGGCTCCGCGAGATCCCGGATTTCGAGGTCATCGGCATTGCCCACTCCGCAAGGGAAGGGATCGACCGGATCCGGATGCAGGATCCGGACGTGGTCCTGATGGACATGTCCCTCCCGGACCTGAGCGGGCTCGAGGCGACGCGCCAGATCAAGTCCCTGGCGCGCGCGCCGCTGGTCGTGCTCATGTCGTTTCACGACAGCCACGCGATACGCGCCGAGGCGAAGGCGGCGGGCGCGGACGACTTTCTGTCGAAGCCGGATCTCACGGGCGACATCCTGTCGGTGATCCAGGGCGCGCTGCGCTCGCGCGCGCAAGCGCCCATCGCGAAAACGGTGTTCGAGAACACGGCACGTCCGAGCCGGCCCGTCGGCGAGGTCGAGGAATGAAACCGCGTCTGGGCGATTCTAACCCGGCGCTCCGCAGAAGGGACTCGAGCGCCGGATGCCATCCGGCGGAGGAGACGAGAGTGCGAGAAGGATGGAAGATGACGATGAGACGAACCGCTCTCGGTGCGCTGGCCGTCGCTTGGGCCGCGCTCGACCCGACGCACGCGATGACGCTGACGGCCGACGGCGGGAACATCGTGGAGCTCTTGCAACAATCCAACGACATCGTCGTCGGTCGCGTCGGATCGGTCACCGACGGCCTCGACGAACGCGGCATCCCGTACACCGAGGTGACGCTCACGATCGCAGAGACAATCCGGGGCTCCCGCTCCGGCGAGTACAAGTTTCGGCAGTTCGGCCTCTTGAAGCCGCGGCCGACCGCGGACGGCAAGCGGAAGATGATGACGGCTCCCCCCGGGTTTCCGAAGTACGCGAAGGGCGAGGACGTCGTGCTCTTCCTGCGCCCGGCGGCCGCGTGGACCGGGTTCCGGATGCCCGCGGGCGTCACGCGCGGGAAGTTCGTTCTGGGACCGGGCCGCGTGGAAAACGACATGGCGAACGTGGGCCTCTTCAGCAACCTCGACGTCGACCGGGGCCTGGTCACCGAGCCCGACAAGCGCCTGCTGACGAATGCCAGCGGCCCGCTCAATCCCGAGGCTTTTCTCTCCTTCGTCCGGCGGGCCGTGCAGGATCGCTGGATCGAGACCGGCCGCATGACGCGCACCCACAAGCCGGGCGCTCGCACGCTGCCGCCGCCGTCCGACCCCGAGGACGCCAACCCCCAACCGCCGGCACCAACGACTCCGGCACCCCAGACGGCCCCGCTCGACCCCAAGACGGACGCCACCTTCCCGAGGACAGGCCGATGAGGCGCCTCATCACGGCGCTCGGCCTCGCGAGCCTTGCGACCGCAGCCTTTGCCGGCGGCCCGATCTACACCTACGACACCGCGAACCGGATTCCGTACGCCTGGAACATGGCGTCTTGGCCGGCCGGCAGCGTGCCGGTCTTCACGGACATGGGGAGTCTCGGCCCCGTGTCCAATGCGCGGGCCTACGAGATGATGGCCTTCGCCCTGGCCCAGTGGACAAACGTCCCGACCTCCAGCTTCACGACCGCGGTCTCCGCCGACTTCGCGTCGCTCGGCCTGGGCGACATCAACTCCGCCACCATCACGTCCGTCATCGGGACCTGGAACGGGGGCGGGATCCACGTCGTGTACGACAGCGACGGCAGCATCATGACGAATTTCTTCGGGGTTCCCCCGGCTAACGTGCTCGGGATCACCAACATCGACTTCGCCGCGGAGGTAGGGCCGGAGCTCCTCGAGGCGTGGGTCGTCCTCTCAGGGCCCGGCATCAGCGAGACCGATCCGGACGGAGTGGGATTCCAGGGGGTCATGACCCACGAGCTAGGACACGCCTTCAACCTGGCGCACACCCAAGCCAACGGCGCGGTCGCGCACCCGTCGATCTACGACTCGCCTCAACCGGAAGGGTGCGCGGCGCCCTGGACCGGCGGTCCCGGCGCCTCCCAGGTCGAGACGATGTATCCGATCTCCACGCCCGAGCCGGGGGACACCGGCGAGTACATGGGGACGGTGGATCTCCTCGACGACAAGTCCGCGCTGTCGGACCTCTACCCCGCTCCCGGCTATCCCGGAAACCGCGGGACGATCAGCGGCCAGATCCTGGATTCCTCGGGAGTCCCGGTCACGGGCATCGACGTCATCGCGCGAAACGTCGCCGATCCCTTCAACGACTGCACCTCGTACCTTTCGGGGCAGGTCTCGAAGGGAGAGGCCGGTCCCGACGGGTCGTTCGCGTTGAACGGCCTGACTCCGGGCGCTCGCTACGCGATCTACGTCGACAACCTTCTGGCCGGGGCCTTCTCGGTGCCGGCGGTGGTGGTGCTCCCGGGCCCCGAGGAGTTCTTCAACGGGGCCATGGAAGGCCCGGACTCCGCCGTTGACGACCGCTGTTCATGGACGACCTTGGTCGCAACGCCCGGCTCTCCGGTCACGGCGAACATCAAGTTCAATCGCTATGACGGCGCGCCGAAGTTCACCATCTCGGACTACAACTGCTATCCGACGGACATCAGCGCCGACGGATCGATCGTCGTGGGCGTGTTCGACGGCCAGACCGGAACGCCCCAGTTCCGGTGGGACCTGAACGCGGGGACGTTCGAGAACATCGAAGGGGCCAAGTGGGGGTCCGTCGCGATCTCCAGCGACGGAACGAAGATCGCCGGAGGGGTCGCGGACACGGACGGGTCCATCAAGGCCGGCATCTACGAAAGCGGTGCCTGGACGATTCTCCCGCCGGTTCCCGGAACGACCCCGTGCACGGAAGACGGTCACACGACCCACAACGGCGTCTTCGACATCTCGGGAGACGGCTCGACCGTGGTCGGGCTCTCCTACGGCGACGGCTGCTTCCGGGGAGGGATCCGGGCCTACAAGTGGACGGCGGCGGGAGGGAGCGTCGTGCTCCCCAAATCGAGCTCATTCAATTACATGACGCGTGCCAACGCGGTCAACTACGACGGATCCATCATCGTGGGCCTCGATGAAGCCACGTCCGGGATGTGGCGCGGAGCCTTCTGGAACAACGGCGTCATCAAGTTGATCACCCGGAACGGGCTGAACGTCCAATCGGCCCAGGACGTGACGAGGGACGGGCAGTACATCATCGGCCAAAGTTCCCAGGCCTCGTCAGGTCAGGCCTGGCGCTATTCCGTGGCAGCCAACATCGTCACGCCGCTCGGACAGTTCCCGGGCTACGACGGCGGCAGCGGCTACGCGATCAGCGACGACCACGGCGTCGTCAGCGGCGCTTCCACCAGTTCGAATTCGGGCGCTCTCACGGCGGCCCTCTGGACCGCAGGGTTGCGTTGGTCGAACTACTACACGTTCCTGTCGGCCCAAGGGGTCAACATCGACAACCTCGCGTTCTACGGAGTCTCGGCGATGTCGGGAGATGGCCACGTGTTCGCCGGAACGCTCGCGTCCCGGTTCGGGGACGTCGGCTACGTCCTGAAGACTCCGACCTCCCTCGTCTGTCACGCGGCGCCTGGGAATCCGACCCAGATTCAAACGACGATCGTCAGCTTTCCGCAGGGTCTGGACGCAGCCTTGGCGAGCGGGGACACGTTCGGACCGTGCCAGTGCAATTCGACGGCGCCGACGGGAACACCCTCGCTGCTCGTCGGGAAACCGGCTGCAGGAAGCGCGTCGATCGCGTGGAGCGCGGTCCCGGCGGCCGCGGGGTACGACCTCGCGCGCGGCAGTCTCTCGGTGTTGAGGTCCACGAACGGGAACTTCAGCACCGCCACCACCGACTGTCTCGAAAACGACTTGACGGCTACCTCGCGCGACGACGCGGACACGCCTGCTGCCCTAGACGGCTTCTGGTACCTGGTTCGCGCCGTCAACTGCGGAGGCAGTGCGACCTTCGACTCCTTGGCTCCCTCGCAAATCGCCTCGCGCGATGCGGGGATCCAGGCTTCACCAACGGCCTGTCCGTGAACCGGGGAACTGGGCTCTACCGAGGAGATGAAGAGATGAACGAGGACATGAAGTCTGCGTGGTCGCTGCCGGTCCGTTTCGCATTGGGCGTCGGGCTCGCGTTTTGCCTTCTGGGGGAAGCCAGGGCCCAATCGCTGCTGACGACCAACGGCCAGTTCTTCGCGTGGCCGGATACGGAGGTGCCGGGGCACCCCGGCCTCTATCTCGGAGGCACTCTCGAATTCCCGACGGCCGCCGAAGACGGGACCTTCCTCTTTCGCTCGGACCTCTACGGCGCCGGCACGTCGGGGGCCAATTTCCGCGCTCTTTTCACCGCCAGCGGCCCGCTGAACCTCGCGATGCTGGCGCGCTGGTCCGATCCGGCGCCGGGCCTCCCCGGCGTTTCGCTCAGAAACGCCGCGGGGACGCAAGGGATCGGTTCCTCCGCCCTCATCAGCCCCTCCGGAGGCTACTCGCTCTGGTCGAGCGTTTTGAGCGGCGCCGGCGTCGGCGCGAACAACGACACGGCCCTGTTCGGCAGCTCACCCGGCGGCAGTTTTCTGATCGCGCAGGAGGGTGGGGCCGCCCCGGGCACGGCGGGGGCGGTGTATTCCAGCAACCTCGACGCCTCTTATCAATACACGGCGATCAACCGCCACGGATCCGTGATGTTCTCGAGTCTTCTTTCGGGAGGCGATGTCGTCGGCACGACGAACAACGGCGCCCTCTTTTCCGGCCTGCCCGGTGCGCTGTCGATCGTACGGCGCCTGGGGGACACGGTGCTTCCTGGACCGGTCAAGGTGTCCGGCATCGGGTACGTCCAGCAGATGGACAACGACGGCCGGGTGATCTACGACGCGCAGCTCTCGGGGACGGGCGTCACGGGCGCCAACAACTATTCCCTCTGGTTTTACACCCCCGGATCGGGCAGCACGCTGCTTCTCCGTGAGGGAGACCCCGCCCCGGGGACTGCTGGCGCGGTGTTCGGAAATCCGGCCAACAACTGGTATCCGGGCATGTCGTCGACCGCTTTGACGCGCAACGGGAAATACGAGTTCACGAGCGACCTGATCGGCGGCGATGTCATTCCCGGCTTGAACGACAGGGCGCTGTTTGCAGGTTCGGCCAGCGGCGGGGTCACCCTCGTCGCCCGCGGAGGCCAACCCGCCCCCGGCACCGATTCCTATTTCTGGGGGTTCAGCCCGTATTACAGCCTGATCAACGAGGCGGGCGACGTCGCGTTCCAGGCGACCTTGAACGGCGGCACGGTGGATCCGACCAACAACTCCGGCATCTGGATCAAGAGGAACGGGACGATCAGCCTCGTCGTGCGCTCGGGCGCCCCGGTGGCGGGGATGCCGGGCACGACCTACGACACCTTCATCGGCTGGAACATGGTCTTCAACGACCTCGGGCAGATCATCGTCCACGGCAACCTGCTCGGGGGCGACGTCGTTCCGGGGCTCGACGACAAGGTCTTGTTGGCCTGGGATCCGGTGAAGGGTCTGTTCAACCTTGCGCGAAACGGTGAACAGATCGAGGGCGTGCCGGGCGACATTCGGACGACCCGCCTGTTCACGTACATCCAGTACAACAACACCGACGGCAACCCCCATGGCCTCGGAAAGAACGGGAAGGCCGCCCTGATGGTCTATTTCTACGACGGTAACGCGATGGCGACCGTGGACCTCAATTGCTATCCCGCGGTCAAGTACGGCCTCGACGTCGACGGGGACGGGTACGGCAATCCCTTGACGGCGGTCAGCGTGTGCAACGGCACGACGCCTCCCAGCGGGTACATCCCAAACGCCACGGATTGCGACGACGCGAATCCCGCGGTCTTCGCGGCGTACTACCACGACGCCGACGGGGACGGCTACGGCGACCCGTCGGCGGGCATCTGCGACGACCTGACGCCGCCGGCGGGTTACGTCACGAAGAAGACCGACTGTGACGACACGAACCCCGCCGTCCATCCCGGCCTGTCCGACGCGAACTGCGACGGCCTCGACAACAACTGCAACGGCTACATCGACGAGTATTTCACGTCGCCATCCCCGACCACCTGCGGCCTGGGCGCCTGCGCCAGCAGCGGCGAAGCCAATTGCGTCGACGGTGTCCTGTTCGATAGCTGTACCCCCGGGACACCCAGCGCCGAAACGTGTAACGGGATCGATGACAACTGCGACGGCACCGTCGACAACCCGGCGGCACCAAGCGGCACGTCGGCGGTCGTGCTCCAAAACCTGGGCGGCGGCGCGGCACGCCTGAACTGGTCCGCGGTGCCCACGGCGACCAAGTACGACCTCGTGCGGGGCAGCCTGCAAGGACTGAAGTCGAGCGGCGGAGATTTCAGCGTCGCCACGACCGACTGCTTGGGCGACGACCTCCTGGTGACGACGGCCGACGACGGCACCGTCCCCGCAGCGAACCAAGGACTCTTCTACTTGATCCGCGCCGCGAACTGCGGTGCGAGCGGCAGCTACAACTCCGGCGCTCCCTCGCAGGCCGGGTCCCGAGATGCGGAAATCGCCGCTTCGGGTCATGCGTGCCCGTGATGCGAGAACACAAGACCAATTCGACGATTCCCGAAGGGGGCATTTCCATGAAGGCAACGCGCGTTTCTTCCCTGTTCTCCGTTCTTCTCGCCGTCCTCGCGGCGCTTTCCCTGGCGACGACCGGCGCCCAGGCCGCGACGGGTGTCTGCGAGTCGCTGCCCGGCGGCGGCGTCGAAATGGAATCGCTCGCGAACCCCGCCGCGACCGGCTACGCGACCCTCGCGGCCGCGTTCGCCGACATCAACAACGGCGTCTACACCGGAACGATAGCGATCGACGTTTGTGGAGACACGACCGAGCCCGCCTCCGCCGTCTTGAACGCGAGCGGTTCGGGGAGCGCGTCGTATACGGGAGTCGCGATCTCTCCCGCCGGCGGTGCGGCAAGGACGATCTCGGGCGCGGTAAACGGCGCCCTGATCGACTTGAACGGCGCCGGGGGCGTCGTCATCGACGGCGTCAACAGCGGTGGAGACGCTCTGACCATCGATAACGCGAGCACCGGGACGTCGGCGGCGACGATCCGCTTCATCGCCGACGCTTCGAGCGACACGGTCCGGAACTGCACGATCAAGGGGGCCACGACCGGCGCGACCTCCGGCACGATCGTGTTCGCGACGGGAACCGTGACGGGGAACACCGGCGACACGATCACCGCCAACACGATCACCTCCTCCGGCGCGACCCTGCCGGTGAACGCGATCTACTCGGCCGGCTCGTCGACGAGCATCGCCAACACCGGGATCGCGATCACGAACAACAGCATCCAGGACTATTTCAGCGCCGGAGCCGCCTCGAACGGCATCTTCGTGGCGTCGAACAGCGCCTCCTTCACGATCTCGGGGAACAAGTTTTTCCAGACGGCGACCCGGACCCTGACGACCGCCGCCGCGCATCGCGCCATCAACATCGTCACCCCGAGCGGCGGCGGGTACACCGTCAGCAACAACACCGTCGGCTACGCCTCGGCTTCGGCGACGGGGACCACGAGCTACTCCGGAACGGTGGCCGGCCAGTTCCGCGGAATCGAACTGACCGTGGCCAACGCGCCGGTCTCTGAAATCCAAGGCAACACGGTCACCGCGATCACGCTTGCGACCACGGCCGCCACGGCCGCCACGGTCACGGGGCCGGGGGTCTTCGCGGGCATCAGCGTCCTCGCCGGGTCGGTCAACATCGGGACGAGCACCGGAAACACGATCGGCTCGACGACGGCCACCGGTGCGATCACGGTCACTTCGACCGTGACCGCCGGCGTCACCGAAGGGATCTATTCGACCTCGACGGGGACGATCGCGGTCCAGAACAACAACGTGGGCGGTATCACCGCCGCGAACACGACGACGGCGGCCATCGGTTTCGTCATCCGCGGCATCGACACCTGGGGCGTCGGCGGGAACGTCACGACCAGCGGGAACACGATCGGGAGCACGACGGTCGCGAATTCGATCCAGGTCGGGACCACCTCCGTCCAGACGACCGCGGTGACGTCCTTCTACGGGATCGCCAACGCGGCAACGGGCACGATCGCGATCACCGGCAACACCATCCAGAACTGCACGACGTTCGGCACGGGCGCCGACCTGTTCTTCGGCATCAACAACGCCGGCGCCGGCGCCGGTACGACCGTCAACCTCACCGGCAACAGCGTCATCTCAGGGTCCAGCAAGGGAACCGGCACGAGCAACGGGATCGTCTCGTCGGCCGCGGCCGGGACCGTCAACGCCAACAACAACACGGTCCGGGGCATGAGCTGGAACCCCAACACCGGGGCGGGCACATTCCGGGCGATCGAGGTGAACGGCGCGGTGACCGCGGCGATCAACCTCAACGACAACGTGCTCGGCGACGCCACCGCCGGCCTGATGTCGTACGGCAGCACCGTGACGAGCGGCACGCTGGTCGGGATCTACGGGAACGGGGGCGCGAACACGGCGGCTCTGTCGATCCAGCGGAACGACATCCGGGGGATCAGCTACGCGGGCACCACCGCCACGAACGAGATCGACTGTTTCTATGTCGGCTCCTCCGCGTCCGACCTGACGCAGACGATCAAAGACAACACCGTCACCAACCTGAGCGTGAACACCTCGGGCTCGGTGTACATGGTCCGGAGTTCGGGCAATGTGGCCGCATCGGGGACGCAGACCGTCACCAACAACCGGATCGTCGGCACGTTCAACAACGCGAAGGCCGGAAGTATCGTCTACGGCTTCAACAACTCCGGCTTCGGCGCGGCCACCGCGGCCTTGACCCAAAGCAACAACAACTTCTCGAACATCACCGTGACCGGCAACTCCACGCTGACCTGCATCGACAGCTCGGACTCCGCCCCGCGGACGATCCAAGCGAACGTCTGCAACAACTGGACGGGCGGCGCCTCCGGCAATCTGATCGGTATCCGGCTGCGGGGCATCACGGGCGGGGCGCCTGCGACGGTCACGGGGAACACGATCACGAACTTCACTTCGGCGGGCGGTCAGATCGGCATCCAGGTGGATGGAAGCGCGCCCACGGCTACGATCAGCGCAAACGCGATCAACACGCTCACCACCTCGGGCACGGCCATCACGGGGATCCTGGTGAATGCGGCGAGCTCCGGGAACACCAACAACGTCTTCGTGACCTCGAACACGGTCAGCGGCCTCAGCGCGTCCGGTGGTGGCGTTGCGGGGATCACCATGGGCGGCGTGGTCGTGGCCGGCACCTTGAACGCAACCGCGAGCCTCAACGTGATCAGCGGATTGTCCTCGACGTTCGCGGGGGGGGGCAGCATCTTCGGGATCAGCTCGGGCGCCTCCGTCACGACCGCCAACGTCTTCCGGAACAAGGTCTACGACATCTCGTTCGGTCCGGCGACGGCGGCGACCGCAAGCATCTTCGCTCTTTCCGCGGGGGGGGGCACGAACACGTTCTCCAACAACCTGGTCGGCGATCTGCGGGCGCCCGCGGCGAGCAATGCCGGGGCTCCGAGCATCGTGGGCTTGACGGCCTCGGGCACGGCCGGGGTGGTCAACTTCGTCAACAACACGGTCTACATCGCGGGGACGAGCACCGGGTCGCCGTTTTCCACGGCGTCGGTGTTCGCGGGAAGCGGCCCCAATCTGATCCTCCGCAACAACGTCCTGGTCAATGCCGCGATCCCGACCGGAACGGGGCTAGCGATCGCGATCTATCGCCCGTACATCCCTCTCTTTAACTACGATCTGTCGTCGAACAACAACGATCTGTACGCGTCGACGGCGTACTACGACGGCGTCACCGTCGCTCCCACGCTGTCGGACATGTGGGCCATCGTGTATCCGCGCGAGTCGAACTCCTTCTCGGAGAACCCGCCGTTCCAGAGCACCGTCGGCACGGACCCGGGGTTCCTTCACATCGTCCCGGCGTCGACGACGCTACTCGAAAGCCGCGGCGTCAACTTCGCCGGGATCACCGACGACTACGACACCGACATCCGTCAAGGGAATCCCGGCTATGCCGGAACGGGCACCGCTCCCGACGTGGGCGCCGATGAGTTCGAGGGAACGGCGATCGGCGACGTCTCGCCGCCCGCGATCGTCTACCCGGTGCTCGGCGCCGGCGCGCCCTCGACGTCGCGCGTCTTCGCCGCAACGATCGCCGATGCGACGGGGGTTGCGACCTTGGCGGGCGTCCGTCCCCGCGTCTACTTCAAGAAATCCACGGACGTCAACGACCCCACAGGCTGGAAGTACACGGAGGCGATCGGCTCCGGCGGCTCCCCGTTCGATTTCACGATCGACTACACGGCCTTGAACGCCGGATCGGTCAGCGTCGGCGACGTCATCCAGTACTTCGTCGTCGCACAGGACACCGTGGGGACGCCGAACGTCGGCCTCTTCCAGGGAGCGTTCGCGGCCCCGCCGGCCAGCGTTGGCCTCACGGCGGCGGCGTTCCCGATCGGCGGGGCGATCAATAGCTACACGATCACGTCCGCGGCCAGCGGCGCTCTGACCGTCTGCCCGTCGGGCTGCGATTTCCTCTCGCTGACC
>Ga0315273_10004012_pt1 | contig 17876 bp, 18 predicted proteins | sample YL17G02_0_MG_FD_205753 | JGI IMG/M metagenome (GOLD analysis project Ga0315273, IMG submission 205753) | Sediment microbial communities from Yellowstone Lake, YNP, Wyoming, USA - YL17G02_0 | ecosystem: Environmental > Aquatic > Freshwater > Lake > Sediment | place: USA: Wyoming | collected...
TCTGGTTCGAGAGGCCTCGGAGGGAGGGCTGGTGGACTTCCCCGGCTTTGCGGCGAGGTACCGTGGCATGGTGAGCGAGTCGCTAGTGGCCGACGGGAGCGCCCGCGAGCTGACTGGCGATGAGGTCCACGAAAACCTCACCCGCTCCGTGCTCCCCCGTCTGATCGAGCTGGGACTGGTGGCGAGCCCTGGGGGTCCGGGGTGGAGCGCGGTTCAGGCGGTCGGTGACTGGTGGCAGGCCGCCTCGTCCGACCGCGCCGCGACCGTGGCCACGCTCCTCGCCATCGCCCGCGACCGTGCCCAGGCCGGGCATCAGGCTGGGGCGGCCGTCACCACGCGGCCCCCACCCTCCGGGAGCATTCTCGAAGGCCGGAGCCTGACCAAGACCTTCGGTCGCAGGCTGGTGGTGAACGATGTGAGCGTCCACCTGCAGCAGGGAGAAATCGTCGGTCTCCTCGGTCCGAACGGAGCCGGCAAGACGACCACGTTTTACCTCATCACCGGGCTGATCCGTCCTGACGGGGGCACGGTCCAGCTCGACGGGGAGGATCTCACGAACGCCCCCATGTACCGGCGCGCGAGGAAGGGCCTCGGCTACCTGGCGCAGGAGCCGAGCGTCTTTCGGAAGCTGACGGTCGAGCAGAACATCATGGCGATTCTCGAAACCCTCGGGCTTTCCCGGGAGGAACGGCGCGCCCGGCTCGATACGCTGCTCGACGAGCTCTCCATCCGTCACTTGCGGAAGAACAAGGCCTATTCGCTGTCGGGCGGGGAACGCCGCCGCCTCGAGATCACGCGCGCGCTGGTGACGCAGCCCAAGTTCATGCTGCTTGACGAGCCCTTCGCCGGGGTCGACCCCATTGCGGTTCACGACATCCAGACGATTGTCGCCGGGCTCCGGCACCGCGGCATCGGCGTGCTGATCACGGACCACAACGTGGAGCAGACCCTCGACATCGTCGACCGCGCCTACATCATGTTCGAGGGAAAGGTCCAGGTGGCGGGACCGGTGCGAGACCTGGTCTACGACGAGCGGGTAGCCCATCTGTATCTGGGCCCGACCCTCACCCAACGCCTCCGCGCGCGGCTGGAGCGGGTGGCATGAGGACCGGTCTTTCCCAGCACATCTCCCTGCGGCAGGACCTGCGGATCAATCCGCGGCTCTACCAGGCCATGGACATGCTGTACATGCCCATGATGGACCTGCAGCAGCATCTCAAGCAGGAGCTCCTGTCGAATCCGTTCCTCGAGTTGATCGAGCCCGAGGAAGAGGACGTGACGCAGGGCGATCAGACTCCGACGAAGGAAGAACAGAAGGAAAAGGCCAAGGAGGAACAGGAAACCGACTGGGAAGAGATTCTGCTCAACGGGTTCGACGTGCCGGGGGGCATGCGCGAGGAGTACGAAGAGCGGGAGTACATCGAGCCGGTATCGGTGGAGAGCCGCGATCTCGGGGACCATCTCCGCGACCAGCTGAGCCTGCTCGACCTGACGCCGCGGCAGCAGCTCCTGACCGAGGAGTTCCTCGGCAACCTCAAGGAGGACGGCTATCTGGCCTCCAGCCTGGAGGAAATCCGCGATCAGGTCAATCGCCTGCTCGAGTCCCATGCCGAGGCGGAGAGCCCGCAGCCACCCGCCGGGGATGCGGATGAAGAGCAATTCGAGGAGAGCGATTTCGAGTACCAGCCGACTGGCCCGATGATGATTGGCGTCCCGGAGGAAGGGGTGGCGCTCATCGCCGATGAGCTCCCGCCACCACCGCCACCCGCGCCGCGATCCGACGTCCCCTACTTCACCCTGACGGAGGTCGAGGAGATGCTCGCGATCCTGCAGCGCCTCGACCCACCCGGTATCTGCGCGAGGGATCTCCGCGAGTGCCTGTTGCTGCAACTGCGAGAGCGGGAGAACATCGACTCCCTGACGTACCGCCTGGTAGACGAGGCGTTCCCGGATCTCATCGCTCATCGCTGGAACGAGTTGGGCCGGCGGTTCGGCGTCGATCCCGCTGCCGTGCAGGCGGCCGCGGATGAACTGGGCCGGCTCGATCCCAAGCCAGGACTGGTCCATTCGGCCGGTGGGGATGGCTACGTCATTCCTGATCTGATCGTGGAACGCATCGATGGGCAGTACCGCGTCTTCCTGAACGACAACGGGGTGCCACGCCTGCGCCTCTCGCGGACCTACCAGCAGCTGGCCCGCGACCGGAAGAAAATGAGCACCGAGAACCGGGACTTCATCGCCACTCGGATGAACAGCGCGAACTGGCTCATCCAGGCCATCGAGCAGCGGCGCCAGACCATGCTGAAGGTCATGAACTTCATCGTGGACCGCCAGCGGGAGTTCTTCGACAAGGGCGTGGAATTTCTCAAGCCGCTGACCCTGCGCGAAGTGGCGGAAGTCATCAACATGCACGAATCGACGGTCAGCCGCGTCACCAACGAGAAATTCGTCCAGACCCCCCGTGGCGTCCTGCCGCTCAAGTTCTTCTTCTCCAGCGCGCTCTCAACCGTCTCGGGTGAGGATGCCAGCGCGCGATCGATCCGCGCCAAGCTGCAGAAGATGGTGGCCGAAGAGAATCCCGCGGACCCCCTGACCGATCAGCAGATCGTCCACCTGTTCCAGGAGCAGGGCATCAAGATCGCGCGCCGCACCGTGGCCAAGTACCGCGATCAGCTGCACATCCTCCCCGCCCGCATGCGGAAGCGGCTATGAACCAGCCCGCTGTGGACGTCAGTGTCCTCGTGCCGGCCAACGACGAGGCCGACAACCTGCCCGAGTTCATGCGGCTGTGCGGGGAGGCGCTCAAGGCCGCGCCGTTCAGCTTCGAAGTCGTGGTGGTCAACGACGGATCACGCGACCAGACCGCCGACGTGCTGGACACGCTGGCGCGGCAGTACCCTTTCCTCCGGGTGGTAACTCATCGTCGCCAGCGCGGAATCGCGGATGCCCTGCGGTCGGCCGCCGAGGCCGCCAACGGCCAGGTCTTCGTGTTCTACCCGGCCGATCTCCAGTATCTCCCGGCGGACATTCCCGGCCTGGTGGCACCAATCCTCGCTGGTGAGGCGGACATCGTCACGGGGACCAAACAGGGGAAATACGAGAAAGCTTTCGTCTCCGGAGTCTATAACCGGCTCTGTCAATTCCTGTTCGGTGTGCCGGTCACCGACCTGAACTCGGTCAAGGCGTACCGCCGCGAGATCATGATCGGGCAACCGCTGCGCCCGGACTGGCATCGCTACATGGTCGTCATCGCAGCGGCAGACGGGTTCCGGCTTTCCAGCCGCCCGGTACCGTTGTATCCCCGTCGTGCGGGGGTTTCGAAGTTCACCTGGCGGCGGATCCCGGTCGGCGTGCTCGACCTGCTCTCGGTCTGGTTCCAGATCCGGTTCGGCCGGAAGCCCATGCTTTTCTTCGGCGTGGCCGGGGCTGGGCTTTTCGTGGTGGGCATGCTGGCGGGCATTGCGGCGCTGGTGCTGCGGTTCGGATACGGGATCGGTTTCCGCCCGCTGCTGAATCTGGTCGAGACCATGGTCATCACCGGTATCGCGCTCTTCGGTTTCGGCTTTCTCGGAGAGATGGTCGCCGGGCTTCGGGAGGATTTGCGCGACGGCCTGAGGCGCAGCGATCGGATGTGAAGTGACGAGCGCCGGCAGCAAAGGAGCCTCCGTATGTTGTGCTCCTGGCGCTGGGGCGTGGGGGAGGGAGTGGCGACGACGGTGGGGGTGGCCCCAACATCTTCTCCAGCAACCCCAGCGTGGCGACTGTCAGCGGATCGGGTCAGGTCACGAACGAAGCCGGATGGGTGGACTTCATCGACTGACCCGCGGTGGTGGAGCGTTGCTGCGATTTGCCGCCTGCCGAACTGGAGCGACAAGGTCGGCTGAATCGACTGAACTCCGTCTTCTCCGGGGTCCCCACTGCGGCTAGCTTTCCGGCCGCATGCGGATCTTGGTGCTTACCCACAACTACCCCAGGTTCGACAGGGACCCCGCGGGGGGCTTCGTTCGCCGGATCGCGCTAGCCGCGGCCAGCCAAGGGGCGGAGGTCCTCGTTCTCGCCCCCCACGCCCCGGGCTTGGGGCTCTTCGCCTCTGAAGGGTCTCTTCGACTCCAGCGGTTCCGCTACGCACCTGAACCGCTGGAGCGGGTCGCCTATACTGGCGACCTGCATCGTCGGGCCGCCGCCTCCCCGCTGTACGCCCTGGGTGTTGCACTCCTTTTCGCGGGGTTTCTTCGCGCCGCGCGGGCGGCAGTACGGGAGTTCGCACCCCAAGTGGTGCACGCGCACTGGTGGCTTCCCGGAGGATGGGTTGCCGCCCGCTTGGGGATCCCGTTCGTGGTCACCTGCCACGGCAGCGATGTGCGGCTGCTGGAGCGACCCCTCTTCCGGCGTGCGGCACGACGCGTGTTCCGCCGCGCAGGGGCGGTGACTGCCGTGTCCCGCTTCCTGGCGGAGGATCTCCAGCGACTGGTGGGAAACGCGCTTAACGTTGTACATCCCCTGGCGATGCCGGTGGACACAGCGCTGTTCCGGACCGGAAGGCTGACGCCCAAGGCGGTGCCAGCGCGGGTTCTCTACGCCGGCAACCTGATCGAGACGAAGGGTGTCGATGTGCTGATCCGGGCCTTCGCTGCGGTGCGATCCCGCGGAACGCCCTGTCGGCTCAAGCTGCTCGGCGAGGGTTCGGCGGAACCCTCGCTCCGCGCCCTCGCCCGAGAGCTTGGCGTCTCGGACCCCGAGTGGTCCCCTTTTGTGAAGCAGGATCAGATGCCGGCCGAATACGGCGCCGCGACCGTGACAGTGCTGCCCAGCCGAGGCAAGGCAGAAGGGCTCGGACTGGCGCTCGTGGAGGCATTGCTGGCTGGTTCGGCCGTCATTGGAACGATGGCAGGCGGAATCCCCGAGGTGATCCGGAACGGGGAGACCGGCCTGCTGGTGCCGGATGGGGACGTGGAAGGCCTCGCCACTGCGCTCGAGCGGATGCTGACCGATCCGGCGTTTTGCGGACGTACGATTGCGGCTGGCCAGGCGTACGTCGAGGAACGGTTTGCTCCCGATCGCGCGGTGGCCCCCTTCCTGGCGCTCTATGCGGAGCTCGCGGGTGATCGAGCGTCGTGACCGTCCCACCTCCGACCGGGGCTGCCCTCGCCGTCGTACACGACGAGCTCTACCACGGTCCTCGCTGGTTGACCATGCTCGGGGAGACCCTTGTCCACCGACTTCACTGTTTGACCATGCGAGACGCGGTCGGGATCGTTGCCGTGGCGGAGTTCCCGGCCTGCTCGGCCCGCGACGGATCGTGAGTACTCTGTCCGGTGGCGCCTTCGGTCCCCTCGCGGTATCTGACGTGACGGCCACCCAGCTGCTGGCGGCGGCGCTACGGCGCACCTGGGAGGCGGGTGTCAGGAGACTGGAGATCAAGCAGGTCCCGGGTGTGGCCGACGAGCCCGCCCCGGCCTATCCTCGGCAGATTGGCGCGGACGCGTATGACCAGCGTCGCCTGGCGCCACTGACGGAGTCAACGGTGATCGCGTCGCCGGCTGGTTGCATTTGCGAGGTCGTGGGCGCCGGTGTCATGGGGCCGTTGGCCTCAGGTGCGGATGCTGCCGACCTCGCCGGCCGGCGAGCCCGCCTGCTAAAGGACAATCCCTATTTATGTTGCCTGGCCGCGGCGGAGCGCGAACGGGGGCGTTGGACCTGCTCGTTCGATGCCACTCTCGACCGCTCTCTCGACCGCTTCGATGCCGCCGCTCACCGTCGCACGCTCACCTGAGGAGCCAGCCGGCTGGCAAGGTCTCGCCCACGCCACCGGCTCGTTCTATCATGATGCGCGCTGGATCAGCGGCCTGGCGGCGTGCCTGAGGTACAGGGTTCACTGGCTTAGTGCCAGCGGGCCCGAGGGACTCGCGGCGGGGATGGCTCTCGCGGAGGTGCCCACCCTCACGGTGGGACGGCGACTGGTAAGCTATCCCTTCAGCTTCATCGCCGGGCCAATGGCAGTCTCGGGTGACGCGGCCCAGGCGGTCCTCGCGATGGCGCGCGGCCTGGTGGCGGAGCGCCGCGCCCGCCGGCTCGAAGTGAAGTCCTTGGGACCAGGCTATGCGCCTCCCCCGGGGTTCGAACGCTCTGAGCGGTATTCCACCTATCGCATCTCGACTGAAGGAGGGGAACAGGCCGTCTGGAAGCGGCTTGACCGCACCAGCGTCCAGCAGCGCATCCGCAAGGGCGAGAAGGCTGGCGTGCAGGTGGTGATGGGCGAGTCCGAGGCCGACTGGCTCGCCATGGCCGAGCTTGAGGCAGGAGTCCAGCAGGGTCACGGGGTGCCCGCACCACCACGGCGGATGTTCACCGGGCTGCTGCGCGGCCTGCAGAGGCAGGGACTGGTAGACCTCTACCTCGCGCGAATCCCCGATGGCCGGGTGGCGGCCGGGTTCGTCATGTACAAGGGCCCGAGGGACTGGATCTATGCGTTCAGTGCTGCGGCGCCCGACCTGGTCCGTGAGTACCGCGCCACCCACGTGCTCCTCTGGGCCGGTCTGCGGGCTGCGGTCGGTGCCGGGGTCGTGCTGGACCTGGGTCGCACCGCCCCGGAGCAGGCCACCCTCGCCGAGTTCAAGCTGCGGTGGGGTGCCGTGGCCGTCCCGCTGGTCTATGATTATTTCCCGTCAGCCGGTGGGATCAATCAGGCTCGCCGCGACCGGGGCCCGCTGGCACTCGCGTCCCGAATCTGGACCCGCCTCCCCCGGCCGGTGGCCCGGCTCGGTTCGGTCCTGTTCCGCTATCTCGGGTAGCCCATGGACTTTCTCTGGCGGCTGCGGAAAAAGGTTCTCAAGCGCTGGGCCCGGAATGCCTTCTTTCCAGCCTGGCGGGTGCAGCTGCTACGCTGGTGCGGCTTCACCATCGGACGAGATGTCTACATCGCCGACGATCTGATCATCGCCGAAGAGTTGTCCACCTGGGGCATGCTTACGATTGGCGACCGGGTGAGCATGGCGCCGCGAATCACCCTGGTTACCGCCTCGCACCCCAACGAGTCGAGGATCCGGCCGTTCGCTCCGGAAAAGAGTGGCCCGATCATCATCGAGGAAGACGCCTGGCTTGGCGCTGGGGTCGTGGTGCTTCCCGGGGTCACTATCGGTCGGGGAGCGGTAATCGGGGCCAACAGCGTGGTGACCCGGGACGTTCCTCCTCTGCACGTGGTCGCGGGGCAGCCGGCTAGGACCATCCGTGTCCTGGCACCACCGCCGGGCTGGACGTGATCAGGCTCGAAATTGAGGGTGCACCCACTGCCGCCGAACGCTGGGCCTTCGAGCTGCTGGTCGACCTCTGCCGGCTTCTGCCGGTTGATCCCGCGGCTGAGGGCGGCGTCACCGCCAGGCTCACCGACGCCGCCCCGGGACAGCCGGACTTTACCCCGGGCGCGGGAAGCGTACTGGTGGACCGGGCTGCACTCCGCCGGATCGTGGATATTGCCGGCGCCGCGCAGGAGCAGCGGGTGACCACACGCGATCGGCACGGCAGGGTACCCGGATCCGCCAACCCGATGGTGCAGTCCGGCCTGGAACGTCAATTGCCCCTCCACCAGACCGGGGAGCAGTTCTTCCGGGCGGTGCAGGCCGCCGCCGGCGACCGCCGGGTGGTGCGTCTGGGCGGCTGGCCGGACGGCCACCGATGGGCTGCAGCGTTCACCCACGATGTGGATATCGTTCGTGGGTGGCCGCTCTTCGCGCTTTTGCGATGGAGCGAGCTGCTAAGGAAAGGCGAGTTCGAGCGGGTCGCCTCGGCGATTGAGTCGGCGTGCCGGGCGATCGGATCCAGGCCGGTGCAGCAGGGCGTCGAGGCGATACTTGCGCTGGAGAGCGAGGCGGGGGTTCGGGCCACCTGGTTCGTGCTGGCAGGAATTCCGACGTTGGGCGGCTGGCGCCGGGGGGATGTGACCTACCGGCTCGATGCGCCGGAGGCCCGGCGGCTACTCGAGCTGATACTCTCGGCGGGACACGAGATCGGGCTTCACGGGAGCCTCGAGACTCGTGACTCCGCCCAGCTGATGGCGGAGGAACGCGAGCGGCTCACGCGGGTCACCGGCACGGCCCCGGACGGCGTCCGTCAGCACTTTCTCCGGCTCGATCCGGGCCACACGCCCGCAGGCGCGGCCCGGGCCGGCTTCCGCTACGATGCCAGCTTCGGATTCGCGGAGCGCAACGGTTTCCGGCTCGGACTCGCCGACGTGATCCCGATATGGCAAGAGTCGGCCGGACAGCCGCTTCCCCTGTTGGAGGCGCCGCTCTGTTGGATGGACCGGATCCTCAGCAAGTACCAGGGGCAGGAGGATCCGGAACGGTGGGTGGATGACGCCATGGAGCTCGCCGCAAGCTGCCGGGATGTCGGAGGGCTCTGGGTCGGCTTGTGGCATCCCAACGTGATTCCGGCCCTCGGTTTTCCAGGCGCCCTCACTGCCTTCCGGCAGTTGCTCCGTCGGATCATGGACGACGACCCCTATGTCGCGCCGCTGGCCGAGATCGTCTGCTGGCGCGCCGCGCGCCGCGCTCTGCGCGGGCGGGTGGGGAAGGAGGGCAGGGTGGAGCTGGTGGGTGACCGCCGGGGCGGTTGGCGTGTGGTGCTGGAGGAGTTGCCCGGCGGCAGGATCTCCTCCCACTCGTGGCCGGAGCCCACCTGTGGCTGACGGCCGCTCCTGGTGGCACTGGACCCAGGCGGCACTGGCGCTCGGAATCGTCCTGTATGCCGGTCGCAAGCTCCTTCGGGAGTGGGATGCGTTCCAGGCCCAGTCGATTGCATGGCGGCTCGAGCCGCTCTGGCTGCTGCTGTCGCTCGCAGTCGTGTGGCTGTCCTACGCAATTCTGATCGAAGGCTGGCGGCGGGTCGTGCTGGCGATGCGCCAGCGGCTCGGATACATCGATGCGGCCCGCATCTGTATGGTCTCCAACCTGGGCAAATACGTGCCTGGCAAGGTTTGGGCTATTGCTGGAGCCGCGCTCCTGGCCGAACGGGCAGGCGTGCAGCCGGGCGCGGCTGTGGCCGCGGCGTTCATCCTCCAAGCCCTCTCGCTCGCCAGCGGACTGCTGCTCGTCGCGCTGCTTGTCCCAGAGGCAGTGCTCAGCCTCAGTCCGGGCCCGCGAATCGTCCTGATGGTGCTTGCGGTGCTGGCCCTGGGCGGCCTGGTCGTCTTCGCGGTGCCGCCGCTGCTGGGCCGGATCCGTCGCTGGTTGCCAACGGCGATCGCGGGGCTTGAGCCGGTACCACCCGGCCCACTCCTGTTGGGGCTGGCCGCCAACGTGGTGGCCTGGTGCGCCTACGGCCTCGCGTTCCAGTGCCTCATCCGCGGCCTGACGCCTGAGATGACTGTGGGCTGGGCCCAAGCCACGGCGGTGTTCACGACCAGCTACCTCGTGGGGCTGATCGCTGCCTTCTCCCCCGGCGGTCTGGGGACCCGGGAACTGGCCTTCACCCTTCTCCTCGCGCCCACGGTCGGCGTGAAGCTGGCGACCGCGCTGGCTGTGGCCACGCGGCTGCTACTGACTATCACTGAACTCGGCGCCGTCCTGCCGTTCCTGCCGGCGATGCGGCGCCCCAGGGCCTGATGACGAACTCACCCAATGCCTCCAAGTCCGAGCCCCAGGTGCCACCCCGCTGGCTCCCGCCACTCGTCTTCGCGGTTCTCACCCTGCTGGTGTTCCGGAGGTACCTCCTGGCCCCCCCGGGGACCATGCTGGTCGGCCAGGATACCATCGCGGCCGGGGTGATGATGCGGAGCTTCTTTGTCGGCCAGTTCCACCAGCTCGGGCGGCTACCGCTGTGGAATCCGTACTTGTACGGTGGAGTGCCGACGATCGAGGCGGGCAGCGGCGACATTCTCTATCCACCGGCTTTTGCGCTTCATATGCTGCTGCCGCTGGTCTCGGCGTTGGCGTGGAAGCTCATCTTGCACGTCTTTCTCGCTGGCCTGTCCATGTACGGTTGCGCGCGTGCATACGGCTCCTCCCGGCCGGTGGCGCTCTTTGCCGGCGTGGCGTGGCTCCTGTCCGCGAACCTGGTGAGTCTTGTCTTTGGGGGGCAGGACGGGAAGATGTACGTCATCACCCTGTTCCCGGCTGCGCTCGGCCTGCTGGTGGCCGCCCTCGATCGCCCTGCCGTGCTCCGCTTCCTCTGGTTCGGCGCGGTGGCCGGATTGATGCTCATGGCCCACCCCCAGCTCGCCTACTACGCCTGGGTGGCGCTGGGGCTCTACGCACTGGTCGGGTTGGTCGCCCGGTTGAAGGAAGGCCCGCGGGCGGTGGCGTTGCGAGCAGGAGGGGGAGTACTCGCGCTGGCCGTGGCGCTGGGAGTCGGTTTGATAGTGCTGCTTCCCATGTACCAGTATCTGCGGGATGATTCGCCCCGCGCTGGGCCTGGGCTCGATTTCCAGAAGGCGGCGAGCTACGCGCTCAACCCGGAAGAAGTAGTGAACTTCGTCGTACCGGACTTCTCCGGGGTGAACGACACCTATTGGGGGCGCAACCCGCTCAAGCACAACTCCGAGTACGGCGGGGTCGTTGTGTTCGCCCTCGGCCTCGCGGGGTTGATCGCACTCAAGGGAGACCGCCGCCGCGTCGGACTCGGCATCATGGCCGGTGTGTCGCTGCTCTACGCCATGGGCCCTGCCACCCCGGCATTCCGGCTGATGTACAGCACCATCCCCGGTCTCAAACGATTTCGGGCGCCCAGCCTCGCCACCTTCCTGATGCTCGCCGCGATCACCGTTCTGGCGGCGCTGCTCCTGGACCGGATTCTGCGCGACCGTGAGGCTCCCGAAGGCCGCATCGCGACCCGGGTGCTTGCGGCAGTTGGCGGATTCTCCCTGGTTCTGGGCGTCGCGGTGCAGGGGGGGGGAGCGGGTGCCCTGGTTCCCTGGTTCGCAATCTTTGGCACGCCGCCCCGGTTCCAGGTACTCGGTGGTGCTGTCTCTGCGATCGCTCTAGGTGGGGTGCTCTCCGCCCTCTGGTGCGGCTTGGCGGTGGCTGCGCTAGCCGCCTGGCGCCGTGGCATGCTCGGGGCCATCGGCGTCATGCTGACGCTCACGGTCGTGACCGCCATCGATCTGCTGCGTGTGGATGCCCCCTACATTCAGACGGTTCCTTACGAACAGATGTTCCCGCCGGATCCTTTCGTGCCGCTGAGGCAGCAGCTCGGACCGGGGGAGCGGGTGCTATCGCTGCCCGGCACGCCACTGCAGGGAGGGGGGCCGGAAGGCGGTTACCTGGCTACCTACGGCATCCCTGAAGTCTTCGGCTATCACAGCAACCAGCTCCGCTGGTACGACCAATTCACCCGCCGCGACTGGCGGGATGGTGCCCGAACCGAGGAAGAGTTCACCGACTACTGGCTTGGCCTGCTCCGGAGCCCTGCCCTCAGGCTCCTGGCAGGGCGGATCGTCCTGGTATCCCAGGGGTTCAACCAGTACCTCTTGAAGGAGCCCATCCCGGGCTACCAGCTCCTGGGGAGCAATCAGCAGTTGGCGGTCTACAAATACGCCGCCGCGATGCCTGCCGTGGCGGTAATTCCCACGGTGCGGGTGGAGGCGGACTCAGTCCGTCGGCTGGCGCTGCTGTGGGACCCCAGCTTCGATCCGGCACGTGAGGCCCTGGTCGATGCCACCGTGCCGTCCCTGGGCGTGGCGGGAGGGACCGGCACCGCCAGGCTCATCGCCGATGGGGCAGACAGCGTGGTGGTGGAGGCCACCACCACCGGCGCCGCGATGCTCCTGGTCAGCCGAACCTGGCACCCCTCCTGGCGCGCTTCGGTGAATGGCAAGGCCGCCGACGTCGTACGCGTCGACCACGCGCTGATCGGCGTTCCTCTCGGCGCCGCCGGAACCCACCTAGCCACGCTCTCGTATCGTCCGGCAATCGTACAGCAGGCCCGCGCCGTTAGTCTCGCGACCTGGGTCTTCGTGCTATTGGCGACGCTGGTGTCGAGCGGACTCGCGCTTCGGGAGGCCCGCCGCCGTGTCTGATAGGACGCAGCCATCCGCGCCCACCCCACGCAGCAGGGTCGAGCGCGTGCTGGTGATCATCCCGACCTACAACGAGTCCCGGAACCTGTCGCAGATCGTCCCGGCGGTCCTCGAGCAGGACCGCCGCCTCGAGGTGCTGGTGGTGGACGACAATTCACCGGACGGCACCGGCCAGCTGGCCGAGCAGCTCGTGGCCGGCGACCGGCGGGTTCACGTCCTCCACCGCGAGGAAAAGCAGGGGCTCGGGCGCGCGTACCTCGCCGGGTTCCGATGGGCGCTGGAACGGGACTATCAGGCGGTGTTCGAGATGGACGCCGACTTCTCGCACGATCCATCATTCCTTCCGGGCTTCCTGTCGGCGATCGAAGAGGCAGATCTGGTGCTCGGGTCGCGCTACAAGACCGGAGTCAATGTCATCAACTGGCCGATTTCGCGACTGCTCCTCTCACTCGCCGCCAACTGGTATGCCCGGGCCGTCACCGGGCTGCCGCTGACCGATGCGACTGGCGGGTTCAAGTGCTTTCGCAGAGACGTGCTGGAGCGGGTCAACCTGGACCAGGTGGTGAGCAACGGGTACGCCTTCCAGATCGAGATGAGCTTTCGCGCCTGGCGGAAGGGATTCCGCCTGAAGGAGATCCCCATTGTCTTCACGGACCGGGTTGAAGGGCAGAGCAAGATGAATCGCCGAATCGTACGTGAGGCCGTCTGGATGGTGTGGTGGCTTCGCCTGCAGGCCATTGTGGGGCGGATCTGAGCGACTGCTGAGCGAATGGGAGCCAGCCAATGCGCGGGACGGTTTTCTACAAGATGTCGGGGTCGGGCAACGACTTCATCATGCTCGACGGGCGCCATACTCGCCCCGAGGCCTGGTCCACCGAGCGGATCGTCGCCATCTGCGATCGCCGCCTGGGGGTAGGGGCGGACGGCCTGGTAATTCTCACCCCCGAGCGCCCCGGCGTCGTTCGGATGGACTTCTGGAATTGTGACGGGTCGCGGGCGGCCATGTGCGGCAACGCGGCGCTGTGCGCCACCAGGCTCTCGAGCTTTCTCGACCTTGCGGCAGGCGGGCCCATGCAGCTGGCGACCGGAGCTGGGGCATTCCCGGTGGAGTCCCGCCCGGGCCCCGGAGAACTGGCCGCCCTCACCCTGCCTGATTTTCAGTTGCCTCGGCCGGTGCCTGGGTTGCCCGATTCTCCCGGCAACGAGCCCTTGGGCCTTGCTACCGTCGGCGTTCCGCACCTCGTGCTCATGGTATCGGATATCGAGTCGCTCGGCCTCATGGAGACAGGCCGCCAGCTGCGCTCGGACCCGGCCTTGGGACCGGCGGGGGCAAACGTCAATTTCGTCTCCCCGCGCGGCATCTCGGGAACTTGGTACCTCCGGACCTACGAGCGGGGGGTGGAGGGGGAAACGCTGGCCTGCGGGACCGGCGCCGTTGCCGCGGCGGCGGCGCTGGTCGGTCTCGGGCGGGCGCAATTCCCTGTGGAAATGGTCACTCGCAGCGGGAGGGGCCTTCACATCACGGCGACACTGTCAGATGGCTGGGCTCGAGACGTCTGGTTGTCTGGCGAGGGGAGACTGGTCTTTACCGGGGTGCTGTAACCTCTTCGGGCGGTCACGCAAGTACCTTAGCCACAATCATTTACAGTGAATGGCCAGCATGGTGGTGGAGTTATCCACCGTCCTCCACGAATCAGATTAACATAATACATATTATACGACATAGGTGAGAAGGCGTGAATTCTGGTCCACACAATCACCTGTTGATAACAAGGCCCCCTGCCGACCGCCATGGCACCCCGATTCCCCCAACAAATCACCCCCGATCCGGGAGCCGATCGGGGGCGCGGAGTAATGGTCAGGTCGGCAGCGGCTACATGGCGCCTTCGGTCAGCTCCGCCAGCCGGACCTCGGCCTCGGTCCTGAAGGGGGTGTCCTTGTAGTCCGTCATCACCTTGCGGTAGCTCGCGATGGCTTTGTCGGCCTGGCCGGCATTGCGGTAGGCCCGCCCCGCATCCAGCAGCATCTCGGCCCGGATGTAGTCGGTCGATGCCGCGGCTGACGCATTGGAATAGGCCTGGGCGGCTTCTGCCGGCCGGCCAGCGTTCTCCAGCGCCCGCCCCAGGAGCCCGTAGGCCGGAGTACGGTACTGTGGGTCTGCGCCCGATTTAAGGAACTCCTCGAGCCCCACCGCCGCCAGTTCATGCTGTCCGTTAACCAGCCGAACCTGGTTCAGGGTGATCACGGCTTCCTGCGCGGCTCGGGTGCCGCCGTACGTCGTGATGACCTTCTGGAGCTCGCTCGCCGCGAGCGGCAGGTTGCCGGATTCGGCGACGCCACGGGCCTGATCCAGGGCTCGCCCGGCGAACGACTCCTTGCGCTGCCCGCTGAGGATCACCAGGGCCGCGACGACGCCGACGAAGAGCACCGCCCCCCCGATCGCGATCAGGCGATTCTGCTTCGAGGAAAGCCAGCCGGAGAGACCGCTGGCGGTCGTGGCGGGAGGTGTGGTAGTTGCTGTCTGCATGGTTGCCGACATCGTCATTCTGTGGTCTGGCCTGGTCGTGAGACGCTGCTGGATCGCCGGTTCCGGAATGAGGTGCCCCCGAGACGATTCGAACGTCCGACCAACGGTTTAGGAAACCGCTGCTCTATCCAGCTGAGCTACGGGGGCAAAGCCTGTAATACTACCTGCTTAGGCCAGACCGCGTCAACGCGGTCAGAGGTTCAGGACCACGTGGCACGGGGCATCTCTCAGGCGGGCCTCACCCCGGAGTACGGATATCGCGATCAGGAAGGACCAGCCGACCACCTTCCCTCCCAGGCGCCGGACCAGCGTCCCAGCGGCCTCCGCCGTGCCGCCAGTCGCCAGTACATCGTCCACGACGAGGACTGTTGCCCCGGGGGGACAGGCATCCTCATGGACCTCGAGCGCATCGGTGCCGTACTCCAGCGCGTACTCATGCCGAATCGTGCGCCAAGGGAGTTTCCCAGGCTTCCTGAGGGGAATGAAACCAGCTCCTAGGGTGACTGCCACAGGGGCAGCGAGAATGAAGCCCCTCGCCTCGATCCCGACCACATGTGAAATGCCCAGGCCCCGGAATGGGGACGCCAGAGCCTCTCTGGTCTGCCTGAACAGCAGGCCATCCTGGAGCACGGGGGTGATGTCCTGGAACGTGACGCCCGGCTTCGGATAATCGGCGATAGGGCGCAGCGCAGCTCGAATCATCTCGTTGGTCGGAATCGGTTGCATGGCTGATAATTCGCTTTCTTTGGATGGCGTAACTATCTGGCGGCAAAGGTATTAGCCGTCACGACCTCATCCGAAACCTCTTCCCTGAACACTGTTTCCACGCGTGCCGCACGGGGGCCCAGCCGGAGTTCCGCCTCCAGCAGGTCGATCGATGATTGCTGCCCCTGCGCCACGACCTCGACCCTTCCGTCTGCCAGATTCTGCACCCATCCGGCGATGCCAATTCGCCCCGCATGCCGGGAGACGAAATGGCGGAAGCCGACCCCCTGCACCAACCCGGAGACCAGGAAGCGAGCTGTCATGTCGGCTGTCGCCGCCGGTCCAGGAAGTTCCGCAGGTACTGTACTGCCATCGGGGCCACGGAAACCAGTATGATGCCCATGACCACCATGGTGAAGTTCTCGCGCACGAACGGGAGATTTCCGAAGAAGTACCCCGCCGAAACGAAGACCCCGACCCAGCAGAGGCTCCCGACCAGGCTCATTGAGAGGAAGCGGCTGTAGGGCATTCCCCCTACCCCGGCCACGAAGGGGGCGAAGGTCCGGATGATCGGGAGGAAACGCGCCAGGATGACCGTCTTGCGGCCATGGCGCGCATAGAACGCCCGTGTCTGCTCCAGATACTCCTGTTTGAGGAATCGGATCGTCCCGCTGAAAGCCCTCTGCCCGATGAAACGCCCGATCCAGTAGTTCGTGGAGTCCCCGAGCACCGATGCCGAAAAGAGCAGGCCACCGACCACCAGCGGATCGAGGCTGCCAAGGCCTGCGAACGCCCCGGCGGCGAAAAGCAGGGAGTCGCCGGGGAGGAATGGGGTAACCACCAGGCCAGTCTCGCAGAAGATGATCGCGGCGAGGATGCCATATGTCCACGTGCCATACTCCGCGATGACCCTCCCAAGGTGCGCGTCGAGATGCAGGAAGATGTCAATGAAGTCACGTAGCAGATCCATCGTGGCTCTCAGGAGGTCGTGTTGGCGCCGTGGCCGAACTGGCCGATCAGCGGGACGAACTTCACGTCACTGACGGTGTTCTGGTGGAGTTCGCCAGAAGGGTCACGGCGGACGAACGTGAGGGCCTGGTTCTCCCGGGTTCCGACCGGCGCAACAAGGCGACCGCCCGGAGCCAGTTGCTCGAGCAAAGGCGCCGGGATCTCGGGCGACCCTGCTGCCACGACGATGGCATCGTACGGCGCGAACGCGCGCCAGCCTAGGGTGCCGTCCCCCACCAGGAAGGAGATATTCCTCATCCCGAGGTCGGACAGCACCGTCCTGGCCTGTTGCGCCAGCCTGGGAATCCGCTCGATGGTGAACACCGCTTCGCCGCACATCGCCAGCAGCGCGGTCTGGTAGCCGGAACCGGTCCCCACTTCGAGCACTCGATCTCGGCCGGTGAGGGCGAGCAGCTCGAGGGAGCGTGCCTGGACCCAGGGCTGGGAGATTGTCTGCCCAGCCGAGAGCGGCAGGGCGCAGTCCTCGTAGGCCCGGTGCCCCAGACTCTCCGGCACAAAACGGTGTCGGGGCACCTGGGCGACGGCTCGGAGTACCGCAAGATCCCGGATGCCCTTGGCCTGAAGCTCGTTGACAAGCTGGGTCCGATAGCCGCCGAAGCTGTCCCCGCCGCCTACCCCTGGAGCGCCCATCCCTGCACCGTTTCGAGCAAGCGGTAATTCGTCAGGTCCATGTGCAGCGGCGTGACGGAGATGAATCCCTCGGCGACCGCATGATGGTCCGACTCAGCCCCGCCGGTCCAGTGGATTGATCCGCCGCCAATCCAGAAGATCTCCCTGCCCCACGGATCCTGCATGCGAGTCAGCGACTCGCTGAAGTACCGGCTGCCCAGCGATGTGACCTTCACCCCCTTCACGGCGGCAGCGCCGCAGGGCGGAAGGTTGATGTTCAGCAGGGTTTCGGCGGGGAATTTCTCGACCCCGACGATCCGATCGACCAAACGCTTGAGGACCTCGCGGTAGCCGGCCATGGTCTCGAGGTCGTCCATCGGCCCGGCGAACGACACTGCGATTCCCGGTACCCCCAGTGCCACTCCTTCCATTGCCGCGGCCACCGTGCCCGAATAGAGCACGTCTTCTCCCATATTGGGTCCCTGGTTTACCCCGGAGAAAACGAATGCCGGACGTTCCGTCATGAGGGCTCCAACCGCCAGCAGCACGCAGTCGGTTGGGGTACCATCGACCTGGTAAGCGCCATCAGGTCGGCGGGCAGGACGCAGAGGGCGATGCATGGTGAGGCTGTGAGACGTGCCGCTTTGTTCTCGATCGGGCGCTACCACGGTCACCTGCCCCACCGTCTGGCAGACTTCTGCCAGAAGGGCCAGGCCCGGGGCCAGGATCCCGTCGTCATTGGAGACCAGGATTTGCATCGGGCCAAGATAATCAGTCGGTCACGGCAGATGGCTTGGGAGGCAGGATCTTGCCGTCGAGGATATCGACAATCTCCTCGACGGCCTGGCGCAGTTCCCTGATGGTCTCGCGTTCGATCGCGCCCCTCGCCGCCCCGCGCAGTTCACCGGTGCGCCGGTAGTGCTCGATCCGCTGGCGGGCGCCTTCGATGGTGTACTTCTCGGTGTACAGGAGGTGCTTCACGAGCATGATCAGCTC
>Ga0315273_10004013_pt1 | contig 17874 bp, 16 predicted proteins | sample YL17G02_0_MG_FD_205753 | JGI IMG/M metagenome (GOLD analysis project Ga0315273, IMG submission 205753) | Sediment microbial communities from Yellowstone Lake, YNP, Wyoming, USA - YL17G02_0 | ecosystem: Environmental > Aquatic > Freshwater > Lake > Sediment | place: USA: Wyoming | collected...
GCTCAGCTTCTTTCTTTAACCGAGCAAGCTTCTCTGATGTCTTTGGATGTAACGACAAGATTCTCCGAACCATGGTTTCTCCCCCCCCTATTGGGAGTATACCACAGCCTGATTATATTGTCTCTTTAATTATGCGCAGCTGTATATAAAGGCCCTGCAATACCCCATAAATGGCCGGAAATTACCCCTGCGACAAGCGTTTCTGGCAAAGCCAATACCCTTGCCCGTCATAGACCAGGATCTTCAGCGCCGTGCGGCGACGGTTACAGAAAACAAACACCGTCCCGCCAAACGGATCCTGTGCCCACCGCGACCGGCAGATACCCGCCAATCCGTCGATGCCGTTGCGGAAATCTACGGGTTCCACACCGACCAGGATCTTCATCTGCGGCGTGATCTGCATCATCCGCGTTGTTCCAGAATCCCGCGCACCGCTTCCACCACCTCTGCCACCCCCCAGGATCCGGGGTTTCTCACCAGGACTGTCGTGCCGTTTGCACCGTGCACCTCAAAAAGGTAGAGCCATTTGAAGGGCTTACCTGGGCCGTGATGTCCTGGAATCGCTGGCCCGCTGTCACGGCTTTGGTAGCTTTCTTAGCAGTCAGGGCGAGGTGTTTCTTCAACGCGCCACTGTCCAGATGCAATGCCGTTGCGATGCTATACAGGGAAAGTGCCGGATAAAGCGCTGCGGCGGCCTGCCAGAGCGAATCCGGAATCCGCATGAGTCGGGGTCGTTGTTCGCGCCACCGTGCAAACCGCCGCTGTACCGTCCCCAGTCCCGTTGTTCTTTTCCTCCTCTGCAGCGTGCCCATCAGCCGTCCTCCCTCATTGAGTTGGTTGGCTGATTTTAATCCTCCCCCGCGCGGCCTTCACGCACTGTTGCAGAAAGGACACTGAAGATCCCGATAGCGGATCAGGTGTTCCTCCACCTCGACCTCCAGAGCGGCTTGCAGCACTCACTGTTCTCCTTCGCGGGCAATCAGCTCGATAATCCCATGCACATCGACTCCGGTTGCATCATGCGCCTCGTTCGTCGTAGACTTCTTCTCGGGCATACGTTCCTCCTTCGATACCCGTTGGGTGATTTGCTAACCGAAGGGTATGCCCCTTTTCATTTTCTATCCACCAAGATCCATAGTACCCCCTTTTTCTAACTGACTACGAACTAAGTGTTGCGACTGTCGATAAATTTTTGATAAGCTCCTTGAAAACCAGTGAAAAGTACTATAATTCTGTGAGCGTAAAATAGGCACCTGTAAGTGAAAATCAGAGATTTGAGCGGTTCCCAAGTCCGCTACAAGGCTTCGACTCCCTTCGCTCGCTCAAAACCAAGAGATTATAGGGAAAAGGATTGCCTGAAGGGTAGTGGCAGATACGTTCTGGATTCTTTGGGAGATTGCAGGTACGCTGTGGTGATGGAACGGGGATTGGTGCAGGTCTACACGGGCAACGGCAAGGGTAAGACCACGGCCGCGCTCGGCCTTGCACTCCGTGCTTACGGGCAGGGAATGAAGATCTTCATCGGCCAGTTCGCCAAGGGTCAGCAGTACTGGGAGCTGGTCGCTGATGCCCGGCTGAGCGACTGCATCACCGTTCGCCAGTTCGGCCGGGGCCCATTCATCCGGGGACGGCCGACGGAGGAAGACATCGCGATGGCCCGGCAGGGCTGGGAGGAGGTGCGGCAGGCCGTACGTAGCGGCGCCTGAAACCTCGTCATCCTGGACGAGATCGGGATTGCGCTGCATTTCGGCCTGGTTCTGCTGCCCGAGGTGGTCGGCCTGCTGGACGAGCGGCCCGCCGGCACCGAGCTGGTGCTCACCGGGCGAAACATGCCGGCGGAGATCCAGGATGGTGCGGACCTAGTCACGGAGATGCGTGACATTCGCCATCCGTACGACCATGGCGTCGCCGCCCGCCGAGGCATCGAGTACTGAAGAAGGTACGGCTCTAGGACTTGGAGCAGGAGTAGCGGGGGTGAGGGTGCCATGTTCATTTTGAAAAAGCCTGCGCCCGAGGGTGCACCCACGCACCGAACCGTAATTCGGACGGGTGCACAACAGTACGGGATTCTGATCGTCCTGGTAGCAATTCTAATCGTCCTCCTGGCGCTGCGACCCGAGGTGCTCTCGCTGGAAAATATCTACAACGTGATCCGGCGCTTCACGGTGCTTGGGATTCTGGCCGTAGGGATGACCTTCGTCATCGCATCCGGCGGCATCGATCTCTCTGTTGGGTCGATTCTGGCGTTTACCGGCGTCCTTGTGTCTATCATGATGAACCGGTTCCATCTGCCGGCGCTCTTCAGCACGATTGCCGCGCTCTCGGCGGCTTTCGCGCTGGGGGCGGCGAACGGATTCCTGTCAAGCCAGCTGAAGTATCGATCGTTTATCGTCACGCTCGGCTCCATGTACATAATCCGGGGCGTGACGCTGATGTTGACAGACGGGGTCGCCGTTTGGCCACTTCCGGATGCGTTCGTCCGGATCAACGATTTGGCCATTGGCACGATTCCGCTGGTCACTTTCCTGCTCGTCCTCGTCTACTTCGCGGCGCATTTTATCCTCACGAAAACCTACTTCGGGCGACAAGTATTTGCTATCGGGGAGAATCACGTCCTGGCGCGTATCAGCGGTGTCCACGTGGATCTGGTCGTCGTTGTAACACTGGGAATTTCGGGACTGCTAGCGGGCTTCGCGGGAGTAATCACTGCCGCTAGTCTGATATCCGGGCAGCCCATGGTCGGTCAACGTTATGAGCTCGAGGCGATCGCCGCATGTGTCGTCGGCGGCGCCAGCCTGAGCGGCGGCCGGGGGAGCATGTGGAGCACCCTGGCGGGCGTGTTGGTCCTATCGGTTCTCAGAAATGCGTTCGGTTTTCTAGGGGTCTCGTCCTACCTGCAGATGATGGCCATCGGAACGATCGTGATTGGCTCGTTGGCGATCGACAACCTGCGCAAATGACCAAGCCCGGCACTCCGGGCCAGCTGTTGATCGAAATCGCTCATTCAGCCATCAATCGTTAGCGGCTGGCTTTCACAAACGCACGGAAGCAGGATTTCGAACTGGCAGCCTTGTTTGACGGCGGTATCCACCGTAATCTCGCCGCCGTATTTGCTGATGATGGCGTACGAGATGGATAGACCTAGCCCGAGATGGGCGCCATCGGCTCCTTTGGTGGAATAGAAGGGCGAGAAAATGTCCCTGATGCGGTCGTGTTTCATACCGATGCCGGTATCGCGGAATCGAATTCGCGCATGTGGAACGCCCTGCTTGTCGACACGGGTCGTTTCGATGCAGATCTTACCGCCCTTGGGCATGGATTCGAAGCTGTTCTTGAAGAGGTTCAACAGCACCTGCTTTATCTCGTTCTTGTTGGCATTGACCCGGGTTTCCCGTTTGCATTGCCGGAAAACGATCAGCACGTTCTGGTTCTTTGAGTGAAAGCGGATAAAATTGATCATGTTAAGGATCAGCTCATTTATCCCAACTTCTTCCTGGCTGACTATTCCGTCGGAGAGGGTGATGAGGTTTGAAACGATGGTCTTGATATAGTCGATCTGGTCTTCGAGCAAGGTGATCTTCGGCGCCAGTCTCTTGTCATGAGACGTCAGCTTGATCGACTGCACGTAGTTCAACATGATGGCCAGCGGATTGTTGATTTCATGGGCGACACCTGCAGCGAGCAATCCTATGGAAGACAGCTTGTCCGAAAGAGCGATGCGATTCCTCATCTGCTCCTGTTCGGTTACATCCTCGATGATCACGAAGAATCCGATCGTGTTCCATCCGTCGCGCATCGGGTAGATCGTGAGGTTGGTCTGCCTTTTGGCCTTGCTGGAATAGACTGGGATGTCGTATATCCTGCTTTCTTCATTCCTCTGGAGGTTCTCGGAGACAAGAACAGCCAGATGTCTGTTCCGCTTCACCAGCATGGAAGCGAAATCTGTATTGTAATAATCAGCCTTGCGGATGCACAGGAACTTCCGTGCGTTTTCGTTGATGAACTTGACCTTCAGTTTTTCATCAACGATGATCAGGCTGAACGGCAGAGAGTTGGTTATAGCTTCGTTGTACTTGAGAAGTGTAGTGAACTCCTCGTTATGAAGCGCGGCTGTGTCTTCCTGCGACATCTGGGTGTACGTGAGATGGACAAGGCTCATTTTGTCGATATTCGCTGCTTCCTCAGTTAATAGGGTCTTGCCATCCTTCAATATGGTGATTTTATCGGAAAATCCATATATCTGATCGATCCTGTGGGTCAACACGATGATCAAGACGCCTTCGCTCTTCGCGTGCTGTAGCAGCACGCGGATCGGGTGGTGGAGGCCGGGTACCAGTCGTTCGAAGACCTCGTCGAGTATGATGATTTTTGGTTTCAGGAAGACGGATTTCAGGATGTTGACGTACAACTTGGCCGAAGGGCTCAGATCCCGCATGAAGCAGGTTGGGTTGATGTCCACACCATGGTCGGAAAGGAAAGATCCCACGCGTGAAGCCTGTTTGGATGCGGTAGGGCTCTGCTCCAGGAAGGGGGAGTTCAACTTGACCAGAAAAAAGAACTCGTAAACCTTTAAGTTGTCAAAGGAGGCGGTAGACTGCGGAATATGCTCGATACCGAACCGGCGCGCCTGGATGGGAGACATCCGGGAGATTGTTCTCGACTGAAGCAAGATGGATCCGCTCGTCGGTCTGATATTCCCGCTAATGATTTGGGCCAAAGCGGATTTTCCCGAGCCGTGGATACCGACGATGCAATGAATGGTAGAGGCGTCGAAAGCCAGGTTGATGTCGGAAAGGATGGCCTTGTTGGCGTCGTGCAAGCTGACATGGGACAAGGTCAGGAGCTGCATTACCGCAATCCGTATTTCTTCAATTTGCGGTAGAGCGTGTTACGGCTGATGTGGAGCTCTTCGGCCGTCTTCTTGATGTTGGAGTTGTTCCGCTGGATGCATTCGGCGATCAGCCTTCTTTCGCTGTCTTCAATGGGCTTCGTTTTCGGGGGGACGTTGCTATCGAAATACGGAAGTTCATTGGGGCCGATGCAGTGGGCAGGGGCCAACGTTGCCGCATAGAAGACGGTGTTCTTTAGCTCCCTGACGTTTCCAGGCCAGTTGTAGTCGACGAGCTTCCGCAAGGCCTGATCGCGAATGCCGGAAAGCTGCTTTCCGTGAAGCCGACAGAACTCTTTGATGAAAAAGTCGATCAGCAGCGGGATGTCTTCCCGTCTCTCTCTGAGGGGGGGAACCGCTACGGTTGCCATGTTGATCCGATAAAACAGGTCTTCGCGGAAGGTTTTCGCCTTGATCAGCTCTTCCAGGTTCTTGTTAGTGGCAGAGATGAATCTCACATCGACGATAATCGTGCTGTCTCCCCCGATGCGTCTAACTTCGTTGTTCTGGAGGGTGCGCAGGATCTTCGCCTGGATGGAAGATGACATGTCGCTAATCTCGTCTAGGAACAGCGAACCCCCATTCGCTCGTTCAAATATACCGGCGTAATCCCGATCTGCCCCGGTGTAGGCTCCCTTCTCATGCCCGAACAGCTCGTTATCCAACAAGCTTTCGGGAAATGCCGCACAATTAACCTTTTCGAACTTTGAGAGGTTTCTGGCGGAATGAAAGTGAACATAGTCGGCGAATAGTTCCTTTCCCGTGCCATTCTCGCCGGTAATCAAGACAGGTATCGAGGTGGCGGCAATCCTTTCTAGCTTGGTGAGCAGCTGTTTCATGCATTTGCTCTGGGTGATAATGGTCGAGGAGTTAGGGGCGGCGAGGGCCGAACCTGCTACGCTGTCGAGTTTGAGCACGTTGTGCAAGATCTTCAGTAGGTTGTTCAAGTCGACCGGTTTCTGAACGTAATCGACGGCGCCCAGCTTCATCGATTGCACGGCTGTATCGATGGACGAATAACCGGTGATCATCACGACGGGAATATGCTTGTACTCAGCCGACAGCCTCTTCAGCAGATCGATGCCGTTCGTAGCGCCCAGGTTGATGTCCAGCAGGATGGCGCTGACGGGGTCGTTGGGGAGAACTCGGAGCACGTCTTTGGCGGTAACCGCCGTGCGGCAGGTGAAGCCGAAATGACCGAGGTTCTCGGCCAGGCTCTTAGAGAATTGCTCTTTGTCGTCGACGATCAGTATTCTACTGCGCACGCCGTGTCCTATTGTTGATCATCCTGTGTGCCGTTCCAGCACATCCTTTTTCAAGACGAGGTGACCTCGCTTGACTCCTCGGACAAAGTGTTAAATAGCAAAGAATTGGGAATCAACCCTATGGATCCTGGATGGCATCCTTCTTGCATAATAACGATGTAATTATATCGACTCGTTGAGTTTTTGCAAGCACGGAAGGAGGATCGGAAACGTTATGAAAGGACGAGCGGCCGTACTATACAAACCATACGGAGCTTTCGAGCTCGAGGTGCACCCCGTACCGGACCCCGGAGACGACGGCATCGTGTTGAAAGTGGAATACACAGGCATATGCGGTACAGATCTTCACATCTATAAAGGGGACGAAAGAGGGCAGCAGTTTCCGGCCGTGCTCGGACACGAAGTGGTTGGCAGGGTTGCGGCGCTTGGGCGCAGTCGGAAAACGGACTCTCTGGGCAGGGCACTAAAGGAAGGCGACCGAATCGTGCCAGGGCCCAGCGTGGCTTGCGGCAGGTGCTACTTCTGCCGCTGTTTGGGGCAGCCGGTGCTTTGCTCCCAGATGGGGGCATACGGGAGCGCAGTCGTCGGAGGCGACTACTTCCTTGGCGGCTTCGCGGAGTACATGCACCTCGGATTGCTAGGGTCGCCTGTCTATAAAGTCAACCTGGAGCCCCGGGTGGCGGTGCTCATGGAACCTCTGACCATGGGCATCCATAGCGCCGAAGTCGGCAAGGTCAGTATCGGCGATACCGTCGTGGTCTTAGGAACCGGTGCGATCGGCCTGACGTCCGTTCTTGCCTCCAGACTGGCCGGTGCGTCGTCCGTCATTGCCGTCGACCTGGACAACCCCGCGAGGTTGAAGATTGCCCAGCTCGTTGGCGCGGGGAGAATCTACCGGCGGGACCAATTCGAGCTGGAGCAAATCGTGGACGGGGTCAGGCAAGCCAGCGTGCACGGGTTGGGCGCGGATGTCGTCATCAACGCGACCGGGATGCCCGCCGCGACGGTGAACGAAGGGCTGAAGTTGCTGAGGAATGGCGGCACGTATGTCGATGTCGGAAGTTTTTCCGATACCGGCGCCTCGACCCTCAACTTTTCGAGCGAGGTGCTGCGCAGAGGAATCAAGCTCTTCTGCGTCCCGGACACCGGTGACAGGTACTTCGCAAAAGCGGTCGCGGTTCTGGAGAATGGGGGAATCGATTTCGAAGCGCTCGTCTCCCACCAGTTTGGTCTAGACAAGATTTCGGATGTCTTCCGCCCGCTGGCCCACAAGGAATCGCTTGACGGGCGTCAGCCTGTTAAGGTGCTACTCGACCCAAGCTTAAGGTAGCCATTGCTGGCACCCGCTCGCGGGTGGAGCTTCTGGTTTTCATGGTGCGCACAGACAGGAGGTGATGACGGCGATAAGACAGAGCAGACGGTAGATGGTTGTCGGTTGGAATGGACACTGCATCAGCGGAGGGAAGGAATGAAGAGAGCGATCAGATTCGCAACTATATTCGGATCCAAAACTAAGGAGGGTTCCATGGCGAAGAAGGTTCTGATGATTGGGCTGGCATTCTGTCTGCTGGCCACCGCGCTGGCCGTGGCCGGCGGTAAGAAGGAAGGCGCAGCCGGGAAAAAATACTTGATAGGTTGCTCGATACTGGATACCTGGGAGCCTATCATGAAGGACTACGAGCGAGCGTGGGTGGATGCCGCCGAGAAACTGGGGGTGGAGATAATCCTGGTCTCAGCCGATGCCGACGCGGAGAAGCAGACTGCCCAAGTAGAAGATTTCATCACTAAGGGCGTGGACGCTATCATTCTGGACACGGCGGATGAGGTCGGGTGCGTGCCGGCGGTTTTAAAGGCCAATGCGGCCAAGGTTCCAATCTTCACAACAGACAGCATCATCCAGGGAACTCTGGATGGCAACCCCGCAAACGGCGAAGTGCTGGCCCACTCTTTCACCGACAACTATGAGGGTGGGTTCAATGCCGGAAAATATTTGGCTGAGGCGATCGGCAAGAAGGGCCAGGTTTGCGTCATGGCACTGACGACCATCACCTGCATCAAAGACAGGGTGAACGGCTTTGCGGATGCCGTCAAAGCGTACCCGGAAATCGAAACCGTGCCCGTCGGTAATGTCGGCTTCGACAGAGAGAGTGCGAAGACATTCACGCAAGATCTGCTGGTCAGCTATCCGAAGCTTAAAGGTATCTTCGGAGCTTGGGGTGGTGACACCGGATTGGGGGCGTATTTAGCCCTTTCCGAGGCGAAAAGAGGGGATGTCAAGGTCATCAACTTCGACGGGATTCAGGAGTCTCGGAAGCTGATCTATGAAGGAAATAAGATCTTGATCGGCGACGCCGGCCAGCATGCCTACAAAATGATGTATACGAGCATGGAAATCGCTGTTGATTACCTAAATGGGAAGAAGATTCCCCAGATGAACAACGTCGGCATCACATATATCTCCAAGGATAACCTTGAGCTGGTGAACGGCGCCTACCTTGTAAAGGGAGATACCTGGGAACAGCAGATGTGGAAGAATCGGAAAGTGCAATAGAGAGGTTCAACAGGCGAAAGCTTGTTTGTGTGCGGGGGCGAATTGCCCCCGCACAATTCTATTCCGGTGGCTCTGAGTAATTTACCGGGCCACCATATTGGACACTGCCTGCCAGTGAGACGAATACACATGTTGAGGAGTCTGCGAAATGACGAATGGCATCGCTGAGAGAAAGAGCGGCATAACGTTTGAGTCGTTGGCCAACCAATACGGTTCAGTTTTTCTGTTGATCCCCATTTTGGCCTTTTTTACAGCCTTTCAACCGCGCATTCTATCGCTAAATAACTTGATGAATGTGGGGAGCCAATTGGTGATGCTGGGTCTTCTCACCATTGGTCAAATGTTCGTGATCCTCACGGGCAATTTTGACCTGTCCGTAGCAGGCAACTGCGTTCTCTGCAGCGTGATCACGGCCTTGATGCTGAACACAAGCATAGGGGTGGTTCCGAGCATGTTTGTTGGAGTCGCAGTCGGAACCGTGATTGGTGTGCTGCAGGGAATGATCGCAACGCGTTTTCGTCTGTCAGCGTTCATGGTTACCGTTGCTTCCATGTTTCTCCTCCGCGGCGTGGCATTTTTGATAACTGATGGAGTCGCTATCCCATCACCGATTTCGTATACTCGGGTTGCTCTCGCAACCGTCTTCGGTATTCCGGTAATCGTGCTGTTCCTGATATTGTGTTTCATCATCGCTGCTGTCGTCCTGTCCAGGACTGCGTTTGGGCGGAACATATATGCGATAGGCTCCAACGTCGTGGCTGCACGCAGGTGCGGGATAAAAGTGAATCGGGTACTGCTGTCAGCGATGATCGTCAGTGGCCTTTGTGCTGGCGTTTCTGGGGTGATCCTCGCTTCGAGGCTGATGTCAGGACAACCTAACGCAGTAAGAACCTACGACATGTCCTCGATAGCGGCCGTCATCCTCGGTGGGGCTAGCGTCAGCGGAGGGAAAGGGTCGGTTTTCGGTACTCTGATCGGCTTACTTATCTTGGGATTTCTAGATAACGGATTAGGCCTTCTACAGGTTTCGCCTTACTTGCAGCAGATTGCCATCGGCGCGACAATCGTTTTCGCTGTTATCATCGACAGTATCAGGACGAATTTCCTTGCCGCCAAGAAGGCATGACTTTGCTGCAGGAACGAAACAATACATTGCTGGATTCGAAGAGCGGTGCATCGGAGAAAGGGCATGCGCATGAATGAGAAGGCCATACTGGATTCGGTGGTAGCCATGAAATTGCCTCCCTGGAAGGAGTTATTCCAGGAAGGTTTCGAAATCGGAAAGAAGCTACGGATCGGCCGCACAAAATTTCTCGATCTCCACAAAGTCGATTCCGAGCGAGCTTTCAAGGAACAGACCATAGGCCAGCGGTTGATCACGCGGCACATAAATTTCGGAATGAAGACCTGGGAGTTGAGCGTCGACGCACTCAAGAGAATCTACGACGCCTCCCAGCGCGATAACTTCCGGCTCGACAGGCACGTGCTGAACACAGAGAGGAGAATGGGCCTGCCGCGTGGAATGCGAGAGAAAGCGATTCCGGAGACAGGCACGTACATGCGGGATGAGGATTGGTACCGTATCGGCCAGGCGGTGCCAGTCCAGCCCTGCTGCCTCGATCACATGATCGGCAGTCCCGCCAGTCTCGCCAACACGGTAGACGCATTGAGGGGAGGCGTCACTTCGATAGGAAGCATCGCGGAAATCATTTACCGGTATCCATCCTACCATGACGATATAGAGCAGATGAAAGACACTATCAGGGCGCTTGGGGTGATGGCTGCCAGGAAGAATGATGGAGTAGTCGTCGAAACCTACCTTGAGGACGGAGTTTGCGCATCCTTCTATGATGCGGCGAGCATCATAGGCTGGGCGAAACTCGAGCGTTACATCATAGAGGAGGTGATTGGCGCTGCTTCCTGTCTCGACTTCGGTTCGACCTTCTCGAATCCTTTGCTTAAAGTCGCTACGCTCTATGCGCTTGATGAGATCAATACAAATACAGTCCCTATGGGATTCGTCCATGGGGATACCAACTGCTATACCACCGCGGCGGCGAACTTAGACCGAAACGCTCCTTTGGCAATCAGTGATATCCTTTTCACTCATTTAGGGTTATCCAGGCGCCCGAATGGAGCGGCGACGCACGCTGTTCCGTTGACGGAGGCAGAAAGGATTCCGACAGTCGAAGACCAGATTCAGGTCCTGAACATGGCGCAAAGGATCGAGGAAGAAGCCTGGCGATTTGCCTCGATTGTCGACTGGGAAAAAGTGGAAGCGCTTTCCCGTGATCTTGTTAATTATGGAACCATCTTCTATCAGAATATCCTTCAGAAATTAATGGACAATAAAATTGACGTCACCAACCCCTTGGAGATGTTCATTGTATTTGAGCGGTTAGGAGCAGATGCTGTTGAGCGCATGTTCAACGTTGGGGAGCCAGCTGAAAACCAGCCAAGGGGCTTCAGACCTAGAATCCCCACCTCCACTTATGATCGTTTTCTGAAAGCCGAGAAAAAAGTACTCGATGAGGTTGTTGGAAAATTTTCTAAAGAGAAGAAGCAGTTTTTTGTTGAAAGAAATATAAATAAAAGAGTGCTTGTGGCTTCGACCGACATCCATGTCTATGCCTACGACCTCCTTTGCGCGTCCTTTGGTGAGCTCGGATTCGATGTAGTCAAACTGGGAACTTCCGCCGATCCGGAGACGGTGATCAAAGGAACGAAGGAGAGCGCCGTCGACTTTGTGGCTATCACCACCTGGAACGGCATGGCGTTGACCTATGGTCGGCAGATCATGGAAGGATTGGCGAAGGAAAAGCTAATAGGGTCCGTGAGCGTGTTCATGGGAGGGCGGTTGCTAGAGGATATCGACGGGGTACTCGGCAAGGACGTGACAGTTGACTTGAACAAGCTCGGGGTCAGGACGCCGCCGACGATTCCGGAGCTGATCAAGGAGTGCGCGAATGCGAAGTGAAGGGCATCCATCTGGTGTGCGGGCATGATGCATCGATAACAAGGAGTGAATAGAAATGAGAGTAGAGCTGGAACTGCTGGAGACCATGACGAGAATAAGGAATTTCGAAAATCGGGTGATGGAGCTCTTCGCCGATGGCAAGATCCCGGGGTTCGTGCACCTGTACCTAGGTGAGGAATCTGTAGCCGCCGGGGTCTGCAAGAATCTGCGGGATAGAGACATCATAGTAAGCAATCATCGAGGACACGGCCACTGCATCGCCAAAGGGGCCAGTATGAAGAAAATGATGGCCGAGATCTTCGGAAAGAGCAGCGGCTTCTGCAAAGGCAAAGGTGGCTCGATGCACATTGCCGATGTGGGAATCGGGATTCTCGGGGCGAATGGGATCGTTGGAGCTGGCCTGCCCATCGCAACGGGAGCAGCTTTCAGTTTCCTTTACCACGAAACTGACCAGGTGGCGGTATGCTTTTTCGGGGACGGAGCGAGCGATCAAGGCACTTTCCACGAATCTCTCAATTTCGCCTCTATTTGGAAACTTCCTGTGCTGTACGTTTGCGAAAACAATTTTTATGCCGAAAGTATTCCGACCAAGGAGCACAACAACATCGCTCACATCTCAGATCGCAGACACGGGTATGGAATAAAGGGGATGACCATAGACGGTAATGACGTGATGAAAGTCTATGAAACCAGCAAGGAGATTATTGAGGAGTTGCGCAAAGGTGGCGGTCCCTTCTTGCTTGAATGCGAAACCTATCGCTGGCGAGGTCACTTTGAAGGAGAGCCGCAGACTTACAGGCCGAAGGAAGAGGTGGCAAGCTGGAAGAAACGGGATCCAGTCAAGAGCTTCCAGGAAAAGCTGCTTTCCGAGAATATTGTTGCGCAGGAAGGGATTCAGGAGATAGAAAAGAAAGCGAAGGAAGAGGTAGACGCTGCGGTCGCGTTTGCGGAAGGCAGTCCGTTCCCCGAGCCTGAAAGTGCACTCGCGGACGTTTACAGTAAGTCGCTGTAAGAAAAACGAAGTAGGAGCAATATATCATGAGAGAAATATCGTATTCCCAGGCACTAGCCGAAGGCTTACATGAAGAGATGGTGCGGGATCCTAGCATCTTCCTCGCCGGAGAAGACGTAGGCGTATACGGTGGTGACTTCGGCGTGACGAAGGGCTTGCAGAAGGAGTTTGGGAAGAAGCGTTGTTTCGACACGCCGATCACGGAGTCGTTATTGGCAGGACTTGCCGTCGGTGCGGCAGCCATGGGGCTCCGTCCTGTAATTGAGTTCATGTTCAATGACTTCATGACCTGCGCGATGGATCAGATCGTAAATCAGGCGGCGAAAATGCGTTTCATGTTCGGCGGTGTAGTGAAGTTGCCGTTGGTATATCGGACTCATTTCGGTGCGGGTTTCAATGCAGCCGCGCAGCACTCCCAATCTCTGGAGTCGTGGTTTGTGCATACGCCGGGGCTGTACGTTGTGGCGCCTTCCACGGCCTACGACGTCAAAGGACTAATCAAGTCATCCATAAGAGACGACAATCCGGTAGTTTTCCTTGAACACATCTTTCTGTACGACAAGAAAGGAGAGGTGCCGGAAGCTGAATACATCGTTCCGATCGGGAAAGCACAGATTCGTCGGCAGGGCAAAGACATAACTATAATAGGCTACGCAAATATGGCCAACTTGGCAGTCCAGGCCGCGGAGAAGCTAATCACCCAAGGGATCGACGCCGAGGTGCTTGACCTACGCACGCTGAAGCCTTTCGACGAACCCTCAATCCTGAGTTCAGTTCGGAAGACAGGGCGCGTGCTGGTATTGCAGGAAGCGCCTCGACTGTGTGGAGTCGCCGCGGAAATTTCCGCGTTCATAACCGAGAACGCGTTCAAACAGCTCAAAGGGCCAATCATGCGGCTTACTGGATACGATGCCCCCATGCCTTTCTCGCCTCCGCTGGAAAAGTTTTACCTGCCGGATGTGGACAAGATTGTCGAATACTCGAAAAAAGTCATGGCCTATTAGCCATTACAGAGGGGAGAAAGCCATGGAAGCAGCATTGAAGATGCCAAAGCTGGGAATGGCGATGGAAGAGGGTACGATCGTCCGTCTAATGAAAAAAGTAGGGGACAAGATCGCCATAGACGAAGGGTACGCGGAAGTGGAGACGGACAAGATCACGAATACGCTTGAATCGCCCAAAGCGGGGACGGTCAAGGAGATCTTGGTCAAAGAAGGCGACACGGTCCCGGTTGGGGGTGTGATCATGAGGATCGAAGAAAGCAAATAGACAGTCGGCTGCTTAAGCATGCAGAGAGGTGAAAGAGTCATGAGCGAAGAGGTCGCAATCGATAGCAGGCTGAATCTGCTAGAAGTGAGTAATGTATCAAAGAGCTTCTCGGGAGTACAGGCACTGAAAGGCGTGTCATTCGATCTCAAACCTTCGGAGGTGCACGGTCTTGTAGGGGAGAACGGCGCAGGCAAATCGACGCTGATCAATATCCTCGCCGGGAATCTTCGCCCGGACACTGGTGAAATAATCATGCACGGAAAGCCCGTTGACTACCGGAGATTGAAGGGGATTCTCGCCAAGGAACTCAGCGTCATATATCAGGACTTGAGCCTCTGCCCTGATCTAAGCGTCGCGGAGAATATCTTCCTCGGGGCGATGCCAACGAAGGGCTCGGCATTGTTCATAGACAATAGGGCAATGTTAGAGAACACAAACCAGGTGCTGACCGAGCTGGGAGTGCCTCTTCGCCCCGACGACCTGGTAGGGCGATTGTCAGCGTCTGAAAAACAGTTGGTGGAAATCGCCAGGGCCATGTGTTTCCAGAAGAAGATCCTTTTTATGGACGAACCGACCTCTGCGCTTTCAAAGAAAGAGATCCTCAAACTAGAAGAGATGATGGACCATCTACGGGCTAGAGGAGTCTCGATCGTGTTCATCTCCCACAAGCTGGATGAAGTCATGGACATTTGCAACCGCATTACCGTGTTGAAGGACGGGGAACGGGTAGCATGCATGGATGCGAAAGGTTCTAGCATTGCCCAGTTATCGCGCCTGATGGTCGGAAGAATAATAGACGAGGAGAAGATCAAGAGAGTTTCTAAGAACATGCGGGAAACCATCATGCGGCTGGAAGACATCCGATCTACAGACCGCGTGCAGGGGGTGTCGCTAGAGCTGAAGCGTGGAGAGATCCTAGGATTATACGGATTCGTGGGCGCGGGAAAGACCGAACTGATGGAAGCCGTCTTCGGCATGGGCAAGGGATACACCGGGAAGATAACTGTGGAAGGGAGGGAAATTGGCAAAAGCAACGTCAAGAAGGCACTGGCGAATGGCATTGGGCTGGTGACGGAGGACAGAAAAAAATCAGGCATCTTCAGCATTCGCCCTATCTTCGAGAATATGACATATATTGCTATCCGGAAACTCCTCAACATCATGGGGTTTGTGGAAAAGAAGAAGGAGCGTGCGATGGTGGATGAGCTGGCGAAGAAGCTGCACATCAAAATGCCAGCTCCGTCCAACGAGGTGCGGTCGCTTTCAGGCGGCAACCAGCAGAAGGTGCTTATCGCCCGCTGGCTTGCGGCCAATCCAAAGATTCTCATGCTCGACGAACCCACGGTCGGGATCGACGTGGGATCGAAATACGAAATTTACAAGCTCGTATCAGAGCTGGCAGATTCTGGGATTGGTATTATCTGCGCTTCGAGCGAATTGAAGGAGCTTTACCACTTAGCAGAAAGAATACTGGTGATGAGCAAGGGAAAGGTCATTAAGGAATTTAGAATCGAAGAATACAGCATGAGCCAACTGCTCGAATCGGTTTCGAGCGCACTGGAAAACCCGGCTGACAAAGGGAATTGAATGCAAACATGGTCGAGCTATCTGGAGGGCAACCGGAATGGGTGAAGTCACAAATGTCGAACTAGGGGTAGCAACAACGGGCAGCAAGCTGATCCGACTTATAAAAAGGATCGGCACTGGCGAGTTCGGTCTTGTTTTCATTCTGTTTGCGGTGAACCTGGTGTTCTTCATCCTGAACCCTGCGTTTCTCTCCCAGGAAAACTTGATCAACACTCTTCGCTCGACAGCAATTCTGGGGATCATCAGCTGCGGCATGGTAGTAGTGATCCTGACTGGTAATATTGACCTCTCCGTTGGGTCGATAGCCGCTTTTGCCGGTGTCGCCACTGCCCTCGCCGTCAAGCAGGGTGCAAGCGACATCCTTGCAGCGTGCGTTGGGATTATAGTCGGGACGGTTATTGGCTTCTTTTTCGGCCTCACATCCGGCCTATTCAAGCTTCCGACCCTTCTGGTGACGCTCGGCAGCCAGTACATCGTAAGGGGTGCGTTGTACCAAATCAGAGACGGACATCCCGTGACCGACCTGCGAGCATCGTTTAGCTTTATCGGCAATGGGTACTTCCTTAACGTTCCAATTCCCGTGTTCATAATGGCGATAATGTTCATCATCACGTGGGTGGTTCTATCGAAAACCGTGATTGGCCGAAAGATCTATGCGTTCGGCACTAACCAGCAGGCCGCTCGATACTGCGGCATCACGCAGACGTCAATAAAGACACTGGTGCTGACATTCAGCGGATTCTGCTCAGGGATCGCAGGGGTTGTTTTCTCGTCGCGCTTGATGTCGGGACAGCTAAATATCGCTACGGACATAAACCTCCAATCTATTGCCGCCGTAGTGATAGGCGGAACTAGTTTAGCGGGCGGCAAAGGAGGAATTGTCGGAACTATCATCGGTGTAATTATGTTCGGGTTTCTCAGGAATGGCTTGAACGTGGTCCGGGTCTCTGCCTACTGGCAGATGGTATTGACGGGGGCGATTATCATCGGTGTCCTTATTCTTAACCATTATAGGGAGAGCAAAGAAGAATAGTCTAGACAAAGGCGTAATTCGTGGGCTATTGACGCAGGCGACCTGCATTAAGAAGATTTCGGGGAGCAATAAATATGGGTAGGCTGGTCGGGAAAGTTATAATCGTTACCGGGTCGAGTTCGGGATTCGGGCGGGCGATAGCGAAAGCCTGCGCCGCAGAAGGCGCGAAGGTCGTTTGCTGTGACATCCGTAAAGAAGCTAGACCTGAAGGGTACGAGGAAGACATCCGAGTTCCGACGGACGAGGCTATCCGTAAGGCGGGAGGAGAGAGCATCTACATCCAGTGCGATGTCACGAAAGAAAGTGAAGTGGAGGCTTTGGTCGAAGAGGCGGTAGAGGAATACGGAAAGCTCGATGTTATGACGAACAATGCGGGCGTGTTCACGCGCTTGGCGCGATGTCACGAGTGTACGGAAGCGGAGTACGACTTCACTATGGCAGTGTGATCAGCGACAATTAGAATCACGGCCTGACGACAATTAAAAGCACGGGTTTCCACGGGGAGGAAAGCCACCCACTATGGCCTCACAGGAGGCATGTGGATGGTAACCGACCGACAGGTTAGAAAGTTGAGGAAGCTGGTGAGTACAGGATACACGTTAGAAAGAGGCGCCGCGAAGGCGGACATGGGAGAGACCGCAGCACATAAGTACATCAGCTCGGGAGAGCTCCCCAGTGAAATGAGCAGTCCCCATACCTGGCGGACCCGAGAAGATCCCTTCGCCGCCATCTGGGAGAAAGTGCGGCAGCATCTGGAGGTGAATCCGGGGCTGGAAGGTAAGAGCCTCTTCGAGTATCTGCAGCGGCAGGATCCAGGTCGATTCTCCGACGGGCAGGTGAGGACCTTCCAACGGCGGGTCAAGGTCTGGCGGGCTCTGGAGGGAAAGCCCAAGGAGGTGTTCTTCGCTCAGGTCTATATCCCCGGGGAACTCAGTGAATCGGATTTCACCTGGATGAACGAACTGGGCATCTGTATCGCGGGCCAGCCCTTCGATCACCTGGTGTATCACTTCGTGCTGCCCTACTCCAACTGGGAGACGGGCAGCGTGTGTTTCTCCGAATGTTTCGAAAGTCTGAGCAGGGGGTTGCAGAATGCGTTGTGGGATCTGGGCGGGGTCACCAAGGCGCACCAGACGGACAGATTGACGACCGCGGTACGCGCGACCCAAGATCCCGAGGAGTTCACCCAGGCATACCGAGGGTTGCTCCGGCATTACGGGATGGAACCGAAAGCCACGCAGGCCAACTCACCCCATGAGAACGGGGACGTGGAGCAGCGTCATCACCGTTTC
>Ga0315273_10004015_pt1 | contig 17869 bp, 14 predicted proteins | sample YL17G02_0_MG_FD_205753 | JGI IMG/M metagenome (GOLD analysis project Ga0315273, IMG submission 205753) | Sediment microbial communities from Yellowstone Lake, YNP, Wyoming, USA - YL17G02_0 | ecosystem: Environmental > Aquatic > Freshwater > Lake > Sediment | place: USA: Wyoming | collected...
CAAAATTTACAGCATCATTGCGGGAGAAAAAGCCAAAGTCGCGGTGGGCACGCGAGATTATGGGGCAACGCTAAGCTGGCTGGCCGCCGACGGGAAGGACGAGGAACAAACCGACGGTAAGATTGCGCTGGAAGCTTGCCGGTTGCTAAGGGAGCACGAAGACCAGCCATTCTTCCTCGGCGTGGGATTTTTCCGGCCGCATACCCCCTATGTTTCACCCAAAAAGTACTTTGATACCTATCCGCAAGCCAAAATGGCGCTCGCCCAGGATCCGGTCGGCGACCGGGCGAGCAAGCCGCAAACCGCGCTCACGGTTTTCCCAGCCAACTATGGCATGGACGAGGAGTTGCAGCGGACCGCAATGCAGGCCTATTATGCCTCCGTCAGTTTCATGGACGCGCAATTCGGCATCGTGCTGGCCGAACTGGAACGCCTTAAACTGGCGGACAAAACCGTGGTGGTATTCATCAGCGACCACGGCTATCACTTGGGCGAGCATGGTCTGTGGCAGAAAATGACCGTCTTCGAGGAGGCAGCGCGTGTGCCGTTGATCATCGCCGCGCCGGGGATGAAGGTGGCCGCCAAATCCACCCAACGCCTGGCCGAGTTGGTGGATCTCTACCCCACCCTTGCCGACATCTGTGGCCTTGCGTGGCCTAAAGAATTGGAAGGGGTCAGTCTTAAACCGCTGTTGGAGGACCCGAATCGTCAGTGGAAGAAGGGCGCTTTCACCCAGGTGCTTCACGCCCGGGGCGGTGGACGGACCGATCAGGCGAACGCAAAGAAGAAGGGGGAGGGAGGAATCGACAAGAGCACGGGACGCAGCGTCCGTACGGAACGTTATCGCTACACCGAATGGGCTGACGGCCAGGATGGCGTGGAGCTTTACGATCAACAGACCGACCCGCACGAATGGCACAACCTGGCCAATGACCCCAAGGCCTCGCCGATCTTGAAGGAAATGAAGGCCCTGCTGCATAGCGGCTGGCAGGCAGCCAAGCCGTGAACAAAGGTCAGTCGGTGCGGCCGGCCATCCAAGTCCTGGACACAATACAGCTCAGTTGACACGATACTTCCGGACGAGCTCAGGATCCGGATCTATTCCCAGGCCCGGTTTCCTGGGCACCTCAATATAACCCTCCTTCACAGGGAAGAGAGGAAGTGCCAGGTTATACTGGCTCTCGACCGCAGGATAGGTTTCCATGATGATGGCGTTCGAAAGCGAGGCCAGCAGGTGTACGGCCATGTGCGGATTCCCATGTGGCGACATGGGGATATGGTATGCCGAGGCAAGGGCAGCGATCTTTCGCATCTCGGTGATGCCGCCGGCCAATGTGGTGTCACACTGCAATATGTCTGCGGCTTGCCCCTGGATCAAGTCGCGTGCTCCCCAGCGCGTGAACTCGTTTTCTCCCGCGGCGATAGGGATGTCGAGTGTGCGCTTCACCTCGGCGCAGCCTGCGAAGTCGTCTGCTTCCACCGGTTCTTCGAACCAGAACGGGTCGAATTTCTCGACCATGCGTCCGAATCGAATCGCATTGTAGGCGTTCCATTTATTGTTGGCGTCGATCATCAGATCTACCTTTGGACCGATGGCTTCTCGCACCGCCCGCACTCGCTCCACATCTGTGCCCATAGCCTCCCCGCCTATCTTCATCTTTACCGCCCGGAAGCCCTCGCCGACATATCCCTCCATCTCCTTGACCAGCTCCTTAATGCCCTTGCCTTCCTCATAGTATCCGCCGGCGGCGTAAACCCGGATTTTTTCCGAGAACACACCCAACACCTCGCAGACCGGGAGATTCAATGCCTTGCCAATGATGTCCCAGATGGCGATATCCACCGATCCCATCGCCGAAATGTAGAGACCCTTGGCCACTGGCTTCCGGTTGTACCGATACATTCGGTCCCAGATTGCCTCGATGTGAAAAGGATTCATCCCCAGGATGCGCGGCAACAGTTGCGATCGGATCAGCTCCTCGCTGCCCGAAGGTATGCTGCGTCCCACAATCCCGGCGTCCGTGTAGATCTCGAGTTGGGTCATGCCGGGTGCTCCCCCGCCGCTTGCGATGGTCGCATTGCGTTTGCGGGGCGTTGCGCCCGGATAGCGCAGACGCAGGAACTTGATATCGGTGATTTTCATTGGCGATACCTGGCTCGCCAATACCGGGTGCGGCAATGCGCGCGCGGCGCTCACTCCGAGTGCAGTTCCTAAAAAGACGCGTCTATTCATGATAACCTCCCTCAAGCCAGAGGATCGCAACCAGCCTGTTGCGCCGAAAGCCAGACCATTCTACGAGGGTTGCGGCCGGAAAGCGCCGGAAAATGGGGCGGTGGCCACGGCTGTCTCACCACTCCAGCCTGACTGTGAACGGAACTATACAGAGCGTCATAAGTCTTTGCGCATGATTGAACGGAATTCGACGAAAAGCGGCGCCGGGGTGCGGCACTCCAAAGTCGCTGCGCCGCTCCTTAAATCGCGCCGCAGGCGCTTAGGAGGAGTGCGGCGGCATGCCGCTGCTTTGGGGATCGTGTTGGGACCAGCAGATGCGCAATGACTAATGTCGTTCAGTATAAATCCCATTCTTCAGCTGGAATTGCCAAGATATCCGCCACTCGTTTGGCGGGCGCGGGACCCCGTCAATCGTCTTGTTTCTTTTTCGTTCGGCCGGCATGCCGCCCGGTGCCGTCTCCGTCATCCAGGAAACCGCCGGCGGGATTCAGCTTGTCGAGCGCTGCCTGCAGGCGCTTGCGCGCAGCGGCCGCCTCGGGATTTTGAGCGCTATCCGCCACGGGACGTTCTTCCCACGGCGCGTGGCTCATGTCGAAAAGCTCCCCCGCCCGATTCAGCTTCCATCCCGCTTCCCGGGTATACCACTGTCCGGCGAGTTGAATGAAGATCGATTCGCGCGGTTGCCCTTTTTCGCCGCGCACCTGAGGGAGAAAACTGCGACCGTCGATTATGTTGTTCTGGGGCAGCTTCGCTCCCGCCAGCTCCGCGAACGTCGGCAGGAAGTCGGAGGAATCGATCATGTCCGGGTTGACCTTGTCTGCGGGAGCGGTGCCGGGCCAGTTGACGATCAGCGGCTCGAGGCTGCCGCCTTCGAGCATCGATCCCTTTTCGCCGGAAAGACGCCGGCCGCCGACCATGGCCCGATCTGCCCGGGCTTTGGCCGTACCGTTGTCGCCGAAGAAAACGATCAGTGTCTTTTCGCGCAGCTTCAGGCGATCGAGTTCGGCGATCAGCTTGCCGACGAGCTTGTCCATGTAGGCAACGTTGTCCGCGTAAATGTCCTTGCTGTCCGGCACGCTGTCCGGGGTGGGCAGGATTTCCGCATGAACGTGCGACAGTGAATAGTAAAGGTAGAACGGTTCGTTGCGGTGAGCGTTGATGAAGTCGATGACATGCCGATGCATCACATCAGGCATGTATTCCTTGTCATGAAGGATGGTCTCCTTACCGTTCAGGACGTAGCTCTTGCCCTTTTCCTGCGTGTTCCAGTAAATCCCGCTGCCCGTAAACTTCAGGTAGTAGTCGAAGCCAAAGTCGGCCGGCAAGAGCGGGAGCTGGCCCCATTTGCCGATCGCCGCGGTGACGTAACCAGCCGGCTTAAGGATCTTGGGCATCATGGTTTCCACGGAGGGTTTCATTCGCCCGGTGCTGTCCTGGTTCGTCGCTCCGGTGCGAAACAAGTAGCGCCCCGTCAGGATAGTCGCCCTGGATGGTCCGCACAACGACGGCGTATAGGCATGGGTGAAGCGGATGCCGCCGCGCGCGAGTCGGTCGATGTTCGGCGTCTTGTAGTTGTCCGCTCCGTAGCTGCTCACCTCGCCGATGCCGAGATCATCCGCCAGAATGAAGATGATGTTTGGTTTGACGGCCTTGTTATCGCCGGCGTGGAGCGCTGCCAACAAAGGCAGCAGCAGGGTGGCAAGGATGAGAAGTTTGGTTTTCATATGAGGCCTGCTCTTTCTGATCTTCAATATGCGATTTCGGGCTCATGATCGAGGGGTCCGTGGCCCATCGTTGCCGGCAAGATTGCCAGCCCCCAATCGGGTCATGGTGCCATAGCCCTATGAGCAGGTAAAGCAGCGATTCTCGCAGGAGCATGTTGTGTCATTCGTGTAATCCGCGGCTGCATTTGAGATCTGAACGCTTCCAATATCTGAATCGCAGATGGTGTGCCACGCTTGTTGCAATAGGCCGGTACCATGGGATATTCTGCACGCGGTCTGCGGGCGGTTGCGATGGTCGAGTGCAAAGCAAGGGACGTTTCCTTGCCGCCGTTCCGTGCGAATTCCCGGCGAGATCAATCCTGAAGGGGGAGGCGGCATGATCAATCGACGTGATTTCCTGTGCGGCGTGGGAGCCAGTGCCGCGGCGCTGGCGTGGCCGGGATTGAGAAGCGCGTCAGCAGCGGCCACCCAAGGCAAGCCGAACATTCTCTTCATCGCCGTCGACGACCTGCGGCCGGAACTCGCCTGCTACGGGCGCGAGTATATCAAGAGCCCTAATATCGACCGAATCGCCAAGCAGGGGATGACCTTCAACCGCGCCTACTGCCAGCAGGCGGTCTGTTCCCCTTCCCGGTCGAGCCTGCTCACCGGCACGAGGCCCGATACAACCAAGGTATGGGACCTGGTAACCCACTTCCGGGACGCGTTGCCCGACGTAGTGACGCTGCCGCAAAACTTCAGACAAAACGGCTACTTCGTGCAGGGCATCGGGAAGATCTATCACCCGGGCTACGACGATCCCCGGTCCTGGTCGACGCCGTGGCAGACGCCCAAGGCCCCGACCTACGCGCAGCTTCAAACCGCCGAAGTGAAGGACGAGGACAAACCCAAGAAAAAGGATGGGCCGGCATTCGAATCGGCCGACGTCCCGGACAACTTCTATAAAGACGGTATGGTGGCTGATCAGGCGGCTGGAATATTGCGCGAACTCAGCAAGAAGCCCGACCCGTTCTTCTTCGCCGTCGGTTTCGCCAAGCCCCACCTGCCGTTCGTCTCTCCCAAGAAATACTGGGATCTCTACGATCAGGCTCAGATCAAGCTCGCCCCCAATCCGTTTCACCCCAAGGACGCGCCCGAATACGCGCTCACCAACAGCAGCGAACTGCGCAACTACGTCGGGATGCCCGCGGAAGGTCCCATCCCCGACAATCTGGCGCGGCAACTCAAGCACGGGTATTACGCCTCGGTCAGCTATACGGACGCTCAAATCGGCAAGGTGCTCGACGAGCTCGACCGGCTTGGCTTAAGCAAAAACACGATCATCGTCCTCTGGGGCGACCACGGCTGGAAACTCGGCGAGCACGGAGAGTGGTGCAAACACAGCAATGTGGAAAACGACACCAACGCCCCGCTGCTCCTCTCCGTGCCGGGCATGAAAAACGCCGGGGCGCACAGCGACGCGCTCGTGGAGTTCGTGGACATTTATCCCACCCTGTCCGAACTGGCCGGGCTGCCGCTGCCGAATCACCTGGAGGGTGTGAGCTTCAAGCCGCTGCTCGGCGACCCGAAACGCGCGTGGAAGAGGGCGGCGTTCAGCCAGTACCCGCGCAACCCGGGCGGCAGGCATTTGATGGGTTACTCCGTCCGCACCGATCGCTATCGTTTCACCGTCTGGGTGGATCGCAATGACCACTCGAAGATAGACGCAAAGGAACTCTACGACCATCAGACCGATCCGCAGGAGAACACGAATATCGCCAAAGATCCCGCGAATGCCGCGCTGGTTGAGCGCCTGTTGGAACAATGGAGAAAAGGCTGGCAGGGCGCACTTCCCGAGGGCCGGAAATAGGGAACGCTTCCCGGAGGGAGGCGTTGGCTTTGCCGCCATGGTTTATCAATACGCTCACGGATTCAATGCCCTTTGGGAGTGCGGCGGCCTGACCTGAACCTTATACGCATCTCGGAGGATTAAACATTGCCGATTGCAACGACATCCGTATAACATCCAGGTCATGCCGCCGCTTTCAGTTCGATCAACTGGCGAAGGACTACCGGCAAAACATCGATCCTGCCTCCTACGGCATATCCCAGCGGTGACCATCTGCGAACCACCATTTCCCAGTCGGCGGAATGGTGCATGGGGCCAGTCTCTTGGTCGGAGGCTGTCGCCCAAAGCGGCGTCATGCCGCCGGAACAGCAGAGCCTTTTCGTGTCTCACCGCCAGAGGCGGTGGATTACCTTGATGGAATTACACGAATAAACCAAATCTTCCTCACAGAAGCTGGATCGTGTTCGTTGAATTCGTACTACTTACGTGAGAATTCTCGGCCTTTTGGCACGAATTTGTAGGGGCGACCGTCAGGTTGCCCCTACGGTGATTTGGTTGCGGCTATGCCGCCCCAAGTAATTCGTGGCTGCGTTTCATTATTAGGCAGATGAGCTCGAGCACTGGCTCAGGTAACATAGCGGCCTTTGGGGAGAGATCATGCGCAAGCCGATAATACTCCTGAAGCACACCAAGCCGCTGTTGCTGGTCTTGTTCGCGCTCTGCCTGCTTGGCCGGCAGGCCTCGGCGCAAAACCTGATCGAATTTCGTTATGCGGATACCAAATACCGCTATGCCGACTGGCTCCACATCTTCCCCAACTCCGCGACCATCGACATATTCTACGACGGAGTTCCGGGCTCCAACGAGTTCAATTTCGGCGGCGGTTATGGTCTCAAGATCAAGAGGCTCACGGTCACCCCTCTGCTCTATTTCGTCATCGGCAGGGAGGCTTCCCAGCGCGGATTGCGCTTGGGCCTGCTGGTCACCTTTGATAAGGATGGATGGAAACTTGTCTCCTACCTGTCGCACTTTGCCCCTCTCTCGGGCGGAGTGTCACAATACCAGTCCCTGGACACCCTGGATTTCACCCGTGTGGTCGGGAAGCGCTGGGAGATTGGCGTGCAGAACGGATTCTTTCACTCCGAAGGCAAATGGAATCCCCAGATCGGCCCGATGCTAAAGCTTAATGACCGGTACGGTAACTGGGCCGCGTCTTATCGATTCGGGCCGCAGAAGGAATTCCGCTTCATCCGCATTTTTGCCTTCTGACCGTTGGCGGGGCGAAGTCCGCGCGGTTCAATGTCATTGCTTTCAAGCATGGGAACCGATTAGACTTATAAGGCAGTTCATCGCATGGATACGTGTGTGCATGAGATTGCCTTCCCTTATTCCTGGCTGTGCGCGGCTGTCCGGCCGCCCGTTGGGCTCGCGATCGGTTCTGGTCGCCGTGTTGCTCATTCTCCTTTTCACCGGCGCGACCCCGGCCATCCCGGCCGGCCAGGCGACAGTGATCCGGATCGGGCATTTCCCCAACGTGACGCACGCGCAGGGTGTCATCGCGCATGCGCTCTCGAGACAGGGCCGCGGCTGGTTTGAGTCCCGACTGGGTTCGAACGTGGCCATCCAGTGGTTCGTCTACAACGCCGGTCCGAGCGCCATGGAAGGAATCTTCGCCCGCTCGCTCGATCTGAGTTACGTGGGGCCGAACCCTGCCGTCAACGCCCACCTGAAATCCGGCGGCGAGGAAATCCGGATTATCGCCGGCGCCTGCAGCGGCGGCGCGGCGCTGGTGATTCAACCGGACAACCGCATCAGGAACGATGCCGATTTCAAGGGGCGCAGGATCGGGACACCGCAATTCGGCAACACGCAGGATATCGCCGCGCGCGCCTGGCTGCAGTCGAAGGGATTGCGCATCCGTATGACAGGCGGCGACGCGCTGGTCGTTCCCACGGCCAATCCCGACCAGTTGGGCCTCTTTCAGAAAGGCGATCTCGATGCCGTCTGGACCATCGAGCCGTGGGTAAGCCGGCTCGTGATTGAAGCCCGGGGCAAGGTGTACCTCGAGGAGAGCACGCTCTGGCCGGCGACCGGCGGGAGATATGTGACGACACATCTGGTGAGCAGTGTGCGCTTCCTGAACGAGCGGCCGGCGTTGGCGAAGCTTTGGATTGCCGCGCAGATCGAGCTCACCGAGTGGATCCTCCAGCACCCGGCTGAGGCGAAGCAGTTGCTCAACGAGGAACTCAAGGCCGAGACCGGCCGCGCGCTGCCCCAGGAGATTCTCGACCGGGCCTGGTCAAAGATCGAGCTGACTAATGACCCGGTGGCCGTGTCACTGCTCAAATCGGCAGCCGATGCATTCCGGATCGGTTTTTTGAAGGAGTCTCCCGATCTAAGGCGAATCTATGACCTCAGGTTTCTGAACGATATTCTGCGCGAAAAACATCTGCCCGAAGTGCGCCAATGAAAACGCCAGCATCGGACCGAAGCTCGACTCCGGCAAAGCTCGCCGTCGAAGGAGTGTCGAAAACCTTCCACACCAGCCAGGGCAGCGTTCAGGCGCTGGATAATGTCAACCTGCATGTGCGCGACGGCGAGTTCGTCTGCATCCTCGGACCGAGCGGCTGCGGCAAGACGACGCTTCTGAACATCATCGCCGGACTGGAGATGCCCGACAGCGGGCGGGTGCTTGCCGATGGAACGCCCGTCACTGATGCCGGCAGCGACCGGATGGTCATGTTCCAGGAACCGGCTCTGTTCCCATGGCTGAACGTGATCGGCAACATTCTGTTCGGCCTGAAGCTCAAGCCTGGACTTTCGGAAAAGGAGAGGCTGGAAACGGCCGAGTTTTATCTCCATCTTGTCGGGCTGGAGAAGTTCATGAGAGTGAACATCCACGAGCTCTCGGGGGGAATGAAGCAACGCGTGGCGCTGGCGCGCGCTCTGGCGCCGAATCCGGTGGCGCTGCTCATGGACGAGCCGTTCGGTTCCCTGGACGCCTTGACGCGCGAACAGCTCTACGGCGACCTGCAGGCGATCTGGGAAAGGCGGCGCCAAACGATCGTGTTCGTCACGCACAATGCCCGCGAAGCGGCATGCCTGGGCGACCGGGTGGTTCTGTTTTCTCCGCATCCGGGCCGCATCCGCGGACGCTTCGAGATCGACCTGCCGCGCCCGCGGGACATCAACAGCGTCGAACTGGCAGGATATTCGACCACGATCACCCGCGCGTTGAAGAGCCATCTGAAGCCGGGTCTTGTGGAGGTGGGCGAATGAAGCGCTGGCTGGCCCTCCTGACCTTTTTCGCGGCGCTGACCGCCGTCTGGGAACTGCTTGTTCGCGAAGGCGTCTGGCCGCGGGTGCTGGTTCCCGCGCCCTCCGCAGTCGCAAGCTACCTGATTTCATCGACATTGGATGGGACGCTGCCGGGCGCGGCCGCAATCACCCTCCGGCGGCTCGTCCTGGGCTACGCGGCGGGTTTCATCCTGGGGTTGCCGCTGGGGCTCCTGGTCGCCAGGTTGAAATACTTCGAGAGCACGCTCGGACTCGTGGCGCTTGGGTTCCAGGCTCTGCCGAGCATCTGCTGGGCGCCGCTTGCGCTGCTCTGGTTCGGACAGACCGAAGCCGCGATGTTCTTCATTGTCATCATGGGATCGATGTGGTCGATCATGCTGGCGACCAATTCCGGCATTCGCAATACCCCGCCGATCTATGTCCGCGCCGCCCGCACCATGGGATCGCGCGGGCTGCACACCTGGATCCAGGTCATCCTGCCGGCGGCGTTGCCGTTCATCATCAGCGGCATGAAGCAGGGCTGGGCTTTCGCCTGGCGGTCGCTCATGGCCGCGGAGATTTACATCACCATTATCACGGGCCTCGGCCTCGGCCACCTCCTGCACTACGGCCGGGAGCTGCACGCCATGGATGCGGTGCTCGGCATCATGATCGTGATCATCCTGATTGGTTTGTTGACCGACAAGCTGCTGTTCTCGCCGGTCGAACGCTTTATCCACCGCCGCTGGGGAACCGCGGAGTGAGATGACAGCTCATAAAGCCCTGGTTGTTTGCGTGGGGAACAGCCTGGTGGGCGATGACGCCGCCGGTTGCGCGGTATACGAACTGCTTGCGAAGGAAAGCTTGCCTGAGGGAACCAGGCTCCATCTGCTGGGGATCGGCGGAATATCACTGCTGGAATGTCTGGCTGGTGAGAAACTGCTCATCGTCGTGGACGCCGTCCAGTTCGGCGCAACGCCCGGCACGATCCACGTTCTTAATTGGAATGATCTGCCGCAAGCCGGTGGTGGGGCCGTCTCAGCCCACGGTATCGGGCTGCGCGAAGCGATCGCCCTCGGCCGCATCCTCTCCCCGGAGGTCATGCCGCAAGAGGTGCTGCTCATCGGGATTGAAGGTGTTTCCTTCGATACGATTGGCTTGGGCATGACGCAGGAAGTCGAATCCGCTGTTGAGGTTGGGGCGCAGGAAGTCCTCAGGCAACTCGAGCTGCGACTGCGGGATTAAGACGGGACCGATGATCCCGTCCGATCTGTCGCAAATGACTCTGATTTTCAGAATTAGCTTGTCTCCGCCCAACCACCCGGCTAAACTTGTTTTCCCCTGGCTGCTTGTGAAATCCCTGTAAATCGTTCAGTTATCTGGGAGGTATCTGATGAGTTGTTGTCTCAGAACGTATGTTTCAGGACGATCCCGCATAGGAGCAGGCCTATTGATCGTCCTGCTTGCGGCCGGTGCGGGCGGTTTGTTTGGCCAGAGCGTTGTCGGCCGCGTCTCCGGCACAGTGACCGATGCCAGTGGCGGGATTATCCCGAATGCAACGGTAACGATTACCAACGAAGCGACGAAAGTGGATCGCGTGGTCACAGCCGACGAGAACGGCTTTTATGTCGCCACGGCGCTCCCCCTGGGCTCCTACACGGTGGCCGTTGAAATGGCAGGCTTTAAAAAGGCTGCGATAAGCGGCAACGTCCTCGTGGCCGACGGTCGCCTGACGGTAAACCTCAAGTTGGAGGTGGGGCAGATTACATCCACCGTTGAAGTTGTCGCGGCCGGTGGCGAAGCGGTAAACACCGTATCTGGCGAAGTGCAGCGCGTCGCGAAGTCAACATCAAGTCGTCGAATTTCTCGGCCGAGTTCGGCCGCAACTCCGGCGCCTCAATCAATATCGTCACCCGTAGCGGCGAAGACAGATTCCACGGCGGCCTGCTCGAGTTCTTCCGGAACGACAAGCTGGACGCGCGCAATTTCTTCGCGCCCGTCAAGGGTCCCCTTCGCTTTAACGACTACGGCTGGAACCTGGGCGGCCCGATCAAGCGCGGCAAGCTTTTTTTCTTCGTAGGCGAGGAGTGGAAGACTATCCGGAAGGTTACCGACCCGGCACGCCAAACCATTCCGACCCGTGCGGAGCGCGCAGGCGATTTCAGCCTCCGCACCGGTACGCTCAATCTGCCGGGCACGAGTACCCCGGTCCCCAACAGGAACATCGCGTCCCTGATGACCGCGGATGGCAAGGCCATCGCCGCAGCATACACCGCGATGGAGAAGCTGGCGGTGTCCTACGTCGACACACCAACCGCCAACAATGTCATCCATCAGATCTCGAACCCGTTCAACTGGCGGCAGGACATCGCCCGGGTTGATTTCCGAATCAACGACAAGCACAGCATATACTACCGCTACCTGCACGACATGTATGACCTGATCGAACCCTACGGCACTTTCAGCAGCTCGAACCTGCCGATGACTCCGACGAACCGCCTGCGGCCCGGATACAGCAATCAGCTGGCGCACACCTGGCTGATCAGCCCGATGATGACCAACGAGGCGAAGGTCAACGTATCGTGGAACGGGCAGCGCATCCCGATGGTCGGCGATTACTGGAAGCGTTCGACCTACGGCTTCACGTCACCGACGATCTTCAACGCCACGAGCTGGAACGGCAACGGCGGCATCCCGAACATCGCGATCTCGAATTTTGCCAACCTGCGCGGTTCCAACTTCGTGCTGATCTCGCCCACGACGGACATCCAGATGATCGACAACTTCACGATCATCAAGCACAGCCACATAATCAAGGCCGGTGTTACCGTCATCCGAAACCGCAAGGACCAGAACGGCCGGTCGGACTGGCTGGGTTCCGCGAGCTTTTCAACCGGCGGAAACACCAAGACCACCGGCATGGCCATGGCGGACGCGTTCCTCGGGAACTTCAGAAGTTACACGGAAACCTCGGCCGACCCCATCGGCCATTTCCGCTTCACCTCGTTCGAGGGTTATGTCTCGGACAGCTGGAAGATCTCCCGCAAGCTGAGCCTCGAATACGGCGTTCGCTGGCAGCGCAACCTTCCCACCTATGTCTCGGGAAACAACATCACCAACTTCAATCCTTCGCTCTATGATCCCACCAAGGCGGTCACCGTTCTTCCAAACGGCACGATCGTCCCGGGATCCGGCAACCGCTTCAACGGCCTCATCACGGCCGGCGACGGCATACCGTCCGATGAGGCAGGACGCATTTCGGGTATCGATCAGGTGGCGTTCGCCGTCATCCCGAAGGGAGCTCCGCGCGGCATGTACGATGCGCGATTTCAAAGGGTATTCGACCATCACCCAGCGCATGTCCGACTCCAATTCGAACTACCATTCGATGCAGGTTTACGCCAACAAGCGCAAGGGAGCCTTCACGTACACGATCAGCTACACTCTGGCCAAGGTTCTCACGGATTCGAGCGGCAACGGCGACAATCCGGAAGGTTACCAGGACCGACACTACAACTACGGTCCTGCATCGTTCGACCGTCATCACGCTTTTGTGACCACCTACTCCTACCAGGTGCCTTACTTCAAGGGATCGAACGCGTTTACTTCGAACCCTGTGGTGAATGGCGTCTTTGGCGGGTGGCAGCTCAGCGGCATCACCCGGTACCAGACGGGCGCGCCTCTTACCGTTACAGCGAACACATCCATCGGAAGCCGAAGGGCGGATTACCTCGGCGGACCGGTTCTGCTCGACAGCCCGGGACCGAACGGCTGGCTCAACCCAGCGGCGTTCGCGTCCGCACCCGACACCCGCCGTGGGAATTCAAGTGTCGGCATTGCCCGCGGACCGGGACTCTACCTCTGGGATTTCTCCATCCGGAAGAATTTCAGTTTGGCGAAGGCTCACGAAGGCATGCGGCTGCAGTTCCAGGCCGATATGTTCAACGCATGGAACTGGGCGAACTTCAGAAATCCGCAAACCAATATGGCGAATGCGTCATGGAACACGGTCTCGACCGCGGGTCCGCCGCGCAATATTCAGCTTGCGCTTAAGCTGAACTTCTAGTCACGCTTCAGGCTTCAAAAGTGGCGGTCCGCAAGCATTCGGACCGCCGCTTTTTTTGCGCGGCGTCAGTTCCAAGGTCCCTTTGGAGTGCGGCGTCATGCCCTGGACCTTATACGGATGTTGCTGCATCAGACACGAACTGCAGCGCTGTGTCGCCCTTACAGGGCTCGCCCTGGCGCTTGACATGAACCCAGGGCTCATGCCCTGGGCTGTTCTGCTTCGCCCCTTCGGGGCTTGGGATTCCGAGCCGCGAAGCGGCGACACAGGAAAGCCCAGGGCGTGAGCCCTGGGAAACGGTGCCGATACCCGGAGAGCCCTGTAGGGGCGAAACAGATCGGTCAGCAGTGTCTAATCCGCCGAGATGCGTATAAGGTTCAGGGCATGACGCCGCACTCTATAAATAAACGTCGTATTGTCAACGAAACAGGAGCGGGACGAATTCGGACAGGTAGCGGCGCCACACCATCCAGGTATGTGCGCCTCCCGTTTCCACCCAGGTATAGCGGATCTCCTTCGACTTGAGCCAATCGAGAAACTTGCGATTGCCGTCAATCAGGCGATCTTCCCTGCCGCAGGCAATCCAGAGGAGTCGCAACTGCTCGTTTGCCTTCGCGTCCAGCTTGGGGAAGGTGGAGTTATAGTCCTCGCCCAACCCGCCTGAACTGAATGCCCCCACCCAGGCGAACATGTCCAGAGCGTTAAGACCCGTGAACAGCGACTCCGCCCCTCCCATCGAGAGGCCGGCGATGGCTCGCAACCTCCTGTCCCTGGAAACACGATAGGCGAGTTCCACCTGCGGAATCACCTCCTGAAGCGTGGCCTCCTTGAATTTTTCCATATTCCTCTTGCCCAGAGAGGGATCGCGCGGGCCGGTGCGAGCGAGTATTTCCGGCGCGCCATATCCGAGGGGCATCACGACCAGCATGGGCTTCGCTTTCCCCTGGGCTATAAGGTTGTCGAGGACTACGTGCGCCCGTCCGACCGCCGTCCACCCGCTTGCGTCGTCACTGAAGCCGTGCAGGAGATAGAGCGCCGGATAAAGGGTCTTGGAACCCGGATCATAACCAGGAGGAGTGTAGACGTAGAAGTCCCGCTCGTCCCCCACGACGCCCGACTTATAAAAGTGGCGGTGGAGCGTCCCGTGCGGCACGGCGTTGATTTCCCAGGGCAGAGATGCCGGGCCAGGCACATGGACCACGCTCTGCGGGTTGAGGAGGTTGGGTTTCATCTTTGGATTGAGGGGATCCATCAGGCTGACGGAGTCCGCGACAAACGAGTAACCGTAGAGATCCGGCTCGAGCGTATCCGTGGTCACGGACCAGACGCCCTGCTCATCCTTCTGCATCGGCAGGCGCTGAGCGCCTTCGCGCGCCAGGAAAACTTCCTTTGCATTCGGGGCGCGGAAGCGGAAGGTCACCCGCCCGTCGATACTCACTTGCGGCGAGACGATGGGTTGGGGAGCCTGAGGCTGGGCTTGAATCGGAACGACCAGCAAGAGAAGGGCAAGCACATGATGCATAAGCTGTATCCTCCTGAATTGAAATCCTTCAATAGCTCCAGAATTCCGGATAAGCAAGTGAATTCAGGTGGAGATGGGGATTCCAAAAGCCACCACCAAGGCACCAGGACACCAAGAGACACCAAATCTTAACAATCATAAGAAGTGACTGAGTGCGGGAGATGGCTTACCCTGTTGCCGGGTGTCCATTCCCGCAAGGAGGTCCAGGATGCGTCGGTCTTTGGTTGTGTCGCTCGTTTTGCTGATTGTTCCTCTGATGCTGACAGCCCAGCAGGGTCCGCGGGTAGATCCGGGATTGTTCGTGGTGGAAAAGAACGCGATGGTTGCCATGCGGGATGGTGTTCACCTGGCGACCGACCTCTATTTCCCTGCCCGCAACGGCATCCGGGCGGACGGCAAATTCCCGGCCATCATGGAACGAACCCCGTACAACAAGGATGGTTCCGCCAACAGCTGGGCTTTGTACTATGTCAGCCGGGGTTACGCCTGCATCGCGCAGGACACGCGCGGAAGGAACGCCTCCGAAGGCATCTGGCACATGATGATCGACGATGCCCCCGACGGCTTCGACACCGCATCCTGGATTGTCAAACAGCCGTGGAGCGACGGCGGCTTCGCAACCATCGGCACTTCCTACCCGGGCGGAACCCAGCATGCTCTGGCCATCACGAACCCGCCCGGGTTGAAGGCAATGGTCCCGGTCGACGCGGTGGCAAACGCCGGCTACTTCGGGATGCGCAACGGCGGGGCGTTCGAGTTGCGATTCATGAACTGGATTTTCACGCTCGGCGCCCCGCAGGGCCGCCGGGCCGCGCGCGACCCCGGGTCTCGAGCTGTTCTCGAAGAGGCAGGGAAAAATATCCGGCAGTACCTCGAGAACCTGCCGCTCTTGAAGGACCGCACTCCGCTCCGTCTGGCCCCGGAGTACGAGGACTGGCTGGTCTACGCCATGGGGCACGGCGAGAACGACTCGTACTGGAAACAGCCCGGCTTCGGCGTTGTCGACCAGATATCCCAATACAAGGACATACCGGTATACCTGGTGGGCGGTTGGTATGATTCTTGGGCGCGTCAGACCACGATGAGTTACCTGGCGCTCTCCGGAAACAAGAAAAGCCCGCAAAAAATGATTCTTGGCCCCTGGATTCACGGCGCCCACACTAGCTCGGCCAACGGCCAGGTGGACTTCGGGCCGGCAGCCGCCATCAACGGCCTGGAATTCCGCCTGCGCTGGTATGACCGCTGGCTCAAGAACATTCAAAACGGCGTAGAAAACGATTCACCGGTTAAAATTTTCGTAATGGGCGGCGGCAGCGAAGTCAAGACGGCCGAAGGACGGCACATGCACGGCGGCGTGTGGCGCGACGAGAAGGAGTGGCCGCTGGCGCGAACGCGATTTACTCCCTATTACCTGCATGCTGACGGAACTCTTTCCCGGGAGAGGCACGCCGAAGCAAAATCCCAAACGAGCTACGACTTCGATCCCAGGGATCCCGTGCCGACGATAGGGGGCAACATTTCTTCAGGCACCGGCATCATGCTGCAGGGGGCGTGGGACCAGAAATGCGGGGACCATGTCTGGAATTGCAGGAATGCGCTCCCCCTCGCTTCCCGGCGGGACATCCTGGTTTTTATCACTCCTCCGCTCGCCGAGGATGTCGAGGTAACCGGGCCGATCGACGTCAAGCTCTGGGCATCTTCGAGAGCGCTCGACACGGATTTCACCGCCAAGCTGATCGACGTCCATCCGCCCTCGGCGGATTTCCCGGGCGGGATCGACATGAACCTCGAAGATGGAATCCTCCGCGCCCGCTTCCGGAATTCGCTCGACAGGCAGGAACTGATGAAGCCGGGCGCCATTTACGAATTCACCATCCAGCTCTACCCCACCTCGAATATCTTCAAGGCGGGGCACCGTATCCGGCTGGATATCTCGAGCAGCAATTTCCCAAGATTCGATGTCAATCCGAACACGGGGGAACCACTGAATGCGCATCATCGGATGATCACTGCGACCAATACCATCTACCACGACGGCGCGCGCCCGTCGCATGTGATCCTGCCCATTATCCCGAAATAGATCCCTTCAAAGCCGCCACCAGGACACCAAGGTACCAAGAAAATAACAACTGGCGCCTTGGAGTCCTGGTGTCTTGGTGGTAGAAGTTCCTGTATGGTCAGGAGTCTTCGCTCATGTTGCGTGTGATCTGGTTTGCCATGGCCGCATGTGCGCTGGTTTGCACCCCTGCCGCCGCGGCCGAAGAACCGGTCGATTGCCTGCGGTACGCCAAAGGGGCGGCGAATTGGATTCTCTCAATCTCGAGGGAGGAAAAGGGCGCCCTTACCTGGCCCGTAAACGATACCGACAAGAAGGCTGACGCTTTCGATTTGTACTATGGCATGCCCGGGGGAATCCTGCTGCTCGCGGAATTGGCGAAAGAGGACCCAACCGGCCCGTATGGCAAGGTTTTGCCTGGCTGCATCGCGGACCTGGAGCGCATGAGGGTACGGGTTATCGCTGGATCCAGGCGGAAAACCGGACGTTGCCACAAGCGAAGGATGCTCAAACCGGTTATGCCCAGGGATCCGCCGGAATCGGCCTCTTTTTCCTCAAGCTTTCGCGCGCGCAAAGGGGAGTGCCGATCGGGTGGCGATTACCCGACAATCCCTATTAGTGTCCCACTCGGGGATGGTGGAAACCCCTCGCCTTCAGGCGAAGAATAGGGTGGCGAAGTCGACGCGGTTCACGAGTTGGCTGTTTCAACCGTCTGAAATCCGGCGCGGAAGATCGATCACTGCAGACGGCTCGAAAAAACGGAACACGGATAAACAGGGATCGGAAGAGCTTTTGCCGCCACCGCAGGGACCGCCTCCGGCCAACGTCCTTGCCCGAGTCCCGCGGGAAAGCGCGTCAAATCAAGGGCGACATTGGACTATTGTTAATCGTCAATCGTAAATAGATATGACATTTGTTGCTTTAACCATCGCAGGTTCGGATCCTTCCGGCGGCGCCGGCATTCAGGCAGACCTCAAGACATTTCACCAATACGGGGTCTACGGCATGAGCGTCATCACTCTTCTGACGGTGCAGAACACCGTGCAATTGAAAACGGTGGAGACACTGCCGGTCCGGATAGTCGTCGGCCAGCTCGAGGCGGTACTGGAAGACATCCCTCCCTCGGCCGCCAAAACCGGTGCGCTGGGAAATGCCGATATCATCTGT
>Ga0315273_10004016_pt1 | contig 17867 bp, 13 predicted proteins | sample YL17G02_0_MG_FD_205753 | JGI IMG/M metagenome (GOLD analysis project Ga0315273, IMG submission 205753) | Sediment microbial communities from Yellowstone Lake, YNP, Wyoming, USA - YL17G02_0 | ecosystem: Environmental > Aquatic > Freshwater > Lake > Sediment | place: USA: Wyoming | collected...
GCCTGTGGACCGGGTAGCTGACGGCGGGCGTTCGTTTTCCGTAGCCGCCGCTGGTGACGCAGAAGAGATCCGCGTCGTCCTCCGCTACCGCCATCCCGACGAGAACGTGGCCATGAGGCAGCCGCATGCCTTGGACACCCATGGTGTTCCGTCCGGTCGGCCGCACGTCATATTCGTGGAAGCGGATGGCCTTGCCCTCGCTCGACACCAGGATGAGATCGTCGTGCCCGCTGGTATGCCGCACTGCGACCAGCTCATCGTCGCCTTCTAGGTTGATGGCGATGATGCCATCCGCCTTGAGGGAGGTCGCGTAGTCGAGGAAGCGGGTCTTCTTGATGATCCCTTTCTGCGTCGCGAAGACGAGGTACTTGGCATCGCTGTAGTCCTTCGTGGCGATCACCGCTTTGATCTGCTCGCCCTGGGCCAGCGGGAGGATGTTGGCGAGGTGCCGCCCCTTGCTCTGCCGGCTCCCCAGAGGCAGTTCGTGCACCTTCTGCCGGTAGATCTTGCCTCGCGAGGTGATGAACAACAGGAAGTGGTGCGTCGTGGTGATGAAGAGGTGCTCGATGTAGTCGCCCTCTTTGAGGTCCATCCCGGTGACCCCGATGCCTCCCCGGTGCTGAGTGCGATAGGTGGAGACCGGCAAGCGCTTGACGTAGCCGGAAGCGGAGATGGAGATGACCATCTCTTCGACCGCGATCATGTCCTCGATGTCGATCTCGTCCTCGGAGGGGAGGATCTCGGTACGGCGGCCGTCGGCGTACATCTGCTTGATCTCGAGGAGTTCCTCCCTGATCACGTCGTAGATGAGGCCCTCGCTCCCCAGCAGGCTCTCCAGATAGGCGATCCGCTCGAGCAGGTCCCGATGCTCTTCCTCGATCTTGTGCCGCTCAAGGGCGGTAAGGTTGCGCAGGCGGAGGTCGACAATGGCCTGGGATTGCTCTTCGCTGAGCCCGAAGCGGCTCATGAGGCCCATCTTGGCGGCCTCGGTATCCTCGCTCGACCGGATCACCCGGATGACCTCATCGAGATTGGAAATCGCGATCAGCAGGCCTTCCAGGATGTGAGCGCGCTTTTTCGCTTTGTCCAGCTCGAACCGGGTCCGCCGGGCTATGACCTCTCTCTGGTGGGCGATGTAGTAGCGCAGCATCTCGCGCAATGCCAGCGTCCTTGGCACCCCGTCGGCCAGGGCCAGCATGATGACCCCGAAGGTGCTCTGCATGGACGTGTGCTTGAACAGCTTGTTGAGCACCACTTTCGGCACGGCTTCGCGTTTGAGCTCGATGACGACCCGCATGCCCGAACGGTCGGACTCGTCCCGGAGGTCTGAGATCTCCGATATCTTCTTCGCGCGCACCAACTCCGCGATCTTCTCGATGAGCTGGGCCTTGTTCACCTGGTAGGGAAGCTCGGTGACGATGATCGCCGTCTTGCCCTGCTTGAGCGGCTCGCTATGGGCGCGGGCCCGCACCACGATGCGGCCGCGGCCGGTCTCATACGCTTCGCGGATGCCGGCGTGGCCCATGATGATGCCCGCGGTGGGGAAGTCCGGGCCCTTGAGGTAGCGCATCAGGTCGGAGCTGGTCAGCGAGGGATCGTCGATCAGAGCGACGGTGGCTGCGATCGTTTCGCCCAGGTTGTGCGGCGGGATGTTCGTGGCCATGCCCACCGCGATCCCCGAGCTGCCGTTGACCAGCAGGTTCGGGAACCGGCTCGGCAGCACCGTCGGCTCCTCCCGGCTCTCGTCGTAGTTGGGCGTCCAGTCGACGGTCTCGGCGTCGATGTCACGCAGCATCTCGGTGGCGATGCGAGCCAGGCGACATTCGGTGTAGCGCATGGCGGCGGCGGCGTCGCCGTCGACCGAGCCGAAGTTGCCGTGCCCATCGACAAGGGGATAGCGGATGGAGAAGTTCTGGGCCATCCGGACAAGTGCATCGTAGATGGCGCTGTCGCCGTGGGGATGGAAGTTCCCCATCACTTCCCCGACGATCCTCGCGCACTTGCGATACGGCCGGTTGGGCTGCATCCCCGAGTCGTGCATGCCGAACAGCACCCGGCGGTGCACCGGCTTGAGGCCGTCCCGTACATCGGGCAGCGCCCTGCCCACGATCACGCTCATGGCGTAATCGAGGTAGGAGGCGCGCATCTCGTCCGCGATCTCGATCTGCTCTATGCGGCCCTCTAAAGTCTCCATGGCCTACACGTCCAGCGTGCGCACGTAACGTGCGTTCTCGGTGATGAAATCGCGCCGCGGCTCCACGTTGTCGCCCATCAGGGTGCTGAAGACCTCGTCGGCGATAGCGGCGTCATCCACCGTGACCTGAAGCAGCGTCCGCTTGTCGGGGTTCATGGTCGTCTCCCAGAGCTGCTCCGGGTTCATCTCGCCCAGTCCCTTGAAGCGCTGCAGCGTGATGCCCTGCCGGCCGATGCGCTCGAGGAGCTTCTCGAGTTGCGCGTCGTTGAAGGCGTAGTAGTCCTGCCGCTTGTGCATGACCCGGTAGAGCGGCGGCTGGGCGATGTAGACGTAGCCGGCGTCGATCAACTCGACCATGCTGCGGAACAGGAAGGTGAGGATGAGGGTGCGGATGTGCGCCCCGTCGACGTCGGCGTCGGTCATGATGATCAGCTTGTGGTAGCGGGCGGCGGTCAGGTCGAACTCCTCGGCCAGGCTCGTGCCGCAGGCGCTGATGATCGACTGTATCTCTGTGTTGGAGAGGATCTTGTTGAGCCGGGCCTTCTCCACGTTGATGATCTTGCCCCGCAAGGGCAGGATGGCCTGGAAGCTACGGTCCCGAGCCTGTTTCGCCGAGCCGCCGGCCGAATCGCCTTCTACCAGGTAGAGCTCGCACGACGCCGGGTCGCGGATGGAGCAGTCGGCCAGTTTACCGGGCAGGGTGGTGTTCTCGAGGACGCTCTTGCGGCGAGTGAGGTCACGAGCTTTGCGAGCGGCCATGCGCGCGTGGGCCGCCTGGACCGTCTTGCTGATGATCTGCTTGGCGTCCGAGGGATTCTCCTCCAGGAACTCGGCCACCTTCTGGTTGACCACGCCCTCGACGAAGCCCCGGATCTCGGAGTTGCCCAGCTTGGTCTTGGTCTGGCCTTCGAATTGCGGGTCGCCCAGCTTGACGCTGAGGATGGCCACCAATCCCTCGCGGACGTCCTCGCCGCTGAGGTTCTCCTCTTTGTCCTTGAGGAACCCTTTGGAGCGCGCGTAGTCGTTGATGGTCCGAGTCATTGCGGCGCGGAAGCCCGATAGATGAGAGCCGCCCTCGTGCGTGTTGATGTTGTTCGCGAACGAGAACACGTTGTCGTTGTAGCCCGCGTTCCATTGCATAGCCACTTCGAGCGCGTGGGTCTTGACCACGGGCTCCCCGGTCTGCTGCTCGACCACCTCTTCCTGGCCCTCGAAGCGGATCACTCGCGGATGGATGGCTTCCTTGTGCTTGTTGATGTGCTTGACGAAGTCGACGATGCCCCCGTCGTAGCAGTAGACCACCACCTTGGGCCCGCCCGAGCCCTTGCCCAAGAGGGTCACCTCGCAAGTCGCATCGTCCTGCAGCGCCCGGGCGGCAGCCCCGGCGCCCGCGGTCTTGGCCCCGGCAGCCACCCTTGGGGAGGTGGTGCCCGGCGCTCCGCTCCCGGAACCGTCCTGCGCCGGTCTGTCGCCGTTTTCGTAGTCGTCGTCGACACCCGGCGCCGAGACGTCCTCGGCCTCTTCTCGCTCGTCGGTAAGGCTGATGCGCAGCGAACGGTTGAGGAAAGCCATTTCCCGGAGGCGTTGGGACAGGGTGGAGAAGTTGAAATTGAGATCGTCGAAGATCTGGGAGTCGGGCATGAAATGGACTGTCGTCCCCCGGCGGTCCCCGCACTTCTCGACCTTCTCGACCGGGCCCGTCGGCGTGCCGCGCTCGTAGCGCTGCCGATAGCGGTACCCGTCCCGGCAGACCTCGACCGTAAGCCGTTCAGAGAGCGCGTTCACCACGCTGACGCCCACGCCGTGCAGTCCGCCGGAGACCTTGTACCCTTCGCCGCCGAACTTGGCGCCGGCGTGCAGTTTGGTCATCACGATCTCGAGCGCAGACTTGCCGTACTGAGGCATGTTGTCAACGGGAATACCGCGGCCATCGTCGATGACCCGCACCGAAGCGTCGGGGCAGATGGTGACGTCGATGGCGGCGCAGTAGCCGGCAAGGGCCTCGTCGACGGAGTTGTCTACCACCTCGTACACGAGATGGTGAAGCCCCCGGTGCCCGGTGGAACCGATGTACATACTGGGGCGCTTGCGTACGGGCTCGAGGCCCTCTAGGACCTGGATAGCGCTGGCGTTATACTGCTCTGCCAAACCTCGACGACCTCTCTCTCTTCACGCACTTCCTGCCGCTCGCGCAAAGCCAACACGCATGATGGGGATGCTCCCGGAAGGCTGGAAGAAGGGCCCGATCGTGCAACTCTGGGTCGTGCCGACCACACGTTAGATTTTACCACATGGGGCCTTTTCCCTACCGCAATTAGTACGCTACGAGCGGCCGGAATCGTGCCTGGCGCGGACAAATCCCGCCCTCATCGCGTCCCGGATCGTCTCCTTGACGGAGGGGGAGAGGGGGAGCACTTCGAGATCGGCCAGTGCCTGCTTCTCCTCGTCCGTGAACCCGGCCAGATCGTCTCCGGCGGGGCCCGGGGCGGCGCCCATATGGGCGACCGGAGCAGGAGCGCCACCCGACAGCGAGGCGTCGCCCGGCCGATCTGCCGCGCCCGGCGGGCCGGTCTCGGTGGGGGGAGCAAGGGGCTGGGGAGCATCGGGCTCGGCTGGACGGGGCTGCCCCGAAGCGGACGGGGCCACAGTTCCGGTTTCTCGCCCGACGCGTCCCCGCGGCTTCCGTATCGTCGCCGGTGCCCCGGTGGCCGGCCCGGCGCCGGCCACCGGCGAGAAGTCCTCCCACCCAGCGTGCCGGAACACCGCCTTCTGGATGGCTCCCGCGCCGAGCCGCTCGTTCAGCCGGGCGATGACCATCTCGCTCATCAACTGGAGGGTCTGCGCCCAGGCGCTGGATGAGGTAGTCACGACGAGCCGCCCGTCTCGCAGTTGCACCGGCTTCGCGTTCCCCGCCACCTCGGCCCCTACCGCGTCCGCCCAGACCGTCGCCAACTGCCGGTTCAGGTCGGTAGCGCGCGTGTCCCCGGCGCCGCTCACTGGAGGGTGCGGCGAGACGGCGCCGCCCCGGCCCTCGGCCGCTGGGGCCGGGCCGGCGAACGGCGCGGCGCCCTCGGCGCCGGCAGGCAGCAGGTCGCCCAGACGGTCGAAGTCCGGCCTGTCAGCCATCCGCGGCTTCCGCGGGTTGCAGACCCCTGGCGGTATCCTTCAGCCCCGGCCCCAGGTCGATGACCCGCGCCAACTCGAGTTCCTCGGGCGAGAAAAAGCGCAGGTCTGTCGTCGTCACCACCGTCTGCCCTCCCCGGCGGGTGAAGGCGATCAGCCTTCGCCGCCTGGAGGGATCGAGCTCGCTCATCACGTCATCGAGCAGCAGCAGCGGCCGCGCGGGACCGGCAAGGAGTTGCTCCCACTCGGCGAGCACCAGCGCCAGTAAAGCGGTCCGCTGCTCACCTTGAGAGGCGCATTCGCGCATGTCCAAGCCGCAGCGAAGCAGCCGGAGGTCGTCCCGGTGAGGACCGAGGTGAGTGTAGGTGCGCTGCTGGTCGGCTCCCCGGCTCTCGGCGAGCCGCGCCCGGTATGCCGCCTCGTCCAGGTCGGCGACGTTGGTCCGGTAGACCAGCCTCAGGTCCTCCGCCCGCTCGCCCGTCAACTCCCCGTGCGTCCTCTGGAAGGCGCCGACAAACGAGGAGAGCGACGCGGCCCGCCATCCGGAGACGAGCAGCCCCGTGGTGGCAAGTAGTGCCTCCCACGGCTCGAACTCGGGATCGTGCAGCCGGCCGCGTGAGGTGCGCAGGAGGAAGTTCCTTTGCGAGAGGGCTTCCTCGTACCGCCGCAGCGTTCCCGGATACTCGGGGTGCGAGCGTGCGGCCAGGCTATCGAGATACTCGCGCCGTCTTCGAGGGCTTCCTTTGATCAGGCGAAGATCGTCGGGGGCGAAGGTCCGCACGGGCAGCAATTCCTTCCAACGGCCCGCGTCGTCAAGCACCGCCCCGTCCGCGGTAAGGCGTCTCTCGCCATCGCGGCTGTAGGCTGCCGCCGCGGTGATGGCCGCTCCCGCTCCCGCGCTGGATCCGCCGCCGGATCCGCCGCCGACCTCCCTGAGCTCTATCTCCACCCGCAGATGATCCTTGTCCCGGCTTATCACGTCGCGCATATTGGTCGCCCGCAGCGGAGCGCCCAGCAACACCAGCGCGGTGGCCTCGAGGACGGTGGTCTTACCTGCCCCGTTCGGTCCCATGAGGATATTGAGGCCTTCCTCCAACTCCACCTCCAGCTCATGCCGGCAGCGGAGGTTCGTCAGCCTCAATCTCCCGACGAACATCGCCCGGGCTAGGAAGCGCCGTTCGCCGGGGCGCCGGGCACGGAGCCCATGGCGGAGGCCGGCGAGGGGTCAGCCATAGCGGCGACCTGGGCCGCTGCCGCATCCACCTGCACTACGTCCCCAGGCACAAGCTTGCGGCCGCGCCTTTGCTCCGTTTCTCCGTTCACCTGGACCGACCCGCGGCCGATGAGAGCCTTCGCCTCTCCTCCGGACGAGGCAAGGCTCGCCACCTTGAGGAACTGGCCCAGCGTGACGGGAAGCCGTACAGGGACAGTTTCGGGAGCCGCCGGCTCGCGGGTGCCTCCTGCGGACGGCGCCACGGCGAGCGTCCTAGTCGCTCAGGCGTATGGGCATGACGAGATACAGGAAGTCGTCAGAACGGCCTTTGAGCAGTCCGGGGCGCAGGGGGCTGATGAAACGGAGATACACCGTTTCCTCTTTGATCGCCGCTACGCCGGCTTCCAGGAATTCCGGGTTGTAGCCGATCTCCAGGTCGTCACCCGTGTACTGCACCGGCATAGCCTCGTGGGCTTTCCCCACATCCTGAGATTCGGCGGACACCGTGAGGGTATTGTTGGCAAAGCGCAGCCGGAGGGGGGCGTTCTTTTGAGCCAGCAGGCCTACGCGGCGGACCGCTTCGAGCAGCTCGTCGTGATCGATCGCCACTTCGTAGTCGAACGTCTCGGGGATCAACTGGCGGTAGTTGGGGAACTGGCCATCGATCAAGCGGGAGATTAGGAACACCCCGCCGATCTGGAAGAGTATCTGGTTCTCGGTCGGGACGATGGTGATGGTCTCGTCGGGCATGCCGCTCGCTATCCGGGACAACTCCATGAGACTCCTTGCCGGGACGATTGCCTGGAGGGAGCTAGGCGCCGACGACTGGACGGGAGTCTCTTTCACGCTCAGCCGGTAGCTATCGGTGGCGACCATGCGCACCTGGTTCTTGGTGAAGTGTATAAGCACCCCGGTCAACACCGGCCGGGTCTCATCGCGCGATGCGGATGGGGCTACCCGGTCGACTGTCTCGAGAAAACCAGCTTTTCCGACCGTGAACCCTTCGCCCGCGGGAGCAGGTAGTTGCGGAAAATCCACGGCGGGCAACGAGTGTAGGTCAAAAAGCGACTCGCCCGCTCGGATCTCGACCTGCGTCTCCCCGGCTCTCTGTTCGAGCACCACGTCGCCGGAGGGCAGGCTTCGCGCGATCTCAGAGGCGATCCGAGCTGGGACGACGAGCGAACCGGGCTCTTCCACTCGCCCGGCAAGGGGAGCCTTGATGGAGATCTCCATGTCGGTCGCCGACAGCACTACTCCCTCAGTCCGCGCATCGATAAGCACTCCCGAGAGTACCTGGATCGAACTGCGTGACGACACCGCCTTGTTGACGATCCCGAGACACTCCACCAGCGCCTGCTTGTTCGTGATCACTTTCATCGGTGCTCCTCGGTCGCTCGGGCCACGGTATGCCGCTTATTACTAGAAATATCCTTAGTGAGAAATATAGCCGGAATAGTAGACACTGTGGAAGGTGTGAACGAAGGCCGGGGGAATGATGAACAAGCGGGATGGCCATCCGTGGGGCGGGGAGAAAGTTGTGGAAAAGAAGTGACCAAACAAGGGCAAAGAGACGGAGCTACGTGGCCGGAACGAGAAGAGTCTCTCTGCGCACAGCCTATCCCAAGGTTTTCGACAGGGCCGTGTGGAGTAAGGGCCATCAGGCGCTCTTGATCCTGGTGGTCAGCCTCTGGACCCGGTTATACATCTCGCGGTCTTCTCGCATGAGTTTTGTGATCTTCTCAACAGCGTGGATGACCGTGCTGTGGTCTCGATTGCCGAAACGCTCACCGATCTTCGGCAGGCTGGAGTCGGTGAGTTCCCGGGCAAGATACATTGCGACATGGCGGCTGTCCACGACCGGCCGGGAGCGCTTGTCGCCTATGATCTCCGTCACCGACACCCCGGTGGATTCAGCAACCGCGGAGAGAATGGCGTCGATGGTGACGCGCGAGGTGGCGGTCTCGGGAATGTCCTTGAGCACCTCGCGCGCCAACTCCACGTCGATGGGGCGCTTGGTGATGGAGGAGTAGGCCACCACGCGGGTGAGGCACCCTTCGAGCTCCCGGATGTTTGTCGGGACCCGTGAGGCGATGAGCATCAAGGTGTCGTCGTCGGCGAGGACCAGGCGGTCGGTCCGGGCCTTCTTGCGCAGGATCGCCACCCGGGTCTCGAGGTCGGGCGGCTGGATGTCGGTGATGAGGCCCCACTCGAAGCGGGAAACAAGCCTGTCTTCAAGCGTCGCAAGACCTTTGGGGTGCCTGTCCGAGGTCAGGACGATCTGCTTCTGCGCGTCATAGAGGGCGTTGAAAGTGTGGAAGAACTCCTCCTGGGTCTGTTCCTTCTTTTGCAGGAACTGGATGTCGTCGATGAGCAGCACGTCGACCGTGCGGTAGCGGTTCTTGAAGCCCTCGATGCTGTCGTCCCGCAGCGAATTGATGAACTCGTTGGTGAAGGTCTCCAGGGTCAGGTAGCGGACCTTCAGCCCGGGATTGTTGCGTAGAACGTAGTGCCCGATAGCCTGAAGGAGGTGCGTCTTCCCTAGGCCCACTCCCCCATAGATGAAGAGGGGGTTGTACTGCGTGCCGGGGGTCTCCGCCGCCGCCAGAGCGGCCGCGTGGGCGAAGCGGTTCGATTGGCCGACGACAAAGGTGTCGAACGTGTACTTGCTCACGAGGCCTGCCGTCGGGGGCCCCCCCCCGGACATGACCGGCGCCGTGTGGATGCCGGTTGGGCGCGGCTGTGTGGCCTCGGGGCGCTGAGCGACGCGTGCGGCCCCGCCGTTCGAGGTACTGCCGCTCCCCGTCGCGAGAGCCGCGACCGGCTCGCCGGCGCCACTCTCGGGGAGGCGGTGGTCCAGATTCGGCACTACCACGATCTCGCAGTCCACTGGGCTGCCCACCACCTGGGTCACGGCGTCGGAGATGAGGATACGGAAGCGCGAGTCGATCCAGTCTTTGGCGAACTCGGAAGAGACCCCGATCGAATAGATCCCGCCCGTGAGGCCCAGGCTGGCCGTCTGAGCGAACCAGATGTGGAACGTGCCCTCGTTGACCTGCCGTGAGATCAGTTCGAGAGCCTTCTCCCAGATGGGGTCGCTGTAGCTTCCCTCCACGGTCGCCCCTCCACGTCCCTTCCGCGCCGCCCCCTCAGGAGAGCGCGGAAACCATCACAGCACAGCGTTGAGGTACGCCAGCCCCGCATCTGTCGCCGAGCGGTGCCCGCTGGGCCGGGAGACGACAAAGCCCGCCTGCTCCAACGACACCAGGTCCCGAAAAGCGGTCGAGGTGGACACTCCCAGTTCCTGGGCGATGCGAGTCGGACCGACCGGTGCGAGCTCGACCGTCAACAACAGAATCTTAAGCTGGCGCTCAGGGAGATTATATGCCCGGGCCGGGGCGGGCGTGAGACGAGTTTCCGGAGGCGGAGTGACATGGGCCGTGACGACCGTGCCCCGGCCGAGGTTGTCCTCGATGTCCAGAGTCCCGCCCAGCCCGGCCAGCGTTTCCTTGACCACAGAGAAGCCGGAACCTACTCCGCGGATGAACTGCTTGGCCTCGCTATCGGCGGAAGTGAAGCCGGGCCGGAGCGCCGCTTCCTTGTCGGGTATGCCCGGTCCCTGGTCGCTGACGCGGACCGTATTTCCACCGTCGAGGATGGTTATCACGACGTCGGCAAAGGAGGCATGCACGAGATTCTCGATCAGTTCTCGAAAGACGCCGATCGGGATGGCGCCCCCTTGTTCCCGAGCCAGGGAGTAGGACCGGGCGGTGAGGAGCTCGATGAGCTGGGGGGTGGCGGACTCACCGCTGGGGCTACCGCTCGGAATGTTGAGTGGGACCACTGCAGGGGGGGTCTGGGCTTCGTGGTAGACCGCGATGCGGGGCGGGTCGCCGACAACGGGATGGGTTCGATCGTCGGGCGGAGTCCGGCGCCTTTCGGCGGGAAGGCCCCGGCGCTCTTCGCCACCGGCGTGCCGCGGGCCGTCCTCGGGACCGAGCGCGGCGCTGGAGAAAGGGACTTCCGCCGAAGCGGCCTGCCGGCCCTCCGACGGCTTGGCCTGGCCCGCCGGCGCGGCCGCCCCCTGCCCCTTTGGCCGAGCCTGCTCCGCCCCCCTTCGGGCAGCCGCTTGGCCGTCTGGCGGGAGGTTTGAAGGCTGTGCGGACGGGGTCGTCGGCAAACCGGGACCTTTCGAGATGGGCGGGGACCGTGCGTGCCAAAAGGACTTCGCCATTGTATCGACGGCGGGGGGCATTTTCCACAGGGGGGACCCCCACAGAACCCCGGAAAGTCCATTGATTTCCTTCTGTAACACGTCGTGCGAGAGGTTCGTCGTTCATCTGAAGCCCGCCTCTTTGCAGGGATAAGACCATCTTTTTCCACAGCGGCTTCCACAGCTGTTGAAAACGTGTAGAACTCTGAAACACGAGTCCCGCATACACCACTTTTCCTGTTGATAATGGGGAAACTCGATTTCTCGATCACCCTTCCCCCCGGGACGCGCCGGCCGGGATAGCCCTGCGCGGGCCGGCGGTCGTGTCGGCCTGCCGCTTCCTGGCCAGGTGTCGGGCTGGGACCGCGGCCCGTCCGGCGGCGCTAGCCCCTGCGGGTACCTTTCGGGGGGCCCAAGGCCGCCGGGCGGCTACCGGCCGGCCGGGCAGGACGCCCGCGCGCCGGCCGACCAAGCGCGCGGCGTGGGTGACGAAGGGCCGCGCGAGGGGATCTGGCGCGGTGATGGCGTCGGGCTGCCCGAGTCCGTGCGCTGAGAGCGGTCGCCGCCGGGGATGATTCCACAGCCTTAGCGGTGCAGGGGAGCGTGACACGCCGGGGGGACCGGAGTTTTCCACAGTATCCACAGAAGCCTGTGTACGCTTGCAGCGGGAGGCCCATGCGAGGAGGCCCGAAAAAGGTCGAGATTCACCACGTGGCGGCTTCCAGGGCGCACGAGCCGGTGGGAATCAGGCTGTGCGCTCCCCGCGCCGCGGGGCCGGGACACGGACCTGTTCGACGGTCGCCCGGCGAGACCAGGCGATGAACCGGAATGTGCGAGCTCGCGCAGGTGTGCGAGCTCGTGCAGGTACTTGCGTCGCGCTTCCGATTGACGGCTGTACAGCGGACTTGTATACTTCGCCACCCCTGCGTGTGCCCATTGCCGGCAGGTGGTTCGAATTGTCTTTACTTCGCGCCTGTGGAGATCCTGCCGCGGCGCTGAGCGATAAGCGAGGAAACGTGAAGAGGACGTACCAACCGAATAAGCGCAAGCGCAAGAAGACTCACGGGTTTCGGGCCCGCATGAGCACTCGCGCGGGCCGGGCTGTGCTCAAACGCAGACGCGACAAGGGTCGTAAGCGTTTATCGGCGTAACGTGGATCGGTCTCGCGGCCGGCTCTCGCGATCCGAAGACTTCGCCCGCGTTTACCGCGCGGGGCGGTCTGTTGCTAACAAATATCTGGTCCTATACTATTTCGAGCGCTCGGAGCCAGTACTTCCCGGGGGGGAAGCTAGGCCGCGAGTCGGGTTCTCGGTATCGAAGCGGCTGGGCACTGCTGTCGATCGGAATCGGGTGAAGCGCGTCCTGCGGGAGGCCTTTCGAGCCAATGATCAGTCTCTTAAGGGGAATATGGATTTCGTTCTCATCGCCCGCACTCCCATCGTGGAACTGCTAGAAGCCGGCGGGTCGAAGGCCGTGGAGACAAAGATGCTGGAGATCTTCCGCAAGGCCTCCCTTGTCTCCTCCACCCCGGAAGCACGGCGACCATCCTCGTGAAACAGGCTTTTCTCACGACGGTCCGCAACCCGGTAAGGGCGCTCTTCTTGGGCGCCATCCGCGGGTATCAATTGGTGATCTCGCCAGGGCTGCCCACCCGGTGCAAGTTCTATCCCTCGTGCTCCCAGTACGCGCTCGACGCGGTGAAGGAGTATGGAGCCGCCCGCGGTTTGGTCCTGGGTGCCTGGAGGATCCTCCGGTGCAACCCCCTGAGCTACGGGGGCTACGACCCCGTTTCCCGCCAGAAACTATTCGGCAAACGCGGCAAGAAAGCGCAGCCTCGCGCAGCCTTGGCTGTTGCAGAAGGAGGCGCCCAGGTTTCCGGCCGGCCTTCTGCGTTCGACGCTCGGCACTGTTCCCACGACCACGGGCACTACCCGACGGGTCTGCAGTAGATGGGCGGCTTGGCAAACATCCTCTCGCCTCTTAGCGATTTCTTCTTCTACATCCTTGAGTTCATCCACCAAACCCTCGGGATCAGTTGGTCCTGGTCGATCGTGGTGCTCACTATCATCGTGCGGATCGTCCTCATCCCGCTCACATGGCGACAGATCAAGAGCATGCGCGCCATGCAGGCGATCGCGCCTGAGATCAAGGCCCTCCAGGAGAAGTACAAGGACAACAAGCAACTCCTGAACCAGAAGACCATGGAGTTCTACCAGGAGAACAAGGTGAGCCCGTTCGGCTCGTGCCTTCCCCTCCTGCTGCAGATGCCGGTGTTCTTCGGCCTGTATTACATGCTCCGGGAGCAAGGGCAGCCAGGCGGCGCGTTCGCATTCCCTAACCCGACCGTGGGTTGGTTATGGATAGAGGATATCACCAAGTTCGATATGATTTTGATGTTCCTCTACATTGCGAGCCAGTTTGTAGCTTCATGGCAGATGTCGAGAAAGAGTGCCGGCCAACAGAAGATGATCGCTTATATGATGCCGATCGTCGTTGGCGTCTTCATGTTCATTGGCAAGTGGCCTGCAGGTTTGTTCATCTACTGGTTCACTTCTAACTTGTGGACCATAGGTCAGCAGTATGTTGCACAACGGATGATGCCGATGCCTGTGCCCGTAGTGGCATCTTCGGCTAAAGACAGGACCCCGACGAAGGCGCCGGCAAAAGCGCCTGCCAGGGCTCCCGCGAAGACAGGGGCCAAGAGGGGGACTACTCCGACCAAGGCGAAGGCCCCGTCCACACAGCCGGCTAAGAAAAGTGGAGGCAAGACCAGTGGGCAAAAGACGGCAACAAAAGGGCAAGCAACAGGTAGCAAGAGCCAACGGCCGGACGGTGGAACTGGCGGTTCAAAGAGCTCTGGCTGAACTTGATTTCGCCCCCGGCGAACTCGCTGAGGACCAGTATGAGGTGACCATCATCATCCCGCCCGAAGAGGGATTCATGGGAGTGGGCGCGGTCGACGCCGTGGTCGAAGTCGCGCTGGTCGGCGAGGACTTCGATTTTCTCGGTCCCGAAGACGACACGATGCCCGAGGAGTTGCTGAGGCATGATGTGGACGAGGACCTAGAGGACGAGGATCTCGAAGACGACCACAGGCGAACGCCGACCGGCGATCGGCGTGGGGATGACGGGAGCGACGACAGCCCCGAGGCGGCCCGTCTGCGCGCCTTCCTTTCCCGGGTACTCGAAGAGCTGGGATTGCCCGGGCAGATTCGCATCATCGAAGGCCCCGAGCAGTTGTCTGCCGAGATAAGCGGCGAGGATATGGGCATCTTCATCGGCCGCCGTGGGCAGACCATCGACGCGATCGAATACCTGGCGAGCATAGCTGTGTTTTCGGGCGCTCATCCGCGCACGCGGGTGGAACTGGATGCCGAGGGCTACAAAGACCGGCGCCGCCGGCAGATCGAACGAGTGGCCCTACGGAAGGCTGACGAAGCCGCCAAGCGCGGACGCCCTGTCCAGTTGACCCCCATGACCCCTGCCGAGCGCAAGATCGTCCACCTCACTCTCAGGGATAGGACGGACGTCGCGACGGCCAGTCAGGGGCGGGAGCCGAACCGGGCCGTGGTCATTTCGCCGCTCCGCGACTCGCGGGGGTAGGAGGCCGCGCCCGGGGCGGGCGCGAAGCCCGCGCGGTAGCGGAAGACCGAAGAGAAGTGCCGCCGGACCGGATACTGGTGCGTAGCGCCCCGGAGCGGGAAGCCGCCAAAAACGGCAAAGCTGCTTGGCCAGCGTCGCTTGAGTCCCTGTTCATGGTCAGGCAAGGGTTTTTCTGGCATCATCTTGGCTCTCTTCTGACCCTTCTCAATACAGTCCGGCGCCGCCCATGATCTCCGAAAGCCCACATATCCAACCCCCGGCCTCGCCCAGGCCCGCTACCGCCCGGGGCGCCAGCGAATCCTTCCCCGTGTCCCCCTGGGGTGAGGACACGATCGTGGCCGTATCTACCGCGAGCGGAGCGGGGGCGATCGGGATCGTGAGGATGAGCGGCCCGGCGGCGGTGAGCATCGCTGAATCGGCGTTTCGGCCGGGACGCGGGGCCGCGCTCAAACCGGAGGAGACACATCGCCTTCTCTACGGCCATATCGTCGACCCCCGCTATGGGGAAGACGTCGATGAGGTCCTGCTTGCCGTGATGCGAGGCCCTCACTCCTACACCCGCGAGGACATAGTCGAAGTGCACTGCCACGGCGGGGTCGCGGCACAACGAGCGGTTCTAAGGCTGCTCATGTACCTCGGCGCGCGCCTTGCGGAACCGGGGGAATTCACGCGGCGGGCGTTCTTGAACGGCCGGATCGACCTTGCTCAAGCGGAGAGCGTGGCCGCGATCGTGGCGGCGCGCAGCTCGGGCGCGCTGCGCGCGTCGCTGCGCCAACTGGAGGGCGGGCTTTCCGACCGGCTGCGCGCCGTGAGGCGCTCTCTGTTGGCGTTGCTGGCGCAGATCGAAGCGACGGTGGACTTCTCCGACGAGGATGTCGACCCGCTCGACTGGGGCCGCCTGGGCGACGGGCTGCTGACCTCCCGGGCAGATCTCGACAGGCTGCTCCGGACGGCGTTCGTCGGCCGGGCCCTGGAGCAGGGAGTGCGAACGGCCATCGTCGGCAAACCGAACGTGGGCAAGAGCTCGCTGCTCAACGCTCTGCTCATGCGGGAGAGGGCGATCGTGTCGGACATCCCTGGAACGACCCGCGACACCGTCGAGGAACTTATGGAGATCGGCGGTATCCCGATCCATCTTGTCGATACCGCGGGCATACGGGCGGGGGGCGACCACGTCGAGCGACTGGGGGTGGAGCGTTCGGTGAAGGCTATGGAGCAAGCCGACCTCGTGCTTGCCGTCGTCGACATATCGAGGCCTTGGGACGACGGAGACCGCGAGCTCGTGCATGGGATAGATCAGGCTCGCTCGATCGTCGTCTGCAACAAGATCGACCTTTCCGAGGACAGCGATCAGAGAGTCGAAACTCTCGGCGCGTTTCTCCGGAACGGATCGGAGCAAGGGGTGGCGGCCTGGAAGATATGTCCCGTCTCCGCAGTCACCGGGGAGGGGCTCGACGATCTCCGCGATCTTATCCAGCGGGTCATCAGTGGAGGCGAAGGACTTCACCTCGAGGAGCCGGTCCTAGCCAGCGAGCGGCAACGCGGGCTGGTGGGCGAGGCGTTCGACAGAACGGAAGCAGCGCTGAGCGCGACTTCGCGTGGCAGCGACGAGGAGCTGATCTGCGAGGACATCCGGGGGGCAGTCCAGGCGCTTGGTCGCATCACCGGGGAAGACCTTACACAGGACCTTCTGGATGAGATATTCAGCCGATTCTGCCTGGGGAAATAGATGGACGATCTGACCGCGGGCAGACATGGGGCGGCTGGAGGCCGCACCCTCCCGGCAGTCCAACGAGAGGGAGTTGCGGGGATGATCGACGGAGGGGGGTCCCCGCCGACGGTCGAGGGACAGGGAGTCCCGCTCACGGTGATAGTGGTTGGTGCCGGAGTGTCGGGTTGCGCCTGCGCGGCGGCGCTTGCCTCGGAGGGGCTGCGCGTCACCCTGATGAACAGCGCGATGGATAGAGTGGGGTTGCCTGCCTACGGCCCCGACCTGATCGGTGAGGATGGAGGGTGGCGGCAGGCGGCGGACGCGCTGCGAGGACTTCCGCTGCCCCTACGTGGAGTATGGCTTGAGGCCGCGACGATGCCTGCCAGCGGCGAGGCAGTCCTCAACATCGATCGTCGGAAGATCAGCGTCGAGACGAAGCGAGCTCTTGAGTGCATCCCCGGGCTTGAGTTCCGGCAGGGATTCGTCACCGATGTTCGCCTCGTCACGCGCGGTCACGCTTCCCAGGAGGCGTCGGAAAACGCGCGCACCAAGTCCGATGGGAGCGTTCCGGGACAAGCACGAGATCGCCAGGCCCAGGGGGGACAGGGGGCAGGCCAGCAGGCCAAGGGGCCTAACCGGCGGGTCCAGGTGGAGACGATCTTCGGGGAGGTATTCGAAGCGGATGTCGTCGTCGTGGCCGTCGGACTGAGCCTTGGAGGTCGCATCAACGCCGGTACCGATGTCGTGCACGGGGGCCGATATGGGGAGCCGGCGTCAGAAGGACTGCGCACTGCGCTCCAAGCGCTGGGCGCGGAGTTCCGGGAAACGGCTTTGGAAGTCGGGCCCCGCGCGTCGGTGCGAAGCGCGACGGCGCAGGGTTCGCTGACCGGCGCGGACAGCCGCGGGAGCCGCGAGAACCGCGGCCAAAGCCGCGCCGGTGGACCGTGCGAAGAACCGCTCCTACCCGCCGCCCCAGAGCCTACGCCGGACCGCTGGCCCGCCGGCTATCCCCCTGCTCCACAGTGGCAGGCGGATCTCAGGGTGGATCGCATGGTAATGGCGTCGAGCACCATCGAGCGGGGAGAAGCCCGAAGACTTCCGGCGCTCTCCCCCGATGGGGCAGCGACCTCCGAGGTGTATCTGCGCCCCGGGAGCGTATTCGTTGACGAGATGGCTGCGGTCGCGGGTGACAAGGTCGGACCGATCGCCAGCCGGGTGCCCCTGACCGTCACAGGACTGACGGTGGAGGGAGTCAGCGACACCGGCAGGATGTGGTGCGGCGGAGAGCCGAGGCCCGTTTGGGTAGTGGGGCGATCCGCAGGAGCGCGCGACTATGCCGCCAGCCTTTCGTCAGGAGTACGAGCCGCACGGGATATCGCGCAGTCACTGGGCGAACTGGCGGCTGCTCGGCTCGCGGCTGAGCCTTCGCCGATCAGTGACGAGCCTGGGCAAGGAAGCGGCACGTGACCGGGTCGGTGACCACGAAGAGTTCGAGTTCGAGACAAGGCACGTGGTCGTACGACGTAGTGGTTGTCGGCGGCGGCCATGCAGGGTGTGAAGCGGCGCTTGCGTCCGCCCGGATGGGGTGCCGGACCGCGATGGTCACCCTCCACGTCGACAACATCGCGCTCATGCCCTGCAACCCCGCCGTCGGAGGCGTCGGCAAGGGGCAACTGACGCGTGAGGTGGATGCTCTGGGGGGCGAGCAGGGACGCAATACGGACCGGGCGTTCATCCAATTGAAAATGCTCAATACCTCCAAGGGCCCCGCGGTTCGTGCGCTCCGCGCGCAGGCCGACAAGCGCCTATACGA
>Ga0315273_10004018_pt1 | contig 17865 bp, 18 predicted proteins | sample YL17G02_0_MG_FD_205753 | JGI IMG/M metagenome (GOLD analysis project Ga0315273, IMG submission 205753) | Sediment microbial communities from Yellowstone Lake, YNP, Wyoming, USA - YL17G02_0 | ecosystem: Environmental > Aquatic > Freshwater > Lake > Sediment | place: USA: Wyoming | collected...
CGCCGCCCACGCGCCGGTCCACCTCCCACCCGCCCCATCACCCCACACCACGCCCACCTCCGGGTCGGCGCCCGTGTCGTCGTTCGAGGGGACGGCAGGGATGAGGACCGAGTCCTCGCGCGCCTCATCCGCGGCCTCCACCGCCGGCGGCGGCGTGGCGCCCCGCCGCTTGAACATGCTCGGCATGGCGGCGGCGACCGGGGCGGGCGCCGGGCGGGCGGAGCGCTGGGAGAGAGTGGTGCAAGCGTCGTCCGCACTCTCCGCCCCCCCCCCTCAACGCCGCCGCCATGGTGGCCTCCCGCTTCCTCAAGTACGTCAAGGCGACGGCCGCTTCGATCGCCAGGTGCGTGGGAGGCGGGGTGGGGCGGCGGTGGCTGTCGCGGCGCGCGCGCACGGCGGCGTGGGCTGGGGCGCGCGGATGTCGGGGCGCCGCCCGCGACTCGGGGCGGCCAAGGTCGACCTTTGCCTCTGGGCACGCGGGCGCGGCCGCCCGCCCCCCCCTTGCACTCCCGCGCGCCGCCCCTCCTTCAACCGCCGGCCCCTCCCCCCCCAGCTACGTCCCCCTCGTCGGCTCGTCCGCGCCCGTCAAGAAGGAGCCGACGCCCAAGAAGGTGTGCGAGGGGTGGCGGGTGGAGCGCGTGGCGGGAGGGCGTGCGCGTCGGCGCGGCGCTTGGCGCCCGCGCGCGCCCGCTGCAGCCCAAGGGGGGCGGGGTGCGCGGCGACTCGCCTCCCAGGCGCGGCCACTGATCAACGCGCGCGCGCTGTGACCGGGAGCGCGGCCGCCGGCGCACGCACGGCGCGCTGGCGGCCTCCGCGGCGTTCGGCGTCGCGCGAACCCCATGCGCGGCCGCGCGCGCGGCCCGAAGCGCGGTCGTTCCCCGCCCGCTCACCTCCGAGCGCGCTGCACTTGCGACGCCGCGTCGCGTGGTGGTGGCGGCGGCGCGACTGAGGCTCGCATCGGCGCCCCGCCTGCGCCGGGCGAAGCACGCCGACGCGCGGAGGCCGCCCCGCGGCCTCCACGGCTCCACCGCCGACCCACGACGCCTCATGCATCCCCTCTCTCCAGTCTCCTGCGGCCAAGAAGAGCCCGGCCCCCAAGAAGAGCCCCGCCGCCAAGTCGCCCGCGCGGTCGCCGGCCGCGGCCAAAAAAGCGCCCCCCGCCAAGAAGGCCGCCCCCAAGAAGAAGCCGGCGCCCGCGCCGGCCTTCAAATCGGAGCGGTCGCCGCGCGCGGCGGCGGCGGGCGTCGCGGCGGCGGTCGCCGCGGCGTCGCCCAAGAAGGTGGCGCCAGCGTCGGCGGCCAAGCGGCCGTCGGCGGCCAAGCGCGCGGCACCCAAGGCCAAGGTGTGAAGGCTGGAGAGGGAGTGGGAGGGGAGGGATGAGAGACAGCGCGTTTCGACCCGCGCCCTCCTCTTTCCTCTAGGCCCCCGCCGCCGCCCGCGCCCCCCCCAGCCCCAGCAAGCTGGCCGCCCTGGCCAAGGCGCGCGCTGCCAAGGCGGCCAAGGCGGCCGCCGCGCGCGTGGCGCCCGCGTCGCCCGCGCGCGTCCCGCCCGCCGCTAAGGCGGCGCCCAAGAAGAAGGCGGCGCCGTCCAAGGCCGCGGTGCCCGGCGTCAAAAAAGCGATCAAGAAGACGACCCAGCCGCCGCGGCGGGTGTCGAAGCGCAAGTGAGGAAGAGAGAAGAGGGGAGGCGGCAAGGGGCGCGCGCGCCTGCGCGTCGCGCGGCGGCCGCCCTCTGCCCTCCAATTTCCTTGCGATGAAACCCAGGTGGCCGGCCGGGGGCCGCCGTGCAACCCTGGGGGCGGCGTGTCGTGAGGGAGAGAGAGTGGAGGCCGAGCGCCAGCGCCGGCGCCGCCGTCCCGCGCGTCACTCCAACGCGGGCCTTCCACACACCCTCCCGCTCCCGCGTGTCCTAACGGCATGCGCGGAGGCCCACCGCCGTGGCGGTCCGGCGCGGCGTGCGCGCTGGCGCTGGTTGTGGCCGCGGTGAGCGCGGTGGCGGGCGAGATGCGGGGGCGCGGGGGCGGCCCGCGCGCCGCGGCCCCCGCCCACGGCGGCGGCCGACGTGTGCCGCGCCATGCGTCCGGGCGCCGCCCCCCAACCGCCGCCCCCCCCGCCCCCACCACCTCAGGCCGCCGCGTCGCGCCCCATCGTGCTCTCCACGCTCCCCTGCGGCACGTCCTGGGAGGACGCCATCCGGGACTCGCCCTCGCTGACCGTCAAGGCGGGCATCCTGGGCGCGCACAGCGGCATGGGGGGGGTGTACCCCGACCCGTCCGTCCCGATCACCGTCTTTGCTGTCTCCGACCGCGCCTTTTACAACGTGGCCGCCGGCTTTGGCGCGGCGGGCGACGTGGGGACGGACTTGGTGCGCCTGGAGCAACAGCTGCCGCGCGCGAAAATCGCGTCGATGTGGCTCTTCCGCTCCCTCCCGCAGGCCTACTCGCTGGGCGGCCTGCGCGGGCTGGGGTCGAACGTGCGCACGGGGCTGGCGGAAGTGACGGGAGATAAAGCCCTTGTCTTAAATTTCGAGGCCGTCAACGTCGGCGGGTCCCTGGTGTCTTTGTCGACCGTCTTGGTCGATGACCTCTTGGCGTCAGTCCAAGCGACCCCCGCCGTCAACGTGACCAAGGTGTGCAACTCCTACCTGTTCACCGTGGACCAGTACCTGTGGCCGGGCCCGTCGTTCACGCTCGCGGCCATTCCCGACCCCGTGCGCGGCGGAAAGTACAGCGCCGCCCAAAACGAGACCCAGCCCCTGCCCGACCCCGCGACCGTGTTTACGGCCGCGGCGCGGGCGTCGATGCCGGTGCCGTACGCGGGGCGCACGGCGCGCATTGTCGGGGGCGTGATCGGCGCGGTCGCGGGCGCCGCGCTCGTCGCCGCCGTCGCCGCCTTTCTCTGGCGCCGCAACGTCGTCACCGCCGCCGCAGCCGCCAAAGAAGCCGGCCGCACAAAGGGCGTGGAGGAGGGCATGGCGCGCTCGCATACTTCCAGCGGCGCGACGCCGCCGCTCGGCGCGGCCGAGCTCGCGTCGATCCTGTCTGGGACGACCTCCGGCTCCATGGCCGACACTTCGGCGCGCTCTGGCGTCGCCGGTCTCGCCTCGCCGCACGAGTCCGCGCTCGCCGCCGCGCTCGGCGGCGGGGACTGGCAGCTGGGCCCGTCGCGCGTCAAGCCCGTCTCCGACCCCGACGGCGCCCCCGTCAAGCTGGGCGAGGGTGGGTTTGGGTCTGTCTACCTCGCCGAACTCGACGGCACGACGAGAGTCGCGGTCAAGTTGGTTTCCGGCCAGGCGCCGCGCGAAGCAGCGCGTTTCGCGCGCGAGGTCGCCCTCCTCAAATCCCTGCACCACGGCAACATCATTCAGTTTATGGGCGCATTCCTGGGGGGGGACGGTACGTTGGCGCTCGTGCTGGAGCACGCGCAGCGGGGCGACCTGCACCGCGCGCTCGGCCGCGACTTTGGGCGCGAGTACGGCTGGCCGCGCCGCGGGCGGGGCGTCGCGCTCGACATCGCGCGCGCGGTGGTCTACATGCACTCTCGGTCGCCGCCGGTGGTGCATTTGGTGAGGGGAAGAAGAGGGGGTGGCGGGGGTGGTCGCGTTTTCATTCCCTTACCGCCCGCCCACCACCCTCCCTCCACCACTCCTAGGACCTCAAACCCGCCAACGTGCTGCTGGACAAGGCGCACACCGCCAAAGTCTCCGACGTGGGCCTCTCGCGCGTCCTCGCGCGCGCCGACACCCAAGTCTCGATGGAGGGCACCTTCGACTGGGCCGCGCCCGAGGCAAGAGAAGGAAGAGGGGATGGTGGGAGAGTGATGGGGCTGGGCAGGTGGGCCACGCGCCGACCCCCCCGTTTCCCCTCTCCCAGGTGCTTGCCGGCGAGCGCGTGTCCGAAAAGGCCGACATCTACTCCTTCGCAGTCATCCTGTGGGAGCTCGTCACCGGCGAGGCGCCGCGCAACCGGCAGACGCGGCCGGTGCGCGTGCCGGACGAGTGCCCGGCCGAGGTCGCCGCGTTGATCGACGCCTGCCGCGCGAGGGACCCTGCAGCGAGGCCGTCGGCCAAAGAAGTCTACGACATCCTCAAAGCGACGCCGGGGCCGGCGGCGCGGCGCGCGGCGGCGGAACCCGCGGCGTCTGCGTCGGCCGGGTCGGCGGGCGGGCTCGCGTCGGCGAGCGCCGGCGGCGGCGCGAGCAGCTCGGCGGGCGCGCCGTCGGCGCCCGCGGCCGCGGGCAGGCCGCCGCTGAGCGCGTTCGATTCGGGGTGACGAAAAGAGGAGGGGGGAGGAGGGGCGTCGCGCACTGCAAACCGGTTCACGATTTCGTTCCCCCCGCGATCGCTTCCACCGCCCGCGGCTCCACGCCCAGCACCCGCCGCAAGCGTGCTACGTCCATGCCGATGTCGGCCGGCGTCGGGGTGGGGGGCGGGTTGGCACCGCGCGCCGCGCCGCGCACCCTCCCGGCTTCAGCCCCGCGCGCGGCCGCGACGCGGAGCGCGAACGCGTGCCGGCTCAGCGGCTCAGGGCCGCCCACGTTGATGATGGAGGGGAGAAGGGTGGATGCCGCGACGCAGGCGGCGACCGCGGTCGCGACGTCGGCGACCGAAACAAAGCTCCGCCACTCGTCCGTCCAAAAGGTCGCCTCCACCCGCCCGTCGATCGCGGCATCAACAAACTGCAGGAAGCGGGTGCCGGCGACGGGGTGCCGCGGCATGGGCCCGACCATGGCGGAACAGCGCAGCGACACCGACCGCGGCCACCGCGCGGCCAGCTCCGCCTCGGCCGCCAGCTTGGACCGGCCGTACGCGTTGCAGGGTGCGGGAGCGTCGTCCTCGGTCCACAGCGACCGGCCGGGCGGGGCGCCGCGGCGGGAAGAAGGGTAGACTTGGTCGGTCGAGAGTTGGACGAAGAGGGGGGGGGGCGACGCCTCGCCGCCGCTCCCGGCCGCCATCGCGTCGATCAGCTGCGTGGGCACGTTGATCGCGGTCGCGCCCGCCGGGTCGGCTTCGCAGGCGGCGGGCGAGGAGACCGCGGCGCAGTTTACGACCGCGCGGAGCCCGCCGCCCGCACGGCCCGCCGCCTCCAGCGCCGCCCTCAACCCGGTCCCGGTCGCCAGGTCGCCCACGGTGGCGGTCACGCGCGGGTCGGGGGTGGGCGGGAGGGGCGCGTGGTGCAGGGTGGCGACCTGGAGCGAGGAGAGACGGAAGAGGGTCGGCGTCGCGCTCGGGCCGCTGCGCGCCGCCCGCCCGCCCGCCCGCCGCGGTCGCGGCCGACGCCATGCAAGCGGCCTGAGTGGCTGCATCGGCGGGAGGAGCGGGCGGGGAGGCCGGATGTGCGCACCTGCCATCCTTCCTCGAGCAATCGGTCCACGACGTGCTGCCCCAGGTAGCCGCCCGCGCCCGTGACGAGCACGCCGCGTGGCGGGGAGCGGGAGGGCATCGGGAGCCGCGCGTTGTGCGGCGCACACTCTCTCTCTTCACACACGCGCGCGCGGCGGCGGCAGCCCTCTCCCCTCGGCACGCGCGCCCTCTCCCCCCCCTTTCCTCACGCGTTCTTGAGCAGCTCGGCAAACGCGCGAGTCGACACCTTGCCCTTGGGGGACCCGTACGATGCAGCGTCCACGAGCATGGCCTCGTCCTCCGTGACGCGCCCGCCGAGCGCTTTCTTGAGTTCGGCGGGCGTCAGGGCTTCGTGCTCGGCCGCGACACGGACCGCGGCGGCGACGCGCTCGGCCTTCATCACTTCATCCCACACGGTCTTCTCCCCACCGTCGTAGTAGTCGGCGCCGCGGCGCGCCCCCTTGTCGGGCACGCGCGGGTCGCCGGGGTGGAAGGTCGAGCGCCACGTCGCGCCCGCGGCGTCCCGGCCGCGCGTGTGCGAGGTCGGTGTGCCGGGGGGGGAGTTGGGGTCGAGAGGCGCGGCGGGCGTGGTCGGCGTGTCGAGCGCTTCCTCGGCTGATGATTTGGGGGGTGGGGACGTGAGGAGAGGAGTGAAGAAGCGGGGAATGGAGCGGAAGTGGGGGCTATCGACGGCGACGAGGCTTTCTCCCCATGATGGGGCCGCCCGGGCGCGCCCGGGCGCGCCCAAAACGCTCTTCCCCCCGCGCTCTCGCGACGCACCATCATGGGCCGTCCCCAGGGAGAAGTCATCGATGGAGGGCGAGAGGTGCACGCCTGGGATTCAAGGTGGGGCGCGTCGGCTTCTTCCAATGCCAGTCCGCCCGCGCGCCGCGCCCACCGCCGCCCCAGACGCGCACCGGGCGACCCGAAAAGCAGACGCTTCAGCATAGTAGAGCGGTGTCGGTGGGTGGTGGCGCGCGTTGGGAGTGAGTGAGAGCGGCCGGCGCCGATTTTCTCTACGCCCCGAACTGTCGCGGCCATCATCGCCGCGCACTCCCACCTCCACTGTGGCGACCGGAAAGCGCGCCCCGCGTTACAGGAGCACCGTGTGTCTCTTCTTGACTCTCGGTGGCGCCCCCGCGCCGCGGCCACGCGCGCCCCAGCCGCCCTCTTTCAACCAGCACGCCGAACGCACGCCTCTCCTTCTTCAAGAGTAGTACGGCAGCCACTGGGTGAGCAGGTAGGCCCACGCGACGCCGGACAGCCCGCCAACGAGCCACCCCGCAGTGAACTTGGACCACCCGTCGCCCGACTGGAGCGGGTCGGCCGCGATGGCGCGGCCCGACAGCGTCTTGACGCCCAGGGCGGCGCCCTCATTCTGGAAGGTGACGGCGCCGTAGGCGGCGAGGGCGGCGGTCAGGATGAGCACGAGCCCGCCCGCGGACGCGCACCCAACCGCTTCCGCGACGCCGCCACCCGCGTTGCGCAGGGGCCCCAGCTTGATAAATGGCCCCGTGACGAGCAGGCCGTGGGCGAGGCCGATCTCGACGCCGCGGAGGAGGGGCGAGACGGCGGTGCGGTAGGCGGGGAGCGAGGAGAGGAAGCCGGCGACGAGGGGGGACGAGGTCACGGGCGTTTCCAGCATGCCAATGAAGGGGTCGCCGTTGATGGGCTGGACGACCTGGGGTGGTGGGAGGGAGGAGGGAGGGGATGGGGGTCGGCGGCCGCGGCGGGTGCGGGGTGGCGCGCGGTGCGGCCTCCCAACCGCCCGCCCAAAAGGCGCGGGCGCACGCCCTGCACCGATTGAGAGGGCGCCGGCGCGTGCGCGGCCACGGAAGAGGCCGGCGCGCGCAAACCACCGCGAAAGGGTGGAGTCGCACCGGCCCGCCCGCGGCCGCCGCCGCCGCGGCCCGGCTCCCCCTCCGCCGACAGCGCGCCCGATCGAGCGAGCTGCAGGGGGAGGGAGGGAGGGGGCGCGCGGCGGGAGGGGCGGCGGCGGCCGGTGCGGGCCGAGGAGGCCGTCGCGGGGCCGCCCGCCGCCCTCGCGCCCCACCACCCGCCCAGACAGTCGTCGACAGGCGCCGCAGCGACCTCGGGGGGCGGTGGGGGACGCGCAACCCCCTCCACCACCCCCAAACCGCCCTCTTCCTCACACCTGCTCGCGCGGCGCGGCTTTGGTCACCACGCGCGCCGCGCGCGGCGCGGGGCGCGCGGCGAGCGCGGGGCGGGCGGGGAGGGCGGTGGGGAGGCGGGCGAGCATGATGAGGGTTCAGAGGACGTGTGTGGCCGCCGCCACGGCCGCCCGCGCCGCCACCGCCGCCCTCGGGCCCCGGGGTCGAAAAGCATACAGCGGCGCGCGCGCGGTCGGGACAGCCGCCGGAAAACAAAATGCGGGGCGCGCGCCGCGACTCTCTCCCCCCCTCGCCCTCGCTCTCCGTCCCGCCGACGGCGCCAACGCGGGGGCGCCTTGGCCCGGCGGCGGGCAGTGGTGGCGCAAATGAATCGGGGACGGGTTTGGCTTGTGGTGGTGGTGGTAGGTGATGGTGGCGAGCACAGCCAAGGGGGAGGGGCGAGGGGGGTAGTTTGTTTTTCGTTTTTTTCTGTCTTCTCTACGCCGCCGCGACGTCCGCGTCGTCGCCCGCGCCCGGTCCGTCGAACGCGGGCAGCAGGTCGTCGTCCAGCATGGAGGCGGACGCCGTCAGAGCGGGCGCAAACGCCGCCGCCGCCGCGACCGCCTTCGCGTGCGCGAGCTCCGCGCGCGTCCCGTCGAGCGCCGCCCTCAACCCGCCCGCCTCCTTTTCCAGCTCAAACACGCGGTCCACCAGCTCCTGCATCTGCTCCCGGCGCCGGGTGCGGGAGGCCGCCGCGGTCGCGCGATTCTTCGCCAGGCGCCGCGCGCGGCGGCGCGCGGTGGGGTCGGGAATCGAGTCCAGGCTGTCCAAGTCGGTCGGCTTGCGCTGGCCGCGGCGGAGAGGCGGAAGGATGGGGGGGGCGGCGCCGGCGCGAGCCGCTTCCGCGGCGGCGGTCGCGGGCGAGACGGGGCGCGGCGTCGACGGCCCCGCCGCGCCGCCGTCGCGCGCCGCGCGCCGCCGCTTCGGCCCCGGGCTCGGCTCGTCCGCGTCGCGCGAGTCGTCGGCAGCGCCTTCGGAGCCGTCCAGGGCGTCGTGCACGACGCGGGCGGCGGCGAGCGCGGCGGCGCGCTTGGGGCGAGGGGCGTGGGCGGCGGTCGTCGCCGCGGGCGCCTGCGGCACCTCCACCGCGCCAGGCCAGGGCACGTCGTCATCGCCGGTCGTGACGGCAAACGGCTTGAGCGTGGGCCAGCACGCGTCGAGGCCTGGAGGAGGGGAGGAGAGGGAGCGTCGGTAGGGCACGCCACGGCGGCGCCCAGCGCCCAGCGCTTCGCCCGCGGCCTTAGTCCGTCCCGCGCGCCCCTCTCGGCGCATCACGCGGCATGGTCGAAACCGCGGGCGCGCGAGCGAGGGCTGGAACGGCGCGCGCCGGCGGCGGGGGCCGCGCATCGGCCCGGGTGCTTCTTGGAAGGTGTGCCGCCCGCGCGCCAGCAGCCGCCCGCGGCCGCGCCCGCCCCGAGCCGCGACCTCCGGCATCAGCACGCCCAAGCGCATGGGGGCCGCGCGCGGTCCGGCGCCTCCCACGCCACACACGCACCTTGGGATGGTGCATCGCCGAACAGGCCGGACCACGCGCCGCACTCGTCAGCGGACAGCAGGGGCATAGTGATGGAAGGGAGGGCGCGCGTGGAGCTCGGGAGCGCGAGTGAGGCGCGGTGGTGTGTGGCGGCGCTGGCGACGCGCGCCCGAGAGACAGGTGCGACAGCCCGCCCCGCCCCCCCACCTCGCCAGCGGCAGCGACTCGACACGCGCGGCGGCGATGTAGGCATGGCGCGCCAGAGGCAGGGCGCGGTGCGGCATGCGGCAGGCAAGGAAAAGGAAAAGCGGGCGACCGACCCCCTCTCACGCCAGCGCCTCGGCCTCCGCCTTCACCCCGGGCTCCGGCTTCACGCCAGGCTCGTCCTTGACGCCTGACTCGACATTGATCGCGCCGCGGGCGCCGCCGGCGTCGGCCTCGGCCACGCCTTCGGAGCCGTCGGAGCAATCAGACTCGGGCTCGGCTGCCGCCGCGACCGCCGGCGCGTGGAACGGGCCCAGCTCTAGTGTCCGTCGCCACACAGTTTGGTGTCCCACAGCGGGGGCGAGCGGGCAAAAAAAAGGGTTCGAGCGCGTCTCGGGCGCGTGGCGGCCGCGCGCGCGCACGCGGCCGCCCGGCGCCGCGGCCGCCACCGGGCGCGCGCCATCTGTGCCCCACCAATGAAACACGGTCGACAGTCTGGGCGCGTGAGAGCGGTTGCGGACGCGCCTCGGTGGGGAGGAATCGATTCAGGGCGACCTTCTCTGCGGCTACCGCGCGAGCGGGAGCCGCGGCGCCCGCGTACGCGGCCCGAGCGCCGCCTTCTGCCGAGCCTGCTGCCTCTTGCACACCTCCTCGCCACCCCACGGTCCCGCCCTCCGCCCATGGGCCTCTCTGCCGCCCTCATCGCGCCCGCGCTCTCCCTCGACTGGTTCGACGCGCCCCTCCTGAAAGCGGCGACGGCGACCGCGGCCGCCGACGGCGCCCCTCCCCCGCTGCCCGCACCCAAGCGCGACCTCATCGCCGACATGCTCGACCTGGCGCCCAGTGGTGCGAGAAGGAGAGAGGGAGGGAGGGAGGAGAGCTGGGAGCTGGGATGACCAGCGGCCGCCCCGACCCTGACCCCGTCTCTCCCTCTCCTCTAGCCATCCTCGGCTCGTTTGACCACCTGGACGCCGACCTCGCATTCGACCCGGTCCCGGCCGCGGCGGAGGAATTTGAGGTGGAAGAGGAGGACGAGGCTCTCGACGCCCCCGCGCCCGCTCTTTCGCTGCGGCCGCGCCGCGCGGCCGCCGCCGCGCGCCTCAAGTACTCGCCCGCGTCCTGGTCGGCCGGCGGAAGCGATGATGGCTCCCCCACCCCCCCTCCCACGTCAACCCGGACCCCCAAAGTGGGCGTCGCGCCGTCCCAAGCCGTCGCGGTCGCGGCCGCCGCGGCCGCCGCGGCCCTCGCCAACGCCCCCTCCCCCATCCTGCCCCCCCTCAAACTGGGCAAGCGCAAAGCGGTCGACCTGGAGTCGATCGACGACGTCGCGGAGCGGCGCCGGCAGCGGCGGCTGCAGAAAAACCGGATGACTGCCGCGGTGTCGCGCGAGCGGCGGCACGCGCAAATGCAGGCGCTGGCGACGACGGTGTACGAGCTGCAGAAAGAGGTGGCGGCGAAAGACGCGGAGATCAAGCGGTTGCGGGGGATGCTGGGCGGCGGTTTTGCGTGAGGCGCGTGGGGTGGTGGCGGCGGTCGTTTGATGGGTCCCTCTAGTCCCCCTTTCCTTGTGCCGCCCGGCGCCGCCGGACTGGCTGCAGGCTGTTACCCGGACCCCCATTGCACGCGCGCACGAGAGGTCGCTTCCACTTCGCGCGCCCAAACAAAAAGCAGGCACCAGTCTACCCCTCCACCTCTCCTCCCTCCACCTCCTCCGCCGGCGCCGTCGCCCTGTAGATCCTCCACGCGGCATACCACAGGGTGCAGTTGCCGATCAGGGTCAGCCCCGCCTGCACGGCCACCAGCGGCGCGAGCGACTGCGGGTTGTAAAAAAAGTGAAACGTGCACGCACACAGCGCACTTCCTAACGCCGGCAGCATGCCCCATGCCATGCCGCCCCACTCGGGGACGGCCGTGGCGGCGGCCAGGCGGCGGAAGAGGGACATGGCGATCACCCACTCGGCGACGGAGGACACGTGGATAGCCCAGGTGGGGAGGGAGAGCGCGTTGGCGGGCTCCGGGTGCAGGGAGGCGAGGGCGGGGGTGGCGGCGAAGGTCACGGCCGCGGCGGCGAGCGCGGCGCGCGCGAGCCGTGGCATCGCGGGCGCCGGAGCCGCGTCCTGCATCTCCAGGCGCAACCTCGACGCAGCATCGTCCCGATTGACACGCGCCGCCGCGGCGGCCACCGCGCGAGGCACGCCCTGGGCGGCGGCTAGCCGTCGAGCCGGCGTGCCGGCGGTTGGGCCGCGGGCGGCATGCATTGCTAAACTCCCAATCAAGAAAGGGAGGGGGTGGAGACGGGCCAGGCCGCCCCGGGGCGCCGCCGGCAGGTGTGTGAGCGGGAGAGGGCACCAATCGGCGGGCAGCGCCGCGATGCACACTCTCTTCCCCTTGTTTGCGCCCCCCCTTTTTTTCACATGGTGTCCCAGACGCACCGCGTGGCTCCGGGCGACGGCACGGCGCCGAAGGTAAGCGCACGGCGCGGCGGCCAGCCGCGCGAGCGCCGGGCGCGCCGCCCTCGTCCGCCGCCGCCTGCCTCCCCGCCTCCCCACCCACACGCATTCCCATCCTCTCTTATCCACAGCTCTCGTCCGAAGGCACCCGCACCTGCACCAGCTGCGGCACGACGCGCACCCCCCTTTGGCGCGCGGGCCCGGCGGGCCCCAAGTCGCTGTGCAACGCCTGTGGCGTGCGCGCGCAGCGCGTGGCGAGTAGGGGCAAAAGTGGAGGGGGCGGCCAGCGAGCGGCCGCTCCGACCACCCCTGCCGGCCCCGCGCGCGGCGCACGCGCGCCGCGGCCGCCGCCGCCGCCCGTCGACGAATCCCTGGGCGTGGGCAAGCGCAAGCGGTTTGCACCCTGGCGCGCGTACTCGCCGGACGAACAGGCGCCGCCGGTGGGCGCGCGGTCGCCGGCGGCGCCGGCGCCGCGCGCGCGTGCGCGGCGCGCCGCGGCCAAGACCGCCACCAACGCGACCGCCCAATCCTCGCCGTCCGACCTCTCCTCTGTGGGCGCCTTTTTCGGGGGCGGCGGCTCCCCGCGGCGCCACCAGGCCGTTGCCGACACCGAGGCGGCCGCTACTGTCGCCGCCGCCTTTGCCGCCAGTGCCCTGCTCGCGCGTGGCCTGGTGCCGCATGGGACGCTGGCGTCCGCACCGGCCACGCCCGGCCCACTCCCGCCTGTCTCCCCCTGCCCGCCCTCCCCCGCCCCCGCGGGCCTGCTCGACCCGCTCGACCCCGCGTTCCTCGCCCGCATCTCCGCGCCGGGCTGCGGGGTCGGGAGGCTGCCCCTGGGCGGGTGCACGCCGCCGCCAGTGGCGGTGGTGGCGGCCGCCTGCGACGCGTGAGCGCGGGGAGGGCGCCGGCAGGCTCCATGTGGCAGGCTCCCCCTCTCCCCCGCGAGCCTCGCCTCGGGCCGAGGCGAGGCCGCGGCGTGGGCCTGGGGCGGCGGCGCGGCCTGGAAGCGGCGAAACGTCTTACACTGCCTGTCTCTTTGAGCCGCTGCGGCGCGCGGCCTATTCAGTGATCGGTGGGATCGGGTGGGGTGAGCTGGGATCGGGTGGGGTTGGCTGAGCCGGGTGGGTGCTCGTCTGTGTGCAGGCTCCGTTTCTCCGGGCAGCAGTCGGTGTCACAGGGAGAGAGAGCGCAGGGGCCCCGGCGCCAGTGAAGGCCCTCTCCCCACTCCCGCGCGGCGCCCGCCGCGCCGCCAGTGCGGTCGACACTGTCCAAAAAGCGTCGCCGCCGCCCCGCCTACCCCTCCTCCTGGTCAGATGTCGGCTGGCGGCGCCTTTGGTGGCGCGCGCGGCGCCCCGGCCAAGCCGCCCGAGAAGGGCGTATTTCCCCTGGACCATTTTGGCGAGTGCAAAAAGGTGAGGAGAAGGAGAGAAGGAGAGAGGGGGCGGAGCAGCCCCAATGCGCGACCCCGACCTTCCCTCCTCTCTTCTTAGCTCAAGGAGGCCTACACCGCCTGCCTACGCACCCATGACGCCGACGCCGACGCGTGCGTGGGCGCGGCGCGCGCGTACCTGGCGTGCCGCATGGACAAAGGGTTGATGGAGGCGGCCGACCTCGACGCGCTCGGCGTCGAGGCGAGCGGCGCGCCGCGGGCCGCTGCGGGGGGGGGGCGGCCGACCAAGGCGCGCACCGGATTTGTGGCGGGCGTGCGGGCAAAGGGGAGGGAGGGAGGGTAGGGAGGCGTTCGTGTGAGCACTGATCGTGGCGGGTTGGAAGAAACGACCGCCCCGGCCCCCGCCCCTCTCCCCTCCCCATCATTTCTTGCGGTACGGGTTGTCAAAGGCGGCCACCAGGGCGGGGATGTCGACCGTCAACGCGTCGTCCAACGCTTTCACGTCCTTCTCCCGCAGTTTGGGGAAGGCGGCCAGATCGAACGAGGCCAGGATGTCGCGGTACCGCGCGGGGTCGGGCATGTCTGTGGTGCGTGGGGTGTGCGGGGTGGGCGCGGGAGCGCGGGCACAGAACCGGCCCGCGCGCCGCGCGCCGCGCCCTCTCCTCTCCTCTCTCTCCCGTGCCTCTCACCTCCAAGCGGCAGGTGATGCTCGCGCGCCACCGCGTGAAACACGGCCGGCAGGTCGGCCAGCAGTTTGGCCGACGCTTTCGCTTTGCCCATCACGGCCGGCATCGCCTGTTTGAGCCGGCCCACGATCAACGCATGCATTTTGGCGGCCCGCACGCGCTTAACCAGCTCGCTTACCCGGCGGTCCAGGGACCGGGCGGGGACGGAGCGCAGGTCGGCCATGAGGGCGGCGGCTTCCGCGGCAAAGAGGGGGGCCGCGCCGGGGTTGGCGTCCGTGCGGGGGGGGTGGGTCCCGTTGAAGGAGGAGACGTAGACGCGCGCGACCTCGGGCGTGCGCAGGACGCGGCCCTGGGAGTGAGGGAGGGGGAGGACGGGGGGGGGTCGGCGCGGCGCCCGCCGCCACGCCCCCCGCCGCCCCGCCCTGCGCGCCACCCACCAGCGACCACATGAGCGCGCCGTGCACGCGCATGAGGGCCTGCATGTCGACTGAATCGGCCTTGTTGAGCACGACGCGGACCTGCGGGTGGTAGGAAGCGGGGGGCGGGCGGGTCGACGTCGGCGGCGCACGCGGCGCCGTCGGCTCGTGTCCGGGCGCGCCGCTCGCGGCTTCCAGACTCCCCTCCATGCCCCGGGACCCTCCAGGGGCGCACCTTCTCTTCGTTGCCTTGGAAAGAGGCGATCACCCGTTTCAACTCGTCGGAGATGTCGAGCTTGTGCGGGTCGAAGAGGACGAGGATCAAGTCGGCGCGCGACGCGAGCCAGGACGTGACCGCGACAAAGTCGTAACCGCGCTCTACGCGCTGCTTCTCGCCGGCGAGCACGCCGGGCGAGTCGACGAGCGTGATCTCATCCAAAAGCCGCGCGTCGCACGACGCGGCCTCAAACCGCGACAGAAACGCCGACCCGAACGACGCGAGCCCCGCCCACGGCATGTCCGGTTGGACGACGACCGTGTTGCCGGGCGTGCGGCGTTCGTCGGCGCCGGCGTGGACGACCACAAACTTGTCCGTCGTCGGTTCCGGGCCGATGTGCGCGCCGCAGTAATCCTTCCCCCCCAGCAGGTGTCGGATGAACGTGGTTTTGCCGGCCGAGTAGGCGCCGCACACGAGGACGGCGGGGCGCGCGGCAAAGTCGGCGGGGGTGAGGGTGGAGCCGCCGTAAAAGGACGCGAATTTGTAAGCGTCCTCCACCGGTTTCACCTGAACAATGAGGGTTTCGGGGGCGAGGGTAGGTTGAATTGGGGCGAGGCGGCCGTGGACGCGCCCGGGCGCGCGCGGGCGCGCTTGTTTTTTTTTCTCTTCTTTTCTCCACGACACCTCACACCTTTGAGAAATAGATGGATTTCAGGCCTTCAGCGACGGACGCGACCGCCTTGATGGACGGAGGGAGTTTGGCGCGCGGCGGGGACGCGTCGCGCGGCGCGCCGGCGGTCGAGCTGCGGCCGCCCCCTCCACGCTCCATGTCGGGCGGCGCCAGGTCGCCCGCGGCCACGGCGGCCGCGTGGCGCGCCGCCGACACGTCGCCCTCGCGCTGGGCGAGGCCGCACAGTTCGCACGCCGTGGCAAACCCCGCTGCGTCCAGCACGCCCGCGCGCCGGGCGTCGGCCAAGGCCCACACTTTGGCGAGCAGGGGGCGCGGGAGGCCGGACCGGGAGAAGAAGGAGGCGGCGGCGGCGCCGGGGAGGGTGGCTTCAGGGTCTGGAGAGGGGAGAGGTGGGGGTTGGCGCGCGCGTGCGCGGCGCGGCTCCGTCCGCCCCTTTCACCCCATACGCGCACCACCATTCGTCAGCTCCGAAAACCAGTGACCGTACAGGGCGGCGTGCTCGCCGGGCGCGGGCGCGCCAAAGGGGTTGGCCGCGTCCATGGCGCGATGAGCTCGCGAAAGGGGCGCCGGCCGCGTGCTCCGGGCGTGTCGGGGTCGCGGGCGGGTGCCGTGCGCGGGGAGAGGGGACGAGGGCGCGGGCGCTGCGGCGCGCGGGGAGAGTGCGTGCGAGGCGGGCGTCGCAGTCAGTCCCCACCGCCGACTCGTTGAATCGCGACTCTCACACAAGCACACGCACGCACAAAGCAGTCTCTTTCACAGCGCCGCCGCGTCGCCAAGGGCGGCTATGCGCGCGCGCAGCGACCCGACGTCGACCGGCGGCGCCGCTGGCCGCGCCGGCCGCCCCGACCGCGGCCGACAGGTACGCGCGGGCGCAGGGGGGGACGGTGGCGTGGCGGGCCATTGGTCCTGCCCTCCGCGGCTCCTTTCCGCCTTTGCCACGCGCTCCGCCACCTGCCGCGCAGCGTCGGCCAACGCAGCTGCCGCGCTCCCGTCGTCCCGCCTTCCCGCTTCCGCCGCTCTCTTCCTCAACCGTTCCTCGGCGTCGGCCAGGCGCGCCTCCAGCTCGGCCGCGCGCTCGCGCGCGGCGCCCAGCGCGGCGGCGAGGGCGGCCTGGGTGGGGGCCAGGTCGGCGACGGCGGCGTCCAGATCCGGCCCGGGCGCTGCGGAGGCGGCGGGGCGGGGCAGCGCGGTGCCCGGCACCGCCGCCAGCCGCGCGGGCGCAGACCGCCGCGGCGGCGTCGCGCCCGCGGCGCCCGCCGGCAGGCGGGCGCCGGGAGGCGCATCCGGCGGCCTGCCGTCAAATGGGGGCGGCAGCCGCCCGCGGGCGAGCCCCGCCGCGAGCGCGCGCGCGTGCGAGTTGCGGCCGCGCTTCCAGGCCAGGGTGGGGGCGGGGGCCGCGAGGTGGGCGAGCCAGGCGGTGACGCGCGCGCGCAGCGTGCGGTCCAGGATGGGCAGCCGGCGGCGGACGGAGGCGTCGAGCTGAGAAAGAGGGGGTAAGGGTGGGTCCTTTTGCCGGCCACAAACGCCCTACTTCCCAACCTTGTCAGCGCCACCGCGTCTCTCGGCGTCCCTCCCTCGTCAGGGGAGGGCGCCGAGGGTGGGAGAGAGGGCGTCGTCATCGCGCGCATGCGCGCGCGCCGTCGCCGCTCCCACTGCTCTCGTACCTTCTTCAGCTCGTCGTCCAGTTTGGCGCAAGCCTCGGCCTCGTCAAACGCGGCGTGCCACGCACGGCCCCAGTCGCGCCCGCCTGAGAGCGGGGTCGCCGCAGGCATGGTCAGCCGCGTCGGTCAGCCGCGGTGTAGGAGGGAGTGGAGGTGTCGCCCTGCGTTCTCGGGGCGCGCCAGCGGCGGCGGGGGCGCCCGACGCGGGGTCGGGGAGTGGAGAGGCGATGGCGCCGCCACCCGCAGCCCCACAATCGCGCCGCGCCGCCCTCGCGCCCCTCGCGCCGTCGCGCCGTCGATCGCTTCCCCCGCGCCGCGCCGCCACGGGCGGCCGGCGGCCCCAGATGGGCGCCATGGCCGAGCTCGCGCCGGTCGCGACGCTGGACGGGCACGAGGGCGCGGTGTGGGCGGTCGCGTGGGCGCCCAAGGGTGTGTGGTGTGGTGATGGGTGTGATGGAGCGGCGGCGGCGGCCACCGCCCGCCTCGCCGCCCACCTCCCCGTCCTTTCTCCAGGCGACCTCCTCGCCTCGTGTGGCGCCGACCGCTCCATCCGCCTCTGGCGCCGCTCCGGCGCCACCTGGGCCCCTGCCGGCGCCCTGCCCGCGGCTGCCGCGCGCGCGGTGCGCCGCGTCGCGTTCTCCCCCGACGGCGCGCGCCTCGCCGCCGCGTCCTTTGACGGCTCCACGACAATCTGGGAGTCCGACCGCGCCGGCGGCTGGGACCAGGCCGCGTCCCTGGCGGGGCACGAGTCGGAGGTCAAGTCCGTCGCGTGGGCGCCGTCCGGCGCAGCGCTGGCCACGTGCGGCCGCGACCGCTCCGTCTGGGTCTGGGACGCCCTGCCCGGCGGCGAGTACGAGTGCGCGGACGTCAAGCAGGGGCACACGCAGGTGGGAATGGGGAGTGGGAGGAAGGAGGCGGGGTCGCCGCGCGCGCCGACGCCGGCGTCGGCGTCGACGCCGACGCCCCCTCTCCTCCCTTTTTCTCCTCGCCTCAGGACGTCAAACACGTGGCCTGGCACCCGCACGGCCACCTGCTGGCCTCCGCCTCGTACGACGGCGACGCGCGCACGTGGCGCGACGCCGGCGACGGCGACTGGGACGCCGACACGACCCTCCCCTCCGCGCACGCGGGCGAGACCGTGTGGTCGGTCGCCTGGCGCCCTGGC
>Ga0315273_10004019_pt1 | contig 17865 bp, 14 predicted proteins | sample YL17G02_0_MG_FD_205753 | JGI IMG/M metagenome (GOLD analysis project Ga0315273, IMG submission 205753) | Sediment microbial communities from Yellowstone Lake, YNP, Wyoming, USA - YL17G02_0 | ecosystem: Environmental > Aquatic > Freshwater > Lake > Sediment | place: USA: Wyoming | collected...
GCAGCCTGAGCTGCGCTTTGAGGATCGCTCTGGGCTTTGAGCACATCGACAACCGCCTGCTCCAAAGTCGGTCCGACGCTGGATATCAGGTCCGCCGGGGGCATAAGCTGGGCGGAATACGAGATCTGCTCAACCATCTGGCGTAGGCCTGCATCCTGCCAGCCTTGCAGGGCATCCACGCGGGGTGGCAGGTAACCTGCGGCATCGGTGTAAGCCGCTAAAAAATCCTTATCGACCAGAAATTCAGCCAGTGAAACACTCAGTGCCCGGTGTTCAGTGCTTTGCCCTGCCAATGCCCAACTCCAGCCCGTAGCCAGTGTGAAGGGGGTCCCCTCCGGGGTGGGAAGGGGTGCAAAAGACAGGTCAGCTGGTACTTTGAGTTTATGCTGCAGATAGATGGATGCCCAGGTGATAGCCATTGGGAATTGTTCTCCCCCCATAAAGGCTTCCCATACCTGTTCGTCGTTTGAATATTGGGTTATCCAGTATGGCATCACACCAGCCTGGCTGGCACGCTGGTAAATTTCCAGGATATTCGTCAGTGTGTCTTTATCCAGTGAGGGACGTCCCTCAGCATCCTGCAGGCTCTCCCCTGTTGCCAGGTAATTACTAAGGGTAAAGAGCGCTTGCGGGTCAGTTGCCGGGAAGAGCAAAACCTCACCCAATGAAATGGATGCCTCCAAGCTGTTGGGGATATTTCCAATGGTGGATGGATGGTATGCCATGACCATGGCATCTCCAACAAAAGGCATTCCATAAGTACTGCCTTTCAGGTGAGCAAGTTGTCTGGCGTACTCAAACCAACTTGGGTCATCCACCAGGCTTGACAAACCGTCGTATGGAGAGAGCAACCCCTTTAGTGCCGCTGACTCGAGCAAGGGTCGAGGCAGGAGAACCAGATCAGGCAGAGCTAAAGGAGCAGCCGCATTGGCAGCTGCTAATGTGTCCAGCAATCCATCCGGTCCATCCAGAGCTTTTACCCTTACCTCCAGTCCGACTCCGGGATGCTCATCTACGAACTCATCCAGACGGGCTTTCAACAGCTGGCTGGCAGGGCTATTTCCTTCTGGGTCGAATTCAGGTGGCAGCCAGACGTTTAATATCGCCCCCTCAGGCGTTTGTGTGGTGTTAATTAACTCCCCATCTGGGTTGGGAGTTATTACCTCCTCGGCCAAAGGAGTCCCAGGGATTGCCGTAGGAAGAGCTCCCCCAGGAGTGAAAGTGCTAACCGGCTGGTTGCTTCCAGACTGGAATGGGAGGCTGGTACACCCCACCTGGGTAAGCAGGCAGAGCAATATCGCGAATTTTATATAACGGGCAATCATCAACGAAATTTGATGTTCCTAAAGCGTTACCGGATGGCTGACCAGCTCAACCAAAAGTTGGACCGCCTGTTGTACATCGTTGAAGTCCACCATCTCGGAGGGTGAGTGAATATAGCGAGTCGGTATAGAGAGGCACCCAGCCGGGACGCCTGCCCGTGTTAGCTGCATGGCGCGTGCATCCGTGGTGCCTCCCTCCAGGATTTCCATTTGGTACGGTAGACCCAGCTTCTCTGCCCCACGTATCATCCAATCCACCACCCGCCTGTCTGCCAGCATGCCTCCATCACGCACTTTGATGGCCGGACCTTTTCCTAAACTGACTTCCATGCGCACCTTGGTACGGCGGGGAGTATCGCCGCTTCCAGTCACATCCACTGAAAGCCCCAGGTCAGGGTCGATCCCAAAGGCGGCCGTAGTTGCACCACGCAAACCCACCTCCTCTTGCGTGCTGAACACAAAGAATAACTGGTGAGGGGTTTCTTTAATCTGGCGAAGAGTTTCAACCAGCACAGCTGCCCCGATCCGGTCGTCCATCGATTTTGCCACCAGGCGCTCGCCCAGGTCAAGGAAAGGACGTTCAAAAACCGCTACATCCCCAACCTTCACTGGAGCGTCCTGGTTACCAGACAAACCGATATCAATATATAGCTGCTCAAATGTGGGAACTTTGGTCATATCATCCAACGGTTCCATAAAAATCACACCTGATGTGCCATTCAGGAAACGCACCCGACCACTTACACAGGTGTATGGGCGTACACCTCCTAATGTGGTGAAGCGGACGAAGCCCTTCTCATCCACTTGTGTGACCATGACGCCAATTTCGTCGATATGCGCTGCCAGCATAATCTTGATGCCGTCAGCTCCGCCCTTCCCTTTACGAGCAATCAAGTTGCCCAGGGCATCTACTTGCAGTTCGTCGGCATACGGCTCGATCTCCGCCCGTACCACGGAACGGATTTGGGCTTCATAACCTGATGGACCCGGGGTTTCAACCAATTTTTGGATCAAAGATTTCATACGAACTCCTATGTTTATCCTTATACGATTCTCGTGGTGGATGGACACACGCTTGGATCAGGTGCCTTTAACTCATCTCTCGCCTTCTAGGATCTTTGGGGTGAGATAAAACAAGGCAGTCGCTACCAGATCCATCGTGTGCTGCCAATCAGACAGGCGTACAATGGCCGCGGGGCTATGGTGGTATCGCCCCGGCACCGAGACTGAAACGCTCGGGACCCCTATGCGCTGTTTATGGATTACTCCAGCATCTGTCCCTCCGCCTCCGGGCTGTCGAATCTGATACGGAATCCTATGCGCCTCGGCTGTTTCAATCAGGTAGCGTACCAGGCGCGGGTCATAAAGGGTGCCGGAATCAGCTACGTAAATAGCCGGACCCGCACCCAGCCGTGAGTTATAGCGGACGTTCTCGTCAACATCCCAGACCGGTAGGTCATAAGCCGGGGTGGAATCCAATATGATGGCCATATCAGGGTTAAAGCTGAAGGCTGCCACCCGTGCCCCTCGCGATGCAATTTCTTCTTGGACAGTGAAAGCGGCCTGCAATTCAATCTGTGGAGGTGCATGTTTGACCAGCTCTATCAATGTCGCCACCCCAAGGCGGTTATCCAATGCCTTGCCACGCAGGCTGGGTCCTTGCCGAATAAACACTGTCGCAAATGTTGCCCTGTCGCCTACTTTAACCTTGCCTGAAACGGGACCAACGTCGATCCGTAAGTCATCCAAACTGACTGGTCTCTTGTGCTCATCAGAATTCCCGAGATGCAGGGGCTTGAGACCGATCACACCGGGAATATGGTCCTTACCCACCCATATAGCTTTAGCAGGCAATTCTGAGGTTGAAACCCCACCCACCGTATCAAATCGATAAATGCCATCTCCGACATCATAAGTGACCATCAATCCAACTTCGTCCATATGGGCTGCCAACATAACCCGCAAAGGGCGCTCCCCAGAGCCACGCTTGGTGGCCATTACATTTCCCAATGCATCCACCTTCACTTCATCTGCGTGGGGACGCACCTCTTCCAAGACAATTTTTCGCACCTCACCTTCATCACCCGATACTGCGCAGGCATTCGAGAGGCGCTCCAGGAGTTTGAGTTGTTCATCCCCGATCTGTGGGAGGTGAATTTCTTCAATCAAAATCGCCATGATCAATCCTCCCAGGTTAATGTATCCATAAAATTTTCATCCAATTGGGCAATAAATTCTGCTGCTAATCGCCCGGCGCGGGTTATATCTTTAAGCGCGATCATCTCCACGGGTGTATGCATATAGCGCAGTGGGATACCGATCACTAAATTAGGGATACCCTCCGCCACAATCAGCATCGCATCAGAATCCGTGGCTGAATAACCTGGCGTGGGTTCTACAGACAAGGGAATTTCAAGCTGCTCAGCCAATCTATTTATTGTTTTATACAGGAAGGGATGAACAATAGGTCCCCACATCAATGTGGGTCCTTTACCCATTGGGAAGGTCAGGTGGCTGGGGCTGCTGGGGTCACTTCCGAAAGTCACATCCAGAGAAACAGCCAGGCTGGGATGTAGCTGAAATGCTGAAGTCAGCGCACCTCCATACGTGATTTCTTCCTGTACAGTAGCCACTGCCCACACATCCCAAACATGCGGTCGGGAGTGTAATATTTCCAGACAGTGGGTTAGGGAGGCAATAGCTGCCCGGTCGTCCAATGTGTGACCAACCAAGGTTTCCCCAGCGGTTTCGATGGGTGGTTGGGCAAATGAAATGGTATCCCCTACCCGCACCAAACTGATTACCTCTTCTGGCAGCAGACCGACATCCACCAGAAGGTATTCCAATGGCACAACGGCACTTTGCACACTGGAAGGTAGCAACCTTGCTGGTGCCGGAACGATCATACCAGGTAGGTCCCGGCGTCCATGTACAGTCACCATCTGACCAGGCAAGACACGTGTGTCAATTCCTCCAACGGATGTGACTCTCAGGAATCCATCGATAATCGCATTCACCATTAAGCCAATGGCGTCCATGTGTGTAGCCACCAGAATGCTCGGTCGTGGCTCCGGTCCTGTCCCTTGCTGAAAACCATGCAGGCTGCCCAATCGACTGACGCTAAGTTTATCTGTGATTGGTTCCCAGGCTTTCTCAATCAGGGGACGGACACCCGATTCGTAACCGGAAATGCCTGGTGCAGAAATTAATTCTTTTAGGAATGTTAGGATTTCTGTCATATTTTATTCAATGATAACATCAATATTCATGGTCTTATGAGACTATGGGGTCGGCCCGGGTACCCCGATTGTGGTGGTTGAAGTTGGGGTAAATGTGGGTTCCATAGTGGGAGTCGGGGTGCTGGTTAATGTAGGTAGAGAAGTGTGAGTCGGAGAAGGGATGGGTGTACTCGTGAAGGTAGGAGGTGGTATGAATGGTGTATTGGATGGTGTTGGCGTGGTACTTGTGGTAGGTGTCTGAGTCATGGTCGGGGTGTTGGTAATCGTCGCTGTATGGGTCGGTGTTTGGCTTGGGGTTGAAGAACCTGTGGTGGTCGGTGTGTAGGTGTTTGTGGATGTCTGAGTAGTAAAAACTACTGCTGTCAAGGATGATGTCAGGGTGGGTGTAACGGAGGTTTCTCTGATCCTATTGGGTGTAAGGAGAATGGCTATCACCCCAGCACAATAACAAGGGATGGTAACAAGAATAACGGCAATTAATATTTTGCGCAAACGGGAGCGGGCAAATGGATCAGAAGTCATTAATGGGGCCTGATGCGGGTAGATGATAACACCAAGTGAAAAAAATGGCAATCAGAGCATCCGGCTAAGAGGCGCCCGTAACGTATCCTGCGATACAATGGTGGGATGCATTGGATATACCTCTCTCCCCACTTTGATGACGTCGCTCTTTCATGTGGTGGACTTGCATGGGAACAGGTACAAGCTGGCGATTCTGTCAGCATCTGGACGATATGTGCAGGCAGCGCCTTTGTTGGAGAACTCTCACCTTTTGCAAAGGAGTTACATATGCGTTGGAAGGTGGATGAAGATGCAACAGCACAACGCAGAATAGAAGACCTTAATTCCTGCCGCCGTTTGGGAGCGACCTGGCGGTATTTCACCATCCCCGATTGTATATATCGCCGCAATCCCCACACAGGCGAGTTTATGTATTCATCCGAAATATCATTAAACGGACCTCTCCAGCCTGCAGACACATTGACCATCAGGGCATTGCAAGAAGAAATAAAGTATTTCTTCCCAGCTGATCTTGTTTTAGTAAGCCCGTTGGGGCTAGGAAACCATGTAGACCACCAGCTTACCCGTCTGGCAGCAGAAGGGTTGGACTGTACAACATGGTATTACGCTGACTACCCATATGTGCTGCGTTGTAAGGATAAACTGGAGAATATGGGGCAGGAAGGATGGTTAAGCCAGGTCTTCCCTATCTCGCAGGATGGGTTAGTCGCCTGGCAAGACTCAATTGACGCCCATGGCTCCCAGATCAGCACCTTCTGGAAGGGAGAGCATGCGATGCGTCTGGCTGTGAGTGCTTACCTTGAGGAGAATACGGGCATCCGGTTATGGAGAAAGCCAGTTCCATAATCAAAGAGGAATAGACCATCCAGACCTGGATATTTAGATCTATTTAGATCGATGATTGAAGGCTGATATTAAAACAGGTAATCATGCATGTGATTCGTCTTGCGTTTCCATGCATTATATGCTAAAATCACGCAACGCGGTAGTCGGGAAAGCATATTTCCCCTCTTACCGCATACTTTTATAAGGGGCAGCCCAGGGATAACAACCAGCTTCCCAATTTAACACAAAGAATCGCTCGGCTTGAGTGGTTCTTTCATCATTCTTGATAGGATAGGAAGATGCCTCCCTCATTCTTGACCAAGCAAGGTTACCAGAAACTGCAAGAGGAACTGGAATACTTGCGAACCGTAAAACGCCATGAAGTTGCTGATCGTCTACATGAGGCAATGGAAGGCGGAGAACTGATTGAAGACGCCGAATACGAAGCAGCCAAGAACGAGCAGGCTTTCGTTGAAGGGCGCATCCAAGAGCTGGAAATGCTCCTGGCAAACGCGCGCGTAATCGAAGAGACTGCCAAAGAAGACCATGTCCAGGTTGGCTCAACCGTAACCATTAGGGAAGGGGACACCCCGGAGGAAGTCTATACCATCGTAGGTCCGGCAGAAGCATCACCACGCGATGGTCGCATCTCAAACGAATCCCCATTGGGACGGGCATTGATGGATCACCATCCTGGAGATGTTGTACGCGTAGATGCACCAGGTGGGACCTTCACTGTAACTCTCTTAAAGGTGGAGTAAGTAAGGGGTTAAAATTATACCCCGCGCATGTATTCTCTGCGCGGGGTTTTTGCTTAATTACTTCTTGAATGACCACCAACTATTTTTGGAGTGATGCCATGATGAACGAGCTTACCACCTTAGAAACCAACCGTCTGGAAAAAATGGAGCGCTTGCGAGCTAAAGCGATTGAGCCATATCCCACCCGTACTGTACGCACCCATACCAGCCTATCAGCCACTCGTGAATTTGAAGCTGCAGAAGCTGCCGCTCAAGGGGAGCAAGCACAACCCGTCAAGGCTGCTCTGGCAGGTAGGTTGCGTTCAATGCGCACAATGGGCAAGATTACCTTTGCCCACATCGAGGATGGCGAAGGACGCATTCAGCTATTCTTACGGGCGAATGACATCGGCAAGGAGCAGCTCGACCTGTTCAACCGGGAATTTGACCTGGGAGACTTCGTCCAGGCTAGCGGTGAGATGTTCCGCACTCGTTCGGGTGAGGTCTCTCTACGAGTGGAATCCTTCCAGATGTTGGCAAAGGCCATCACCCCGCTGCCTGCCGGAAAAGATGAGGTGGTGGATGGTAAGATTGTCAGCCATGACGACCTGTCTGATCCGGAAACCCGTTACCGCCAGCGTTACGCCGATCTGGCTGTACACCCGGAAATTCGCCAAATCTTCAAGACCCGGGCAGCTATCGTGACCGCTTTACGCAGCTTCCTGGATGGGCAGGGCTTTTTGGAAGTGGAAACCCCCATCCTCCAGCCAATCTATGGCGGGGCGGCTGCACGCCCTTTCACTACCCACCACAACCAGCTTCACCAGGACCTTTACCTGCGCATCTCCTTTGAGCTGTACCTCAAACGCCTGCTGGTTGGTGGGATTGAGCGCGTTTATGAGATTGGCCGTGATTTTCGCAATGAAGGCGTATCATTCAAACACAACCCGGAGTTCACCCAGCTGGAATTCTATTGCGCCTATGCGGATTACCTGAAAGTGATGGAGATGACTGAACAGATGCTTGCTTTCGTGTGCGACCGCGTCTTGGGTCAGCGTAAAGTCCCCTATAACGGTCACGAGCTGAGCTTCGAAATCCCTTGGCCGCGTTTGGAGCTGCGCCAGGGTATCATTAATACTGCAAAGATCGATATTGCCACCTATCAAACTGCGGAAAGCCTTGCTGCAGAGATGAAGAAACGCGGCATGGAAACCAAACCCGGCGAAACGCGCGGCAAGCTGATTGACCAGTTATTGTCCGAATTCCTTGAACCAACCCTCATCCAACCTACTTTTCTATTCGATTATCCGCGCGATTTATCTCCTCTGGCTAAAAGCAAACCCGGTGACCCGCTAACCGTGGAACGTTTCGAAGGATATGTGGCTGGGATGGAGCTGTGCAACGCCTTTACCGAGCTGAATGACCCGCTTGACCAGGAAAAACGCTTCCTTGAAATGGGCCATGATTATCAGGCCGATGAGGAGGAGCACCACCCCATGGATGAGGATTACCTGCGGGCGATGCGCTATGGCATGCCTCCCAGTGGGGGCTTTGGCATGGGCGTTGACCGCCTGATCATGCTCATGACCGATAACCCGAATATCCGCGAGGTCATTCTGTTCCCTCCCCTGCGAACGACCGAAGAATAAGTATCAAAGACAAAACTGGCGGAGCTCCCCGCCAGTCTTTGTTAAATCCTTTAGCATAGTTCCATTCCCAATAATAAATCATGCGGTAAATTCCATTTTGAAACGGATGTGAATATTCAATATTTGGAAATCCATCATCTTTGGGATACAATATCTCATTCTTGGTAATCACACCCAGGCATAATGCAAGAAGAAAATTGGAGATGACCATATGAAGGACCAAACTTTCCGCGTATACGGGTATCGTTGGGTAGTGTTGGGCGTGTTCATGTTTATCAATCTTGTCATCCAAATGCTATGGATCACCTATGCTCCCATCACCGGACCGGCAGCTAATTTTTATGGGGTTACCGACTCGCAGATTGGCTTGTTAGCGATGACCTTCATGATCGTTTATATTCCTCTCTCCATCCCGGCTTCCTGGGTGATCGATAGGTTTGGCTTTCGCCTGGCGGTAAGCATCGGGGCAGTGTTGATGGGTGTTTTTGGTATTATGCGCGGTCTGGCTGGGGCAAACTATGCTCTTGTCCTGGCAGCCACCGTTGGCATTGCTATCGGACAGCCATTTTTAATGAACGCTTGGACGAAAGTGCCTGCAAAATGGTTCTCCATTAATGAACGTGCCACGGCTGTCGGATTGGTCACTCTAGCCAATCTGGTTGGTACTGCCCTGGGCATGCTGCTGACTCCCATCCTCATGGAACAATTTTCCATCCCAACGACCCAGCTGGTCTTTGGCGGGGTAGCGGCAATCGCTGCTGTGTTATTCATCACACTTTCCCGTGAGAATCCTCTCACACCGCCCTGCCCACCTGGAATGGAAGTTCGCTCATTGATGCTGGATGGCCTTAAACAAATCCTACGATCTGTACCATTCTGGCTGTTTGTGATCGTCTATTTCGTTGGAATGGGGATTTTTAATGGCATCAGCACCTGGGTGGAGAGTATCATCCGCCCACGCGGTTTTTCTCCTACGGATGCGGGTACGCTAGGTGCCATAATGGTGCTGGGCGGTATTATCGGTGCTGTGGTCTTCCCCTCCCTTTCCGATAAACAACATAAACGCCAACGTTACATGTTGCTTGGTGTCTCGCTGGCAATCCCAGGACTGTTAGGGGTTACATTTGCCACCACTTACTGGGTTTTACTTGTCTCCGCTTTCTTCCTGGGCTTTTTCCTGATCAGCGTCGCTCCAATTGGCATGCAATACGTTGCTGAGGTCACTTACCCTGCTCCCGAGGGCACCTCAGCAGGATTGATCCAGCTGTTTGGACAGTTGTCAGTGGTCTTTGTTTATATTATGCAAGCAATGAGAAGCGCCAATGGCGCATACACCCTCTCATTGTTACTGGCAATTGTGCTATTGTTTGTGCTGGTTGGGGTGATCACCCAGATGAAGGATCCGCCACACCGTAATATCTAGGGGGTTGGTAAGCGCTTCCAATAATCCTGGCTCAATATTTCCTCAAGGCAGGCTCCGGGCATGTTTTTACCTGCTAACTCCCGCTTGTCAGGCTCTGGACCAAGCCTCAGCCATAATCACCTCATCATGGATATCAGGCGAGATGAATATCCGCTCTTTTATACTATAATTTCATCATCATAATTCAGGGAGTCATTAAGGAACCATTATGAATAATGATCTACGCCAGCAGATCGTGCAAATATCCAACGAGCTATATGCCAGAGGTCTGTTAACCTCCACCGGAGGAAACATCAGCGCCCGCTGTGAGGATAACCCAGACGAGATATGGATCACACCCAGCGCGATATTTAAAGGCGATCTTCACCCGGAAATGATGGTGCGGATTGACATGGGTGGCAAACTCATGGATGAGACAGCCTACCCGGCATCCAGTGAACGACGGGTGCACTGTGCCATATATCGCTCCAGGCCTGAGCTTAGCGCTGTGATTCACACCCATGCCCCCCAGGCTACCCTCATGGCCCTCACGGGGACCCAATTCCTGCCGATATCGCTCGAAGCAGCCTTCCTGGGGGATATCCCTGTTGTTCCGTTCATCATGCCAGGCACCGACGCCCTCGGAGATGCTGTCACTAGCGCTATGGGGGCTGGTTTTGCTGTTTTGATGCAGAATCACGGCTTGGTGGTAGCTGCCAGCAACCTGCGCCGCGCCGCCGACATCACTGACATCATCGAGGTGACCGCCCATAAACTCCTTACTTGCAGAACACTGGGTGTCAACCCGCCCGTGCTGCCTGAGGAGGCGATTAAGACAATCCGTAAAATGGGAAATCTGCTGGCTTGAATGACCGTGCTCTACTGGTTAAGTATTTTGTCTTTTCCCAGTACCTGGCTACCTGAGCAGGTAGGATTTATCTGATCACGAAGGAGGAGCTGTTTACCCACTGAATCTGCATCCCAAGCGATGGCAATCTTGCATGACCCAAGCACCTTTCAATGGTATTTCATAACATTGTTTGCTCTCACCGTCTATGTCTACGCCGTAGAAGTGGAAAGGCGTAACTGGAGCCTGGTCTTATTTGCTGGCGTATTAAAATGGATATAGAAGAAGTTACCAATTAGGCTCGGGGGTTGCGATCAGTAATAGTGATTGTAAGATCCACCCTTCCCTATCATCCTCGACCACGCGCACCGGAACCCACATATACCCGTCCACCTCTTCCAGGCTTCCGAGCAGTTGTACCAGCGTCCCTTGAACGATCCCCGGGTAGATGATTGGGGTAGAGAAACCGGGCTCCGAACGGATAAGTGCCCCTTCGACCGGTGCGATACGGGCATAGACAGGCACAGGAGTTGGGGTAAGAGTTTTGGTGGGTGTGGGGGTAAGGGTCGGGGTAAGTGTGATTGTAGGTGTGAGAGTTGGTGGAACGGGTGTAAATGTAATGGTTGAGGTCGGTGGTACGGGCGTTAGGGAAGGTGTGACTGTAGGGGTATAGGTCGGCACTGCCAGCGGGTCGCCAAACCATCCCATGGTTGTACTGAGGGCGCCGACAGCAACCACCAGTGCCACCAATATCAATGTGACTGCAGCTCCCAGGGTATATCCCAAAAAACTCATAGGACGAAAGCCAAGGATTGCCAGGGTAACTGCTCCAAGCACTACCCCCCAGGCAAGGTGAATGGCGAAAACTACCAATCCATCTGGGAATAAATGAGGTAAGCCGCTGCCCAGGCCAAAACCAGCCACCACAACCGGCAGGAAGAGTGTGTATGCCAGCGCCACACTCGGTGCAGCCGGGCTGCGCTCATGATGCGCCATGGTCGCGGCTGTAAAGACTGCCCCCACCGACAGCACAATAAAATTGATCGCAGACAACTCGGCATTGGAGTATGCTTGGGTCAGGGATGTCGGTATCCATATCCGCCCCAACAGTCCAACTCCACCCCCCACAAGAAAAACCAGCAAGCTACCAATCGCCATCCCTACCAGGCTGCGGGCGAAGAATTTATATGAACCAACCGCTGTCGCCAATGATAGGCCAACAACTGGTGCCATCAGGGGGGCAAAAACAGCCCCCAGAACCAACACGACCGGTGAATCCAGGAATAACCCCACACAAAAGATCGCTGCTGATATAACAGAAAATAGGAAGAAATCAAAAGTAGGTGAAGTACGCCGCCTGAGCTGGTCCAGGACGATGGCGCGCTCATCCGCCTCCAGAGGTGCTAGCAATCGGCGCGCCCGCCTGCGCCGTGCCGGCGGCATCAGATCGGGGTCATCAGGGATGTGTTCGGTCTTGGATAGGCTCATTTCCGTAAGGTAGCTACAATCCTGAGAGGCTGTTCAAGTAAGGCAAGCGCCTCAAAAATATTCGCAACAACCATGTCTGCCGCCAGCAGGGTTTTCACAGCTGTCCCTTCCGTGGAGAGCACACATATCCCCAGGGCGGCAGCCTGGAGCATCCCTGCATCATTTGCACCCTGACCAATCGCCACAACTGATTCCGCTCCCAATTTTTGCACATATTTTGTTTTCTGTTCATCCTCCTCGCCCGGCTGGATGTGTACAGCTTTCAGATTCAGTTGTTGGTTGATGATGCCTTGTTTCCCATGCGTGTCTGCGGTCAGCAAGTGTAAGGTCAGGCGATCACGCAGGGCGGATAATCTTTGCTTCACACCCTCCAGGAGCTGCCCGTCAACTGCTAAAGTTCCATTCACATCACATACCAAATGCTGCAGTTGTATCAGACCTCGCCCCGGGATGTTCAGCTCGATCATGAACTTATTATACCCCAACGGGTTTTAACAGATTATCATCCCAGTCACCGCAATTAATCCGCCTTGTAGTACAATACGCGGCGACCTAATTGCGGAGAAATATTCTTGAGGCTTTATATTCGTTACATAATCTATGCCATACTGCTCTCCTTTCTGAGCTTGTCATTATCGGCTTGTGGCACCGTTATTCCCACCGACAAACCGACTCCCACACCCTCCCCCAGCCCGACCGCTACTGCCACCCCAATCCCAACCCTCGCTCCCACCCCGACGCCACTGCCCCTTACGGCGATTCTCCTGGCACCCGTCGGAGCTGATGAGGCAATGGTGAGCGACCTGCAAACCGCTTTGAATGTCATCATCACTGCCCATGGCTTGCGCTGGCAGGTCAGGCAGCAGCTTTCACCAGTTGACCTGGTACCCGAATTACGCATGGTGGTGGCTGTCCCACCTGACCCAGGACTGGCACAAATGGCCATCTCCGCTCCAGAAACACAGTTCCTGGCGCTGGGTATCCCTGGGTTGGAATCCGCCGCCAACCTGTCTGTGATTGGTGCAGTCAATGACCGGCCAGACCAGCAGGGTTTCATCGCCGGTGTGATTGCTGCTATGCTTTCGCCCGATTGGCGGGCAGGCGCGATCAGCCTGTCAGACACCGTTGAAGGACGCTCTGCCCGTTCGGGCTTCCTGAATGGGGGGGTGTATTTCTGCGGCTTGTGCCGTCCAATCCATTCACCTTTCTATGCGTATCCCTTGTATTTTGAGCTGCCTTCAACCGCTACCACTGCTGAATGGCAGGAAGCAGCCAATTACATGGTTGACCATTATGTCCAGACGGTGTATGTCTACCCCGGTGCAGGTGATGAAGCCATGCTGTCCAGCCTGGCAGCCGCGGGTGTGAATATCATCAGCAGTGGCACACCCCCAGAGGCTGCCAGTGAGAACTGGGTAGTTTCCCTGACTACCGACCCCCTTCCCCTCATCCAAAGCCTGGTGGAAGGACTCCTGAATGGCAGCATCTCGGGGGGGCAGTCCCTGGCGGTGCCCATTCAGTTCACGAACATCAACCCGGCGCTTTTCACACCCGGCAAGCAGCAGCTGGCTGAACAGATCTTATCCGACCTGCAAACCGGATATATTGATACCGGTGTGGATTTGACAACTGGCGAAAATCGTCCATAATTATAAGGATTTGACTTATAATGATACGAAAGGAGGTAAAAAATCGGTAATAATAGTTATTAATAACACCATTGCAAAAGTGACCGCTTATTGCTATACTAGTGATGTCCCATTCGGGAAGATCAAAACATTTTTTACCCAAACTCTTTAGGAGGAGAATCGTTATGTATAAGAAATTTTCTGTAGTAATCGCTGTTATCATGATAGCCAGTATGTTGCTGGCCGCTTGCGCGGCAAAACCCGCATCCGAATCCGACTGCGCCAAGCCTGAGGTATTTTGCATTGGTCTGGTCACCGATGTGGGCGAGATCGACGACAAGTCCTTCAACCAGTCAGCCTGGGAAGGTGCTCAGCAGGCTGCAACTGAGCTGGGTGGCATCACCAACTACGTCGAAACCAAGGATGCAAAGGACTATGCCTCTAACATGCAGCTCTTCATCGATAAAGGCTATGACCTGATCGTGACCGTCGGTTTCGCCATGGGTACCGCCACCGTTGAAGCCGCCAAGGCCAACCCGAACGTCAAGTTCATCGGTGTGGACCAGGGTCAGTGGGCTGAAGTTGTACCCAATGTAGTTGGTTTGATCTTCCATGAAGACCAGTCTGGCTTCCTGGCTGGCGCTTTAGCTGCCCAGATGACCAAGACCAACACCATTGCGGCTGTGCTCGGCACCGACCTGATCCCCCCTGTGGTTGCCTTCAAGGAAGGCTATGAAGCTGGCGCCAAGTATATCAACCCCAATATCAACGTCATCTCCACCTACCATCCCGGTGGCTTGGATGTAGCCTTCACCGATCCTGAGTGGGGTGCCACCACCGCTGCCCAGGCTATCCAGAACGGTGCGGATGTTGTCTTCGGTGCAGGTGGAAAGACCGGTAACGGTGCCCTGATCGAAACCGCTGGCCACTCCGGTGTGTTCTGCATTGGTGTCGACTCAGACCAGTGGGAAACCGTCCCCGAGGCGCATCCCTGCCTGATCTCCAGCGCCATGAAGCTCATCACCCCGGGTGTGGTTGCCCTTTCCAAGCTTGCAAAAGAGGGTCAATTCCCCGCTGGCAACTTCTACGGTGGCGCTGGTTTGGCTCCCTTTCACGATTTTGATAGCAAGATCCCCGCTGAAGTCAAGGCAAAGATCAATGAGATCGATGCCGGCCTGAAGGATGGCTCCATCACCACTGGTTACGGCGGATAATTAGTAAACCATAAACATAAAAAACGGCGTACATACTCAGTACGCCGTTTTTTTTAACGTTTTGATATGTTCATTCTTAATCCACTTTACGCAAAACGAATTCATGGGTAAAATCAATTAATTAACCTTCTATTCATCTTCACGCAAGTTGGCTGCTTGCGCGAAGCAAATCAGCCTCCTGGAAGGGTGCACAATCTATGGACTCTGATCAAAAAGTCCCAACCCAACCCAAATTCCTGCGCTCAGTATTGGATGTCTTGCTCAACGAGAACGCCTGGCGCACCATCCTCGTACAGGTAGTGGCGGTGCTGCTGGCGCTGCTCATCGGGGCAGTCCTCCTGCTTATTTCAGGTGCCAACCCGATTGAAGCTTATGCAGCGTTATTTAGAGGCGCCTTCGGCAGCCCCATCGCCATTGGGCGTACGCTTGAAAAAGCTACTCCGCTCATCTTCAGCGGTCTGGCAGTGGCTTTCGCTTTCAAAGCCGGCATGTTCAACATCGGCGCCCAGGGCCAGCTTTTGTTTGGTGCCATCACTGCCGCTTTTCTCGGTTTTGCCCTGCACGGCCTGCCATCTTATATTCACATGCCCCTGGCTTTGATTGGAGGTGCACTGGCTGGTGGGGCTTATGCTTATATCCCGGGCGCACTCAAAGCCTACCGCGGGGTGCATGAGGTCATCACGACTATCATGCTCAACTACATTGCCATCAATATCACCGACTATCTCGCCGATGGCCCCTGGAAGGACACCTCCCCCGGGAATGTGGTAGCCCGTACCCCAAATATTGACCCAGCTGCCGTCATCGGAAAACTCGGACCCGTCCCCATCGGGTTCATCATCGCCATCCTGGCTGCTTTCGTTGTCTGGTGGCTGTTGCAGAAGACCACCGTCGGCTTTGAGATCCGCATGGTCGGTCTCAATCCAAGCGCTGCCCGTTATGCGGGTATCAAGGTGGCGAAAACCCTGATCTTGACCATGGTGATCAGTGGTTTTTTGGCTGGCATGGGCGGTGCCGTTGAGACCCTTGGCGTGGTTCATCGCTATCAGCCAGGCTTCAACGTCGGGTTGGGTTTCGACGGCATTACGGTTGCCATGCTGGGTAAGACCAATCCCTTTGGGGTTATCCCGGCCGCCATCCTGGTGGGCGCAATGAAAGCCGGTTCTGCTGAGATGCAGTTCTCCTCGGGGGTCGCCAAGGAGATCACCGATGTGATCCAAGCGCTTATCCTGTTCTTCGTCGCCGCCGATGTGATCGTGCGCTCGCTTCTGCGCATGGGTAAGGTAGGTGAAGAAGAAGTCAAGCTTAGCAGCGGTTGGGGCAAGCAGTGAGGAGCTAACCATGCAAAAGTCAATGACAAACTACTCTTCCTGGAACCGTTTTCTCCTCCGTAACAGGAGCTTCCTGATTGGCGGAATAGCTGTATTCGCCATTGTCGTGTTTTTCTATATCTGGATACCCATGGAAACCGTTGCCGTGTTGAACGCCACCGTGCGCCTCTCCACACCTCTGGTACTTGGGGCGCTGTGTGGTTTGATGGGCGAGCGCGCTGCGGTGATTAACATCGGCATCGAAGGTCAGATGCTGCTCTCAGCCTTCATTGCCTATATGTTCAATGTGTGGACGGGTAATCTGCCCCTCTCCATCCTGGCGGGCATCCTCACCGGTGCTCTCCTGGGTCTCCTGTTGGGATTTATGGCGGTCACGCTAAAGATCGATCAGATTATCGGCGGCACTGTCATCAACATCCTGGCGGTCGGTCTCACCGGCTATTTTTATTCCACGGGTCTTACCACGGAAGGCAAGCTGCGTCCCATCATCATCCCGATCCTTTCCAAGATTCCTCTTATCGGAAGGGTGCTTTTCGAAAACCCCCCCATCACCTATGCAGCCATTATCCTGGTCTTCGTCGTCCACTATGTATTGTTTTATACCCGCTGGGGCTTGCGCACCCGTGCTGTCGGCGAGCACCCGCGTGCTGCCGATACGGTGGGGATTAATGTTTATATGATGCGTTACGTCAATGTGATCCTGGGTGGTTGTCTGGCTGGGTTGGCGGGTGCCTTCCTCACCCTCGAAGCAGTCGGCTCTTTCGAGCGTTCCATGACCAATGGGCGCGGCTTCATCGCCCTGGCCTGCATGATCTTTGGCAGGTGGACGCCGCTTGGCTCCTGGGGAGCTGCTCTATTCTTCGCCCTCTTCACCGCTCTTGCCACCCAAATCTCGTTTATGTTCGGCAGTACAGTGAACATCCCGCACCAGGTGTGGGGCATTTTACCCTACCTATTCACCATCCTTGCGCTGGCCGGTATGGGCAAGCGCGTCCGCTCACCGGCTGCCGATGGCGTCCCGTATACAAAGGAATAGCCTATGATCAACGATGCGATTGCACTGGAAGTCCGTAACATCACCAAGCGCTTCCCGGGAGTGCTGGCCAACGACCGGGTCAATTTCGACCTGCGTAAGGGCGAGATCCACGCCCTTCTCGGCGAGAATGGTGCAGGCAAGACCACCCTGATGAACATCATCTACGGTCTCTACACCCCAAATGAAGGTGAGTTTTTCATTTCCAATGGTGAAGGGCTTCAACAAGTTCAGATCCACTCCCCCAATGATGCCATTAAGGCTGGCATCGGCATGGTGCATCAGCACTTCATGCTTGTGCCCGTCTTCACCGTGGCTGAGAATATCATCCTGGGGCAGGAGATCACCCGTGGGCCATCTCTGGATATACGCACCGCCCGGCAGAAGATAACCAAGCTCTCCGAAGAATATGGCCTGGAGATTGACCCCGACGCTATCGTTGAGGACCTGCCCGTGGGTGTGCAGCAGCGTGTTGAGATCATCAAGGCACTTTATCGCAATGCCAGAATCCTGGTGCTGGATGAACCCACCGCTGTGCTCACGCCGCAGGAAGCAGACAATCTGTTCCGCATCATGCGCCAGCTCACCGAGCGTGGCGTTTCCATCATTTTCATCACCCACAAGC